>Ga0265340_10001245_pt1 | contig 14610 bp, 9 predicted proteins | sample 4CB225metaG_FD_202082 | JGI IMG/M metagenome (GOLD analysis project Ga0265340, IMG submission 202082) | Rhizosphere microbial communities from Carex aquatilis grown in University of Washington, Seatle, WA, United States - 4-CB2-25 metaG | ecosystem: Host-associated > Plants > Roots > Rhizosphere...
ATGTTCTGCTGCTGGCCCGGCACCATGCGGTGGACCTGGAAGCCGAGATCGACGCCAAATGGCTGGCCTGGAAGCGCTAATCACCGGGAAGATCAATCGGCCGGCCTCGCTCCGATCACCGGATGTCCATCCGAACAGCGCCGACCCGGCTATTCCCGGCGGTCTCGACTTCGGCCCGTCAACCCAACACTAATTCTCAGATGTCTTTCGGTAAGGCCCGGACTGGCACAGCACCGGCGGCCCTGGCCTAGGACTAGCGCCTGGGCCTGGTTCCCGGCCCGGCCGTTCAGACAAAAGACCAGTTCATACCCATAGTTTGATACTCAGACGAAGTCGGGGGCGAAACCGTGGATCACGGATCAGAAATACCAACTTTTTCTACATAAAGGACATTTTGACATCTATTGACCCCTGACGTAAGTACCGGTTAGATGGGCCCACCCTGATACCGGGGCCGATCCACCCTCCCGCCGCCGCGGCCCGAACGTCGCTACGCGCGCATGGTGGAGAGCTCTGTCGGGCCTCGAAAATGTCTTATCGACGTGTGGAGAGTCAGCATGAAGGTTCGAACCGCGGCACGCTCGGCGTGCCTGGCCGTCGCAATTGCCGGAGCGGCGGTGGTAGCACTCCCACAGATGGCTTCCGCCGCCGACAACTTTCCGGCGCACTACAACGCGCCCTATCTCGAGCTGTCCAGCTCGAGCGCCACCGATATGGCCAGCGATCTGGCGGCCTCCGGCACGAAGTTCTACACCCTGGCCTTCCTGGTCCCCACCAGCGGCTGTACCCAGGTCTGGGAAGCAGACTCTGGCCAGGCCATTGGCGCCTTCAAATCCCAGGTTCAGACGCTCAAGAACGCCGGCGGGGACGTCGCCGTCTCCTTTGGCGGCGCGCAGGGTCTGAACAACGGCCCGACCGAGATCGCCGAAACCTGCACCAACGTGACCAGTCTCCAAGCGGCCTACGCCAACGTGGTCAACACCTACGGCATCACCCACCTCGATTTCGACATCGAGGGTGACGCCATGGGCAACGCGGCCGCTAATGCCCGTCGCAACCAGGCGCTGGCCGCCCTGCAGAAAGCCGATCCGTCCGTGGTTGTGGACTACACCCTCGCTGTCGATCCGAGCGGGCTGCCCGACGCGCAGCTCCAGCTGCTCAAGGACGCCAAGGCCGCGGGCGTCAACGTGAACATGGTCAACTTGATGACGATGGACTACTACAACGGCGGAAATGTCCTCGCCCAGGCCAAGACCAGCGCCACCTCGACCCATGGTCAGATCGCCTCGATCTACACGGGACTCACCTCGGCCCAGCTCTGGAACAAGATCGGGCTGACGGTGATCGCCGGGGTGAACGACGACGGCGCGGACTTCTCTCAGTCGGACGCGACGAACCTCGAGACGTTCGCGGCGAGCAACGGCGTCCAGAAGCTGTCCTTCTGGGAGCTCCACGGCTACGACAAGGCCACCGGGTACGCCTACTCCAAGATCTTCAACAAGATCACCGGTGGCACCTCGACCACGCCGCCGACGACCACCGCCGGCAGCATCACCGGAATCGGCGGCAAGTGCGTGGACATCGCGGCGGCCAGCAGCGCCGACGGAACCGCGGTTCAGCTTTACACCTGCAACGGCACCAATGCCCAGACCTGGACCGTCGGCTCGGACGGCACGATCAAGGCCCTGGGCAAGTGCCTCGACGTGACCGCTGCCTCCACCGCCAACGGTGCCCAGATCCAGCTTTACACCTGCAACGGCACCGGTGCTCAGAGCTGGAGCTACAACGCCTCCAGCCACGACATCGTCAACACCGCCGCCAACAAGTGCCTGGACGCCACCGGTCAGTCTTCGGCCGACGGTACCCGCCTGCAGATCTGGACCTGCACCGGCACCAGCAACCAGAAGTGGACCGTCAACAGCTAGGTCCTGCGCACCGAATCAATCCGAATCAAGTCGTGATCATGCACGTTTGCCCGCTCAGAACCGGGCCGACGTGCATGATCACGATGGTTCGGGGGGTTAGCGGGGGGACTTCAGGTGCTCCGCGAACCGGATCTCTACCGGGTCGATCGCCCCGGCCGGTTGGAAGCCGAAAACCTGCGCGTAGAAGGACAGTTCGGCCTCCAAAGCCCGAACGATATTCTCGGCCCTGCGGAATCCGTGCTGCTCACCGGGAAAGAGCAGGTAGGCATGGGGGACCTGCTTGAGCGCGAGCGCATTGACGATCATCTCGGCCTGAGCCGGCGGCACGACCTCGTCCTCGTCGCCCTGGAGCACGATCAGCGGCCGGTCGAAGCCGTCAATGTGGGACAACGGCGAGCGCTCGGCGTAGACCTCGGCCGCCTCCGGCCACGGGCCGACCAGCCCGTCGAGGTAGCGGGCCTCGAACTTGTGGGTGTCGCGAGCCAGCGCGGCCAGGTCGGCCACCCCGAAATGGCTGGCACCGGCGGCGAAGACGTCCCGGGTCGCCAAGGCCGCCAGCGTGGTGTAGCCGCCCGCGCTACCCCCACGGATGGCCAGCCGATCCGGATCGACCAGGCCCTGCTCGGCCAGCCAGGTGGCCGCCGCACAGGCATCCTCGACGTCAACGATTCCCCAGACGCCGTCCAGCAGGCGCCGGTACCGGCGACCGTAACCGGTGCTACCTCCGTAATCGACCGCGACGACGGCGAACCCGCGGGTGGTCCAATACTGTGTCGACAGCCGGAACCCCGGGCTGGCCCCGGCCGTGGGGCCGCCGTGGATGGTGACCAGCAGCGGTGGCTTCTCCCCGGCCGGGGCGACGACCGCATCGCTGACCGGCGGAAAGAACAAGGCGTGCGCGGTCCGCCCGCCGGCGCTGGGGAAACTCAGCCGCTGGGCGACGGAGATGGCGGCCGGAGCCAGACCGCTGTCCGCCGGTTCGCTCAGCACGGTGTACTCCGGTGCACCCGGTCCGGGGTGGATGGCGATCACGGAAAGGTCGGCCTTCGCCGCTGCTCCGATCGCGACGATCCGCTCCGCGGCCCCGGCACTGTCGGCGCTGATGTCCAGGCGCAGCGAGTCCAGGCTGAGGAAGGGCAGCAGGTCGTCGCGGGCCCGGCCATCGGCGCCCACCTGGACCAGGTGGGCCCCCTCGGCGTTCGAATACGTCAGCCAGACGCCCCGCTCGCCGACCTGATACCGGCTCTGACCGAAGACCCAGGCCGGCTGGCCGACCTCGGCCGACAGCGGGTGTACCGGCAGCAATCGGTCCGTCTCGACCCGGTACACGTTCCACCAGTCCGAGCGGTCCGAGATCACGTACAGGACACCGTCCGGCCCCCATTCCGGTTGCTGCACCGACTCGTCCGGGTCACCGGCGATCTTCTGCGCGTTCCGCAGCGTGACGGCGCCGTCGTCGTCGCGGACAAGGTCTCCGGTCCACAGTTCGGTGGTGTCCCAGGGCATGTTCGGGTGCTGCCACTGAATCCAGACCAGGCGACGGCCGTCCGGGCTGATCCGCGGCGAGGCCACGAAATCGGGTCCACTGACCAGGACGTCCGGTTCGCCCGGCTCTTCGCCCCCGGCCGGGCGGGCTCGGATCGCGACGATCTCGTTGCGGGCCTCGCCGTCCCGGTGCGACTCGCGGACGCAGATGCAGGTGGCTCCGTCCGGCGTCAGTCGCCCGTCGGCATAGCGCAGGGCGGCGGGAGTTGGCGGCGGCGGGGTGATCGGCACCGCGGTCGCGCCGGGTTCGGCCCGGTAGAGCCGCTGATCGGCCCACTCGACGGTGAAGATCACGCCGTCGTGGACCCACCAGGCGGCGCCGCCGTACTCGTGTACCCGGGTGCGCGAATTCCAGCTCTCGGGCAGCGGTTCGAGCATCGTTCCATCGGCGTCACGGCGCCGGATCTGCTGCCGGCCGCCCTGATCGGGGCGGGTCTGCGACCACCAGGTGACACCGTTCTCGGCCCAGGTGTCGATCGGCGCCGCGGCCCCGGTGACCAGGTCGCGGGCCTCGACGGTCGAAGGCCAGGCCCCGTACGGGACGACGGGACGTTCAGAGGCGCCGGGAGAATCGGTGTGGGAATAAGCAGGCATGAACTGAACGCTACGACCCCGCCGCAGTCAGGCAAGCTTGAACACCGGGGCCGGTACCTCGGTACGTGAGCTTGCCTGACTACGGAGCGGTTAGTGCTTGTTGCGATGCACGGTGAACTTCTGCACGAGCTTCGGCTCGGTGCTGCTGCCCGGCGGGTCGAGCAGCACCTGCGCCTTGGCATCGGCGCCGCGACGCACCTGGCCGCCGCTCAGCACGGTACAGGCAGTCGAGGCCAGCGATTCCTGATCAATGGTCACGGCATGCTGGCCCTTGACGGTCTGAAGTATCGCCGTCACCGGACCGCGTCCGACGTTGCACACCTTGGCCTGAATCTGGCCCTTGGCCGAGACCCCGGTCTTCAGGACATTGAGCTTGTACGGGGGCAGGTCACAGGTCAAGGTCTGAGCGAGCAGGACCTGCCCGGTGGTTGCGGAACTGATCTTCAGGGACCACGGTCCATTACCGGGGTGCGTCATCTTCGCCGGCAGGGGCAAGCTGTCGTCGTCCTCGGTCGCCCCGGCGATGTCCCCGGTGTAGGTTCCACTGACGGTGACCTTGATCCCGCTGGTGGTGCAACTCGGCTGGCCCACGGTCACGGTGCCGATGGCCAGCGGCTTGGCGTCGTAGCTGCTGACATCGCCGTCGTCGTGGGAACAGGTGGCGGTGACGGCGTAATCGCCGGTGTCCGCGTCGGCGGGCAGGGCCAGGCTGACCGGCGCCCACTTTCCGTCGGCCGTGGTGGTCGCGGGCTGGGTTGCCAGCGGGGGGTTGACGCCGTCACCGGCGCCGTCGACCGGGTCGTCACCGGTGCTGAGTTCGACGACGCTGACGGCGACGTCAGCAATGCCGGTTCCGGGGCAGGCGTCGGTGGGAGTGACCGTCACGGACGACCCTCCGGCGGAGACCAGCGCCGGGGATGCGGTGAGCTGGGCGGCAGTCCCGGTCAGGGTGATCGGCAGGGAAGCGTAGGTGGTGAGCTCCGTCGGGTCGATCGGGTCGTCGGCGCCGGTGGAACGGGCGCCGGAACCGCCGCTGTCATCGGAAGTCAGGCACTCCGCGTCGAGGTGGCCCGCTCCGGAGGCCACTGCGTCCTGCCAGGCGTTGGAGTCGTCGGGGCCGGTCACCGGAAGCTGCACGGTGGCAGGCGACCAGTTTCCGTCCTCGTCGACGTTGGCCGATCCGATCGTGAAGCTCGCTTCCTGACTGTCGGTGAAGGAGAAGTCGACCGTTGCCGCCCCGGCCTCCGAGCCGCAACCGCGGTCGGAGTTTACGGTGAATGACACACCTGGCCGCACGCTGCCGCTCACGGTCAGCAACGCGTCCGGGGTGTCGGCGGCCTGGGCCGAGACGGCCATCGGTCCGGCCAGGGCACACAGGCCCGCGAGGGTGGTTCCGATAACACGACGGATCATGGAGAGAGGCTCCCTGGTATCGCCCGGCGGTCGCTGACGCAGGGAAGCCCCTCCGCCACTATCAGTAGCCAAGGCTGACCGGTCAGTAATGTCGACCGCTACCAAGTCACCTGGCCGGGCTAGCTCGGGAGGATCAAACCGGGAGGATCAGGCCGAGGTCTCGGATTTGTCACCCGACCAGAGCGTGTGGAAGGACCCGTCGCCGTCCACCCGCTTGTAGGTGTGCGCACCGAAGAGATCCCGCAGACCCTGGATCAGGGCGGCCGGCAACCGGTCGCGCCGCAAGCCGTCGTAGTAGGCCAGCGACGACGAGAACGCCGGCGTCGCCACCCCGTTGGTCGCGGCCGCCACGACCACCCGTCGCCAGCTATCGGCACCCTTCGTGACCGCGTCGGCGAAGTACGGGGCGACCAGCAAGCTGGGCAGTTCCGGATCGGCGTCATAGGCCTCCCGGATGCGATTCAGGAAACGGGCCCGGATGATGCACCCTCCCCGCCAGATCGTCGCCATCGCCCCACGGTCGATATCCCAGCCGAATTCATCGCTGCCGGCGGCAATGTGATCGAAGCCCTGGGCATAGGCGACCACCTTGGAGGCGTAAAGCGCGGCCCGGACATCCTCGATGAATGCGTCCCGGGCACCGGGGCCGACCCAGCCGGCCTGGACACCGGACCCGAAAGCGGTCGCGGCGGCGGCGCGCTGGTCAACGTGTCCGGAGAGCGAGCGGGCGAAGGTGGCCTCGGCAATCCCGGTGATCGGAACCCCCAGTTCGAGGGCACTCTGCACGGTCCAGCGGCCGGTGCCTTTCTGCTCGGCCTGGTCGAGCACGACATCGACGAACGGCTGGCCGGTGCGGGCATCGAGGTGGCTGAGCACATCGACGGTGATCTCGATCAGGAACGACTCCAGGTCGCCCTCGTTCCAGCCGCGGAAGATATCGGCGATCTCGGCCGGGGTGGCCCCCAGACCCTGACGGAGCAGGTCATAGGCCTCGGCGATCAACTGCATGTCGGCGTACTCGATGCCGTTATGGACCATCTTGACGAAATGGCCCGCGCCATCGGGACCGACGTGAGTGCAGCACGGCACGCCGTCCACCTGAGCGGCGATCGACTCGAACATCGGGCCGAGGCGGTCGTAGGCCCAGCCGGATCCACCGGGCATGATGCTCGGCCCCAGCAACGCCCCCTCCTCACCACCGGACACCCCACAGCCGACGAAGTGCAGGCCATGCTCCTTGAGCGCGGCCTCCCGCCGTCGAGTGTCGGCAAAGTGTGAGTTGCCGGTGTCGACGACGATGTCACCCTCTTCGAGCAGGGGCACCAGTTCGTCGATCACGGCATCGGTACCGGGACCGGCCTTCACCATCACGATCACGACCCGGGGCTTTTGCAGCGAGGCAACGAAACCCTCCAGGGTGTCGCTGGGCACGAAAGTGCCTTCCTGGCCGTGGTCGGCGATCAGGCTCTTGGTCCGGGCCGTGGTCCGGTTGTGCACGGCCACCGGATAGCCGTGCCGGGCCAGGTTCCGGGCCAGGTTCCGGCCCATCACGGCCAGGCCGGTCACCCCGATCCGAGCTGTTGCCGAAGCGGTCGGGGCCGAGCTGGTCGTAACCGAGGTTGTCGCATCGTTTCCGGAGTTGGTGCTCACCGTTCTCCTCTTGTCGATGTTCACGGGTAGTCCACCTGAGGCTCAGCCGCGGCTCTCAGATTACTGCCGCTGACAATTCTGGTCAGGCCCCCCTTGAACCGCTGTGCCTGATCACCGGTTCAGCCCGCGGATCGGCCAGGGTCATGACAGTTTCGCGGGCGCGGTCGGCGATCTTCCCCGGAGGCGGAGCCAGTACTCACCGGCATTGGGCCATGATCGGGAATGACTGGCCCGGGTGCGCTTGTTTTCGACATGCCGGGACGGCGCGGTCCACTGGTTCGACGACGAGACGCTCATTCGCTTCGTGACAAGACCGGAGATCGCGTGAACAGCACCGGAGATCGCCCGTCGCTACGGTTCGTGCTCACCCTGGGCGCCTTGATCGCAATCGGCCCGCTGACGATCGACACCTATCTTCCGGCGTTTCCGAGCATCACCGCCGATCTGCGGACGACGTCGGCCGCGGTGCAGCTAACTCTCACCGGCACCCTGATCGGCCTGGCCCTGGGCCAGTTGGCGATCGGCCCGCTGTCGGATGCGATCGGACGCAAGCGGCCCCTGGTGGCCGGTATCGCCGTCCACGTACTGGCCTCGGTGCTCTGCGTGCTCGCTCCGAACATCCTGGTTCTGGGCATCCTGCGGGTGGTCCAGGGGCTCGGGGTCGCGGCCGCGACCGTGGTCGCGATGGCGATCGTCCGCGATGTCTCCAGTGGAGTCGGGGCGGCCAAACTGCTGTCCCGGCTGATGCTGGTAATGGGAGCGGCCCCGGTCCTGGCCCCGACCATCGGTAGCCAGGTCCTGCGCCTGACTAGCTGGCGAGGGATCTTCGTGGCCCTGGCCGGGCTCGGGCTGATGCTGATCGTGATCGCGGTCACGGCGCTGCCCGAGACCCTGGCCCCGGAGCACCGCCGACCCGGCGGTCTGCTCAGCACCGTCCGTTCCTACCGGTCGCTGCTGCATGATCGGGTCTTCGTCGGTCTGGTGCTGGTGGCCGGCCTGGCCATGGGAGCACTGTTCTCGTACGTGGCCGGATCGTCGTTCGTCTTCCAGGAGCAGTACGGCCTGAGCGAGCAGCAGTTCGGGCTGGCGTTCGGAGCCGGATCGGTCGCACTGATCACGGCCACTCAGCTCAACGGCCTGCTGCTGCGCTGGTACCCGCCGCGCCGGATTCTTTCGACGGCGGCCGGGACCGGGCTGCTGGCCGGAGTGACCATGGTGGCGATCGCCGCTACCGGGGCGGGCGGCCTGGCCGGTCTGATGGTGCCGATGTGGGGGGCCCTGGCCTCAGCCGGCCTGATCTTGCCGAATGCCCCGGCGCTGGCCCTGTCCCGGCACGGTGAGAAGGCCGGGGCCGCCGCGGCCCTGCTGGGCGCCGTCCAGTTCGGAGTGGGCGCGGTGACGGCACCGCTGGTGGGACTGATCGGGGTCGACGGTCTGGCCATGGCCTCAGTGGTCGCCCTCAGCTTGGCCGGTTCGTTCGCCGCCCTGCTGGTGGGCGTCCGGCCATGGCGACTGGCCGAGCCGACCCCGTCTCCTCGCCCGCTCGAACGGATTGCCGTACCCGGGTAACCGGCCGCAGCCGCTGACCGGCTCTCAGCAGCGTTTGTCGTACGGAACAACCAGGGTGGTGACCGGCACCCCGTTGAAGGGCTGGCCGGCTTTCGGTGCCTGGGCACAGATTCGCCAGTCGCCGAGCCCTCGGGTGACCTCGTGCCCGTTCGATCGGTTCATGTACCGGACGCTGGCATTGTCACCGAGGATCTTGCTGGAGATGTACGCCGTCCGGTTGATCAGGTCCGGCATGGTGGCCACGGCGCTCTGGTAACGGCCCTGATCGGTCGACGGGCAGGTTTCGTCCACCTTCACCACCCCGAGTTTGACCTGCACATTGGTGGCCAGGCCACCGGGCCGCGGATCTTCGAAGCAGACCATCCAGCCCTTGTCGTCGCTCCAGCGACGGTCGCGGCCGAGCGCGTCGTGGTTCTGGATGTTGCCGAAGCCGGCCTTCTTGATCTGGGAGTGGGCCCACTGCAGGCCCTTGCCCCGAACGTCGGGCAGGGTGCCTCGCGCCTGAGCCGAACCGCTGTCGGCCAGCCAGAAGATCACGCCGAGCACGACCGGGGTCACCAGAACCGCGATCAGGACGATCGTGGCAGTACTCGGGCCGTTGGATTTCTCCGCCATCAGCGCACACCCTTCGAGCACGGACATTACTTGCGAAGGTAGCTCAAAAAGGGTGCGCTTGCGCCGACAAATTGGGACGGTCCTCGAGCAGTGGCTGACGCGGATCCCATCCGGTGCCGGCCGCGGCGTCCTTCCGGCGCCGGGCAATACCGGAGAGCGCCTCCAGGACCACCCGGTTGGCCAGGGACGATGTCACCTCGGCGTGGTCGTAGGGTGGCGAGACCTCGACCAGATCCATCCCGACCACCGGCAGTTCATAGGCGATCCGGCGGACCGAGTCGAGCAACTCCCGCGCGGTCAGACCGCCGGGTTCCGGGGTTCCGGTTCCGGGCGCGTGTCCAGGATCACAGACGTCGATGTCGACCGAGAGGAACACTCCGTCGCAGTCGTCCATGGCGAGCAGGGCCGCCTCGCCGAGGCATTCGCTCAGGCCCCGGGCGACGATTTCGGTCATCTCGTAGGAGCGCATCCGCTGTCCAGCCATCCAGTCCAGTGTCTCCGGAGACGGCCAGTAGCCGCGCAAGCCGATCTGCAGGAACCGGTCACCGCGCACGGCCCCGGACTCGATCAGCCGGCGCATCGGCTGGCCGTGCCCGATCAGGGAACCGAACTCGATGTTCCCGGTGTCCGCGTGCGCATCGAAGTGGATCATCGAGATCCGGCCCTGGCCGAGATGCTCGGCCACGCCGGCCGCGTCCGGCCAGGCGATCGTGTGATCACCACCCAGGACAAGCGGGACGGCCCCGGCGGCGGTGACGGTGGCGACGGCGACCTGCAGGTCAGCGACCGACCGGGCCGCGTCCCCGGAGAACATCTCGACGTCGCCGGCGTCGTAGACCTGCAGGTCTTTCAGTCCGTCCACGCGCAGGGCCAGGGACGGCCGGGAGCCGTCATGAGCCAGGTAGCAACTCTGCCGGATGTGCTGCGGCCCGAACCGGGTGCCGGCCCGGTGCGAGGTGCCGCCGTCGAAGGGCGCCCCCAGGATCACCACATCGGCCTGGGGGTAGGTCCCGGGATCGGACCAGTCACACCGCCGGACCCCGAGGAAGGTGATGTCCGGGCCGAACTGTGCTCCGTAGCGCGCCACCGGGTCACCGTAGCCGCCGAGAGGCCCGGCCGGACGCCGATTGATCCAGTCCTGGGTTTGATCAGTTCTGATCTGATCAGTTCTGGGTCTGATCGGCTATCGGCTGATGAATTCTCGGCTGATCGGCTACGGGCTGATCGGCTACGGGCTGATCGGCTGCAGGGTGATCGGCTGCGGGTTCTTCCTCACTCACCTGGTCCGCCTGCTCCGGCTGATCCGAGGGGTGCGCTTCGTCGTCGTCCTCGGGAGTGGCCCGCACCACTCTTACCCGCAGGATCGCCCGGGGCGTGACTTCGATGGCCGTCAGCCTCCACTCGCCTACGGTCACCGTCGTATCCACGGGCGGGAACTCACCGATCTCCTCGAGCATGATTCCGGCGATGGTCGCATGCCGCCCAGCTTCAAGATCGATACCCAGGTCGGCCAGGTCGTGGGCCGGGAAGGAACCGGCCAGTTCGATGTCGCCGCTGGCCGTCCGGACCACGGCCGCGGTGTCCAGATCGAACTCGTCGTAGATCTCCCCGACGATCTCCTCGAGCAGGTCCTCCAGGGTGACGATGCCGGCGACGGAACCGAATTCATCAACGACCAGGGCAAGCTGACCGCGCTGCTTCTGCATCCGGGCCAGCGCCTGGAGCACCCCGGCCGAGTCCGGCAACACCAGCGTCGGGCGGATGTAGTCGGCGACCACGCCGACCCCGGCCACCAACTGCCGTAAGTGCACGAAACCGACGACGTCGTCCTCGGTCGCCCCGATCACCGGGGCCCGCGAGAGCCCGGCCTCGATCAGGCGGTCCCGGGCCGAGGCCGTGTCCTGGTCCGAGGTCACGAAAACCACATCGGACCGCGGGACCAGGACCTGCCAGAGCCGGCGCTCATCCAGTTCCAGCGCCCCCTCGATGATCGACCGTTGCTCCGGGGGAATCGACTCCTGCGCCGCGATCATGTCCTTGAGTTCTTCGTCCGAGACCTCTTCCCGGACGGCGTGCGGGTCGAGGCCGCACAACCGGACAATGCCCTCCGTGGAACGGGCCAGCAGCCAGACCAGCGGCCGGACGAATTTCGTCATTACGGTGATCGGGCCGGCCGCCCGCAGCGCCCACTGCGGCGCTCGCTGCATCGCGATCCGTTTCGGGGCCAGTTCGCCCAGCACCAGGGTCACGTAACTGAGCACCAGCGTGACGATGAAAACCGTTGTCGGCGCGGCCGCACTGCCGAGCGCGGCGAGCGGGCCGACCAGCCGATGAGCCAGGGACACGGCCGCCGTCGCGGAGGCCAGAAAGCCGGCCAGCGTGATCCCGACCTGGATGGTGGACAGAAAACTGTTGGGATCGGCGGTGAGGGCTGCCAGCGTCTTGCCGCGCTCACTCTCGGCCGCCAGCCGATGTACCTGGCTCTCCCGCAGGGTCACCAGAGCCATCTCCGAGCCGGACAGGGCCGCATTGAAGAGGACCAGGACCACGACCAAAGCGATCTCGACCCACATCGCGTGACTCCTTCGGGCGCTGCTTGATCCGGAATGGCTCATCATGGAGGCAGGACGCCCGGTTCGCCCACTCAGTGAACACCACCCATTGTGCCTCGAAGCGAGGGACGCGACCATCGTGGTCGCTATCTTTCGGCCATGATCGATGGTCGAACCGGCAGCACGGGAGACGAGCGCTATGGAGAATCCGACCCATCCGAACGCCGCTTTCGATCCGGCCCGCTTCGCCGACCTTGACGATCGCCGGTCCGGCCTGGTGGTCGATGACACCGATGATGACGACCCGGTACTGATGCTCGAGAACGGCGAGCGAATCGATACCTGGCGTGAGGATTACCCGTACCCGGAGCGGATCCCCCGGAAAGACTACGAACGCGAGAAGCGACTGCTCCAGATCGAGCTGCTCAAGCTGCAGAACTGGGTCAAGACCAGCGGTGAGAAACTGGTGATCCTTTTCGAGGGCCGGGACGCGGCCGGCAAGGGCGGGACGATCAAGCGCTACATGGAGCATCTGAATCCCCGCGGGGCCCGGGTGGTCGCACTGGAGAAACCGAGCGATCGCGAGCGGGGCGAGTGGTACTTCCAGCGCTACATCCAGGAACTGCCGACCAGCGGAGAGATCGTGCTGTTCGACCGCTCCTGGTACAACCGGGCCGGGGTCGAGCGAGTGATGGGGTTCTGCACCGCCCCGGAGTATCTGGAATTCATGCGTCAGGCCCCCGAACTGGAACGGATGCTGGTCCGCTCGGGCGTGCATCTGGTGAAGTTCTGGTTCTCCGTGTCCCAGCTCGAGCAGCGGACGCGTTTCCTGATCCGCCAGGTCGACCCGGTACGGCAGTGGAAGCTCTCGCCGATGGATCTGGCGTCGCTGGACAAGTGGGACGAGTACACCGAGGCGAAGGAGGCCATGTTCTTCTACACCGATACCGCGGACGCGCCCTGGACCGTGGTGAAGAGCAATGACAAGAAACGGGCCCGTCTGGAGGCCATCCGGCATGTACTCAACCGTTTTCCCTACCTGGGTAAGGATCCGGGCGTCGTCCGAATTGCCGATCCGCTGATCGTCGGCTCGGCCGCGGAGGTCTACGAACGCGGTGAGCGACTGAACCAGCACTTCCCCCGGCTTTATTAGTACACCTTCACGGCCGGGCACCTTCGCGGCAGCAGTCATTTGCGGCTCCTCCCCTGAGTCAGGACACCTCCCGAGCCAGGACACCTCCTGAGTCAGGACACCTTCGGGGGCCGCTGGGCGGGCAGATCGGGGACGAGCGGACTCAGCGACTCCCGGATCAGTTCCCAGTTCTCGGACGAGAACTGATGCGGCTGGGCCATCGCGGTCAGCAATTGCCCGGCCAGTTGATCGGCGGACCTGACGATCAGCCGCGGCAGCCCGCTCCGTTGCTCGCGATGGAACAGCCGGCCCGGCTGAGCCGACGCGGCCGAGGTGGTCTGCAGCCCGAGCACCAACTCGGTGACCTGGTGGCGTTCGATCGACGCACCGGCCGGCCGGGGGGCAGCGACGGCCCGGACCAACTGGTCCGGGGTGGCCGGAGCCAGTAGGTCCCGGGCGGCCTGACGCACGCTGGGAGGGGCCAGCCACTGCCGGCCCGGCAGCCGGCGGTCCGAGACCGCCCACTCCCAGGGCCCGGTGGTGTCCGCGATCAGCGCCGAACCGGCCTGGTCGGCCAGGACAGCGCTCAGGAGCAGAACCTCGAGACCCTCGGTGAGCACGACCTTCAGAACCTCCTCCTGGGCCAGCGTGTGATCCGGCCGCTTCCGGGGATGAAACGCATCGGTCATGGCGATGTCCCAGACCGGGCTGACCGAAGACGGCCAGCCGATCACCATCAGGGCCAGTTCCTGGGCGGCCTGCGAGGCTTCGCGACAGGCGCTGTTGCGGTGTGAGCGGGTGGCCAGCCGGGTCAGCTCCTCGACCAGGCAGTCTTCACAGCGGACGTGTCCGGCGAAGTGCAGCCGGTTGAGAAACTCCGCGACGACGTCGGGGCCGGCGGCCAGGACCTGCGCGATCCGGGCGTCGACCCATGGGGTCATCGGCCCGAACCGGCCCCAACTGGGGCCGCCGATGCTGAGGGCGGCCAACTGCCCGGGCCCGGCGGCAGCAAGGGTTTCGGTACAGCGCAGGCGCCAGGCCCGGGTCGTCTCCTCGGCCCGGGTGATCCATCTCTGCATCCGCCGTTCAGCGGCCGGCGCGAGCGGTTCCGGGAGCGACTCGGGCGAGCCGGGCCGGCCCCGCAGCAGCGACCAGGTCACGCTGAGCACGTACGTCTGGGGTGGTAGGTGCGGGTGGTAAAGCTGCGAGGTGACGGCCGGGCGCCCGAACCGGAAGTGCGCCACGGCCTGCCCACCGTCGAACTCCTCGTCCCGCTCGGTGCCGTAGGTCAGCCGACCGGTCAGCAGCTCTACCGCCCAGCAGTTCAGCAACCGGATACGTTCCCGATGGGTCAGCAGCCAGTCGGCGCCCGGATCGAACCCCTCGGTGGGCCGGGCCCAGAGCAGTAGCTCGGGCAACTGGAAGGCGTCCAGCCCCTGCGTGAACGCGAAATCCTTGCCCGTCCCGGCCGGGTCGATGAACGAGATCACCTCCCAGTCGGGGGGCAGATCGCCATCGGCCAGAGGCGGATCCGAAGGGGAAGAACCCGGATGGGAGAAACCATGGATTGACATGCCTCGAGAATGCGGCGGGACCGGCGACGCCCGGCGGCCCA
>Ga0265340_10001246_pt1 | contig 14609 bp, 13 predicted proteins | sample 4CB225metaG_FD_202082 | JGI IMG/M metagenome (GOLD analysis project Ga0265340, IMG submission 202082) | Rhizosphere microbial communities from Carex aquatilis grown in University of Washington, Seatle, WA, United States - 4-CB2-25 metaG | ecosystem: Host-associated > Plants > Roots >...
GTTCGATTAGGTTTACTCTACTCGGAGTTGGGGGGTGTTTCCAGGGCTCGGGTGGCGTCTGTGGATAACTTGGGGTGTGGATAACTCGCGAGAGTCGTTGCCCAGTAGAACGTTTCACGGCGGCAACTGGTGAGGCGCCGTAACCGTTGAAGTCAATGCCAGATGAAACCGGCGCAACGGGAAGCAAGGTTCGGGTTGACCGACTCAGTAGTTGGCCTCGTGCAACACCGGCAGCGGGGCTGCCAACCGCGGACAGGCAGACAGGTAGACAAACCGTGCGCCGACAGAACCACCGATCCGCCCTTAAGAGATGATCTTGCCTGTTGGCCCAAGCTCGACCGACTTCGCCTCCTTAACCGGCTATGTCGGAGCCGTTCAATCCGTAGGCGTGGCGAAAACCGGTGGATGCCGCCCGATTGCACCGGGTCGTTACCCGGACCTCCGCCCGTGAATCTGCCAGCCTGCCTGGCCTCATGTGCCCTCTCATCGTCACAGAATTCATCAGCCTCGACGGCGTCGTCGAAGCGCCAGGCGGCGAGCCGAGCCACCCACACGCGGGCTGGACCATGCCCTACGGCGTCCCGGAACTGTATTCGTACAAATTGCAGGAACCCTGGACGCCGAGTCGCTGTTGCTGGGCCGCACCACCTACCAGGGTTCGCGCAGGCCTGGAGCACGCGCGACGGCGATTTCGCCGACAAGATGAACGCGATGCCCAAGCACGTCGTCAACAGCGCGCTCACCGAGCTGACCTGGAACGCCACCCGCCTGACCGGCGATCTACCCACGGCGATCAAGGACCTCAAGCAAACCGAGGGCGGTCCCGTCCTGGTGGCCGGTTGCACCAGCCTGGTCCGTTTTCTGCTGGCCCACGACCTGGTCGACGAGCTTCGGCTGATGGTGTTTCCGATCGCGATCGGTGGCGGCCTGACCTTCTGGCCCCAGGACCGGGACAAGATCGAACTCGAGCTGACCGAACTCGTTCGTTACGACAGCGGCGTGCTGCTTTAGGTTTACCGCGGGGCAACCCCGGAGCAACTGGGCGGACGATCATCGGCTCTGCCCACCAAGACGTCCCTCCGGGCCCAGGTTCGTGAGCACATCTGGTGATCAAGCGTGATCTGGGGACACGGCCCCAGAATCTGGGGGCCCCGACCCCAGGATTCAGGCCCCCCGAGCCCCTGACCAGCAGCTTCCGTGACCAGTTCGAGACTCATAGTCACCTCACAGTCGGAAATCGGCGTTGCGGACACGTTTTGGATTCCTGGGTATGCAACATTCGATGCTCATGAGCGACCCCACCGTCACCGACTCCATGACCGACTCGATGATCAGCCCGACGACGGTCATCCAGCCCGCAGATTCCGGACCGGTGAACCGCCCGCCGGAGACGGCGACCCGCCCCCGCTATGAGACCCCGGCGCTGGCGGTGCTGCTCATCGCGACGGCCATCGCCTACCTGTGGGATCTGGGCCGCAACGGCTGGGGCAACACGTTCTACGCCGCCGCCGTGCAGGCGGGGACCAAGAGCTGGAAGGCGTTTTTCTACGGATCGTTCGACTCCGGCAACTTCATCACCGTCGACAAGCCACCGGCGTCCTTGTGGATCATGAGCTTGTCGGGCCGGATCTTCGGTTTCAACTCGTGGAGCATGCTCGCCCCCGAGGCCCTGCTCGGCGTGGCGGCCGTCGCCCTGCTCTACGCGGCGGTCCGCCGGGTCTGGGGCGGGCCGGCCGGACTGCTGGCCGGGGCGGCGCTGGCCACCACCCCGGCGGCCGCGCTGATGTTCCGCTTCAACAACCCCGACGCCGCGCTGACCCTGCTGCTCGTGGCCGCCGCCTACACCCTGACCCGGGCGGTTGAAGGCGGGCGGATGCGCTGGCTGATGGCCACCGCCCTGTTGATCGGCACGGCATTCCTGGCCAAGGAACTCCAGGCGATGCTCGTCCTGCCCGGTCTGGCTCTCGCCTACCTGGTAGCCGCCCCGGTCCCGATCTGGAAGCGGATCTGGCAATTGCTGGCCGCCGGCGCCGTGCTGGTCGTCTCGGGGCTGTGGTGGCCGCTGCTGGTCGACGCCATTCCCGCCGCGTCGCGCCCGTACATCGGCGGCTCTACCAAGAACAGCGTGATCCAGCTCGCCCTGGGTTATAACGGTCTCGGCCGGGTGACCGGCAACGAGAACGGCGCCGGGGGCCCCGGCCCCCGCCTGTCCGGCAACCTGCCCGGGGCGGCCGAGGGCCTAGGCAACGCCGGTCAGGGGCGCAGAGCCTTCGGCGGCGGCGGCGGGCCCGGTTTCGGCGGTTCGACCGGGATCACCCGGATGCTGAGTGATCAATTCGGTGGCCTGGTGGCCTGGCTCCTTCCGGTGGCGATCATCGGCCTGCTGGCCGGTGTGTGGCTGACCCACCGCGCCCCGCGCACCGACGCCCGGCGCGCCAGCCTGGTGGTCTGGGGCGGCTGGCTGCTCGTCACCACCGCGGTGCTCAGCTTCTCCAGCGGCATCATCCATCCGTATTACACCGTCGCGCTGGCCCCCGGGGTGGCGGCGATGGCCACGATGACCCTGCCGGCCTTGTGGCAGCGCCGGGACCGGTTCCCGGCCCGGGCAGTGCTCGCGGTGATGACGGCGACCGCCGGCGTGACGGCGTACGTGCTCCTCGGCCGGGCCACCGGCTGGCTGCCCTGGCTGCGCTGGACCGTGCTGGTCGCCGGGCTGCTCGCGGCCCTGGGCCTGCTCGCCGTCCCCCTGGTGACCAGCCGGCTCGGTCGCCGCGCCGGAGGTGGGATAGCCGTCGCCGCCCTGCTGGCCGGAGCGGCCGCGCCGGTGGCCTGGTCGGCGGACACGATCGGGACGACACATACCGGAAGCGTCCCGACCGCCGGACCGGCACAGGCCAGCGGTGGGAATTTCCCGGGTGGCGGTGCTTTCCGGCAATTGCAAGCCGAAGCCGGCGCGCAGTCGCCCAATAGCGCCGAGCTGCCTAACGGCGCCCAGCTACCGGAGGGCCTCAGCAGCCAGCTCCTCGAGGAACTCCGCAACGGCCAGCAGCCCGGAGGTTTCCCCGGCGGTGGACGAGGCGGTCCCGACGCCGGAAACGAAAAGGTCGACTCGAGCCTCGTAGCTGCGCTGCGCAAGGATGCCGGGAAGTACCGCTGGAGCGCCGCCGCGTCGTCGTCAATGAGTGCGGGGCCGCTGGAACTCGCCTCCGGGACGGCGGTGATGTCGCTCGGCGGCTTCAGCGGCTCGGACCCGGCGATCACGCTGAACGCCTTCAAGGCGGATGTGACCGCGGGCAAGGTTCACTACTTCATCAGCGAAGGTACCGGCGGCGGCGGATTCGGCGGAGGACCCGGTGGCGGCTTCGGCGGCGATCCTTCGGGCACCGGCCAGATCTCGACCTGGGTGGCGTCGGCGTTCACGTCCAGCACCGTCGGCGGATACACGGTTTACGACCTCAGCAAGCCCAAGGGCTGAAGGATCGTCGTCAGCAGAGGCGGCGGCGTCATTGTTTGCGACGGAGATGTCCGCTTCGTCGTAGCGGTCGCCGCTGCTCGGGATCGATGCCGCTGAACCGGCCGAGCGTGATCAGACAGGACCGTGATCAGCCAGGACACCGCGCAACACCTCGACGAACCGGCCCGACTCACGCCCCAGGTGATCGAGGTGGTGCGAGTTCAGCGGGAAGTCGCGGCGACGCGCAGACCCAGTCCCACCATGACTGTGCCGCTGCTGACCTCCAGTCCCCGCCGCACTTTTGGCCGCCGGAACCAGAGCGCCGCCCGGCCCACGGCCAGCGCCAGGCTCAGGTAGAGCACGGTCTCGAGACAGACCTGGGCCAGGGCCAAGGAGGCGGTCCAGAGCAGGACCGGACCGTGCTGGGGCACGAACTGCGGGTAGAAGGCGAACATGAAAACCGCCGCCTTGGGATTGGCCAACTGGACCAGGAGCCCCTCCAGGAAGGAGCCCCGCGCGGACCGCTCCCCCGCCGATTCCGAAATCCCCGCTTGGCCAAAGCCTTTCCAGGCACTGTGCCACGCCCGCAAGCCCAGCCCGAGCAGCACGACCGCGCCCACGACCCGCAGCACCAGGTACGCCAGGCCCGAGGCCGCGACCAGGGCGGCCAGCCCGGCACCGGCGGCCAGCGCCCACAGGTACAGGCCCGCTTCCAGACCCAGTACCGTCGGGACGGCGGCCCGGGTTCCGCGAAGAGCGGCGCGGCGCAAGATCAGCGCCATCGCGGGTCCGGGGCTGGCCGAGATCAGGACCACCGCGAGCAGAAAAGCCGGCAGAGTACTCATCACCTGCATCACTCCAGGGTTGCCGAGCCGGGCAATTCCCGGCCGGGAATTCCGGGCCTACCCGGCGACATGGTTGAGCCTGAGTTGCGATCTCATCCAGTGCTCATCGGTCTGGACATGATCGGGGCTGGCCGGTAGCCGGAACGAGCCGGTCCGAGTGCTCGCGAGCGAGGTCATAGACCAACTACCGACCAGATGCGACCGACGCGATCATCGCTCATCCAGGCCGGAGGGGAAAGCGAATTTCGGCCCGGACGGCGAGCGACGGATCTCAGAACTACCGGTGCAGGACCAGCAGGAACTCGGCCGAACCGTGGTTGGCTATCGAACCGATGGCGCCGTAGCTCTTGGGGGGCTTGATGTTCCAGTCGGAGTAAGTGATCGGGATCGAGCCCACCGTCTCCAGGTTCGATCCGTTACGGCGGGCGGAGATCGTGAAGGTGACCGGCCGGGTGACGGCGTGCAGGGTGAGATTGCCGGTGGCGGTCAGGGTCAGCACCGCGCCCTTGTTGACCTCGGAACCGAGCGTGATCGGCCGGGTCAAGGTCAGCTTGGCCTGCGGATCCGTCGCGGTGTCGAGGCTCTTGGTGAACTGTGGCGGGATCTTGCCCTTGACCTTGATCGTGGTGAGGTCCACGGTGAACGTCGCCTGGCTCAGCCGATTCGCCGCGACAACGGCATTACCGGTGACGGCGCTGGTGCGCCCGACGACGTCGCTGTTCTTGCCGAGGGAGGTCTGACGGAACCGGAACCCGGCCAGCGATCCGGCGCCGACGGTCCAGGCGCCGTCGACCGACCCGGCCCCGGCCGGCACGCTGCCCGGACCCGGCGGGAGCGCCAGCGGCGGCGCGCCGTCCGCAGGTTTCACCAGTAAGACGGAAAGCACACCAATGACGACCACCACCAGGATCGTTCCGAGCAACCAGCGTCGCCCGCGACGTTTCCGCCGCACCCCCGGACCGGCGCCAGGAGTTCCCGCTTCAAGATCCGTGTTGCCTGCCATGCGGCACCATTCCTCATCGGTATCGGTCCCGGGCGCGGCGCCGGTCATCGTTCCCACCGGTGTCGCCGTCCCGGGCCACTACCAATTGATCATGGCACATGGGGCTATGAGGCGATTTTTCAGCCAACCCCGCCCCGGGCCGGGCCGGTCAGGGCAGTGGCAGCCGCACCACCTGCGGTTCGTGGTCGCTGAGCTGGTCGGCGAACTCGCTGTTGAGGTGGACCACGTCGTACTTGTACTTGGTTCCAGCCAGGCTGGGCGAGAGCAGAATGTGGTCGAGCACCTCGGAGTTGCCTTCGTAGACGTAGGTGTAACGCTGCTTCAACGGAAGCGTGGCCGGCAGATCGGTCAGCGCACCAGCGGCGGTGAGCCGGCTGACGGTCTGGGAGAAGTCGTAGTCGTTCAGATCGCCGAGCACGACGACGTCCGCCGAACTGTTCACAGCCCGGATCGCGTCGACGAAGCTCTTCACCTCGTCGGCCTGCTGGTGGCGCTGGGTTTCCGAGGGCGCGGCCGGTGGCTGGAAGTGCCCGAACAGAGGCTGGTCGGCGCCCTTGGACACGAAGTGATTGGCGATGGCGAAGATCGTGCGACCGCGGAAGGTGAACTCCCCGGCCAGCGGTTTGCGGCTGGCTGACCAGGCGGAACTGCCCGGGTCGATGCGGCCCGGTGAGTACTTCAGCGACGGAACCGCGCCGGTGGCGACCACGGAGTCAGCGGTGGTCGAGTCACCGCCGGGCCGATCGACGAAGGCCAGTCCGCGGTCGGTCCGGTACATGAACACCTGCCGGATGTTGCCGCCGGGTTCGCCGCCGTCGGCGTCGTTCACCGGGTCGATCTCCCGGTACGAGTAACTCGGGCCGCCGGCCGCGGTGATCGCCGCGATCAGTTTGCCCATCGTCTGGTCGGCGGCGACGACGCCGTCATCAGTGGCGCCGTCATTGTCCTGGATCTCCTCGAGAGCGACGAGATCGGGGGCCTTGAGGTTGTTCACCAGGGCACCGGCCAGGCCGTCGAACTTGGACTGCGGGTCGCTCGGCGCCAGGTTCTCGACGTTGAAGGTGGCCACGGCCAACTGCTTGGCGGTCGCCGCGGTCGCCGTCTCCGCGGTCAGGCCGCCGGACTTGACCACCGGAGTGCTGGTCGGCAGCAGGGAGAAGTTCCCGAACGAGTAGTCCAGCGGGCCGATCACCTTGCCCGACAGCTTGTCCTTGACGTTGACGATCGGGGTGGGGGCCAGCACGTCGTCGATCTCCACCCGCTCGGGGTTGAAATCGGTACTGGTGACGACGAGGCCACCGCGCGCGGTCCGGGTGCTGCTACCGCCCGGGGCGACGAAAAGCTCACCGTAGGAATTCGTCGGCCCCACCACCACCGGGTTCTTCAGCTCTACCCGCATGCCTTCCATCGACTCCCAGAAGTCGATTCCGTCGGTCGTGGCGTCGAAGCTGCCGCTGGTCTCGACGTCGCCGGTGGCGTCGTCATCGATCACCGACGGCGGCGGGACCCGGCCCCCGCTGCCGACCAGGGTGGGCGCCGGCAACGCCGCGTTGTGGGCCACCACGGTCACCACCGGCGAGACGATCTCGGTAGTGGTGAGGTTCGTGCTGCCGCCGCTGCCGCCGGGCCGGAACTCCGAGACCGTGCCGTTGACAGTGACCGAGTCCTGCACGGCCACGGTGGGCGCGCCGGCGGTGTAGACGAAAATGCCCTCACTGGTGGCGACGTCGGAGTCCGGATTCGGGTCCTGCATCCAGAAACCGGTGCTGCTCTTGGCGAAGACCACTCCCGGGACGGCGGCGACCGCCCGGCCCTTCAGCGGTGAGATGTGCGCCGCCCCCTGGATATCGTGAATCCGGGCGTTCACCGGGGGCTGGGTCGGGGTGGGAGTCGGTGTCGGAGTCGGGGTCGGGGTGATGGTGGGGGTCGGCGTGGGCGTGCTGCCGGCCCCGGAACTGCGGGGGGTGGGCGCCGTCACGGTGAAGTCGGTGGCATTGTCGTCGGTGTCGGTCGCTCCGGCCTGATTGCGGACGGCGGCCGTGGTGTTGCTGAGGTTGGCTGTCGGCGCGGTCTCGGACGAACTGGCGGTGCTGCCGTAACCGACAAAGTCGTGCACCCCGGTGCCGGTGTCGCAGCCGGTGCTACAGCTCAGCAAGGTGCCGCTGGTGACCAGGGCGACCTTGCCCGCCGAGGCACTCAGGGCCAGCGTCCCGGTGGCGTCCGGCGTCGGCAGGGCGGTACCGGTGGTGCCGCCGGATTCGGCCACCAGGTAGTACTGCCCGGGGGCGATCGAGCCGCTCAGTGCGGTCGCGGCCCAGGTCGACCCGGCCGCAGAGGCGTACTGCACGCTCCAGCCGTCGACGCTGGCCGCCGCGGTGCCCCGATTGAACAACTCGACGAAGTCGTTCGTGTAGGGCGCGCCGGAGTTGCCACCCCCGCCGTAGACCTGACTGATCACCACCTCCGGTGAGGTGGCGACCGCGTTGGGGCCGACGGCGAGCACCGTGGTTCCGGCGGCCAGCAGAGCTCCCACCGCGAGAGCGCCGAACTTCCGCCCGGCCAGTTCGTGGTGTGGCATCAGCAGTTCCTCCAAGACCAGATAAGCCCGAGACCCGTTGAGCGCAAACGGTTACACCGTAAGTCAGGCGAACGTACCGTCAGTAGTGATATCAGGTCTAGAGCCACCCCGCCGCCGCACCGTCCCGCCACCGGATCGTCACCGCCGCGCCGCCACACAGTCACCCACCGCGCCGCCACACAGTCACCCACCGCGCCGCCGGCCCGCCGCCGAATCGCGCTTGATCACCGGTTCCGCCCGTGAATGTGTGCTCGCCGTGACACTTTCGAAGGCCGAAGCGGCGATCAGGACTGAAGGGGGGCGGCCAGGGCGGCACCTCCCCCCGACGGCCGCCCGAACGTCTCCCCGAAATAGCCCAGCTCCACGCTGGCCAGGTGTTTGACCAGCCCCAGCAGGTTGGTGCCGGTCGGCGTCAATGGTCGGCGGAGGTCGTAGTCCGACAGCCCGTCGAGTTTCCACACCAGCGCGTCCCGGGCCGCTTGCAGGTACCGGTGAAGGTCCGTTTTGGGATCCGATCCAGCCAGGCCGGACAGCCTGCCATCCCGCCCGCCGCACCGCGGTTAATCTGCGACCATGACGGACGTCGACCAAGTCTGCAACGAGTTGCTCTCCACCAACAGGCCGGACCGGGGCCGGCTCGGCGTTCGAGGCCGGGGCGGCCGGCGGCGGCGCCTGCAGGTGCCCTTCTTCTCGAGACGACGCAGCTACTCCTGGCTGGGCCCAGGCGCGTACCACCTGGACTACGGCGACGAGGACCACGTCTTCCTGCTCACCGTGCAGCAGATCCCCCGGCGCCGTCTCGGCCCGCCCCAGCCCCTCGAGGTCGGCTCCATCGACGGCCTGACGGTTCTCCTGGTCGCCGTGATCGTGGACACCTACGTGCACGTCCACCTGGAGATAGCCGAGTCCGAACGGCGCCGCGAACTGCTCGAGGAATACGAGAAGGACTTCGAGCGGTGGGCGTCCGTGCGTCACAACGAGGCGATGCCGCCGATGCAGCCGGGCGAGCGATTGATGAGGACAGCGATCAGCGTCAGCGACGACGTGGGCACGAGCTACAGCTGCGGCTCCGGCCAGGCCGGCGGCAGCGGCACCGAGTGGGTGGGGCGGCGCTCCATCCCGCCCGCGCCTCCGGCCTCCGCGCATCGGCTCACCGTCCGGCTGCGCCTTCCCGACCAGGACGAAGTTCGCGCCGATTTCGACCTGTAACAAGAGCCGATTGAAGGCGAGGCCCGACCCAAGTCACTCCCGGACACCAACCCGGCGACGACCCCGATACACACGGACCAGCGACCGCCGAGCATCGTTCGAGAACCACGATCCCGCGAAAGCGGCCAGGAACATGGCGTAGAACGCGAAACCATCGCGATTACCGGTGCTGGCGTAGGCAACGGCGGCGACCGCAATCCCCAGCCCGACCGCGACTAAGACACCAGCGAGCACGGGGCGCTGATCAAGGAATCGCTGCACAGAACGCACCGTAGGCCCACCCCGGCACCGGACACCACGAAGACGGGGGCCCGGGCCGCGCACATCACCCGGATGGCCCAAATCTCACCTAACTCAGAGACCAGAGCTATCGTCACGCATCAGGGCGGCACGGGCCGCCTCTCCGGCCGAATTCGAGCTGTAGCAAGAGCCTAGGACTCCCGGTCCGTGGATAAGTGCGGCCTTCATCCAGAGCTGCGCAGCGCCCAGTCTGAGATCGAGGCCCCGGGGCGCTGAACGCCTCGGCTCTCCCCTGCCGCGAACTTGCTGAGGAAAATCCATGACCCGCACGAAGCTGACCGCAACCGTCCCCGACCTGACCGGCCGGCTCGCCGTGGTCACCGGAGCCAGCCCGGCGCCACCGTGTCCACCCGCGAACTGGATCTGGCGTGTCGCGGTTCGGCGTCCTGACGGCTTCGCCCACCTCACCGGGGCCGCCACCGAACAGGCGATTTACCGGACCGCAGGCGACCAGCCCAGCGCCACCCGGATCTGGGACCTCTCGGAGCAACTCACCGGAGTCTGGTTTCCTTCGGTGTGACGCCCGGCCCTCCCTACCGGAAGCTTGACGTCATGGACCGGAAACAACTGGCAAATTTCCTCAAGACCCGCCGCGAGGCCCTGCAACCTGAGGACGTCGGCCTGCCGCGCGGGCAGCGGCGGCGCACCAGCGGCCTGCGCCGCGAGGAGGTCGCCGCCCTGTGCGACATGTCCGTCGACTACTACAGCCGGATCGAGCAGCAGCGCGGCCCCCGGCCCTCGGAGCAGATGCTGGCCGCCATCGCCCACGGCCTGCGCCTGACCCTCGACGAACGCGATCATCTGTTCCGGCTCGGCGGTCACCTCAGCCCGCATCGGGCCCTGCGCAGCGATCACATCAATCCCGGCCTGATGCGGGTACTCGATCGCCTCGACGACACCCCGGCCCAGGTGATGACCGGCCTCGGCGAAACCCTCCTCCAAACCCGTCTCGCGGTTGTTCTTTTCGGCGACGAGACCGCCCACACCGGACTGGCCCGCAGCATGACCTACCGCTGGTTCACCAACCCGGAGTCGAGGCATACCTACCCGGACGACGACCACGCGCTGCGCAGCCGGGTCTTCACCGCTCAGCTCCGGGCCGCCTACACCCGGGACGGGCCCGGTTCTCGGGCCGGCGAGATCGTCGCGGCACTGCTCGAGACGACCGCTGAATTCTCGGCTCTGTGGGAAACCCATGAGATCGGCGTCCCGCACAGCGATCACAAACGCATCCAGCACCCCGAGGTCGGAGTACTGGAGCTGCACTGCCAGATGCTTTTCGACCACGACCAGACCCAGTCCCTGCTGGTCTTCACCGCGACCCCGGGGTCCGAGAGCTACCAGAAGCTCCAGCTCCTGTCCGTGATCGGCAGCCAGCCGCTCAGGCCCTGACTCCGGCGTGTGACCAGGTGGACGATATTTCAGATGTACTGACCGCATCTGGGAGAATTCTCACCGATTGATGATAATGATGGGTGATGGGCACCCACCGATGAGGAGGACAGCGGCATGCAGGGTGCTCAGCCGGTATCAGGTGAGGGCGACGGAACCACGAACAGCGGAACCACGAACAGCGGAACCACGAACAGCGGAACCACGAAGAGATGGTTCGACCAGGTCGAGGACGTGGTGATCGACACGTCGGTGGCGCACCCGGCCCGCCGTTACGACTACCTGCTGGGCGGCAAGACGAACTATGCGGCCGACCGTGCCTCCGGTGACGCCATCCTCGCGGTGCACCCCCAGGCCGGGATAGACACGCGGGAGAACCGGAAGTTTCTCAGCCGGGTCGTGACCACCCTGGCCCGCGAGCACGGAATCACCCAGTTCCTCGACATCGGCACCGGGATCCCCTCGGCCGGCAACACCCACGAGGTCGCCCAGCGGATCCACCCGGCCGCGCGAGTGCTGTACGTCGACAACGACCCGGTGGTCCTGGCCCACGCCCGCGCCCTGATGAGTGGCACCCCCGACGGCGCCACCGCGTTCATCCTGGCCGATCTGCGCCGGCCCGAGGACATCCTGGATCATCCGCAGCTCACGCAGGTTCTGGACCTGTCCCAGCCGGTCGCCCTGATGCTGATCTTCGTGCTGCACTTCCTGGTCGACGCCGACCAGCCCAAGCGCATCGTGTCCCAGTTGGTCCAGGCACTCCCGGCCGGCAGCTTCCTGGCCGTCTCGCACGCCGCCAGCGACCTGCTCCCGCCGGCCACCACCTCCGAACTGACCACGGTCGCCTCCACCAGCGCCTTCGGGCCCTTTCGGGCCCGCACCCGGGCCGAGGTGGCGGACTTCTTCACCGGCCTGGACCTGTTGACCCCGGGCATCGTGCCGGTCAATCAGTGGCGCCACCCCCACCCGCAGCCGGACCGGCCCGTGGGCGCCTACGCGGCCCTCGCGCGCATCCCCTGACCCTTACCTATTGACCCTGACCCATTCCTATTGACCCTGACCCATTGACCCTGACCTGACCACGAACCTCCTGAGCAGGCAGACTGCTGGGGTGAGGGTGAGCAGCACGTCGGCGGCGGCGCAGCATCGTGGTCGGGCGCAGGTGGCTCTGGCCGCCGTGCTGGTGGCCGGGCTGATACTGGCGGTCCTGACCGGATGCCAGTCCGGCCCGCCGAACCGGCCCGGGGCGTCCGGGGCGACTGCCTCCGGCCCGGCCGCCACGCCGACCACCAGCCCGGCCACTCCCACCAGCAGCACCACCCCGGCCGCCGCGACAACCCGGGCCACTCCGACCACGGGCGCCGGCAACAACGGCGCCAGCCCGGCTCCCTCCTGGCTGGGGCGGCGCGTGCTGAAGATCGGATCGGACGGCTTCGGCATCGCCGGAAGCACGCCGGTCGAGCTGCGCAACCGGCGGATCATCACCACCGATTTTCTGCCCGCCCCGAGCGACGGCCGATTCCATGCCCGGATCGAGGCGGTGCCGGACGCCGTCGTCAAACGATCGTCCTGGTCGTCCAAATGCCCGGTCGCCCTGAGCCACCTGCGGTACGTGACCGTCGGCTTCCGCGGTTTCGACGGGCACGCCCACACCGGCGAACTGCTGGTGAACAGCAGCGTGGCCAGCGATGTCGTCACGGTGTTCCGGGAGCTGTTCGCGGCCGGGTGGCCGATCGAGGAGATGCGGATCACCAGCCAGGCGGAGTTGTCGGCACCGCCCACCGGGGACGGGAACGACACCAGCGCCTTCGCCTGCCGGCCGGTTCGCGGCCAGATGGTCTGGTCGCAGCACGCCTTGGGGCTGGCTGTCGACGTCGACCCTTTTCAGAATCCCTACGTGGACGGCCGGACCGTCCTTCCGGAGCTGGCCAAGTGGTACACGAATCGGGGCCGGGGGGCGGTCGGGATGATCACCGCTGGGTCGGTCCCGGTCCGGATCTTCCGATCGGTCGGCTGGGGCTGGGGCGGCAACTACTCGTCCAAGAAGGACTGGATGCACTTCTCCTCGACCGGCGGCTAAGCCCGTGTCTCCTTGGGCCCGGATCCTTAGCCTGGATCCTTAGCCCGGATCCTTAGCCCGGATCCTTAGCCCGGACCCTTAGGCCCGGACCCTTAGGCCCGGACCTGAGCAGCGAGCGCGTCGGCCAGGGACGCGGCCAGCAGCGGGTCCAGGCGGGCGGTGACCATCAGCCCGATCAGCGCCGCGGTCAGAATGTCGGCGGTGCGTTCCGGAGCGGCCGCTCCCCGGACGGCGGCAAAAATGGCCTGCCGGATGCGGGCTCGGTAGCTGGTCACGATCTCGGCCGCCGCGGCGTCGAGATCGTTGAGTTCCATGGCGGTGTTCAGCACCAGGCAGCCTCGCCGGGCCAGCCGTTCCGGTGAGTCCCGGAAGGACCGCGCCAGGGACGAGAAGTACTCGACCAATTCTGCCGGGCCCGCATCCGGTGTCTCCAGCGGCCGCAGCCGCGGCGCGATGATCTCGTCGAGATAGTTCGCGGCGGCCCGGCCGAACAGCCCACGCTTGCTGCCGTAGGTCTCGTACAGGCTGGACTTGCTGAGCCCGGTCGCCGCTTGTAGCTGGGCCAGGGACGTGGCCACGTAGCCCCGTTCCCAGAAGACGTCACGGGCCGCCCGCACGACCGTCTGATCATCGAACTCCTTGGCCCGCGCCATTTGCTCCCCTTTTGCCCTTCGGCCCGGTTGACATTCCGAACCGATCGGTCCACTCTAGCAATCGGACCGATCGGTCCGAAATTATCCATACGCAGCATTCAGGAGTCCCCATGGTTGCCGCCGCCCTCGTCTTCGCCGGCTTCGCTGTGCTCTTTCATGTCGCCGCCTTCGTCCTCGAAAGCCTCCTGTGGACGAGGCCCGCCGTGTACGGCCGGTTCGCCGTCGGCACCCAGCAGGAGGCGGACATCCTTCGCCCGATGGCCTACAACCAGGGCTTCTACAACCTGAGCCTGGCCCTCGGCGTGATCGTCGGCGCCGTGCTCCTGACCCGGACGGGCGATGCGTTCGCGGCCGGCAAGGCGCTCATGATCTTCGGCACCGCCAGCATGTCGGTCGCGGGACTGGTGCTGGCCTCCTCCGGTCGGAGCTACCTCAAATCCGCGTCACTCCAGTTCTTCCCCGCCGTCATCGCCCTGTTGCTGACGATCGCCGCTTGACCCGGGCATCAGCCGGAACCGGAAGGCCGAGACGCTATGAGCCGGAGGGGAAGTGACCCGGGCCGTCCCGGCCAGAACGCCGCGGCTGAGACCAGACCTGATCAATCTTGGGACGCCGCACGCGGTACAGCTCGTCGATGCCCGCGTGATCTCAGCCGTGGATCGGGCCGGCGAACCTTCTCGGTGACCGATTGGTTGCCGTGAGTCGATGCGCGCCCGCCCGATCTCTTGTGTTGGCCGGGGGCGCCCTGGGTCAACGACACCGAAGCCCGATCGCACATTCTGTGAAAACTCCGCCGGTCCGGCGCCGACGGACTTTTCACGATCAGGAAAGGTTAGCGCCGCGCTCTCGATGTGGTCGGCACGACAGTGGACACGTCCACCAGCGGTCACGCTGTGTAACCGCGAGTCGTGCGGGCGCCGGCCGTGTGGCCAGGTCGGGCGCCCAGGTTCGGCCCGCCTCCACTCAGCATCACACCCGCCGATCGACTCTGACGCGCCCAACACCAGCCCATCCGGCCCTGACGCCAAGCACCAGCCCTATCCGCCCCTGATCACTGATTGCGCCCGCGACATTGTCACGCCGACCGCATTTTCG
>Ga0265340_10001249_pt1 | contig 14599 bp, 9 predicted proteins | sample 4CB225metaG_FD_202082 | JGI IMG/M metagenome (GOLD analysis project Ga0265340, IMG submission 202082) | Rhizosphere microbial communities from Carex aquatilis grown in University of Washington, Seatle, WA, United States - 4-CB2-25 metaG | ecosystem: Host-associated > Plants > Roots > Rhizosphere...
CGGCCCGGGCGGTGAGGCCACCGGAAGCTGGACCGTGGCGCTACGCGAGCGGATGAGCCGGGTGGTACCGCCGGGACAGATCCTGCCCGACCGCCAGCCCGCCTATGTGGCCTCCTGGATCTACGTGTTCGGCGTGCTCACCCTGGCGGCGTTCGTGATCGTCGTGGCGACCGGCCTGGTGCTGGCGATCGAGGGCGCGGCCTGGTGGCACACCAGTTCACTGGGGCACTTCGTGAACTCCCTGCACCTGTGGAGCGTGGAGTTGTTCTTCGCCGTCATGGTCATCCACCTGTGGGGCAAGTTCTTCATGGCCGCCTGGCGGGGCCACCGGGGACTCACCTGGGTCACCGGCGCGGTGGCGTTCTTCGGCTCGCTCGGCACCGCCTTCACCGGCTACCTGAGCCAGTCCAACTTCGATTCGCAATGGATCAGCACCCAGGCCAAGGACGGGCTGAACTCCTCCGGCGCCGGCGCCGTCTTCAATGTCCTGAACGGCGGCCAGATGCTGCTCTGGCACGTCACGCTGCTGCCCCTGATCGTCGGCGTGATCGTGCTGGCCCACGTGATCCTGGTCCGGCGGCACGGCGTCGTCCCTCCGATCGACGCCGAAACGCCACCTCGAGAGGCCGGAACGCCGGCCCGAGAGGCTGAAACGCCGCCCCGAGAGGAGATCACGTCATGACCGTGACCAGCGGCCGCCCACCGGTCTCCGGCAAGCGCGAAAAGTCCCGGGCCACCCCCGATTCGCATGACTTCCCGACCCGGCCCTACGACCTGGTCAAGGAGTTCGTCATCGCCCTGATCGGGCTGAGCCTGGTGACCGTGATCCTGGCCGCGGTCTTCTCCTCCCCGGACGACAAGGCGATCACGTTGCGGTCCTGGGCCCAGAACGCCCCGAACGACGTGGTGGCGACGGCGACGGCCGAACTGGCCGGCACCAGCACCAGCGCCTCGTACGGTGCGCCCTACAACAGCGCCGGCCCCGGGCAGAAACTCGGCCCGCTCAGCCTGCAGCGGTGGGCCGGGGTCCGGATCCCGATCGATTCGGCCCGGGCGCTGGTGCTCGACCCGCTGAGCAGCGTGACCGGTAACCCGGCCGTCAGCACGGCGCTGAGTAGCTGGAACGCGGCCTCGGCCGGGCAGCAGCAGACCTGGGCCAGCGCTTACGCCGATGCCCTCGCGGCCGCTCCGGACGGAAATCCGGCCGCGGTCAAGACCGGTGACTACGGGCCCGTTCCGGCACTGGCTCAGGGAGAACTGAGCCTGGCCGCCAGCGGGTCGCTGGAGGGGCTGCTGACCTCCGGGTCGACGTTCTTCGTCTCCGACACCACCAAACCGCTGCTGCTGCTGGCCGACGGTTCATACCTCGAGGACGTCGCCCGGGCCCAGCATCTCGGTGGCGATCAGTGGGGCATGATGAACGAGACCGGGAACTATCCCGGCCAGCCCTGGCTCTGGCTGTACACGTTCTGGTACCAGGTCAAGCCGTTCTCCACCTCGGGCAACGCCGACGTCCTGGTCTGGGGCCTGATGGCCCTGCTGAGCATCGGCTTCATCCTGATCCCGTGGATTCCCGGCCTGCGCTCGCTGCCCCGTCACCTCGGGGTGCACAAACTGATCTGGCGGGCCTGATCTGGCGGGCCTGATCTGGCGGGCGAACCCAGGGTTCAGATCAGGGGGGTGACGGCGGTGGCGGCCCCAAGCACGGCCCCGGTCCGGACGGCGTCGCTCACCCACTCGATCTCCGGGGCCAGGAAACGGTCCGGTCCCGGGCCCTGGACGCCGGTCCGGATCAGGTCGCGGACGGCGCCGGTGGCCGGGGCCGCGGCCAGGGGGGCGCGCAGATCGAGGGCACGGGCGGCGGTGAGCAGTTCGATCGCCAGCACCTGCCGGAGGCCGTCCACGCCGCGGCGGAGCTTGCGGCCCGCCGCCCAGCCCATCGACACGTGGTCTTCCTGCATTCCGGACGACGGGATCGAGTCGACCGAGGCCGGTACGGCCAGCCGCTTCAGCTCCGAGACGATCCCGGCGGCGGTGTACTGCGCGATCATGTGCCCGGAGTCCACCCCCGGCCGGTCGGCCAGGAACGGCGGCAGGCCGTCGCTGCGCCTGGCGTCGAGTTGCCGATCGATCCGGCGCTCGCTGATGCTGGCGACGTCGGCCACCGCGATGGCCAGGAAGTCGAGCACGTAGGCGATCGGCGCGCCGTGGAAGTTACCGTTCGACTCGACCCGGTCGTCGGGCGTCACGACCGGGTTGTCGATCGCGGCGGCGAGTTCGCGGTGGGCCACCAACTCGGCGTGGTCAAGCGTGTCCCGGGCGGCGCCATGGACCTGTGGTGAGCAGCGCAGCGAGTAGGCGTCCTGGACCCGGGTGCACTCCGGGCCGCGGTGGCTGGCCATGATCGGTGAATCGGCCAGCAGAGCCCGCAGGTTCGTGGCCGAGGCGGCCTGACCCGGATGCGGGCGGAGCCGGGCCAGATCGGCGGCGAAGACCGCGTCGGTGCCCAGCAGCGCCTCGACGCTCATCGCGGCGGCGACATCGGCGACCGCGAGCAGGTCACTGAGGTCGTGCATCGCCAGCACCAGCATGCCGAGCATGCCGTCGGTGCCGTTGATCAGGGCCAGACCTTCCTTCTCGACCAGTTGCAGGGGCTCGATCCCGGCCTCGGCCAGGGCCTGCGCGGCCGGTACCCGGTTCCCGTCCCGATCGAGGACCGGCCCCTCGCCCATCATCGCCAGCGCGCAGTGCGCAAGCGGAGCCAGATCCCCGGAGCACCCCAGCGAGCCGAATTCGTGCACGATCGGGGTGATCTGGGCGTTCAGCACATCGGCGTAGGTCTGGGCGGTGACCGGCCGGACCCCGGTGCGACCGGTCGCCATCGTGGACAGCCGGAGCAGCATCAGCGCCCGTACCACCTCCAGCTCAACCACCGGCCCGACGCCGGCCGCGTGCGAGCGGATCAGCCCGGCCTGCAGCTCAGCGCGCAGCTCGAGGGGGATGAAGGTGGTGGCCAGCGCGCCGAAGCCGGTGGAGATGCCGTAGTGCGGGTCACGGTCCTGGGCCAGGGCGGCAATCACCTCCCGGCTCTGGGCCATCGCCGCCAGGGCCTCCGGCGCCAGTTCCACCCGGGCGCCGTCCCGGGCCACCGCCACCACCTCGCCGAGATTGAGGGCACCGACGCCGAGAGTGACGGTCGGCCGGGTGGTGGGGGCGTCGACGGATGACGCGTAGGAGGTCATGGGCTGATTCGATTCTGTCGCCGGGCGATGAGCAAGTGCGTCCGTCGAGGATATCGGCCGTTCGACCGGGCCTGGTTCGGCGATTCATACCGGTCGCCGGTCGGCAGCGGTGACAACGTGTGGGCATGTCATGTCTGTGGGTATCGGAGTCCGGACTTACCCCGCCTGGACGCCGGACAGGTCTGGTAGCTGCGGCTTTCGCCCTGTTCATGTTCGGCGGTACCGGCTTGGCCACGGCCGCCGGCCGGCCGATCGGGGTGAGCCCGAAGACCGACGTCGTGGCCCGGGCCCCGCTCGCCGTCTCGGTGACCTTTGACCAGTCGCTGCGCTCGGGCGGGGCCACCCTCCAGGTGATCGGAACGGACGGGGAGGACGGCCGCGGACCGGTCACGACCGCGAACCGGACGCTGCGGCGGAAACTGCGGCTCGGCGCCCCGGCCGGGCCCTACCGCGTGGTGTGGAAGGTGGTCGCCGCGGACGGCCGGCGGATGTCGGGCTCGTTCAGCTTCACCGCCGCCCGAAGCAACCAGGTCCCGGCCCCGGCGGCGGTCGGGCCCGGTCCGGCGCCGACGCTCCCGCGACCGGCCCCGCCCATCCCGGAGCCGGCCCCGCCCGTTCCGGAGCCGGCCCCGCCCATCCCGGAGCCGGCCCCGCCCATTCCGAAGCCGGCCCCGCCGGTCCCGAAGTCCGTGCCGCCCTTCACCCATCCGGCCGAGAGTCCGGCCGCGGCGGAGAATCTCCCGGTGGCGGGACCACAACCCGTGGCGGCCTCCTTGCCGTCGCCCGGCCAGCCTGTGTCGCCCGGTTTCGCCGCGGTGCCGATCATCGTCGGGGCGCTGCTGGTGTTCGCCGCCGGCGTCGTCTCCCTGCTGAACAAGCGCCGCCTGCCCGCTTAGCGTCCTCATCGTCAGTTCGTCCGTGATCACCCGAGCTGGGCGAGCGCAGTCCCGCCGTGGACGAACAGGACCCGGCGGCCAGTTCTGGTGGTTCTCGCTCTCCCAGCCCGGGGATTCCGTGAGCGCCGTGATCAACGACGTGATCGACGACTCGAAAGTGCTGTGCCTCACAGCACCACCCAGTCGTTGATCAACGCGCCCACGGTTGGCCCCGGCCAATGGCAGCGGGCCCGATCCTGGCGCTGAGCCTCTTCTTCCTCACCGACTCTGGTTGTGGAACCTCCCCGCCGACCCCCGGGCCTGTGTCTGGCCGAGCGGATGGGGAGCACCGACGGATCACCGGACTGGGGCCGGCGGCGTCGCGTGAGTGAATTGATCGCTGAAGGTCTGATGCTGTCGCCACAGCACCCAGCCTTCATCGATCAAGACATCCAACCTTCCCCCGGATCGGATGCCGGCGAACCACCGCCGATCCCTGCACCTGCGGTTCTGGGTCTTTCGGCCGCATCCCGGCCGGCTCGCGGACAAATCGGTGCCGGCTGGTCCCGGGCGGTTAGGCTGCCGGACGTGGCTCCTGGCAAGGGTGCGCTCCGGCTGACCCGCGTGGCGATCTTCGCGCTGGCCGCCGTCGGCCTGGCCGCGGCCGCCCATGTCGCGGGCGGCGAGAGCGTGTCCCCGATGGTCGCGGTCCTCGCCGTCGCCCTGGTGATGCTGGTGATGAACCCGTTCGCCGGGCGGCGGCGGGGGCGGATCAGCCTGCTGCTGAGCATGGGACTCACCCAGGCCGGCCTGCACCTGACTTTCATGGCCGCCTCGATCGCCCGGGACTGCCAGCCGGTGGGTGGGCAACCGATGGCCTCGATGTCCCGGCTTGCCCCGGCCGCACCGGCCGCTGAGGCAACCGGGGCCGTCGGGGTCGCTGGGGGCCGGCCGCTCGCGTTCCAGTGCGGTTCGGCGATGACCCACGCCGGTGCGAACGGTGACCTGAGACCGGCCGCGGGGATGCTGCTGGTGCATGCCCTGGCCGCCGTCCTGATGGTGGTTCTCCTCACTCATGGCGAGGCGGCGGTGTGGGCACTCGCGGCCGGCCTGCGCTTCCAATGCTTCCTGCTCGGGTCTGCCCCGCCGCTGCCGCCGGCCTGCCGGTTGCCGGTCGCGGCGACGGACTCGTACCGGCCCGGCTCAACGGTGTCGCCGTGCGCCCCGTGGCGGCGACGTGGACCGCCAAGGACGGCTTTCGCCGTCCTCTAGTCCCTCCGGCCGTCATCGGTCGGCAGGTGTGGGCGGCGTGCCCGAATCAGCCGATGACGAGTCGAAGGAAGATCGAATTCTCATGTCGCATCATGTTCTGCTCTCTCAGCACCGAGACTTCCACCGGCCTGTGACCCGGCCTCTGACCCGGACTGTGACCCGGGCCGGGGCCCTGGCGCTGGTCACCCTCGCACTCACGTTGATGTCCGGCGGCGTGGCTCAGGCTCACGTTCAGGTCATCCCGGATCAGACGGCCGCAGGCAGCGAAAGCACCAAATTGACCTTTCGGGTACCGACCGAGTCGGAGAAGGCCAGCACGGTCGAGGTCAGGGTTTCGCTGCCGACGGACACTCCTCTGGCCGAGGTGATGGCCGAACCCCTGCCGGGCTGGACGATCACCATCACGCAGGGCAAACTCCCCAAACCGTTCGTTCTGGACGGGACCACCCTGACCGAGGCCCCGAGCACGGTCACCTGGCGGGCGGCCAAGGGTGGGGGCGTTCCTCCGGGGCAGTTCCAGGAGTTCGTGCTGTCCGCGGGCCCGATTCCGGATAACGCCAAGGAGTTGTCGTTCCCCACCGTGCAGACCTACTCCGACGGCACGGTGGTGACCTGGAACCAGCCCCAGGCCGCCGGTGCCGACGAGCCGGAGCATCCGCTGCCGCAGTTCAGCGTGACCGCGGCCCCCCCGGACACCGCCGCCGGGTCGACGGCGGCCGCCGGGCCGGCCGCGACCGAAAACCCCGCCGGGCCGGCCGATTCACAGCGGGCCGGCTCCGGCGGCTCCGGTGGCGCGGGGGGGTCCAGCGACTGGCCGGCGCGGGCCCTCGGCGGGGCCGGCCTGGTGGCCGGCCTGCTCGGACTGGCCTTGGGCGGGCTCGCCTGGCGGCGGGAAAGCAAACGGGCCGGGGGAATCGCCCGGCCGGAGGCTGGGGGAATCACGGCAGAGGGGGTGGGCCGGTGACCAAGCCATCGCGGGCCGGGCTGCGAGTGGCCGCCATCGTCGGGCTGCTGTTGATCATCCTCGGCCGGCCGGGGGTTGCTTCCGCGCACAATGTCCTGATCGGAACCAACCCGCGGAGCGGATCGACGGTGGCGGCCCTGCCGTCGGTGGTCACGCTCACCTTCAACCTGCCCGCGCTGGCCATCGGCAGCGTGATTCAGGTGACCGGCCCCGCCGGAAACATCGCCGCCGGGCCGCCGACCCTGGTCGACCATGACGTCCGGCAGACCGTCAAACCGGGCTCACCCGGCGGGGCCTACCGGGTGCTCTGGCGGGTGACGTCCATCGACGGTCACCCGATCTCGGGGGAGTTCAGCTTCACGGCGAAGGCCGGCAACGGTTCATCCTCGGCCGGAGCCAGTCCCTCGACCGGAGCCAGCCCCTCGACCGGCGTCAGTTCCTCGACCGGGGCCGTCGCCTCGACCGGGGTCCCACCCAGCGCCTCGGCTTCGGGCTCACCGCCGGGCGGATCCGGAGGCTCGCCCCGGATCCTGATCGGATTCTTCGCTGTGGTCGGCCTGGCGGTGGTCGCCGCCGGAATCTACCTGACCCTCCGCGGTTCCACGGCGTGATCGGCCGGCCTGCCGGTGTGGGCCCTCGAGCCTGGCCGGCCTGCGAGTTCGTCGGATCAGGTCAGACGAGTCGCAGGAAGGTCGGCCTCGTACCGCTCGGCGGCGTCCAAGAAATCCCCGGGCATCGGCGGGGCCGTCCGGGCCAGCGATCGACTCCAGGCCTGTGATCCACCGTGGGCAATTCCGATCTGGCCGTGATCATCAATGACCGTGAGTCAAGACGCGGGCGCGGACGGCGATCGTCCCGGCAAGGGTGAGGCCAGGCGGGTCAGTGGGGAAGATCCAGGCCATAGGCAGGCTCGAAACTTCCCCGATCCCCGGCCCGGACCAGCCTCACCGGGGCCGACCCCTCAGCCCACGGCGACGGGCAGCGACTTCGCCCGTGGGCCCGGCGAAAAGGCACAGCCATGGTTAAGCACTCCCGAGTCTGCTCTCAGTGGGTGGGCAGGACGACGGTTACGCGGCGGTTGAGCTGGCGGCCGTCCGGGGTGGTGTTCGTTCGGACCGGGGCGGATTCACCGAAACCCTGTGGCAGCAGGACAACCGAACTGCCGGCCAGATAGGTCTGTAGGGCCCGGGCGACGGAAGTGGCCCGTTGCTCAGAAAGCGATCGGTTCAGGGTGCGGGGGCCGATGTCATCGGTGTAGCCGTTGATCTGAATGGTGCCCCGGGTGTCCCGGGCCCGGACCGTGGTGGCGATCTGCTGCAGCCGGGTCATCGCCGTGGGCGACAACCGGGTCGACCCGGTTTCGAACAACACGTCCGATTGCAGCACGATTCGCGTGCCGGCCTGCACCGTCGGCCGGTCCGCCGGCCGGGGCACCGAGATCACCGGTTGCCCCGATGTCGGGGTGGGCCCGGTCGCCGGGCTGCTGGGTCCGGTCGCCGGGGCGACGCCGGCCCGGTGGTCGGCCACGGGCACCACGGCCTCGGCCGGAGAAGCGGTGACCGGCCCGACGGTGTCTGGGGCTGAAGGGACGTGCAGCACGTTCTCGGCCACCCAGAGCAGGAGGACGACGGCGATCCCGGCCATCACGGATCCGGCCGTGGTCCGCCGATGCCGGCGCCACCACAGCACGGCCGGACTGGGCTGGGGGGACCGTGGCCGTTCGGGATGGGCGGGCAGGCCGGGAGCAGGCCGGGTCGCCAGGCCCGGGGTGGATCCTGGGGCGGTGGGTCCTGGGGCGGCGGATGCTGGGGCGGTGGGTCCTGGGGTGGCGGATGCTGGGGCGGCGGATGCTGGGGCGGCGGTGCGGCCGGGTGTGGTGAGGCCGGGTTCGCCCTGGATTACCCGCAGGCCGTGGTCCTGCCGGTCGCGAACCAGCGCGACCAGCGCGCTCGCCGCGCCCCGGGCGCTGCGGACACCGAGCGGGTCGGCCAGTGCGGCCCAGTCGATCCACAAGGTCAGGCTGCCGATTCCGCCGAGTGGGTCGGTCCCGGCCACCACCCGGATCGAGACCCGGATCTCGTCGTCCGCACCGTTCTGCGGCCCGGGTACCGGGGATCGGGCCCGGGAACCCGAGGCCGGGAACGGCCGGACCCGGACCACGGCCTCCTCCTCCACCTGCCCGGCGAACAAGGCCCGTTGGGACGGCGTCCAGCTCAGTTCGGCCAGCATGGCGGTCAACTGGTGCCCGGCCCGGGTGATCTGATCCGGGCCCAGCAGCACGACGTCACCTTCTGGCCGGGGCACCCGCAGCCAGCCGGCCGCGGAAAAGCATTCCCCGAAGGCGGCCGGGTTCCGTTCGTGCACGGCAGCGCGTAGTTCGGCCAGCGGATCCGGATCCGGCGCCCCGGCGCTGGTCGGGCCGGTTTCCCCGGGACCGGCAGCACGTGAACGATCGCGGTGACGTGGGCTGATCGGAGGATTCATCGGCACCTCGGGGAGAACCTGGCTGAGCCGCAGGCCGGCCGGCACGCGGCTGCCGACGCCACGATAGGCGAACCGCAGCCCGATCGGGTCCGCTTCCGCGGGAAAGAGCGTCGGCCCGACAGAGGTTGGGCATCGGGCAGACAGAGGTATCGCCTGGCGGTACGTTTACGGGCAGGCGGCAGCGGGGAACGGAATCGGCTGGGCGGGGTTTAGCCGGAAGCGACCGAGGTGTGGGTGGCCAGCAGCCGGCCGACCGCCCGCAACGGCACCTCGACCCAGCCCGGTCGATGCCGGGTTTCGTACACGGTTTCGTACAGCGCTTTGTCCAGTTCCAGGGCCCGGAGCAGGACGTCGTCCGCCTGCGGATCACGGCCGGCCTCGGCGGCGTAACCGGAAAGGAAGGCGTGCCGGCACTCACCGGCCCAGGATGAGGCGGCGAGGGCCCGCGGGTCGTCGTCCGGGAGCCCGAGAACCGAGTGCCGGGCAGCATAGTCGAAGGAGCGCAGCATTCCAGCCACGTCCCGCAGAGCCAGGTCCGGATCACCGCGCTCGGCCAGCGGCCGCAGCGGTTCGCCCTCGAAATCGAGAAGCACCCAGCCCCGGTGCGGTCCGTACAGGGCCTGGCCGAGATGCAGGTCACCGTGGACGATCTGAAGGTCCGGGGCGGAGGTCAGGGTACCGATCTCAGCGATCACCTCGGCCGCCTGGGTGGCGTATTCGCCCAGCGCCGGAGCCGCCTCGACCGCCCAGCTCAGCCGGGCCTGCAAATGCGAGGCCAGCGAGGCCAGCGAGGCCGGTGTGCTCGGCCGGGTCGGCAGCGCCCGGGCCAGGGCCGAATGCACCGCCGCGGTGGTTGCTCCCAGTTCGGCCGACATCGCCGAAAACGTCTCGCCCTGCTGGACGGCGGTGCAGGCCAGCCGCCAGCCGTCCCGGCTGTCGACGATGAACTCGGCCAGCGCGGACAGGTGACCCCAGACCGGCTGGCCACCCGGCTGCATCCATTCGCCCTCGATCCAGCCGACCAGCCGGGGCACTCGCTCGTTGCCGGCGCCGGCCAGGGCCCCGGGCACCACCACATCCGGGTTGCGGCCGGCCTGGAGCACCCGGAACAGCTTGATCATCAGCGGGTTGTCGCCGTCTTCCCCGACGATGATCGAGGTGTTCGACTGCTCGCCGGTGAGCACGTGAGCGTCGCGGGTCGCGTCCAGTGGGGCCTCACCGGGCCGCCGCACTCCCCGGACCCGGCTGCGGGGCGTACCGGAATCGGACATCGCCTCGGTCGGGATGGCGACCAGCCGGATCCATTCGGCCACGAAAGCCGGGTCGTGCGGTGCGTCGTACACCCAGCGCACGCCGTCGGAGGTGAGCAACTCACCGAGCAGCGCGTGGGCCAGCTCCGGCACCGGCTCGCGCCGGTAGGTCAGCGGCACCTGGTAGGTCGCCGACTGGTACCTGGCCTGGGCCGAGGTCGACTGGGCCGATTGGTATGACGACGCCAGGCCACCGCTCTCCGGCACGGATCCGGCCGGGAGGGCGCTGATCAGGTGCACGACGATGCCGACCGCCGCCGGCGGCTCCGGCGCTTCCGGGTGGAGCTGTGCTTCCGGGTGGAGCTGTGCTTCCGGGTGGAACTGCGTCTCCGGGCGGAACTGCGTGGCCGTCGCGGACGGACAACTCGCGGTTGGGCCGGCCACGGTGATGCGACCGGCCGGGGCCAGGGTGATCTGCCCGGCCGGGGCGAGGGTGACCCCGCCCGGGTCGGCGCCGAACCAGCGCTGGCGTGGGAGCCAACTGGCCAGCAGCCCGGCGACATCGGCGGCGCCGGTTACTGACTCGATCATTCTGCCGCTCCTCCAGTTGTGCCCCTCGAAACGGCCAGCCAGAAGAAGTCTCGCGAGCCCATGGTCAGCGGCAACTGGCCGTCGGCCGGAATGGATTCGAAGCCGCTGCCGCCGAAGATGTCGCTGAGCTGAGCCCCGGCCCATTCGGGCAATCGCAGCCGGGTGGCCTGCGCCGTCCGGGAGAGGTTGTTCACGCACAATATGGTTTCCCCGCCGGCCGCGCTATCGGAGTCGGCCGGCAGGATCCGCAGGAACGCCAGCACGGCCGGATTGTCGGCGTCGACCGCAAGGTAGGCGCCCATTCCGAAAGCCGCGTGCTCACGTCGGATCTGCAGCATCGAGCGGACCCAGTTCAGCAGCGAACTGGACGTCGAGAGCTGGGACTCCACGTTGACGGCGCCGTAGTGATACTGCAGGGACTGGACCGCCGGCAGGTAGAGCTTGCCCGGGTCGGCGGTGGAGAAACCGGCGTTCCGGTCCGGCGTCCATTGCATCGGGGTGCGCACCGCATCGCGGTCGGGCAGCCAGATGTTGTCGCCCATCCCGATCTCGTCCCCGTAATACAGGGTCGGGCTTCCCGGCAGCGACAGCAGCAGCACGTTGGCCAGCTCGATCTCGGCCCGGGAGCCGTCCAGCAGCGTGGACAGCCGGCGACGGATGCCGATGTTGGCTCGCATCCGGGGGTCGGGGGCGTACCAGCCGTACATCGCGGCGCGTTCCTCGGTGGTGACCATCTCGAGCGTGAGCTCGTCGTGATTACGCAGGAAGGTGCCCCACTGACCGCAGGCAGGGATGTCCGGGGTCTCGGCCAGGATGTCGATGATCGGCTTGGCCCGCTCCTCCCGGAGCGAGTAGTACAGCCGGGGCATCACCGGGAAGTGGAAACACATGTGGCACTCCGGCTCCTCCTCGGTGCCGAAGTAGGCGACCACGTCCTTGGGCCACTGGTTCGCCTCGGCCAGCAGGATCCGGCCCGGGTACTCGAGGTCCATCATGGAGCGCAACCGGCGCAGGAAATCATGCGTCTGCGGCAGGTTCTCGCAGTTGGTGCCCTCCTCCTCGAAGAGGTACGGCACCGCGTCCAGCCGGAACCCGTCGATCCCCATGTCCATCCAGAACCGGACGACGTCCATCACCGCTTCCTGGACGGCCTGGTTCTCGAAGTTCAGGTCGGGCTGATGTCCGAAGAACCGATGCCAGTAGTACTGCCGGCGGACCGGGTCGAAGGTCCAGTTGCTGGTCTCGGTGTCGACGAAGATGATCCGGGCGTCCCGGTACTGCTCGTCGCTGTCACTCCAGACGTAGAAGTCGCCGTACGGGCCCTCGGGGTCGCTGCGGCTGGCCTGGAACCACGGATGCGCGTCGCTGGTGTGGTTGATCACCAGATCGGTGACCACCCGCAGCCCGCGGGCATGCGCCTGGGCGACGAATTCCTGGAAATCCGGTAGGGCTCCGAATTCGGGCAGCACGGCACAGTAATCACTGATGTCGTAGCCGCCGTCACGCAACGGGGAAGCGTAGAACGGCGGCAGCCAAAGGCAGTCGACGCCCAGTGACTGGATATAATCCAGTTTGCCGATGAGACCGTTGAAGTCCCCGGAACCGGAACCGTTCGAATCGGCGAAAGCCCGGACCAGAACCTCATAAAATACCGCTTTGCGATACCACTGAGGGTCATACTGCAGACCCGGATGTGTTCCAACACCCGTGTTCAACCTGGACAACTCAAAGCCTCCTGACGTGGAGGACGTGGGCGGGTTGGAAATGCGGATCGAGACGGACGAAGTTGTGTTCCTGCCACTGGAACGTCTGGCCGGTGATCAGGTCTTCGACAGTGAACCCGTCGAACCAGTCCAGGCCCAGTGCGGGCATGTTCAGATGCAACCAGGTCTCCCGAGCGCCGTGCGGATCGAGATTGACCACGACGAGGAGCACGTCCTCGGGCTCATCGGGGGCCCTTCCCGACTCCAGTCGCCGCGAATAGCAAATCATCTGCTCATTCTCGACGGTGTGGAACACGGTGTTACGCAGGCGGTGCAATGCTCTGTGTTCGCGCCGGATCTCGTTGAGCCTGGTGATGTACGGCGCGATCGAGCGACCCGCTTCCGGGCCGCCCGCTTCAAAACTCTCCCAGTCCCGTGGTCGGTACTGGAATTTCTCGCTGTCAAGATATTCTTCGCTGCCCCCGCGGACGGCGGTGTGCTCGCACAGTTCGTAGCCGGAGTACAGGCCCCAACTGGGCGAAAGCGTGGTGGCGAGCACGGCGCGCAATTTGAACGCGGCCGGCCCTCCGTACTGAAGAAAATCGTGCAGAATATCGGGGGTGCTTGGCCAGAAGTTCGGCCGCATGTAGTCGGCACTTGAGCCCGACAGCTCGGTAATATACTCCGTGATCTCGGCCTTGGTCGTCCGCCAGGTGAAATATGTGTATGACTGGTGGAATCCGACCTTTCCGAGGGTGTGCATCATCTGCGGCCGGGTGAAGGCCTCGGCCAGGAAGAGCACGTGCGGGTACTCGGCGTTGACCCGGCCGATCAGCCATTCCCAGAAAGAGACCGGCTTGGTGTGCGGGTTGTCCACCCGGAAGACCGTGATGCCGTGATCGATCCAGTGCCGGACGATTCGCAGAACTTCGTCAGCCAGCCCGGACGGGTCGTTGTCGAAATTGATCGGGTAGATGTCCTGGTATTTTTTCGGCGGATTCTCCGCATACGCGATGGTGCCGTCTATACGGGTGGTGAACCATTCGGGGTGCGCGGCGGCCCAGGGATGATCGGGCGCGCACTGCAGGGCCAGGTCGAGGGCGACCTCCAGGCCCTGGGCCGCGGCGGCGGCGACGAAGTGGTCGAGGTCGTCGATCGTGCCCAGGTCCGGGTGCACCGCGTCGTGACCGCCCTCGGACGAGCCGATCGCCCACGGCGAGCCCGGGTCGCTCTCCTGTGGAGTCAGGGTGTTGTTCGGGCCCTTGCGGTTCACCCGGCCGACCGGGTGGATCGGTGGCAGGTACACGATGTCGAAGCCCATCGCCGCGATCGCCGGCAGCCGGAGTTCGGCCTGCCGGAAGGTGCCGGACACCCACCGGCCGTGCTCGTCGATGTGGGCGCCCTCGGAGCGCGGGAAAAGCTCGTACCAGGAGCTGTACAGCGCCCGCTCGCGCTGGACCTCCAGGCGCAGGATGGGCGAGGGCGAGACCAGGTCGCGCAGCGGCCGTTCGGTCAGGGCGTGGCGCACCTGCGGCGAGAGCCCGGCGTTCAGTCGCTCCTCGACGCTCCGCCCGGTATCGCGCAGTGCGGCGGCGGCCAGCAGCAGATTCCGGGCCGGCTTCTTCCGGGGGCTGGTCTCGGCGACCACCCGCTCCAGCAGCCGGGCGCCCTCCTCGAGCATCAGTTCGACGTCCACCCCGGCCTCGATCTTGATGGTGGCGTCGTGTTCCCAGGTGCCGTAGGGGTCGCCCCAGCCCTCGACCAGATAGGTCCAGGGGCCGATCCGGTCCGGGGTGAGCGTCCCGGTGAAACGGTCGGTGCCGTCGTCCGTCGCGGTCATCCGGATCTCGCTGTGCCGGTGGCCTTCGGGATCGATCAGGACGGCGGTTGCCGCGACGGCGTCATGGCCCTCCCGGAAGACCACGGCGGAGATCGGTATCTCCTCGCCCGGGACCGCCTTGGCCGGCCAGCGGCCGCCGTCCACCGTGGGGGTGACCTTCAGCACCGGGATCCGGCCGATTCCCGGCCGGCCCCGCGAATACGCCTGCGCGGGAGGCGTGCCCTCGGCGCCGTAGGGTCCGGTGCCGTACGGCCGGACGAGCGGTTTGGCGCTTTCGGCCGCAGGGTCCGGGCCGGGGTCCGAGGGGATGACTGAAGTCGGGGCGGGATCGGCGACGGTAGATATGGTCTTTTCGCTCACTTCAGTCGATTCGTCGTA
>Ga0265340_10001251_pt1 | contig 14590 bp, 8 predicted proteins | sample 4CB225metaG_FD_202082 | JGI IMG/M metagenome (GOLD analysis project Ga0265340, IMG submission 202082) | Rhizosphere microbial communities from Carex aquatilis grown in University of Washington, Seatle, WA, United States - 4-CB2-25 metaG | ecosystem: Host-associated > Plants > Roots > Rhizosphere...
CATTCTGGGCCCCGATGCCCCCGATTTTTCCAGCGTGGGCGCCAGCCTCACGGGCGATGTGAAGGCCTACGAGCTCGCGAAGCTGCGTCTGCTGAACGGCGCTCATTCGACACTCGCCTATGTCGGGCTTTTGCTGGGCTACGCCTCGATCGGCGAAGCCATGGGAGACAGCCGCCTGGCGGGCTTCGTCGAGACGATGATGCGCCAGGACATCGCGGTTTCGCTGCGCAAGACTCGCGGCCTCGACTTCGATGCCTACATTTCGGACATATTGAAGCGCTTCCGCAATCCGGCCCTCACGCACACGCTGTATCAGATCGCCTCCGACGGATCGCAGAAGCTGCCGTATCGCCTACTGTCGACGATCACCGACGCGCTCGCGGCCGGACGCCCGATTGAGCGGTTGGTGATCGGCATCGCGGCTTGGATGCGCTTCGTGGTGCGCGAGGCCAAGAATGGCCGCGAACTCAACGATCCGCTTGCGGTGGCGCTGGAGAAGATCGGGCTCGAGTGTGTTGGCAACGCGCGCACCGATCTTCCCAAGTTCCTCGCCTTGAGCGATGTGTTCACGCGCGAGCTGGCAAACAATCCAAAATTCGTGGCCGACCTTGGAACGGGCTATGATCGCCAAGAAAGCGTTCTGCCGGAAGGCTAGGGCTGTGTAGCCGCCGGCGGCGGAACATACGGTCCCACACCTGTCACCTGGCAGAACTCGCGACGCCCGTCGATCTTTGTGTCGACCACGCTGTCGCCCGAGCCGACGCAGGTGAATTCCGTGCTGACCGAGATGGCGTCGCTCGTCTCGAGATAGACGCAGCTTGTGCCCAGCCGCAATTGCGGGCGCGGCTTTCCGATGGTGCTCTTGAGGACCACGTCATGCTGGCCCAAGGCATGCGCCGCATAGCTCCGATTGGTGTCGATACAGCTCGTCGCGGCCGCGTGCGCCGCTGCGCACGACAGCACAGCCGCAATGGCGAGCTGGGAGCTGCGTTGGAGCATCGGTGCTCTCATCAATGCCCCGCCACATAGTGGATGTTGATGCTCTCATAATACGCAAGCGGATGTTCCGGAGGCTCCACGCCCGCGGGCAAGGGCCGTTTCGAGATCGACTGGAAATAGGCGATGCAGGCGTCGCGCCACCATTTGGCTTCCTTCTCCTGGATTGCCAGATAGGCGGTTGTCTCTTCGTAGCGCTGGGGATCGACAAAGGGCTTCAGCTTCGCCCAAGCCGCCCTCATTTGCCCGACCTCGGCAACGCCGCGCGTGTAACGCAGCACCAAGTCGTCCCATAAGGTGTTCCCGTTTTTCATTTTGTAGTCCCATGGAACGTGGTGGAACCATAGCAAGTTCTTGTCCTGAGTCTTATCGAGGTCGGAGAATTCCTCGCGTAGCGGCGAGGCGTATTGCGCGACGGCATTACTACCGGTGGCCGTGCGGTCAAAGCCGATACCCTGCGCGTCGGCGCGGTGGTAATAAACCGGATTCCAATCCGGCCGGCCGGCATCGTCGACCCACGGCCCGGGCCCGTAATGATGACCGGTGGCCATGAGATGGGCGAGGCCGAGCGGCGTCATGTAGTCCACCACCGCCTCGCGCGAGCCCATCATCATGCCGACCACGGGTTCGACGAACGCTCTGTCGTTGTTATAGGTCATGCGGACCCATTCTTCGGCGATGGTGCGCGCCGAAAGCCCTGGATTCCAGGCCAGTCGGCCGAAGGCGTACCAATTCGCCTGGTTGAATTCGGAGCCGCACCAATCGCGGTCCGTTCCAATGTTGGCGACGCCGGCCATCGCGGTCAGCTTGCTGGCGAACAGCGAGCCGTCGATCACCTTCGCAACCGTCGAGCCGGGTCCCTTCGCATACGTGTCGCTGTCAAGCACCTCCTGCCACATGGTACCGAGATAGGCGAGGTGGGTGGCGAACCCGAGATACTCCTTGGTGATTTGGAGTTCGATCGCCACGTTCGTCTTCGGCGTCGCGCCGATCAGTGGACTGAACGGCTCGCGCGGCTGGAAATCCAGCGGTCCGTTCTTCACCTGAACGATCACATTGTCGCGGAATTTTCCGTCGAGCGGCACGAACTCGTCATAAGCCTGCCGGATGCGATCCTCCGGGTTTTTCGGCGAATAGACGAAGGCCCGCCACAGGACGATGCCGTGATGAGTCGCCAGCGCGTCGGCCAGCATGTTAGCGCCGTCGGCGTGCGTGCGCCCGTAGTCCTGCGGGCCGGGTTGTCCTTCGGAATTGGCCTTGACCAGGAAGCCGCCGAAATCCGGGATGGCGCGATAGATCACGTCCGCCTTGGCTTTCCACCAGGCGATCACCGCGGGATCGAGGGGGTCGGCGCTCTTCAGCCCGCCGATCTCGATGGGCGCACTGAACCGCGCGGAGAAATAGACCTTGATTCCATAAGGACGGAAGACGTTCGCCAGCGCCGCGGCCTTCGCGATGTAAAGCGGCGTCAGCATCGCCGCCTGCGCGCCGACATTGTTCAAGTTCACGCCGTTGATGCCGATGGAGGCATCGGCGCGGGCATAATCGGTGTAGCGCGGGTCGAGATAGTCCGGCAGCTTCTGCCAGTCCCAGATCGAGAAGCCGGCATAACCGCGCTCGATGGTGCGGTCGAGATTGTCCCAGTGATCGAGAATGCGATTTTGGATTTGCGGCGCTGAGGCGATGTCGAGACGCTCAATCGGTTGGCGCGTCTGGATGAGACGCAGGAAATCGAACGCACCGTAAAGTACGCCGACGTCGCTGTTGGCCGCGATTACGGTGATCCTGCGGCCGCGCGCCGTGACGCTCTTGATGAGATAGCCTTCGCTTCCGAGTGCGGCGAGCGGCAGATGCAGGCCCGCAATGGTGGGCGAGTCGGCCGGCGTTCCGAACAGGATCGCGCCGTTGCCGCGCAGCGTGTCGCCCTTGGGAACGGGCCGGCCGAGCAGGCCGCTAAGCCCGCGCGAAAGTTCGTCGCGGGCGGCCCGAATGGTCGCGGAATTCCCCGCGCTGACCAGCATCGTTGCGTCGGCATGGTACTTGCCAAGCCATTGTTTTTCCACGGGTTTATAACGCAGCCAGAGGTCGTAGCCGTCCTCAGCGCCGGCGGGTGCGGCGGAGCAGACGGCGAACGCGGCCAGCGCGAACAGGGCGCGCCACAGGGAATTGAACTTCATACCCTCAGTCCTTCAAAAATGCCGCGCCGGGTTACACGGTTGCCGGGTGAATCCAAGGCGCACGATAAGCGCGCGTCAGCTTCTGCTGGGCCTCGTCGTCGCCGATCACGCGGCTGCCGTCCCAGCGGATCGGCCGGCCGAGGTCGAACGCAATATTGGCCAGCAGGACGGTCGAGGTGGAGATATAGCCCTGTTCGATGTCGGCGGCGGGCGGTCTTCCCGCCTCGATCGCCCGCACGAAATCGGCCACGCAGTAGCGCGTCAAAACGATCAGGCCGCGGTCGGTGTTGTTCAGTTCCCGGTCGTGCGGGTATTTGTCGAAGTCTGAACCGGATTCTCCCGAGAGCGTCGCGCCGCCGTCGACAGGCTTGAACTCATAGTCCTGCGAGCCAAGCTTCAGCGTTCCCTTGCTGCCGTAGAGCGTGGCGCCCCATGGGCCGCCGATGCCATCGGGAATCTCGCCCCACTCGCGGTTGGTCCAACTGATCAGCAGATCGTCATATTCGAATTGCGCAGTCTGTGTGTCGGGCACATTGGAGATGCTCTGTTTGTCGACAAAGACGCCGCCGACCGAAGACACCCGCTTTGGCCATTCCAGCCCCAGCATCCAGCGGCATGTGTCGACGAAATGCACGCCGAGATCGGCGATGTAGCCATTCCCGAATTCGCGGAACGCCCGCCATTGGATCGGGTGGATATTCGGATGATACGGCAGGAAGGGCGCCGGGCCGCAATAGAAATTCCAGTCGAGGCCTGCGGGCGGATTCGTCGCCGGCGGAAAGACCGGCGGGCGTTGATGGTAATAGCCGTGAATTTCGATGGCGCCGACCTTGCCGATCAGCCCGCTCTGCACGATGCGCTCGCGCGCCTCGATATGGGCGGGCAGGGTGCGTCGCTGGGTGCCGACCTGGACCAGCCGGCCGGTGGCGCGCGCCGTCTGGAGCATGGCGCGGCCTTCGCTGACGTCGATGCTGATCGGTTTTTCAAGATAGACGTGGGCGCCCGCCTGCATCGCGGCGATGGCGGGCAGGGTGTGCCAGTGATCGGGTGTGCCGATGATCACGATGTCGAACTTGTGACCCGCCAGCATGGCGCGGTAATCGCGATAGAGCGCGGGCTTCCTTGTGGGACGCACCAGCGAATCCGGCGTTTTCATCACCGTTTCGGCCGCTGCCACGAGCATCTTGTGGTCGACATCGCATAGGGCAACCGTTTCGACCGGCGCGATCTGCATGAGGGCGTGCAGATTGATCATGCCCATCCAGCCGCAGCCCACCACGCCCACTCGATATGGCCGCTGTGCGGCCAGGGCGCTGCCGCTCATCGCGGCCAAACTCACCGCGGCGGCGGTCCCGCCCAGCATCTGACGTCTGTCCATTGGAGTCCTCCTAGATTATCTGAATTTTATCGCGGGCCGCGGCGGGGCCTTAGCAAAAACGTCCGCTATCGCCTCGCGCAGCGGCTTGGGCTGGTAGTCGTCGTCATAGGGGGCGGGACGCTGAGGCAGGCCATCGGCGCGCGGCACGAACTCCTGCAGCCAGGAATATTTGTCCACCATTCCCCAAACCATCACATAACGCAGCTCTGGATAGCCGACCATGATTTCCAGATATGTCTTGCCCAACTCGGCCACGATGCGGTCGCGTTCGGTCACGTCGCCGGGTGCATTCTTGTCGTTGATGTCGAATTCGGTGACGAGAAGACCAAAGCCCATCCCCGTCACGTCGTCGAGGAATTTGCGCCATGCGGTTTCGTCGCGCGCGGCGCCCGGTCCGCCGCCGGCATTTGGAAAACCGATATGCGCCTGAACGCCTAGCGCGTCCACCGGCAGGCTCCTCTTCTTGGCGTAGTCGAGGAATTTAAGAATGGCGGCGCGATGTGTGCTCTCCGGGTTCCAGTTCGGAAAGTCGTTGTAGACCAATTCCGCATGGGGCGCAGCTTCCTTGGCCGCGTGGAAGCAGATGTCGACTAGGTTCCAGCCCAAATATTTGGTGAACGGCGTGTCTTCGAGTTCGCCGGTCTTCGGATCGATCGTTTCGTTGATAACGTCGTAGCTGAAGATGCGCCTGCCGTAGCGCTTGCAGACCTTGAAGATGTGCTCGCGAAGCATCTTCTCAGCGGCCGTCGCGGGTCGGGAGCCGAAATCATAGCTTTCGACCCAACGGGGGGTCCAGCGCATCGCGTTCCACACCAGATTATGGCCGCGCACCTTGAGGCCGTTTTGCCCCGACCAATGCACCAGCCGGTCCATGCGGCGAAAATCGTAGGTCTTGGGATCGGGCCGCACCACGTACCACTTCATCTCGTTCTCGGGCACGACGATCGAGCATTGCTCGACCATCAGCTTGCGCACGGCGGGATCGTCGAAAGACGGATTACGCCGCGGCCGCGCCAGCACCTCCGGCGGCAGCAGCGCCAATCCTTCCGCGGTCGAGTCCATGCCGATGGAGCTGCCGAAGCGCAGCCCTTTCGCGCGGGCGAGGCCGTTCAGACTATCCGGTGCGGCTCCCGCGGGCGTCCAGTGGCCGTGTCGATGCTTGTTGTGGGCGGCGAAAGCGCCCTCGAACGGCAGACATCCCGCCGCCGCTGCCGCCGACACTATCCAATCACGCCGCGATAGCCTGCTCATTGCGAAATCCTCGTCTCCGGAACCGGGCCATAAGCGTTGGGCGCACCGTCGAAGGCGATTTCGATGCGGTCCAGGATCAGACCCGGATCAAGCGCGGTGATCGTCAGCGTGTGGGCACCGGGCTTGAAATTCATATCGTCCAGCTTTGCGACCGCGGTGTTGGACAGAACGTGCTGCCGCCAAACCTCGGTGAACTCCGCACCGGTGAAGTCGAGCACCTCCGCAGGCCCGCCGTCAATCGACACGGCAGCGCGCATACGATTTTGGCTGGTGATCGGCTGGATCGGCAGCGCGATGACGCGCAACACCGCCTTTTCGCCTTGGACCAGGTCGTAACCCCGCTTGATCGCGGTCGCGAAGCGATAGGTAACGTGCGGTGCTTTGGCGAGAGCAGCCGGATCGCCCGGATCGACGGAAGCCATTCTCAAATCGCTACGCAGGCTTGCGCCGGTGTGCCCCAAGCCGTCCAGTACCTCCCATCCATCGCTCTTCTCGTCCGCATGGACCGCGTAGACGGAAACGATCTCATTGTCCTCGAGGAAGGAGACATTCGTTACCGCATTGGCGGGCGCCGTACGCACCGTGATCGGCATCTTCGGGTTGACCGCGCCGCAGCTGACCGTGATGCCGGCGCTGGCGCCGTCCGGCGCCTTGGTCCAGTCGATGCCGATCCAGACGCGCTGTTCGAGATGCTTGGGGCCGAGGCTGCCGGAACTCTGGCTCAGCGTGATCCAGGGCGCGGTCGGCTTCAGCGTCCATTTCGCCGAGACCGACCCCGTCACGAAGAAATCGAGGTAGCGCTGGCGCGACACCGCCCGCTGGAACGGCGGCAGCCTCTGCGGCCAGCCGCCGCCCGCGAAATAGCCGCCGCCTTCGGTCTGCCAAGCGCAGCCCTTGTCGCCATGGTTGTTCCAAACCGGCAGATGGGGCGGATCGTAGGCCGGTAGATCGTGCGGATGGATTCCCATCATGCCGCGCCATTTTCCGCGCAGCATCACGTCGTTGTATATGTGCGCTCCGGCATCGATGGCCGCCTGAGCCCGCTTCGCTTCGGCCGCGTAGCTATTGGCGCTTTCGCGTCGTTGCAGGCCGTAGGTAATCGTCTTGTCGAGCGCAAGCTGGCGGATGTTCGTGTTGCCCGCGGCTTCGACCGGGTATTGCACAAGTTGATAGAATGCGGGCTTGCGGTCGGCGGGCAGCTTGGCGGCCAAAGCTCTGGCCTGGCTCATGATGTCTCGATAAGCCTCGGCGCGCCGCGCGTTTTCGTCGCCGAAATCGAGCATGTTGAACTCAGTCTGACTGACGGCCGTTTCCGGGAATGCCGTCGACCAGGCCATGAATTCGGGATTGCGGTCGAAGGCAAGGTCGTAATATTGCCACATGATATTGGCGACCTGTTCGGCGTGGTCCGTGCCGAAATTCTCTCGCGCCCAGCGTTTCAGATGCGCCCGCACGCTCGCAACGTCGGGATAGGCGTCGCTGTCGAATGCCATGTCGAGGAACAATTGAGTCAGGTATTCGCCTGGCTTGATGTCACCGACATTGAGAATCCAGACTCGCCGCGCGTCGAAACGAGTAGCCTTGTTCATCTCCTCCCAGAGCAGAGCGGGGTGAGTCGAGGCGAGCCACAGGTACGACATCGGCCCGCCCCAATAGGAGATGTGGTAATAGACGCCCGAGCCGCCGGAGCGCTTGCGCTCTTCGGCGTTGCTCAGGCGGCGGATATAGCCGAAATTGTCGTCGGGCCAATTGAGCGTCACGTCGTCGGGGACTTTCAGCCCGGCGTCGTAGGCCGGCAGCACTTCCTTATAGGGCGTGAAGACCTGCGGAATCTGGTCGGCCGGTTTGCCCAGCCGTGTGGTCAGAATTTTCCGCTGTTCGGCGAAGACGTCTTCGAGGATCTTGGCCATGCCTTGCGGAGTGTCCGCGCCCGCCATCGGATAGTCATCCGCGCCGCGCAACCCGACTGTATAGATATTGTCAAATTTGCCGAATTTCTCGACGGCCTCGTCCCAGTAGCGCAGCATATTGGCCCGGTTGGTGACGAAGTTGTATTGCCCCATGGTTTTGGGGTCCCACTCGTGCGGATTCGAGCGCAGCATCATCTCGACATGCGAGGTTGCGTGGATGATCGCGTAATCGTCCGCCGTCTGAGTGTTGCCGAGGACCAGATTGAAAGCCTGGCTGACGGTGTGCATGGCGGGCCAGAAGGTATTGGCCTTGAGCCGCCACATCAGCTCGAAGATGCGGGCGTAGGTCTTGGGACAGATGTTCCCGCATTTCGGGTCGTAGGTCTTCGACGCCCATGGAAACAGCCCATATTCCTCGTCGTTGAGGAAGACGCCGCGGTATTTGACCGACGGCTCCTTCGAATAATGCAGCGCGCCGTCGACCGCGATGCGCCCGACGCGGCGGATCTTGACGTCCGCCCACCATTCCCAGGCGGAGACTCCCATCTCGCGCGTCAGATCAATCACGCCCCAGATCGTGCCGCGCGTATCGGAGCCGAAGATGAGAAGTACCTGCTGCTTCGAATTCCAGGGCGCGGGAATCGCGGCGCGGCCGTAGGTTTCCCACTTACCCGCGATCGGCCCGGCGTCGATGTTGTTGGCCTTGAGTAGGGCGGCGATCATGGGCGAGTCGGCGGTGCCGACGATGACAGCGGGGCCGGTCATGCCCACGAACCCGGCCTTGACCGTCGCGTGCTTGTCGCTGAGGGCGCCCAGATCGTGCGCCAGAAGCGCTGCGGCCTTGGCGACGGGCGTGGCGCCGTCATAGGCAATCGAGGCGACCGTCTTGCCGTCGAACAGCGTGAGATCGGCCGCATCGGCGCCGGCCGTAACAGCGAACGCCACGAGCAGGGTGGCAACGATCTTCGGTAGGATGTGATTTATTCGTTGCATCGCACCAAGCCCTCTTCGCAACGCAGCATCGCGCGCGCGTTATTGTCGTTGGTACTCTTGGGTTGGGAGCGCTACCATTTTTTCATACGCGGCTCAACTCCCGATCGATCAGCCGCGTTCATCTGCCGGCAGCGTGGATCGCCGCATCAAAGGCTGGCTTGGGCTGACCGGCGCGATCGAACAAAAGCGAGTAGGCCGTGCGTCCCCTGATCGGCCAATTGTTGTGCCAGGTGTCGGCGTCGGTCACGCCCCACAGGGTCACGCGGTCGATCACGTCGCGGTGCTTCACGAATACGGCAAACAGCTCTCCGTAGCGCGCCGCAAGCTGCTGCTGGACGGAATCGGGTAGCCCACCGACATAGGGATTCAACGCAGAATTCTGGGCGATGTTGAGTGTGACGTCGGCGGTCGGCCCTCCCGCCGGGCGCGGCAGCACGTCGACATCGAGTTCGGTGATCGCGACCTTCATGCCCAGCTTCGCGAATTCGGAAATCGCGGTGTCGACCTGCTCGACCGACGGCTCCCCGAGAAGATAGTGGCCCTGAAGGCCGACCGTGGTGATGGGAACGCGTTGCTTGATGAGCTGCTTGACGAGCGCGATCGCGCCCTCGCGCTTCTTGGGGATTTCCAAATTGTAGTCGTTGTACAGAAGCTCAGCCTTTGAATCGGCCTGGTGCGCGTAGCGGAACGCCATGGCGATGTAACCGGGGCCGATGATCTTCAGCCATGGCGATTTGCGCAGGCTGCCGTCTTCGTCCACCACTTCGTTGACGACGTCCCAGGCATTGATCCGGCCCTTGTAGCGGCCAACGACGGTGTAGATGTGGTGCTTGAGCCGCGCTAGCAGGGCTTTGCGGCCGAGGAGCTTGCCGTTGGCGTCGTGGAAAACCCGGTCCGGTACCTGATTGTGCCACACCAGATTGTGGCCGACGATGAACATGTGGTTTTTCTCGCCCAAGGCCACGTACTGGTCGGGGAGGGCGAAGTCATATCTGTTCGGCTCGGGATGAACTCTTTCCCATTTGAGGCAGTTTTCCGGCGAGATGGAACTGAACTGCGCCGCGATGATCGCGTCGCCGGCTGCATCCTGGCCGGTGATCTCCGGCTCGTTGAGCGCGGCGCCGACGACGAAGTCGCCCTGGTAGGCGTCCTTCAGGGAGGACTCGGCCGCCGCGCCGGCGACAGCCAGGTTGACCAGCAAGCCTGCCGCCAACGCGATCGATCGCGTCTGCACGTAAAATCCCTCCACTCACCCCATCCAGAGAGCGCTGGTGATGATGCGCGGATAATAGCGCGAAGCCTTGCCCTCGCCGGAGACGATCTGGTCGCAGCAGGCCCAATAGGAACTGCCCTCGGTCTGCCATTTGACGTGCGCGGCATCGGCCTTTTTGAACACCTCGGCGACGGCAGTGTCCTTGTCGAGGCCGAAGACGCGCCGCGTCACATGCATGAAGATCGAGATCTTGCTCATCCACGAATTGTTGCTGGTCGAGGAGAGCTTGATGCCGCCGTCCGCGAAGGTGTTGCGGTGCTCGGGGTCGGTCAGCAACTTCTTGGTATGCTCCTTCAGCACCTCAAACATCTTTTTCTCGGCGGGCGTGCCATAGACCTGCTCGGGTTTGATGCCTGCATAACCCGTCTGGGCGAAGTAGAGCGGGTAGGCGCAGCCTTCCACCGCCGGCAGGATGCGCGACTTGTAGCCGGGATTCGACTTTTCGAAGATGGCGGGGAGAATTCCGTCCACCGCCTGTTCGGCGACCACGCCCGCGACTTTCTCGGCAAGTTTCTCCGAGCGCTCCTGCGCCTTCTTGTCGCCGAGATCGCGGAACATCAGCGCCATCGCGCGATAGGTCGCCCAGCTTTTGACCGCCATGTAGACATTGTTGCGGGTCTGGGCGAGAGAATGATCGAGCGAGTCGTAGGTGGTGATCTCCTGTCCGCCCGCGGTCTTCGTCGAATCGTATTGCGCAAAGCCGACATCACCGCCACGGTTGATCATGCTGGCCAGGCAGTCTTCCACCACCTTCTTGTTCTTCTTCAGCCAGTCGGTATCGCGCGTCTTGGCCATGTAGCAGGCGGCGGTCAGCGACCAATTGCAGAGCTGTTCCACGGTCATGTAGCTGAACGTGCTGGTGAGATTGGCCAGCTCGTAGCTCGAGCGTCCCTTGGGCGCGAAATTATTGTGGGCGCCCATATCGTGGCAGAAGCTGAGGCCGCCGGGTTTCTTGTCGTAAGGCCGCGCCAGTTGCGCCGCATCGGGCGGCGGCGGGGGCTGCGACGGATCATGCTCGTGCGACGAAAGCTGGACATCGCCTTTATAGATTTTGACCTCGTCGGTGTAGCTGTAGCGCTTGACGAAATTGTCGAGCAGGTTCTTGACCAGCCACGGATTGTGATCGAGTTCCCAGAACACATGGTCGACCGCGAGGTCGAGCGTGTTCATCATGCAGTACTCGCCCTCATTCACCACCCAGAACGGCTGCTTGTCGATTTCGAGGAGCTGGGTCGAGCCGTAATAGCTGTGCGTGGCGTGCGAGATAATGAACTTCTGGTCGTCGGAGAGCGGCGCGGCCTCCAGCTTCTCATCCAGCTTTTCGGCGGCGGCGATCAGTTTGTCTGAGCGGTCAAGTGTCGAGCGCAGCACGTCCGTCAAGTTGGTGTAGTAGCGGGTGTAGAGATATTTCCCGTCCAGCGCCGTGGTGACGGGCTGCTCGAGATAAGAGCCGATTGCCATCACCATCGCGTATTTCTTGCCCGGCGGCACTTCAAAGCCGACGCCGGGGCACGAACCGAGCAGGTGCACCGGATTGTAGCGTTCGCGGATGCCGTCGGTGGCAGACCAGCGCATGAAGCCGAACGGCGCGCCCGCCGCCTTTTTTGCGCCGGTCACGTCGAACAATTCGGCGACGACGCCAGCCTCGCGGCGGAAGGCAAATCCGGTGCGGCCCGCCGAGCCCAAATCCTCGTCGATCATCCGCGGGCCGGGACGGGCATGATTGAGCGCGAAGATGCCGGTCTTGGGCTTGGTGCCCTTAGTGTTATCAACGATCAGTTGCGCCACGACGGCGGGGCGAAGGCCGTCGCGCATTTCATCCTTGGACGCCTTGTCCGGATCTGGGATCGGGCCGAACGGCGTGTACACCGTGAAGCTCAACTCGCCCGCCTGCCAGCTGTCGGTCGCCCAGCCGTAGGAGCGCTTGATCTCATTTGGCGCGAACGGCACCGCGTCCGGGCGCACATTCGCCTCGGAGGGACCGGCTGATTCTGCCGTAAACGCCTCGACGGCCTTGCTCGCCGCGCCGATGTAGAATGGAAGGCATTTCAGCGGCACGTCGGCAAATCGGTCGCCGTCGATCACGCCGATGAACACTTCCTGGTCGGCGGGCGAGCCGATCTGCAGGCCGATTCCGCCGCGCGTTCCCGGATTGCCGCAGGTGAAGCTCATGAACGCACCCATCGGCGAGTGCTGGGCGTTGAAGCCGATGTGGGTAGAAAGCGGGTGTTTTGTCATGGATTATCCTCGCGCTCGATCTCGATCCTTACGCCTTGGTGGCGAACTTCTTGCGACGCTCCGCCAACTCGTCCGCGATCTTCCTGTTCTCCGCGCGATTGAGCGGATAGATCAGCAGCAGCGCGGCGGCGATCAGGAACAAGGCACCGGCAAATGGACCGCCGGTCATCACGACGCCGTGGATGGCTTCAGGCGTCTGCGTCGTGGCCTTCTCGGCGTAGCCGTAGAACGCGTAGATCCAGCCGACAAAGGACTGGCCGATGGTCAGGCCGACCCAGAGCGCGAACACCACCGCGCTCGTGACGGTGCCGCTGGCTCTGCGGCCGGTCTTCCATTCGCCGTAGTCGGCCACGTCGCCCATCATCGACCACAGCACCGGGCCGGAGATGCCGAACGAGAACTGGCGCAGGACCTCAAGGGCGATGACAATCGTGTTGCTGTGCGGCGGAACAAAGAACAGCGCCACGGTGAGGATGCCCGTCAAAACCATGCTGACGAGGAACAGCTGCCGCTTGCCGGTGCGCACCGAGATCGCATTGGAGCATGCCACGCCGATCAAGAGCGAGATCAGGCCGAAGCCGTTCATCCACGGAAACAGGTTTACGTCGCCCTGGAACAGTGAGCAATACGCGAACATGGCATTGCCGCGCATGCACAGGGCGGCGAAGTAGAATAGCGTCACCAGGAACAGGATCGCCCAAGGCTTGTTGGCGAACAGATCGGCCATGTCCTGCTTCAGCGAGGTCTTCTGCTTGGGATCGGGCTGGATGCGCTCCTTGGTCGTCAGGAACGCGACCACGAACAGGACCATGGCGATGAGCATCAACAAGCCCATGGTGTATTCGTAGCCGCGCGCCAGATCGGCCGGGTTCTTGGAGCCGCCGGCGAAAACGCCGATCAGCGGGATCACCAGGCTCGCCACGATGAAGCCGGCCGAGTTGGCGGCGATCTGGCGGTACTGAGAGATGGAGTTGCGCTCGTCGGGGTCGTCGGTCATCACCGCGTTCAACGAGGCATACGGCACGTTGTTGACCGTGTAGATGATGCGCAGGAGGGCGTACGTCACCCAGGCATAGACGACCTTTGCGCCCATACTGATGTCCGGGGTGGTGAACGTCAGAACGCCGATGATGCCGAACGGCAGAGCGGTCCAGATCAGCCAGGGGCGGAATTTGCCCCACTTGGTGTTCGTGCGGTCGGCGATGACGCCCATGATCGGATTGATGAACGCCACGGCAATGCCGATGACGAAGAACATCGTCCCTGCTTCGGCCGCGGATAGTCCGAAGACGTCCACGTAGAACGTGACCTGCAACGCGATCATGAACTGGAAGACGAAGTTGGCGGCGAGGTCGCCGCAGGCGTAGCCGACCTTTTCCATGAACGGTAATTTCTGGGTCATCGTTTCCTCTGTTCTTGTCGTGCCGGCTTTGCGCCGTGCTATTTGTTTGCGTGCAGGTTCGGCTCTATTGAATCGGCGTTGCGGAAAGGCCGCTGCGAAAGGAGATGGCGAACGCAGCATTGGTGTGACGCGATGCAGGCGCGCGATTCGACATTTACCGTGAAAGCCCGGACGCTACGCTCTTGATCCACTTTAATGGTAGCGCTAACAGAGAGCAACCCCGAGTTCCCCAGGCGGCCCGCGCGGGGGAGGGGTGGCGGATTTGCTGCGATTAAATGAAACTACCTTGCAGCTCTGCGGCGCTATGAACGCCCGGTCAATGGGCTTAGAGATTCGGTCCGAATTCGTTCGATCTATATAAGGCTGGGCCAAGCGTGGAGAGCCAGAACCCGACATGCTGAAGATCCGATCCGCCAAGGTCATCGTCACCTCGCCGGCGCGCAACTTCGTCACGCTCAAGCTTGAGACGGAGGACGGCATCACCGGCGTCGGCGACGCAACGCTGAACGGTCGCGAACTCGCCGTCGCGAGCTATCTGACCGACCATGTCATTCCCTGTCTGATCGGCCGCGACGCACACGCCATCGAAGACACCTGGCAATATCTTTATCGCGGCGCTTACTGGCGGCGCGGGCCGGTGACGATGTCGGCAATCGCCGCCGTCGACATGGCGCTGTGGGACATCAAAGGAAAAGTCGCCGGGCTGCCGCTCCATCAACTGCTCGGTGGGCCAAGTCGTACGGGCGTGATGGTCTATTGCCACGCCAACGGCAAGACCATCGAAGAAACGCTCGCGGCGGCGCGCGCCTATATGGATCAAGGCTACAAGGCGGTGCGCCTGCAAGCCGGCGTTCCCGGCTTGAAATCGACCTATGGCGTGCCCAAGGGCAAGGAAGCCTACGAACCAGCGGACGCCGACATCCCGACCCAGAATCTTTGGTCGACGGAGAAGTACATGCGCTCGGTGCCGGC
>Ga0265340_10001252_pt1 | contig 14590 bp, 14 predicted proteins | sample 4CB225metaG_FD_202082 | JGI IMG/M metagenome (GOLD analysis project Ga0265340, IMG submission 202082) | Rhizosphere microbial communities from Carex aquatilis grown in University of Washington, Seatle, WA, United States - 4-CB2-25 metaG | ecosystem: Host-associated > Plants > Roots >...
GGTAAGGAGAAGACGGTCACTATCGTCTCCGTCGACGGTGGGTGCCCCGGTGTGGCCAGCGTGAAGGCCGGCCAGTTCGGAGCCACCTCGCAGCAGTACCCGCTGAAGATGGCCCAGGAGGGCGTGGCGGCCATCGCCAAGTTCGCCAAGGACGGCGTGAAGCCGGCCAACCCGCCCGGCAAGGCCTTCACCGATACCGGCGTCAACCTGATCACCGACCAGCCCCAGTCCGGGGTTCCTTCCAAGGACACCACCTTCGGGGCCGCGAACTGCTGGGGCTGAATCGAACGGGAGGCCAATCGAACGGGAGGCCAATCGAACTACTGGGACGGAATCCGACAGCGACACGTTCAACGGCGAATCCATAGCTGTAAGGGAGTGGCTCAGAAGATGACCCAGGACACCGCTACCGCCACGGCACCGCCCCCACCCAGTTCGGGATCGGGTTTCGACCAGGATCGGGATGAATCTCTGCTTTCCCGCATCCAGCATGTGCTGCACGCTCAGCCCGTGTTCGGCCCGCTCGCCGTTCTGGTGATAGCGGCCATCGCCTTCTCGATCATCAATACCCGGTTCATGACCGCGACCAACCTGAGCCTGGTGCTTCAGCAGGTGACCGTGATCGCCTTGCTGGCCCTGGGCCAGACCCTGATCATTCTGACCGCCGGGATCGACCTGTCGGCGGGAGCGATCGCCGTCTTCTCCTCGATCCTGATGGCGAATCTGGCTACCAAGGCCGGTTTCCCCGGACCGCTGGCGTTGCTGGCCGGTTTCGGCTTCGGGACGGCGATGGGCCTGCTCAACGGCCTGCTGGTGACCCGGGTCAAGCTGCCACCGTTCATCGTCACGCTGGGCACCCTGACCATCTTCTTCTCGCTGAACTCGGTGGTCTCCAGCAGCGAGACGGTTCGCGGTTCGGACATGCCCTCGATCATGACCTGGACCGGCGACACCATCCCGATCGGCAACTTCAATCTCACCTACGGCTCGATCATCATGCTGGTGCTGTTCGGCTTCTTCTTCTACGCTCTGGGTAATACCGCCTGGGGTAAACACGTCTATGCCACCGGGGATGACGTCGAGGCGGCCCGGCTGGCCGGGATCCGCACCGACCGGGTGCTGCTGTCCGTCTATACCGTGGCCGGGGTGATTTACGCGATCGGCGCCTGGGTGCTGATGGGCCGGCTGGCCTCGGCCGACCCGAACGTCGGCACCGACTACAACCTCGACTCGATCACCGCCGTGGTGCTTGGCGGTACCAGCCTGTTCGGGGGCCGGGGCGGGGTGATCGGCACGCTGATCGGAGCCCTGATCGTCGGGACGTTTCGAAACGGACTGGTACTGGCCGAGGTTCAGGTGGTCTGGCAGGGCTTCGCGATCGGCATCCTGGTGCTGGTCGCGGTCTCCATCGATCAGTGGATCAGGAAGGTGAAAGCGTGAGCACCGTGGCCGACGAGGGCGGCTCGACAGCCAAGACGATGTTCGACCAGACCCCGGTGATCCAGGCCAAGAACCTGGTCAAGCGGTACGGCCGGGTGACCGCGATCGACGGTTCCGACCTGGAGCTCTACCCGGGTGAGATCCTGGCCGTGATCGGTGACAACGGGGCCGGCAAGTCCAGCCTGATCAAGGCGCTGTCCGGGGCGCTGGTGCCGGACAGCGGAGAGATCTACCTGAACGGCAAGCTGGTGCATTTCCGCAACCCGATGGACGCGCGGGCGGCCGGAATCGAAACCGTCTATCAGACGCTGGCCGTCGCGCCCGGCCTCGACATCGCCGACAACCTGTTCCTCGGCCGGGAGGAGCGCAAGCCCGGAGTTCTCGGCTCGGTGTTCCGGATGCTCGACCGCAAGCACATGCGGGCCGAGGCGCAGCGGCACATGAGCGAACTCGGGATCGCGACCCTGCAGAACATCGGCCAGGCGGTGGAGAGCCTGTCCGGGGGCCAGCGACAGGGGGTGGCGGTGGCCCGGTCGGCCGCGTTCGGCAGCCGGGTGGTGATCCTGGACGAACCGACGGCGGCGCTCGGGGTCAAGGAGGGCAACCGGGTGCTCCAACTCATCCGGGACGTCCGCGACCGGGGCCTGCCGGTGATCCTGATCAGCCACAACATGCCGCACGTGTACGAGGTGGCCGACCGGATCCACATCCAGCGGCTGGGCAAACGGGCCACGGTGGTGACCCCGGCCTCGCACTCGATGTCCGAGGCAGTGGCGATCATGACCGGCGCGGCTGCCCCACCCCCGCTGGAGTAGCACCCATCACCCGCCCATGATCATCAGTTGCGCCCGCGAAGGCGTCGAATCCACCGCACATCAGCAGGCCCGACCGGTGATCATGCATGGGGTGCGGGGAGTCCGGGAGGTAGCCTGCGGGGATGAGCTGGGATGAGCAGCGGATGTCCTTCGGCGCGGTTGCCGCTGTCTACGAACGCTATCGGCCGGACTGGCCGGCGGCCACCGCCGCCTGGCTCACCGGGATCGAGGACGGCGGCCCGCTGGCCGAACGGGCCGGAGCTGGCGGCCTCGACGTCCTGGATCTGGGCGCGGGCACCGGAAAGCTGACCCGAACTCTGGTTGCGGCCGGGCATCGGGTCACCGCGGTCGATCCCAGTGAGGGCATGCTGGAACAGCTCTCCGGGGCGCTGAGTCAGGTCCGGACGCTGATCGGAACCGGCGAGCAGATCCCGGCCCCGAACGGCAGTTTCGACGCCGTCACCGTGGCCCAGGCCTGGCACTGGATGGATCAGCCGGTGGCTGCGGCCGAATGCGCGCGGGTGCTCCGGCCCGGCGGTCTGCTTGCCCTGGCCTGGCACGGGCGGGCGAAGTCCGTGACCTGGGTCGGTGAGCTCGACGAACTGGCGCAGGCCCCGGCGCCGCGTCCGGGGGCCTCGGTGCGGAGCGGATGGCACGAGCTTCAGTTACCGGCCGAGTTCGGCGAGATGGAGGCGGCCGAGTTCGACTACGAGCAGCGGCTGACCCCCGCCGGGCTGGCCGCTCAGGTCTCGAGCTGGTCCTATGTGGCTGCCAACCCCGAGCGGGAGCGGATCCTGGCTGAGGTCGAGGCGCTCGGGCAGCGGGTGGCTGACGCCGAGGGCCTGGTCACGCTTCCCTTCCTCACGTATTGTTACCGGGCGGTGCGGCTGGACCGCTGAACCAGTCAATCCGGGTCAACGGGCTCAGGTCGAGGCTGACACCGTCCGATGACGGGTCGCTCGGTCGCCGGCCCGGCCTTCAGTGCACCGCACCGGGTGCCGATGCCCGGGCATGGTCGACGCCCAAACTCTGCATCTTCTGCGGCGGGCCAGCTATGGGCCCACCCCGGCCTCGATCCGGCAGGCCACCCGGCTGGGACGAAAAACCTGGCTGGAACGCCAGCTTTCGCCGTCCTCAATTCCGGATCCGGTGATCGATGCCGTGCTGACCCGGTTCCCGGAACTGAATTGGCCGATCTCTCGGGTGATCTCCACCTACCGGCCGACCGGCGTGTCCTGGGAGGCGATGCGACAACTCGGCTACGCCACGGTCGCGCGGGCGGCCTGGAGCGAACGGCAACTGCTCGAGCAGATGGTCGAGTTCTGGTCGAACCATTTGAACATCACCAACTTCGCCAGCGAAACCTGGACCAGCCGGGCGCACTACGACCGGGTGGCGATCCGCCGGCATGCCCTGGGTTCGTTCGACGATCTGCTGGTCGCGGCCAGCCTGCACCCGGCGATGCTGCAGTATCTGAACAACGCGACCTCGACCAAGGTGGACCCGAACGAGAACCAGGGCCGGGAACTGCTGGAACTGCACACGGTCGGGGTGGGGGCAGGCTACACAGAAGCGGACGTGCGTGACAGCGCCCGGATTCTCACCGGTTTCGGTATTGATGACGTCACCGGGGCCACCGTGTTCCACCCCGGCGATCATGATGTTTCGGCGGTCCAGGTGCTGGGGTTCAGCAGCCCGAACTCGAGCGCGGCCGATGGCGCGGCGGTCGCGGTCGCTTACCTGCGTTACCTGGCCCACCATCGGGCCACGGCTGCGGCTATCAGCCATAAGCTGGCCGTGCGTTTCGTGGCCGACGATCCGCCGCAGTCCCTGGTCAAGGCGCTCACGGCGACCTACCTGAAGCACGACACCGCGATCGTTCCGGTGCTGCGGCAGCTTTTTCACTCCGCGGAGTTCGCGGCGGCCGCCGGTCGCAAGGTCCGTCGTCCGTATGAGGATCTGATCGCGACCGTCCGGGTGCTTGAGCTCGGGCCGGACTCGAAGGGCACCACCGGAATCAAGGCGCTGTACCGGACCCTGAACGGGATGGGGCAGGCCCCGCTGTACTGGAGCGCGCCGGACGGTTATCCGGATGTCGCGCCGGCCTGGCAGTCGGCGGCCGGCACGTTGGCCCGATGGAATGCCCACTTCAACCTCGCAACCCGGACGACGCCGAAAACCCTCACCGGCCCGGCGCTGCACCTGGTGCTGCCGGCGAAGTTGCCCGCCACCCATGGTGAACTACTTGATCTGCTGGCCAAAAGAATTCTGCTGCAAAAGCTTACGGCCAAGACCAAGGTGGTGATCTGCCGGTTCCTGTCCGGGAACGGGAAAACCATAGTCCCGTCGACGCCGCTGACCCGGCACAGTGCGCTGGTCGGCTCGCGGCTGCCCCACGTCGTCGCGCTGCTGCTCGACTCCCCGCTGCACGCACTCCGATGACCTGCCCGCACTCCGATGAACCGTACGCACTCCGATGAGAGGCGAATTGTGAGCTGTGACTGCCCCGAAACCGATCGGACCGGCGAGCGGTCGGGCCTGACCCGGCGCACCCTGCTGCGCCGGCTGGCCACCGCCGGTGCGCTGGCCGGGGCGTTCAGCCTGGTCGACGTCCTCACCCCGAACGCCCGGTACGCCTTTGCGGCCTCGCCGGCGGCCTACCACGGTGACGTTCTCGTCGTCCTTTCCCTGCGGGGTGGTTTCGACGGGCTGAACGCGATCGTGCCGATCGGTGATCCCGGCTACCTGGCCGCCCGGCCCGGAATCGGCATCCCGGCCGGGGCGCTGATCCCGGTCGGCGGCATCTTCGGCCTGCATCCCGCTCTGCAGCCGCTGAAACCGTTCTGGGACGCCGGAACTTTCGGGGCCGTGCAGGCGGTCGGGCAGTCCTCGCCAACGCGTTCGCATTTCCAGGCCATGGCCGAACTGGAGCGAGCCGCTCCCGGCTCGTCACTGCGCACCGGCTGGCTGGACCGGACCATCGGCTCCCGGGACGAGGGCACGGTCTTCCAGGCCGCTCAGGTGGGATCCACCCAGGTGGCGGCCTCCCTGGCCGGGCCCCATCCGGAGCTGTCGATGACCAGCATCAAAGATTTCGACCTGGCCGGTGCCGAGAGCGCCGACCAGCGGCAACTGTGGACGTCGACCCTGAAGTCGCTGCAGGCGGGAGCCCCGGCCACGGTGGCCGGTCCGGCGGCCGCGGCGCTGGGCGCGATCGCTACCACCACTGCCTTGACCGCGCAGGCCTATACCCCGGCCAACGGGGCGCAGTACCCGCTGGATTCCCCGCTCGGCGCCGCCTTACGTGACACCGCCCGGCTGATCAAGGCGGGGGTGGGGTTGCAGGTGGCCTGCGTGGACCAGGGGGATTGGGACATGCACGCCGGAATGGGCAGCGTCGATGCGGGCTGGATGCATGACCACCTGAGCGATCTGGCCCAGTCGCTGGCGGCCTTCGCGACCGATCTCGGATCGTCGATGGACACGGTCACGGTGGTCACGCTGTCGGAGTTCGGCCGGCGGGTGACCGAGAACGGTTCCGGCGGGGTCGATCACGGCCACGGTAACGCCGTCCTGCTGCTGGGTGGGGCAATCGCGGGCGGCCGGGTGCACGGCACCTGGCCCGGCCTGGCGGCGGACCAGCTCATCGACGGCGACCTGGCCGGGACCACCGATTACCGGCTGATCCTGGGTGAGATCCTGACCCGGCGTTGCGGGGTGGCCTCGCTCGAGGGGGTCTTCCCCGGGCTGACCGGAGCGCCGATCGGGGTGATCAGGGCCTGACCGGCTAACCGGCTGACCCGGGCGGAAACTCACCCGCTAGGCTTTTGCGGTACTGGAATTGTCCATGGCCGCTGGAGACTATTGATGGACTCATCGCCCGACTGGATTCCGGCGGACCTGGATCTGTCCAAAGCCTCGTCCGCCCGGGTGTACGACTATTACCTCGGCGGCGTGCACAATTTCCCGGTCGACCGCGAGCTGGCCCGCAAGGTGCTCCGGCTGCACCCGGCCGCCGCGTCGAATGCCAAGGCCAACCGGGCGTTTCTGAATCGCACCGTGCGTTTCCTGCTGGCTCAGGGGGTGCGGCAGTTCGTCGACCTGGGCGCCGGCATCCCGACCGCCGGCAACGTGCACGAGACCGTCGCCCGCGAAGACCCGGCGTCCCGGGTGCTGTACGTGGACCGGGATCCGATCGCGGTCACCCACAGCCAGTTGATTCTGGGCCGCAACCCGAACGCCAAGGTGCTCCGGGCCGACCTGCGCCGGCCGAAAGGGATCCTGGAATCGGCGCCGTTCCATGACCTCATCGACCTGTCCCAGCCGGTGGCCGTGCTGATGGTCGCGGTGCTGCACTTCGTTTCTGAGGCCGACCATCCCGAGCAGGTGATCGGTGAGTTCCATGACGTCGTCGCCCCGGGTAGCCACCTGGTGATCTCGCACTCGCTCAGCGATGCCCTGCCGGCCGGCGCCGAACAGGCCAAGGCTCTGTTCAAGACCTCGGCGACCGACCAGGTCACCACCCGCAGCCGGACCCGGATCCTGGAACTGCTCAGCGGCTGGGACCTGGTTGAGCCGGGCCTGGTCCCGGTGCCGGACTGGCGGCCCGACCCGCGTCCGGTCTGGGCGGCGGACGAGGCCGAGTCCGAGGCCACCAAGAGTTTCGTGGTCGGGGCGGTCGCCCGTCGGGCCTGACCCCGTCCGGCCTGACCCCGTCCGGCCTGCACTCGGGACCGGGCCGCTGCCGGTGGCGAGGCAAGATGGACGGGTGCCGACCCGTCGAAGGATCCCGCCCGAAGCCGGCCTGGCCGCCATCCGCGCTTGGCTGGCCGATCCGCTGTCCCTGGCCCGGCCCGATCTGGCCACCGCCGTCCGGTTCACGTTGGAGGAACTGGCGGCCCGCGTCCCCGGCCCGACCACGGAGGTCCGGGTGCCGCCGTTCGGTGCCGTGCAGTGCCTGCCGGGGCCGCGGCACACCCGGGGAACACCGCCGAACGTGGTCGAAACGGACGCCCAGACCTGGCTCGGGCTGGTGCTGGGGCTGTCCAGTTGGCCGGACGCGGTTGCCACCGGCAAGGTGCGGGCCAGCGGTCAGCGCGCGGATCTGTCGTCCGTGCTGCCCCTGACCGGTTTGCCCGGCCCGGAATCGCTACCGTCAACCTTGTGAGTGAATCCGTGAGTGAAGAACCCGACGCCGCGCCGCCGGGCGGCGCACCGCAGCGCCCCGGCGAACCGGGTGCTGCTGAACCGGGCACCGAGGAGACCGGTCCGAGAGTGCTGAGAATGCGCCGCGCTCCTCGCTACCGGGCGTTCGGGTTCACCGGGACCGCTCTCGGCGTCCTCGTGGGCGTGGTCGTGGCGTTGTCCTTCTCGGCAACGTCCGACTACTCGACTCGCACCATCGCCGGCTACTTTGCGGCCATCTTCGCCCTCTTCGGGGCGGTAGTCGGCCTTGGCCTAGCAGTCTTGATCGAGCGCCGGCACGGCTCGTAGCCGCGCCGCACGCCGAACGACGCACCTACCTTGACCATGCCGGCGGCCGTCATACCCGGCGCTGACACCGGGTGATGGTGCTGCGGAGGACGTTCACCACGTATCGAAGTGCATCACGTCTGCGATCGGTTTCCGTTTGACCGGACGGAACGGACGGGCTGGCCACCCTACCGCCACGGTCATACCGATGATCTTGTAATCTGGCACATTGAGCACTTCTCGGACGCCTCTAGTGTTGAGATGATGTAATCCGGTCGGGGCGACCCCCAACCCCAGCGACCTTCCTGCTACGAGAATGTTTTGCGTGGCCCCGTAAATAGCGGAGAATTGGTAGCGGTCCTCTCTCGGATCGCCAGGAACAAGCGATGATCCACAGACGAAGATGAGAACCGGAGCCTCGCGTAGAGTGGCTATCAGGTGGCGTGCACCCTCTCCCATACGACGCTTAACTGGGTCGGCAGTACCGGCCAGCCTCGCGCGGGCGCCGCTGAGTACCGAGATGTCGGGAACCATGGTCTCGTGGAGAAGCGCACGCTGTTCTGGTGACTTGACCACAATGAAGTCCCAGAGTTGAGAGTTCTCTGGACTCGGCGCTCTGGTGCCGGCCCAGATCAGTTTTTCGATCAGCTCATCTGACACTGGCTCGTCGGACAGCCACCGCATGGTCATGGCCGACTCCATCGCCTCAAACACATCCATGCTCTACCTCCACGATTTTACTTTTCACGCTAAGACATCGGGGTCTTTGAGTAGCAGCGACCGGCGCGAGACTGGGGATCACCCGCCAGCATAAGAACGACGCTTTCCGCCGGGTGCGAGGGTGGTTAGCCGATCTCGGAGAGGGCGGAGGCGAGGGGCTCGAGTACTGCCGGGTCGAACGGTGGCCGCAGGACGATGATGGCGAGCCCCGCCCCTTCCTCTCCCAGCGCAGCAGCCGATGCGGCGGTGGCTCCCACGTCTCCGTCGTATATCACGGGGCTCGACAGGAGAATCTCGCTCGGATCTCTACCCAGGTCGTTGCAGTGGGCCTGGAGGACGTCCCGCTTCTGCGCGAATTCCTGCGGGGTCCCGCCGAGGAAGCTCCAATGCTGAGCGAAGCGGGCCGCCGTGCGGAGGGTGCGCCTCTCTCCGTTACCCCCGATGCAAATCGGCGGATGAGGGCGCTGGACGCCCTTGGGCTCGTTGCGGGCGTCGGTAAGCTGGTAGTACTTGCCCGAGAAGGTGGTCGTCTCCTGGCTCATGAGACTCGTGAGCACCTCACAGGCCTCCTCGAACCGGTCGCTGCGCACCGCGGGCGTGCCGAGCGGAATGCCGTAGGCGGCCGACTCCTCTTCGTTCCAACCGGCTCCTACCCCTAGCTCCAGTCGCCCACCGGAAATGATGTCGAGGGCCATCGCCATGTTCGCGAGCACGGCGGGATGTCTGTAGGGAATGCCCGTGACGAGGGTTCCGAATCGGAGCCGCTTGGTCGCCTGGGCCAGGGCAGTCGTGACCGTCCAGCCTTCCAGGCACGGCCCTCGACTGTCGGAAAAAATGGGATAGAAGTGGTCGAAGGTCCATCCTGATTCGAACACCTCGATGTCGTCAGCCACCTGCCAGACCGCCAGCAACTCGGCCCAGGTGGTGTTCTGAGGGGCAGTCCTGAAGGCGAATCGCATGCCTTGCTCCGTCCTCTCTCCGGGTTCCCTCGTTGCTCAACGCGGATCGGTTGACTCCATCGCCCGACCCGGGTGCCTCGACGCGTCGAGATCTGGCTAACGTACACCCTCGAATCGGACATGACGCGCTTAGATGGTCCGATTCTCGAACTCGAGAGGTCGATATTCGACTGGTGACACGCATAGTTGCAGTTCCGCCCAGTCAGCTCACACAACTCGTTGAGCACGATCGGCCTTTGTCCGCCTCGCCTCTCGACCTGAGTTGGTCCTGTACTCCAGGCTCAGACTCAGCGGTGCGGGGTCCTCGCAGCCTCGACGCTCTCGGGAGTGCTCCCGTAGCTCGCGAGGTGTTTGCCGAGCGTGTCGGCCAGGACCTGGGCCCGGACGACGAGGTCGTCTCGGTAGGTGATGACGTTGTTCCAGTACAGGCAGAGCGTGCCCCGCCGGGTGTCGCCATTTCTTACCGGCAGGCCCAGCCAGCTGTGGTAGCCCTCGGTAGCGACGAGTTCGCTCACGGATTGGAACAGCGGATCGGTCTGGGCATCGGCCACGAACAGGTGTTGGTTGTGCCTGACGACGTTCGGCATGGTTAGGCCGCCGTCCCGACCTTTGATGCGGATCTCATCGACGTAGCGAGACGAGAGCCCCCGCCAGCGCGTGGTGGTCGTCCATGGCTGACTTGCCGGGCTGGTGAGCCAGGAACCGTCGGCGGACACGTGGACTCGATCCGCGCCTAGTAGTTCGGTAGCCGTGTCGCAGGCGAGGTCAAGCAACTCGGGCATGGAGCCGGCCCGCGCTGCCTGCACGTCGAACTGATCGAAAGAATCGGAGCGTCTGGCGTTCCGGGGAGTGATCGTTTCGACGACGTGCGTGGATTGTGATTCCTCGATCCCGATCCCCTGTTCGACGTGGCTGACGTAGAACTCAAGTGCGTCGCTGTCGGATGGGAATGATGCCAGGACGACCAGTTCCCAGGCTCCGGTGGTCAGATGGACCTCGTCCACCTCGGGCAGGGCGACCAAGCGGTCAGCGACGGCGAACCGCTGGCCGCTCTCGGCCCGCACCAGGACGATGAGCCGCGACGGCGCCGCGTCGTGATCCAAGGTGGCGCCGATCCGCATTCCATCCCGCTCGATCAACCGGCGGATTCGCTGGCGCACCGTCTTCTCTGATACCCCGACATGCCCCGCGAGCTCGAGGTTGGACATCCGTCCGTTCTCTGCCAGCAATTGGAAGATCTTCTGGTCCAGTGCATCGAGCTCCGGCATGTATGCCTCCTTTACCCGGACACTGTAGCCTGCTAACTTCCGCTTTTCGGCCGATCGATGCCGATATTCGGATCAGTCCAAGGTCCTCGGTGCAATCTAGTCGGAAGGGTCGAGCGGTGTGAGAGCGCCCAGATTGGCCGGTACGGTCACGCCGGGCGGCGATGCAGCCGTCTGAGTGCCTGGTCGAGGTCAAGCGAACCGGGGGCCCGGCGAGTTTGTGCGACACTAAACGCCGTGGCGCGCGGAGACGGACGGCTTTCGCACGAACTCCTTCCAGGCGAGAAGGGGCCGCAGGATGCCTGTGGTGTCTTCGGGGTCTGGGCTCCCGGTGAAGATGTAGCGAAACTGGCCTATTACGGCCTGTACGCACTTCAGCACCGTGGGCAAGAGGCAGCCGGAATTGCGGTGAGCAACGGCAAACAGATTCTTGTCTACAAAGACATCGGCCTGGTTTCCCAGGTCTTCGACGAGTCCTCGCTGGCCTCCCTCAGCGGTCACATCGCCGTCGGGCACTGCCGGTACAGCACCACCGGCGGCGGTAGCTGGCAGAACGCCCAGCCCACCCTCGGCGACACCGCGTCCGGGACGGTCGCCCTCGGGCACAACGGCAACCTCACCAACAGCCACCAGCTCCGCGAACTGGTGGCTGAGCGTTACGGGGCCCAGGCTCACGGCGAGCTCAGCCAGGGCAACACCACGGACACCGCGCTGGTCACCGCCCTGCTCCGGGGCGACCCGGATCACACCCTGGAGTCCACCGCGATCGAGGTGCTCGGGCTCCTGCGCGGTGCCTTCTGTTTCGTTTTCATGGACGAGGGCACCCTGTACGGCGCCCGCGATCGGAACGGCGTCCGTCCGCTGGTGCTCGGCAAGCTCGACACCGGCTGGGTGATCGCCAGTGAGACCGCGGCCCTGGACATCGTCGGCGCCGCGTTCGTCCGCGAGATCGAGCCCGGTGAGCTGGTCGCGATCGACGCCGACGGGCTGCGCTCGCGCCGGTTCGCCGAGCCGACCCCGACCGGCTGCGTCTTCGAATATGTGTACCTGGCCCGGCCCGACACCACGATCAACGGCAAGGTGGTGCACGAGGCCCGGGTCGACATGGGCCGTCAGTTGGCCCGCGAGCACCCGGTGGAGGCCGACCTGGTGATCCCGGTGCCCGAATCGGGTACCCCGGCGGCGGTCGGGTACGCCCAGGAGTCCGGCATCCCCTACGGCCAGGGCCTGGTGAAGAACGCCTACGTCGGCCGCACCTTCATCCAGCCCAGCCAGACCATCCGCCAGCTCGGGATCCGGCTCAAGCTGAACCCGCTGCGGGAGGTGATCCGTGGCCGTCGCCTGGTCGTGGTGGACGACTCGATCGTCCGCGGCAACACCCAGCGGGCCCTGGTCCGGATGCTCCGCGAAGCCGGGGCGGCCGAGGTTCACGTCCGGATCTCCTCGGCCCCGATCCACTGGCCGTGCTTCTACGGTATCGACTTCGCCACTCGCGCCGAGCTGATCGCCAGCGGGCTGGGGGTGGACGAGGTGCGGGCCAGCATCGGTGCCGACAGCCTCGGGTACATCTCGCTCGAGGGGATGGTCGGCGCCACCGAACAATCACCCGATCGGCTCTGTACGGCCTGCTTCACCGGAAAGTATCCGATCCCGCTTCCTGACTCGGTGTACCTGGGCAAGCACTCGCTGGAGCAGCAGCACCTGCCCGGATTGGATCTGAAGGACGTCGATGGCGTGGGTACGGGCCTGGCCGGCGGTGCGGCCGATGCGCTCAGCCGACCCTGAACGGTCCGTCCGAGCAGATAGTCTTCCTTCTGTGTCACAGAGTGAGCCAACCCTGACCTTGACCTATGCCTCGGCGGGGGTTGACGTCGACGCCGGCGATCGCGCCGTCGAGCTGATGAAAGCGGCGGTCGGCCGCACCCACGGCCCGGAGGTGATCGGGGGGATCGGGGGCTTCGCCGGGCTCTTCGACGCCAGCGCGCTGCTCGGTTACCGCCGTCCGCTGCTGGCCAGCAGCACCGACGGGGTGGGTACCAAGGTGGCCATCGCCCAGGCCCTCGACCGGCACGACACCATCGGTCTCGACCTGGTCGGCATGGTCGTCGACGACATCGTGGTCTGCGGGGCCCGCCCGCTGCTGATGACCGATTACATCGCCTGCGGCAAAGTGGTCCCGGAGCGCATCGCCGCGATCGTCTCCGGTATCGCCGAAGGCTGTGAACTGGCCGGATGCGCTCTGGTCGGGGGAGAGACGGCCGAGCATCCGGGACTGCTGGAGCCGGACGAATACGACGTCGCCGGCGCGGCCACCGGGGTGGTCGAAGCCGCCGACCTGCTCGGACCGCACCGGGTGACGGCCGGTGACGTGGTCGTGGCGCTGGCGTCGTCCGGGCTGCACTCCAACGGTTTCTCGCTGGTCCGGAGCGTGCTGCGGCATGCCGGCTGGGACCTGACCAAGCAGGTCGAGGAACTGGGCCGGACGATCGGAGAGGAACTGCTGACGCCGACCCGGATCTACGCCAAGGACGTGCTGGACGTCGCCGAGCTTCTGGACGGCGACCTGCACGCTGTGTCCCATGTCACCGGCGGCGGCTTGGCCGCCAACCTGGCCAGGGTGCTGCCCAAGGGGCTCAGCGCGGCCCTGGATCGGAGCACCTGGACCCCGCAGCCGATCTTCGATCTGATCACGGACCTGGGGGCGGTGCCCCGGGCGGACCGGGAGGCGACGTTCAACCTGGGGGTGGGCATGGTTCTGGTGGTCGCCGCCGATGCCGCCGACCGGGCGATCGAGCGGCTGACGGCCCGGGGCACCCGGTCCTGGGTGCTGGGACAGGTCGGAACCGAAGATCTTGAAGACGGGATCGGCACCGAGACCGTGCAGGGCACGAAAGGGGTGGACGGCGGGAGCGTGGGCCTGGTCGGCGAGCATGCGCGCTGACCAGGTCGGCTCGCCGAACGAATACCCGCAGTTGCGACCGTGAGCACGGCAAAGCGAGGCATGTACTCGTGTACACACCCTTCGACCAGGAAACCAGCCGCCGAGGGATGGATCATCGCTCGGGGGTGGCTCGTTTGCTATCTCAAGGGATCACCTGACACCCAGCGCTCGTTGGCCACGATGTGACGGCCGACACATACGATCCCCGGCACCCGAAGGCACCGGGGATCACATGAGCCGTCAATGCCGACCGTCGGGAGCCCAGTCGGCGTACTCGTCCTGCTCGTCCTGGCCAGCGTCGCTGTCATCCGCGGGAAGGTTCTCCGGCTGAACTTCGCCGTTCCCGAGTTCCCTCTGCAAGGCGTCATAGTCGGTATTGGGGCTGTAATACTTCAGCTCCCTCGCGACTTTCGTCTGCTTGGCCTTCTGACGGCCGCGCCCCATGGCGTCGACCCCCTTATACGTCGACCCGAGGCAGGCGCCCATGGCACGGCCTCGGAGTGGTCATCGGTCTCTCGTGACGCCAAACGGTACATCGTCCGGCACGGTTCCGGCATCCCAGTCCGCTTTGCTGCCCACCTGGCGGACACCGGGCGAACAACGCGGAACTTGGCTGACAGCCGTGCACGTACAAAGTCATCCTACGTGGATCCGGTGCACCGCGCTTACCTGGGCCATCCGCCGTTCGGCGCGACGCTGCGCGGCAGTGGTGGGAGTCACACCACTTTGACCCGATTCGACCAGAACTGCGAGGGTCGTATCGAAGATTCGTTCGGTTTGTGCCCGGGCTCGCTCGAAGGAGAATCCATGCAACTCATCCGCCACCTGGATGACGCCACCGGCGTTCACGCAGAAGTCCGGGCAATAGATGACGTCGCGTTCGGCCAGCAGCTCGGCCACCTCCGGGGCGGCGAGCTGGTTGTTCGCCCCGCCGCAGATCACCGCGGCGGTGAGGGTCCGGGCCACCGGCTCGGTCAG
>Ga0265340_10001259_pt1 | contig 14559 bp, 12 predicted proteins | sample 4CB225metaG_FD_202082 | JGI IMG/M metagenome (GOLD analysis project Ga0265340, IMG submission 202082) | Rhizosphere microbial communities from Carex aquatilis grown in University of Washington, Seatle, WA, United States - 4-CB2-25 metaG | ecosystem: Host-associated > Plants > Roots >...
TCATCCAGACCACCACCACAGCCGAGGAGGTGACGCTCACCGCGATCACTGCATAGAGTCCAACCAAGGATCACGCGGCGGCTAACTCACACACCACGCCGGCGGACGCGACCGGAACAGCACGACGCCGAAGCGGCACACCGGCGGCTGACCGACCGACGGGCTACGGCCTGGAGTGTTGCGGCCCGGCATGCGTCGTGTACGCCGGTAGCCTCGGCGTGCCTACCAACGACCGGGGGTGGCAAGATGCCGTTAGGTCGGCTAGAGCGCGCGTATGCATATGAGGTGGCGCCGCGCCAGGAGGCGGGATTCGTTGGCGGACCGGCTCACCTCTCCGATCGGCTATCCGCGACGTTGGACACGACCTACGCGCAGAGTGGACTTGAGCGTGCAACCGCGGTCGACTTCGTCATCGCCAATCCGGAAAGCGGAAGTCGCGAGAATCCTGTCAGGTCCGCGCTGCTCGCTACGGCATTCGGAACAGCAGAGGCCGCAAGCGAGGCCGCAGTAGGGCTCGCTGCCCGCTTTGGCTGGGCGACCGACCTCCGGTCGAAGCCATCGCTTTTCATCGCAACTGTCCACGCCGGCGCAAACTCGAATCGAAAGCAAGTCGTTCTTTGGACCTTCCCGCAGCAGGAGGTGTTCCGGTTGCGTACGGACGGCGCGGACGCCACGATCGACGTACTTGAAGTCTTCATCCGCGATTCGCCGCTCAGGAAGGCGGCGATGTTCACCGGCGGCGCAGGCCCGAGCGACTTCTTGACTGGCCGCGCGCTCGACGCCCAATCCGGTAGCACCGACCGATCCGTCGCGGACCTGTGGATCGTCAAGTTCCTCGACTCCCGACTACAGATGAGCAGCGACGAAGGCACCCGGCTGCTCGCCCAGTCCCTGCGACATGCGCACGACAAGCTCGAGGCGAACCCGGACGCACAGGCGGAAGTCCAGGCGGCGATCATCCGCCTCCGCAATACGAAGGCAAGACGGGTGACCCTCGCCCAGATAGCAGCACAGTTCAGCCGGCCGGTCGCGGCCGCCTTCCGAACGCAGCAGGTAAACACCGAAGCGCTAACCGCCGCCTTCGAGCTCAACAAGGTGCTATTCGACGCCCTCGTTGAGTATCGGATCTACAAGCTCGGCAACGGCGTCTGGGTGTCGGCACCCTTCGGCACACTAGGTCGCGACGTGACCGAGGAGCAGACTGCGGACGGGAAGCGACTCATAGCCACCGGCATTGTCGAGACCGAACGGGTGAGGTCGAAGCATGGATGACGAACCAATGTTGCTGAGGACGTATGAGACACGTTTCGCCAGCGCAGAGGAGTTATGCAGGGCGTTGACCCGCCGCGTCCGAGAGGCGCTCGACGGGTTCGTCCACGTCGACCGCATCAGCTTCCGACCTAAGGCGCCGGCCAGTTTCGTGACGAAGGCGCTGAGCACAAAGCCGACCGGTGAACGCAGGTACGACGACCCGCTGCGTCAAATCGAAGATCAAGTGGCAGGTCGCGTCATCGTGTTCTTCCGGGACGATCTCAGACCCGTCACGGAGCGACTGCGCAGCGAGCTCGGCCCGATAGAGGCCATCCGCAGAGAGCCAGTCGGGGACGCCGAGTTCGGTTACGAGTCGGAACATCTCATCTTCGTGATCCCGAACCACCTAAAGCCAACCGGGTGGATCAACGATGAAACGACACCGATCACATTCGAGATGCAGGTGCGCACATTGTTCATGCACGCCTGGGCTGAGCCGCAGCATGATCTCGGCTACAAGCCCGGCGTCGACGTCTGCGTCCATCGCGAGCAACGCCGTAGCCTTGCTTGGCTAGCGGCATCGGCATGGGGGGCCGACCGCATCCTCAGCGAGGTCGCGCGAGAGCTCGGGGTCACCGTCGATGCCGGAGCCAGCGGTGCTTCCTAGGCTGAGCTGAGCGGCCCCATCTACGGCCATTAATCGGTTTCCAGGACAGCAAGGAGCACAGCGTTCCCCCGTAGAAAGTCATGGCGCGTCGGCGCCTGCTAGCAGCGCGAGAAAGCCTCTGGGGCAGCTCAGACCGGACGCAGATCGGCTGCCATGACCCAACGGTGGATCAGCCCGTCGCGCAGGGGTACGGCGTAGACCACGAGCGCCCACCAGGTATCGCCGGTCTGTTCCCACCGCAGCAGCAGTCCAGGCAGGGCCTGGGAGTAGGCCATGTCACGCACCCAGCAGTGCCGAGCGCCATGCAGCCCCGTCGCGGGGCGGGCCGGCAGACCCGCACGATCACCGAGAGTGGGACCCGTACGCCAGGACATCCCGCTCATGCCCGACAGACTCTCACGGCTCGAACGAATGTTCGATGGGGGAATGGGCTGTCGGGAGCTTCTGGCCCGGCTACGGCGCTTTCAGGGGCCCATAAGGTCCGCGAGGGCCATCCCGCCACGACCCCGCCACACGCATCATCCGGCGGCGCCACAACGCCCTGACCAACGTTGCCCCGGGGTCGCGGGGCTCGACGGCGTAGCTTGCGGGTAATGCGCCGGCCGGTCGAGGTCAGTGGGCGACGGTGGTGGTGATCGAGACGGCGGCGCCGTCCTGCCCGTACACGTACCGGGGCTAGAGGGACGGATCTGAGTCCGTGTGAAGCGACTTGTATACGAGGAACGCGTCGAGGGCGCCGCTCCCACTCTCCGTGCCTATCCCCGAGGCCTTCACGCCGCCGAACGGCACGCCGGCGTAGCTCAGGCCGAAGTGGTTGACCCCGACCATGCCGGCATCGAGGCGGCGCGCGACCGCTTGCCCGCTGACGGTTTCAGGCGAGAGCACGTAGGCTGCGAGACCGAACGACGTACCGTTCGCTCTCGACACGGCGTCGTCGAGCTCGGTGTACGGAGCGAGAAGGGCGAGCGGTCCGAACGGCTCCTCACTCATCGCCTTGGCCGTTTCGGGCACGTCGAGCAGCACTGTCGGCTCGTAGAAGAAGCCTTCCTCGCCGGTGACCCGGGCGCCACCGGTCCCCAGTACCGCGCCACGGGTAACGGCGTCGGAAACAAGTTCGTCGAGGGTGGCAAGCCGTCGCACGTTGCCCACCGGCCCGACATCAGTGTCCGCATCGCACCCGGCGCCTAAGCGTAACCCTTTGGCGACAGCAACGAAGGCGTCGCTGAAGGCCGCGTACTCATCAGAGTGGACATAGAACCGGGTTGGCGAGATACAGACCTGCCCGGCGTTGCGGAACTTCGCGGATGCGCAGGCAGTCGCTGCCTCGGCGGGATCAACTCCCGGGAGGATGACGACAGGGGCGTGGCCGCCGAGCTCCATCGTTGCGTCGACGATGTTTTGAGCCGCGAGCTGCAGCAAGCGACGGCCGATGGGGACCGACCCGGTGAGGGTGATCTTGCGGATGATTGGTGATGCCAACAGCGACTCGCTAATGGCCGGGGCGTCGCCGGTGATGACGTTGATGACTCCTGGCGGGATGCCCGCGTCGTGACATGCTCGGGCGATCGCCAGGGCGGTCTGGGGCGTCTCGTCGGCCGGCTTCAAGATCAGCGAGCAGCCTGCGGCGAGCGCGGGAGCGATCTTGCGGGTGGGGAGCAGCGCCGGGAAATTCCACGGTGAGAAGGCCGCGACCGGTCCAATCGGTTCCCGACGCACGGTGGCGGTGTGCCGCGGATCGCTTGTGGAAACGAGAACCGTGGTGATGCGCCGTGCCTCGTCGGCGAACCAGTCGAACTGTTCAGCTGTGCCCTTGAGTTCGGCAGTTGACTCCCGCAGCGGCTTACCCTGTTCCGCCGTGAGGAGCGCGGCGATGTCATCACGCCGCTCGTCGATCAGGCGCGCGACGTCACGAAGCAGGCGGCTGCGGGTCCAGGGATCGGTATCCCGCCAGGTTTGGAACCCGCGCTGGCTCGCCTCCAGTGCACGGTCGACGTCGTTCGCAGTGGCCATCGGCACGTCCATGATCGGTTGCCCTGTGGCAGGATCGATCAAACCGTAGGTGCGCCTGTCCGAGGCAGCGCACCAGCAGCCGTCTATGTACATCTCCGCGACCGGCAGCGCGTTCACGTCGGGGCCGGTTCGGACGCAGGGAACGCGACTTGCGCGCCGGTTCTGGCTGAGGCCTCGGCGGCGAGTCCGAAGCGCAGGACGTCGCGCGCGTCACTGAAGCTCAACCGGGGCGGGTGTCCGCCGCCGATCGCGTCCAGGAAGTGATTCGTCGCGGCAGCGAAACTCGACGCCCACGCCACCGGAAAGTCGCTGTATGCAGTGGTCGTCCGGTCGGTTCGGACCAGCAGCGCAGGCTCGCCGTCGATCAACTGTCCGTGCCCGCGGGTGACCCAAAGGACGCCCCGGGTGCCGGTGACCTCGATCCGATCATCTTGCGGGTACTGCTCCGTATCGACGAACAACTCCGGAGAGTATGTCGCTTCGAACGAGCCGACTGCTCCGGACCGATATCGCCACGAGACGAGCGATGGGGCGTCGACGATGACATCAGGGGCTATCGTCGTCGACCCGATCCAGGCGAAGACAGACTCCGGAACGCCACCAAGGTAACAGGCGAGTGCGAACTTGTGGTGCCCGTCATCGAAGATCATTGTGCCGCCGCCGCACTTGTCGCGGTCATATCGCCAGGCCTCGGTGGGTGGTGGCCACGCGTTCTCGTTGTATCCCGCGTTGCTCTTAATGCGGACGGCGAGAAGGTCGCCCAAATCGCCGGAGTCGATGATCTGCTTGGCCCTCACAATCGGCGGATAGAAGACGAAGTTCTCGAAGACCCGCGAGGCACCATTGCTCGTCGACGCGGCAGCGACGAGCTCGTCGGCATCCTGGAGCGAAATACCCATCGGCTTCTGGAGGGACACATGCTTGCCCGCGCGCAGCGCAGCGAGCGCGACCTCTCGGTGAAGATAATGTGGAACGAGGATCTCGACCAGGTCCACATCTGATCGCTCGAGCGCCTCGCGGTAGTCGGAGACCACAACAGCTGTGTCGAGCCTGAAGCGGCGACGCTGTCGCATCGCGACGGCAGGGTCGACGTCGACGAGAGCCGCGATCCTCGCGTCGTCTCGGCGGGCGTAGGCGTCCAGATGCAGGTCGGAGATCTGACCGCAGCCGACGACCGCAACACCGATCATCTCAACCGCCTGTTGTCACAAGTGTTACCTCGGTGGGGCGCCCACCGAGGCGTTGCGTGATCTCAGCGGCACCCCCTGCCACGAGCACCCCGAGAACGGGGATGCGTGAGAGCTCCATCCGACTGATCGGTCCGGACAGTCCGATGCAGCCGACGGGCTTCCCCATGAAGTCGAAGATCGGTGCAGCTACGCAGCGGACCTCCAGGCTGAGCTCTTGGTCGTCAACGGCGTATCCACGCAGTCGTGTCTCGACCAAGTCTCGACGGAGCGCGGTCAGTGTGGTCTGGGTGGTCTGGGTGTAGCGGATCAATGACTTCGGAAGCAGCGGCCTCCACTCGCTCTCTTCTGTAAACGCGATGAGCGCCTTGCCGGTCGCCGTGCAATGCAGCTCGGGCGCAGAGCCGATCTGGGTCTCGACGCTGATACGCGCTGGTGGCCGCTCCTGGGCGACGTACACGCCGCCCGAGGGCACACGGCGGGCGAGGTGGACTGACTCCCCAGACGCTGCGAGCAGCTCCCGCATCACACTCGGCGCCGCATTCATGATGTCCAAGTGACGCAGCACTCGGCCAGCCAGCGCAATTACCTGGGCTGTGGCCGAGAACAGTTTCGAGGCCGGGTCCTGCTGGACGTAGCTCCTATCTTCTAGGACCCTGAGCAGCCGGTGGGCGTGGCCCTTGTCCAGCCCGAGATCCCGTGACAACTCACTCACACTCACGCCATCAGGAGCGAGCGCGAGGCGCTCGAGAATCTCCATGCCGGCCGTGAGCGAGCCGAAATGCCTCGAGGTCACGCCAGACTTCTATCAGCCCGTTGACAATCCGTCAACGGGCTGGACGAGGGTTTGAGAAGATATTGCGATCACTTCTAGCTGGATTCTGGACTGGACGACGGGGTCGCTGTTTGCGAATCGGTGATGGCAATTGCTATATCGTCAACAGTTGCCAGATCGGACTGCGACAACTACTGTCCCGCCTCATGGTGACATTGGGGCCCGTCGTCGGCGTCGCCGACGCAGCGAGCGCTGTGAGGGTGGCGAGGTGCCAGCGGGCGCAGGACCTCACTCGCCACGGTGACCTCGACAGAGCGATCGCGGCAGGCCAAATCGCTCCACGTCTCAACCTGACACTTTCCGAAGCGCTCGTCCTAGGCCTTCATCGCCAAGGGGTCCGCACTTATTTCGCGGTTCTCGGCCACGGCAGCACAGAGCTCGGCGAGGTTCTGCACGCCTACCACGACGCGGGCGCAGTACGGGTGATCGCAGTACGGCACGAGACTGAGGCCTCGCACGCGGCCACTGCGCTCCGGTTGACCACCGGTGAGAAGGCCGCGGTCCTCACATCGATCGGGCCGGGAGCTCTGCAAGCCATGGCGGGTTCGATCGTTGCGGCCAGCAACAGCTGCGGTGTCTGGCATATCTACGGCGACGAAACGACGCAGGACGAGGGGCCGAACCTGCAGCAAATCCCTCGCCCCGAACAGCACCTCTTTCTCCGGCTGGCATCGACGCTCGGCGCGGCGTACACGCTGCATACCCCGGAAGCCATCGGCACCGCGCTACGGCGAGGCCTGAACACGGTCGACCACCCTCATCGGGCGGGCCCGTTTTTCCTCCTGGCTCCCATCAACACACAGCCGACGGTTCTTGAGGACTTCAACCTGCGAGAGCTTCCGACCGGCGCGCCGCCACCGCTAGGTGGGGCCGCAGACGTCGGCGGCTATGACAACGCAGTCTCGATCCTGAAACAGGCCTCACGGGTGGTCGTGCGGGTCGGGCGGGGCGCCGTCCACGCCCGGCAGGACCTTCTTGATCTCCTCGAGTTGGCCGACGGTGTCGCCGTCGTAGCGCCAGCGGTCCAGGGACTCCTACCCTACGGTCATCACCGCAACATGACCATCGGCGGGTCGAAGGGATCGATCAGCGGGAATTACGCGATGCAGAACGCGGACACGCTCATCGTCGTCGGAAGCCGAGCCGTCTGCCAAGCCGACTGCTCGCGGACGGGATACCCCCAAGTAACACACGTCATCAATATCAACGCCGATATCGATGCTGCCACCCACTATGCCGATACGGTGGCGCTGGTTGGAGACGCCGCCTCAACCCTCAACGTGCTCAACGCCCGGCTTCGCTCCGCTGATGTCGACGGACACCGCCGACACTCCGCGTGGCTCGCGCAGTGTCAGTCGCAGAGACGCGCGTGGGAGGAGCACAAGAGCCGGGCTCTCGCAACCTCCCCGCTGTCAGACCCGGCGTGGCCGGACAAGGTGCTGACCGCTCCTGTCACCATCTCCGCCATCATCGACTGGGCGGCGACCAGGGAGGATGTGGTGACCTATTTCGATGCGGGCGACGTCCAGGCATTGGGATTCCAACTGAATCGGGATGACGTCGTCGGGCGAACGGTCACGGAGACCGGATCAAGCTACATGGGGTTCGCGACATCCGCGCTATTGGCGACCGCCGCGAGCGACCGACGATTCTTCGGGCTGGCGGTGTGTGGAGACGGTTCGTTCACCATGATGCCGCAGATCCTTATCGACGGGGTCCAGCACGGGGCCCGCGGCTGCGTAGTCGTTCTCGACAACCGAAGGATGGGTGCGATTTCCGCCCTCCAGCGCGCCCAGTACGGTGCGGACTTCGCGACCTCGAGCGATGTGGATATTGACTTCGTGGCGTGGGCCCGCAGTGTCTCAGGCGTCACGGCCGTAGGGGTGGGCGCGTCGCCCGAGTGCCTGGTCGCCGCGCTTGACGAGGCACACGAGCGAGGCGGTTTGTCGCTCATCCATGTCCCCGTCTACTACGGCGACGATCCTGGCGGTGGCCTGGGGACATTCGGCGCCTGGAACGTCGGAAACTGGGTCGACAGGGTGCAACGCGAGCGACACCGGATCGGTCTGTGATGGGTCTGCTCGCCGGACCGACAAGCTACTCCGATGCCGAGTTCAGTCGATACCTGCGGATGGTGTTCCTCGCCTCGGCCGGCTACGACGACATCGACATGGCCCGACCGGTAGTAGGGATCGGGCACACCATCTCGGACTACACAACGTGCCACCGCGACATGCCGGCGCTCGTCGATGCGATCGCGAAAGGGGTTCTCCAGGCCGGCGGCCTACCAATGGTGTTCGCGACCATGTCCCTTCCCGAAGCGATGGTCTCGCCGACAACAATGCTTTACCGAAACCTGCTGGCCATGGAGACCGAGGAGGTCATCCGCAGCCACCCGATGGACGCAGTGGTCCTAGTCGGCGGCTGCGATAAGACCGTTCCTGCGCAAATCATGGCAGCAATCTCGGCGGACGTTCCATATGTGCAGGTGGTCGTCGGACCGATGATGACCGCGACCTGGCGCGGGGAACGAGTAGGTGCCTGCACCGACTGCCGCCGCCTCTGGGGGCAGCACCGCGCCGGGGCCTTAACCAATGACGAGCTGACCACGGCCCGTGCTCGGCTGGCCACGACCGGGGGAACCTGCGCGGTGATGGGAACCGCATCCACGATGGCTGCCGTCGCGGAGGTCCTGGGTCTGGCCGTCAAGGGCAGCAGCACCGCGCCGGCTCCGAGCGGTGACCGGCTCCGTATCGGTGCCCGCAGCGGCCGACTTGCTGTCATAGCTGCCCGAGAGGATCGCCGGCCCTCGCGATTGTTGTCCCGGGCCTCCCTTCACAATGCGGCAGTCGCAATCGCCGCGCTAGGAGGATCAACAAACGCCGTCATCCATCTGCTGGCGATTGCGGGGCGCACCAATCTGAGCTTTGTGCTGGACGACGTCGCGGACGCCTTGACTTCTACGCCGGTGCTTGTCGACTGCAAGCCAGTGGGCAGCGGCTATCTCCCTGATCTGCACGACTCTGGTGGCGTGCCCGCAGTCCTCTACGAGCTCCGCGAGCTTCTCCAGTTGGATGCCGCCACGATCGAAGGCGTTGACCTAGGCGAGCACATCGAGTTCATCGAGGACCAGCGGGCTTCGGGCATGGTGAGAACTCTGCTCGATCCTCTCGCACCGGCCGGCGGCCTGCGCGTTCTGCGAGGGTCACTGGCGCCTCGTGGTGCGTTAATCAAGTCAGCGGCCGCAAGCCCGGAGCTCCGGCGACACCGTGGCAAAGCCGTCGTCTTCGAGTCATCTGAAGACGCCAGCGAGCGACTCGACTCTCCAGACCTGGCGATCCGGCCCGACGATGTCCTCGTGATCAGAAACGTCGGGCCGGTGGCAGCCGGCATGCCCGAAGCGGGCGCCCCGCCGGTTCCCGCAATTCTCTCGCGCCGCGGCGTCCGCGACATGGTCCGGGTGTCGGACGGTCGGATGAGCGGCACGAGCTTCGGTACCGTTGTCCTTCACGTCACTCCGGAGGCTGCAGTCGGCGGCCCGCTTGGGCTCGTGCACAATGGCGACGAAATCGAGCTGGACATCGACGCCGGTCGCATTGAGTTGTTAGTGGACCCTCGGCAGCTCCAGCAGCGGCGGAGCATGTGGAGGCCACCGGACCTCGCAGAGCGCGGATGGCGGCACTTGTTCGGTCGAACCGTCCTGCAGGCAGATGAGGGCGCAGATCTCGACTTCCTCTCAGCCCGTCGTCCTAGCAGATGATGATTCGCGCCGGCAGCGTGCGGATGGCCTGGCCGTCCGACCGTCTGCAACGATCCACACCGCTCAGGGACGTTCGCGTGTTTGACTTCAGCCATATTCTGGCTCACGCCTCGGTGACGATACATCTCCCTGACCTCCGTTGGATGCCATCAGGTTGGACGGGCTCGGGACCGCCGACGAGACTCATCGCTTCGGGTGGCCGCGCGCCGCTGAAGGAACGTCGACGTACACCGCCTCCGCCAGCGACGGCAGTTGGCTCATCACGTGCACGAAGTCGTCAACTACGCAATGGAACGACGAGATGAGGAGACAAAGATGCGACTCGGAGTGATCGGTCTTGGCGAAATCGGCGTCGTCCATGTGGATGGGGCGAGGTCCGTGGCAGCGCTCACGGCGGTGTCGGACAAGGATGAGAATCTCCTCAGACCATTTCGCGGGACCTCGGTCGAGGCTTTCGACGACGTGACTGATCTGCTGGACAGCCCGTCCGTTGATGGCGTCTCGATCTGCCTGCCACACCATTTGCACCACCAGGTCGCGATGGCCGCAATCGCACGGCGCAAGCATGTCCTCGTCGAGAAGCCCCTCGCCGTTACTGTCGCAGAGGGGGAGGAGATGGTCGATGCCGCTGAGAAGGCTGGCGTCGTGCTGGCTGCTTCGCATAACCAGATCTACTACCCCGCATATGAGGTCATGTCGCAGATGATTAGAGGCGGACAGATCGGTCGGCCCATCTTCGCTCGCCTGCGCCTCGGGATGGACCCGAACATGGGAGGCTGGCGAGCAAGCACGAAATTTGCCGGGGGTGGCGTCCTTTTCGACTCTGGCGTACATCGCCTGTATCTGGTCCGCGAGTTCCTCGGTCCTCCGACGTTTGTTAGCGCCGTTATCGACGTTCCCCGAGAGAGCGGCGAGACTATCGCTAACGTCGTCTTGCGCTTTCAATCGGGCGCAATTGCAGTGATCGAGGCCAACCAGAACGGTCCCGAGGGGTCATTCAACGATGAGGTCGAGGTCGTAGGAGACGACGCGACGCTGTACTCACCGGGCATTGAGGCTCTCAACCTTGGATATCGACAAGGACCGCCGCTCCGGTGCTACCGGAATCGTGCGTGGGCGACCGTCGACGTCCCACAGGATGACTGGACAGGATCTGTCCGCAAGAGCATCGCCAACTTCGTCCATGCGGTGGACAACGGGACGCCGCCGCGGGTGACCGGGCGCGATGCACTTGACACGCTGCGCCTGTTGCATCAGATCTATGATCTGGCCTCGGTCGTGACCGAGGGAAACACGTCATGAAGTGGCGGATCGGCTACGTGGCGCTGGACTCGGTAACCGAAACGATGCCAACCGATCAGGTCATTCGGGGCCTTGCTGAGCTCGGCTTCGATGCGGTGGATTGGACCATCGAGCAGTTTGACCCGCTTGAACAGGATCGGCAAGACTTCACCGAACTCGTTACACGGAGTCGCGCCGCTGGTCTAGACGTTCTGCAGCTTCAGATGCATCAGGACTTGATCAGTGGCGACCGGCATCAGCGAGCACGGCAAGCCCTGCGCGTACGCAGGGGCGTGGAAGCAGCAGCAGCTGCGGGAGTGCCAACCGTGGGCGTTCTCACCGGGCCGAACGTGTGGGAGCAGGGCGCCGTTCGTATCGGGGCGGACATGTCGGAAGAGGATGCGTGGGCCTGTGCAACGGACTCGCTAGACGGAATCATCGAGGTAGCCAAGAGAGAGGGCGTCGACATCGGCTTGGAGCCGGTTTGGGGATCGATCGTCGACAGTGCGGCTCGACTGCAGCGGATGCTGGACGCGCTGCCCGACCTCGGCGTCAACTACGACCCCAGCCACCTCGTCTTACCTGGGGACGACATTCCGCATTTCACGCGCCTCTGGGCAAAGCGCATCGTCCACGTCCACCTCAAGGACGCATTTGGGCGCCGAGGCAAGGCAGGATCGGACTTCATTTTCCCATTGCTTGGGGAAGGGGCGGTGCCGTGGGCGGAGGTATTCGCGATCCTCGACGATGCAGATTACGGCGGTTGCATGAGCATCGAATTCGAATCCTGGGCACTTCTGCGGCAGTGCTTTGCGGGAGATATCGCGCGGCCGATTGGTCTGTCCTTGGATCTCGCCCGTCGCCTCATGGCGAACGCCGCGGCCGGACGGCTCGACAGCCGCGACTGATGCAAACACTCGTAAGTGGTCGGCGACCTACCGGTCGGTGCGGGACCCCGAGCACGTCGCGGGGTGGGTGGAGATTGCCACGATCCCGACGGAGCCAAGTGCGGCGGATCCCATCGTTTCAGTGGTCGGTTGGAACGCTGGTCGGGACACTCGACGAATGATCTATCCCGCCATCACCCACCCGCCGTCCACTTGCAGCACCTGTCCGGTGACGTAACCTCCACCATCCGATGCGAGGAAGAGGGCGGTTTCCGCAATTTCCTGCGGTAGGCCCAGCCGCCTAAGCGGAGTCATCGAGACAGCTTCTTCCACGAACTCGGCAGGGATGTCCCAATCGGCGTCCCAATTCGCCGCGATCGCTCCCGGGGACACAGCGTTCACCCTGATGGAGGGCGCGAAGTCGCGTGCGAGAGACGCGGTGAATCCTCGAATTGCACCCTTTGCCGCACAGTAGGCCACTGCCACAGAGTTGACGAGGTTCTCCTGGTTGATGCCGTTGCCGTATGACCCGGAGAAGTTGACGATGGCGCCACCCCCACCAGCGACCATGTGTGGTCGTACGGCCTGGCACATTCGCATGGTGCCAAGCACGTCAACGTCGAATAAGGAGCGGATGTCTTGAGGCTGCGCATCGGCGAATCGAACCGCATCGGCCGCGTCGATTCGGCCTGCTGCGTTGATCAGGACGTCGATGCGTTTGTGTCGAGTAGTCACGTCGGCGATGAAGTGTTCGACGCTTGCCTCGTCTGCAACATCTAGTTGGACAGACGTTGCTTGGCCACCTGCAGCCTCGATCGCGGCGACATTCTGGCGGGCGACTGCCTTGGAGGTTCGGTACCCGATGACGACCGTCGCACCTTCGCTACCGAGGGCACGCGCGGTGACCCCGCCCAGAACCCCGCCCCCGCCGGTGACGATGGCGACGCGACCAGCAAAGCGATGACCGTCGTTCCACAGCGGTGCCATAGCAAGGTACCTCCTCCAACTCGAGGACGGCGGCCGTGAGAGCGCATGTCGCCGGTTGCTGCGGGGCGCTCACCGTACCGATATTGTCGACGGGTTGTCTATCACCGATCCGGCTTACCTACGGGGTCATCCCGCGGTGATTACTCCCAACTGTGGTTCAACCCAACCTGTCGCGAGGCAGGCAACCGTGGTGCGAGACAGCAGCACGATGGAAACTCTGACCGGGACATGGCATGCTCGCGGGGTCAGGCGCGTCGCGCAAGTCGGGATAGATCGGTAGAGGGTGCGGGCCAATCCAGCGGCGAATGCCAGGAACCCCGCATACGTCAAGATACTTGAAGCCGCGAAAGAGCTCTTTTTGAGAGAGGGCTTTCCGGCGACGTCGATGGAGATGATTGCCCGCCGAGCTGATGTCGTGCGCGCGACCGTGTACAACAACTTCGCTGACAAGGAAGCAATTCTCGGCGAGTTGATGCGCGACTACCTTGAAGGGTACGCCGCGATTCCCGCCCGAGTGCACAAGATGGCACCGGCTGGACAGACGTCCTTTGAGTTAGTGGAAGCGACGATTCGTGAAGCCTTCATGTGGCGCCTGGACAATGCCGAGCTCCGGCCGCTGATTGACATCTCATCACATCTCGCTCTACCCGGTTGGGTCCAGGCGAACGAGGACGCCGATAACGCCATTCGTAGGCTTATGTTACGAATCCATCGTCAGGACTCGAAGCGAGGGCTGCTGCGCGACGGGGTCGACGTCACCTTCGCGACCTCGGCGCTATACGGGATGATCGAGGCCGTACTCTCGTCGTTCGATGTGCAGTACAAGCCCCGCAAGGTCGAGTCGGCCGTCCGGCAGCTCGCGCTGCTTCATTGGTACGCGATCTACCGGGGCAAGCCGGAGTACTCCAGGCCTCCTAACGTCAACTCTTAGCCGGTTCGAGCACTTCATGGGCCAGGAGGCTCATTGCCGCCTCGGGGTCGATGGTACTCAGGACACCGGCGGCGGCCATCACGTAGTGACGATCTAGCGCTACCCGCGGTTGCTGCGGAACCAGAGAGCGCGGCTGCCGTCGCGCCACCGCGTCGCTGACCGCCTGCTCGCCGCCGGCGTTAGTGACCAAAACGCCGCCCGTGCCGATTACGAGCGGCACTTCCCGAAGGTCCGGGCCGCTGGCCGTGATCCGCGGCGGCGCATCGCGCCGCAAGGTGGTCAGCAACTCTCCGCAATGGCGCCGCATCGCGACCGTGACGCATGATGTGGCGAGCAGCCGGTCGATGGTCATACCTGTGGCGTTGGGGATATATCCGGGGTCGCCTCGGCGCCGGTCGATGGCCGCCTCGAGCGTCTGGCCGAAGGTTGCCGCCCCCCACTGCTCGATGAGCCACGCCTCATCCGCGGCGGCCACGCCGCCAGCACTCGACCGCATGCCGAGATCCCCCTGGACGGTTCGTAGTACTGGCAAGGTCGGCATGAGCGGCCCATCCAGCGCGGTCTCGTAGTTCGGTGCAGTCACCGCTGAATGAACGTCGGTCGTGGCACCGCCGACATCCACCACAACGACGTCGCCGGCGCCCGGATGGGTTTCTGAGCCAGCGGCAATCAGTTGAGTGGCCGCAAGAACCGCCTCGGGAGTCGGCATCGCGACGAGATCGTGAAACTCACGGGTGGCACTGAGCCCTTTGCCCTGGATGAC
>Ga0265340_10001261_pt1 | contig 14542 bp, 13 predicted proteins | sample 4CB225metaG_FD_202082 | JGI IMG/M metagenome (GOLD analysis project Ga0265340, IMG submission 202082) | Rhizosphere microbial communities from Carex aquatilis grown in University of Washington, Seatle, WA, United States - 4-CB2-25 metaG | ecosystem: Host-associated > Plants > Roots >...
CACGGCGGCAACGACCGGGGTCCGCAGCAGATCGACGGCGTCTTCGAGGACGGCCAGCGCGACCACGAGACCTTCCTGCGCAATCTGCGGGAGAACGAGGTGGTCGAACGGGTCCGGCACCTGCGCAAGCCCTCGCAGCAGGCCATGGACGACGTCCCCGGCCTGATCGAGGTGGTCTACATCGACGGCGCCCACCGCTTTCGCCCGGCCTGGGCGGATATCGTCGGCTGGGGCGAGAAGGTGGCGCCGGAGGGCACTCTGCTGATTCATGACTCGTTCAGTTCGGTCGGGGTCACCCTGGCCCTCCTGATCACCCTCGTCTTCGGGGCCGACTTCAGGTACGTCGGGCGGTCCGGGAGCCTGGCCGAATATCGCCGTCAGCGACTGAGCCGCATCGCCTGGGCGGTGAACGCCGTCCGTCAGCTCGGTCAGTTGCCGTATTTCGCCCGTAATCTGGTCTTCAAGACGCTGATCCTGCTCGGTTTGCGCCGGGTCACGTTCTGTCTGGGCGGCTCCGGGGAATGGCCTTACTGAGCCTCGGTTTTCAGGGCCCCGACGTCGCCGAGCGCGGTCAGCAACCGGACCTCGCCCTCGGCCAGGGTGTACTCCATTGCGACCACCGCGCAGCGGCCGTCGGCAATTCGCTCGGCGATCGCCCGCGACCGCTCGGACAGCAATTGCGCGGTCTGCTGAGTGTGCTCGGTGACGACCTCGTCGACGGATCGTAAGCCCGCGGTGCGGGCGGACAGCACGCTCAGCATCACCAGTTCGACGACGTGCCGGACGTATCCGGTCGGCATCTCGCCGCTGTCATAGGCCTGAATGGTGGCGCCGACGGCGCTGCATCCGTCGTGTCCGAGCACCACGATCAGCGGGATCTCCAGCACGTCGATGCCGAACTCGATGGAGCCCAGGACGCCGTTGTCGACGATGTGTCCGGCGGTCCGGACCACGAACAGGTCGCCGAGGCCGCGATCGAAGATGATCTCGGCAGCGACCCGGGAATCGGAACAGCCGAAAATCAGGGCAAAAGGTTTCTGCCCCCGGGCCACCTGGGTGCGCCGATGCGCATCCTGATTCGGGTGCAGGCGCTGCCCGTCGACGAACCGGCGGTTTCCGGCCAGCAGTTCGGTCACGGCCGCAGGCGCGGTGAGGACTGAATCGGTCACCGCATCATCGTGACAGGGAGGAGGCGAGGGTGGACCGAACACCCGACTTTCCGCGTGGCGTATCAAACTTGCTAAACAATGCGCAACCGAGCATCTACGTTCAGTCACGAGTGGAGAAGCCTGCCGAAAGGGGACGTGATGGTTCCGGAGTCAACGTTGACCGTCTTGGGCGGTATGGAGACCCGCAGCGGTCAGGAAGTCCAGCGCCTGCGCCGACAGGTCGAGGTGATGCTGGAGTACGTGCTCGACCATGGCCTCACCCCGGCCCCCCAGGCCTGGATGTTCGAAGCCGTCCGGGAGCCGAACGCGGTGGTGGACCTCGGCGCGGAAGGCTGGAACCAGACCGGGGCCGAGGCCGACCGGCTGCTCACCACCGAAGCGCTGGTTCGGGCCCATCGGGAGCTGAGTCGCGCCGTCGCCCCGGCCCGGCCCGCGACCCTGGAACTGCTGCACGGCTATCGGGAGGGACGGCGGCCGGTCCGGCCGACCCGGATTCCCCGCCAGAAGACCGCCCAGAACGGTGCGCTCCGGGCGTCCTCGCCACCGCTGGCCGCTCCCCGTCGGCGCGGGTCCGCGCTGGCCGGCAGCACGGTGCCGTTGCTGCGCTGGCTGCTCCTGGGCACGCTGTTCTTCCTGACCGGCTTCGTCCTGCTGGCCTCGATTCCGCAGGCCCGGGCGGCCGGCGGCGGTCTCGGCCTGGGCACCGGGGCCAGTGATCAGACCTTCGGTCAACTGCTGTTGCGGGAGATGTTCCTGCTCTGCGCCGCGGCCCTCGGGGCCTGCCTGACCGCGCTCTACCGGGCCGGCAAGGAAGTGGGCCGGGGCAGCTACGACCCGGAATTCGACCACACCTTCCTGCAGCGGATCCTGCTCGGGATGGCCGCCGGGCTGGTGATCGCCGAATTGCTGCCGTTCGGTTCCGGTGGCGGCAGCGCCCTGGGCACGCTCGGCCGGCCCGCCGTCGCCCTGCTCGGTGGTTTCAGTGCCGATGTCGCGCACAGCGTGCTCAGCCGACTGGTCGCCGCCCTCGGCACCCTGTTCAGCGGTGATCAGGAGATGCAGGAGGACGCCCGGCGTGAACTCGCGCAGAAGCGGGCCGAGGAGGTGCTGGCCCAGGCCGACCGGGCCACCCTGAACAAGCTGCTGGAGATCCGCCGGATCGCATCCTCGGGGGCCCCGACCCGGGCCATCATCGAGGAGATAGACCGGCTGATCACGCTGGTCGCCGCGCCGGTCTGAGCCTGCGGTCCGGCGCCCGGACCGGCGGCCTAGGATCAATGCATGCCTGCCAGTCCAGAATTCGAGTACAGTGACCTGCTTCCCACCGCCCCGGACGAGGAAACGCCCTACCGGCTGCTCAGCACCGAGGGAGTTCGCGTTGTCGAGGCTGGTGACCGGACCTTTCTGGAGGTCGCGCCCGAGGCACTGGCGCTTCTCACCGAGACCGCGATGCACGACATCGCCCATTACCTGCGCCCGGCGCACCTGGCCCAGGTGGCCCGGATCATCGACGACCCGGAGGCCAGCCCGAACGACCGTTTCGTCGCGCTCGACCTGCTGAAGAACGCGAACGTCGCCGCCGGCGGGGTGCTGCCGATGTGTCAGGACACCGGCACCGCGATCGTGATGGGTAAGCGGGGCTCGCAGGTGATCTCGGCGCCCGGGGCGGTCGACGGCGTGTTCGCCGGGGCCCGGGTGAGCGAGGAAGAAGCGCTCAGTCGAGGCGTCTTCAACGCCTACACCCGGCTCAACCTGCGGTATTCCCAGATGGCTCCGCTGACGATGTGGGACGAGAAGAACACCGGCAGCAACCTGCCGGCCCAGATCGAGCTCTACGCCGACACCACGCCCGGCCACGAGAACGCGTACAAATTCCTGTTCATGGCCAAGGGCGGCGGTAGCGCGAACAAGTCCTACCTCTTCCAGGAGACCAAAGCCGTGCTCAACCCCGAGGGGATGATGCGCTTCCTGGACGAGAAGGTGCGCTCCCTCGGGACCGCCGCCTGCCCGCCGTACCACCTGGCCATCGTGGTCGGCGGCACCAGCGCCGAATACGCCCTGAAGACGGCGAAGTACGCCAGCGCGAAGTACCTCGACAACCTGCCGACCTCGGGATCGGCGTCCGGCCACGGCTTCCGGGACCTCGACCTGGAGCTGCAGGTCCTCGAGCTGACCCGGCAGTTCGGGATCGGCGCGCAGTTCGGTGGCAAGTACTTCTGCCACGACGTCCGGGTGATCCGGCTGCCCCGGCACGGAGCCTCCTGCCCGGTGGCGATCGCGGTCTCCTGCAGTGCCGACCGGCAGGTACTCGGCAAGATCACTGCCGAGGGAGTCTTCCTGGAGCAGCTCGAGACGGATCCGGCGCATTACCTGCCGGAGACCACCGACGAGCACCTCGACGACGACGTGGTGAAGATCGACCTGAACCGGCCGATGGCCGAGATCCGGGCCGAGCTGACCAAGTACCCGGTCAAGACCAGGCTGTCGCTGTCCGGCCCGCTGGTGGTAGCCCGGGACATCGCTCACGCCAAGATCAAGGAGCGACTGGACGCCGGCGAGGAGATGCCGGCCTACCTGCGCGATCACCCCGTCTACTACGCCGGGCCGGCGAAGACCCCGGCCGGTTACGCCTCGGGGGCGTTCGGCCCGACCACGGCCGGGCGGATGGACTCCTATGTCGATCAGTTCCAGGCTGCGGGTGGCTCGCTGGTGATGCTGGCCAAGGGCAACCGGTCCGCCGCCGTCACCAAGGCCTGCGCCGAGCACGGCGGTTTCTACCTCGGGTCGATCGGTGGACCGGCCGCGCGGCTGGCCCAGGACTGCATCCGCAAGGTGGACGTGCTGGAGTACGCCGAGCTGGGGATGGAAGCAGTCTGGCGGATCGAGGTCGAAGACTTCCCGGCCTTCGTCGTCGTCGATGACAAGGGCAACGACTTCTTCGCCGAGGTGACCAAGCCGATGGCTCTGAGTATCCAGCGCCGGCCCGGTTTGTGAGCTGACCTATGAGCCGGTTTGTGAGTTGGGTCACCTTAGGGCTTGTAATGCGACATGAGTCATGTAACGGTGGCCCTCCGGCCTGAATAGTCGGGTTTGTCGGACCTTAGGGAGTGCGCAGGTTGCCTGCCGTGAGCAAGCCCCGCCCGGTGACGATGCCGGTCAGGGCCAGTATCGTGGATGTCGCCCAGTTGGCCGGCGTCTCGGTGGCCACCGTGTCCAGGGCCCTGCGGGGCTTGCCCAATGTCTCGAACTCGACCCGGGACCGGGTGCTCAGCGCGGCCGAGGAACTGGAATACACCGCCTCGCCGCTGGCCGCCGCGCTGGTCACCGGCCGGACCCGTTCGATCGGGGTGATCGTCGCCGATACCGACCGCTGGTTCTTCATCGAGGTGTTACGGGGACTCGAGCAGGCGCTGCAGGAGCAGGGGTACGACCTGGTCCTGCACGTGCTGCCGGAGGGCGAGCGCCGGGACCGGTTCTTCGCGGCGCTTCCGGTCCGCCGTCGGGTCGACGCGCTGGTGGTGGCCGGGCTCCGGCTGACCGCCGCCCAGCAGGCGGCCCTGGCGCAGTTGCAGTTGCCGATCGCCGCCGTGGCCGAGCCGGTGAACGGTGTGCACGGGGAGATGATCGACAACGAGGCCGCGGCCCGGGTCGCCGTCCAGCACCTGCTCGACCTCGGTCACACCCGGGTCGCGATGATCGGCGGTGCGCCGGACAGCGACCAGTCCAGCGCACCGGCGGCCCGGGCTCGCGGCTATCGGGCCGCGCTGAACGCCGTCGGCCTGGAACCGGCCCTCACCCTGGACGGCCGATTCAGTTTCGAAGGCGGGGCCGCGGCGATGACCGAACTGCTGGCCGGCCCGGGCCCACGGCCGACCGCGCTGTTCTGCCAGTCGGACGAGATGGCCTTCGGCGCTCTTGAAACGTTGCACCAGGCCGGTCAGCGCTGCCCGGAGGCGATCTCGATCATCGGATTCGACGATCATGAGCTGGCCGGCGCCTTCGGCCTGACCACGGTCCGGCAGCCGATTCGCGAGCAGGGCGCGGCCGCGGCCCACTGGCTGACCAGCGCCCTGGATCGAACCGGGCCCGCGGTCGAAACGGCCGTCACCGAAGTGCTGCACCCGGTCCGGCTGGTGCTGCGCGGCTCGACGTCAGCAGTTCCACCTCAGCGTGGCGTATCGTCTACGGCGAAAGATCCCGGAGATGAACCGGATTCGCCCGATGGCGCCACCTCACTCTGAGAAGACTGGGGGCGGCGCAGCGCGAGTGAGCCCATCAGCAAGGTGAGAACCGCCAGCACCGGGGTCACGATGCTCCACCAGGTGGCAACGGCCAGGGGGATCGAGCCCAGCAGAAGAAACCCCAGCCCGATCGTCGTCGCGGACCGGCGGATCGCCTCTGCCGCAGCGAGTATCAGTACGCCACCGACGATCCCGAACAGACGGTCCCACCCGTGCGCGGCGAGTCCGATCCAGAGGTAGAGAAGTCCGAGGACGGCCAGAAGCGCACCGGGCCAGATTCGATACAGTGTCTCGTTCACCGGAACCCCGATCAGGTGTGGACAACAACGTCGGCGACTGGCCGCCGGGGACTCAGCAGCGCCTCAGCGGACGGGTGGCCGATCCGAAAAGTCATGATCGCGTGGACTCCGGCCGGCAGCATCGCGGCCATCGCGGTGCTGACCTCGGGGGTCAGGGCGGCCGAGGTCTCCCGGTCGATGCGTTCAGGGATCTGGCACAGGGGCTGCACTGCAAGTCCCGACCTGGCTGCGTTCAGGTGCAGGCGCTGCCAGATTCGCCCCACGCGCAGGCGCGCAACGGGATCGTGGGGGTCGGGTACGACCAGGGCCCCGAATGCGGAGGCCGTGGGTAGCTGGAAATCTCGGGTTCCGCTGAGCCAGCCGTTGTTGTTCTGCTGCTGGCTGGTGGGAACGAGTTTCGACACGGCCCGGATCAGTTCCGACTGCCCGGACGGGTCGATGGTGATGCCGTCCTTGTGCCGCTGGATGTCGCGCCAGCCGGAACGGTACCAGCGGTAGTCGTCCGCGGACTGTTGCCGGTCGGCGATAATGGCCCGGGTGGCGGCGATCGTCAGATCGCTGAAGGAGCGTTTCTGGGCATCGGTGGCAAACCAGATCAGTTGTGTATTCGGAGCGTCGACCAAGAGGTTGAGCGATTCTCGTTGCTCTGAGGACACCGGACGGCTGGTGTCGTAGGCATTCCGGTTGGTGTGCCGGTCCGGGATGGCCTCGAACAGGGCCGACCGTGACGTCTTCGCCGGGGTGAGAGCGACGGTCGCGATATGCCTGGCGTCGCCGGCCTCCGGCATCAGATCAACGGTCGCGGTCAGGCCGTTGGGTGGGCCGGCCAGCACGAGGTTCTCCAGGGCGCAGCCGAGCGAGATGTGCATCTCGCGCAGTAGCGGATCCATCGTTCCGATGGTGCGGGACATGTCCGCGAACAGCTCGATGCGATCCTCGGTGAGGATGAACCGCCACGGCTGGGTGTTGTGGGCATTGGCGGCCAGGATCGCCGCTCGGACCAGGCTCAACGGTCGCCCGGCCGGGGTCACCTCGCTCCACGCCGCATAGGCCGGTCCGGTACCCGTCGAGAACACTCCACCGGTGGTGGCGAGCCACGTCGACCCGCCGGCCGCGGCGACCGCGACGGTTCCCGCGCCGAGACCCAACAGTCGCAGCGTCGACCGCCGGTTCAGCGATTGTGGAATGGGCGGTGGGACGGGCGGGCGCTCGGCCGGTTGCGGAAGCCCTGCTGTGGTCATGCTGACCATTCTGTTCGCCGGCGCGGTCATCACCCCACACCACCACTGTGCCCAACCCCCAAATTTGAAGGCCGGCCCCCTCGATTCGCCTATCCTTTCATCGGCGGTGGTTCGGCGCTGGCTATCGACTGCCGGCACTGACCGGATCCCAGCCGGCCAGTTCCTCCCGGTTCGGCGGGTTCGCGCCGGGCCGGGTACAGGTCAGGGCGGCGACCTGGACGGCGTGACTGAGCAGCGGAGCCACTCGCGCGGTGTCGGCGGTGCGCAACTCCTCGACCCGGTCGACGCACAGCAACCCCGCACCGTCGAGACCGTCCAGCAGGCCGGCCATCAGGGCGTCACCGGCACCGACGGTGTCAGCCACCACGATCCGGGGGGCGGCCACCTCGAAGGCCCCGGAGGCCAGCACCCCGACCGCGCCGTCACCACCTCGGGTCACCACGACCAGGGCCGGGCCGCTGGCCCGCCACTGCTGCGCCACCTGAAGCGGGTCCGCGCCGGGTAGCAGCCAGGCGATGTCCTCGTCGCTGACCTTCACCACGTCGGAAGCGCGGATGATGCGCTCGATCCGCTCCAGCGCCGTCCGGGGGTCACCCATCAGCGCGGGCCGGGCATTCGGGTCGTAGCTGACCAGGGACTGGCCGTGGGCCGCCTCGATCAGGCGCAGGACGTCGTCACCACCCGGAGCCAGGGTGGCCGCGATCGACCCGGTATGGACGGCGCGGGCCGGTCCGGTGCCGATGCTCGCGGGCAGCGCCCAGTCCAGATCGAACTCGTAGCTGGCGACCCCGGCGGCGTCCAGGTGCGCGGTGGCCGTGGAGGTCCGCTCGCCGGTCACCGATCCCTCGACCAGCCGGACCCCGGAAGCCTCAAGATGACGGCGGACCAGCCGGCCGCGATCGTCGTCGCCGATCCGGGTCAGTAACTGAGTGCTGACGCCGAGCCGGGCCAGTCCGAGGGCGACGTTCGCCGGACTGCCACCGACGTGTTCCACCGGGGGGCGACCCGGGCCTGACACGATGTCGACAAGTGCCTCACCAATGACCAGCACATCCTGCACGGCGCGCCTCCTTGCGTCGGATGGCCGCGCCCGCCTCCGCGAGTCCATCGGATCGCCTGCGGGCGCCCTCGGCCGATCGCCGATTGCCACCCGCGGCGTCAATCCATCGGGAACGATCTTAGAGCTTCGCCGCCTGCTCCGGCCGCTCAGGGTTCGCCCGGCTGGCGGTCGGAGCACCACCCCCGCCACCATGGTCGGCGTGACCCAGACCGAGAGTGAGAGCCGGCGTCGCCGATCTCTGAACACCACCCACCGCGACATGCTGATCTCGATGGCTGTGATCGTCGGAGTGGTACTCGTACTGCTGCTACTGGTGCCCCGGCCGAATCAGATCCCGACCCGCTCGCTGGACGTGTCGGCGGCGGCCGCGGCGGCCCGGTCGAAGCTGGGTTTCACGCCGTCGGACCCGAGCCTGCCGGCCGGCTGGACGGCGCGGGTCGCGGACGTCGAGCGGGCCACCGACGACCTGCCGACCTGGCACCTCACGTACACCACACCGTCCGGTCGGTACGTGGGAATACAGCAGACCGCCAAGGCCACCGCGGCCTGGGAGGCACGACAGGTGACGGACGGACCCGAGCAGGGCACCCAGGTCATCGGCGGCCGGAGCTGGATCATCCGCAGCCGGCTCGACCGGGGCATCATCAGCCTGGTGCTGCGCCAGCCACCGGTCACCACCGTGGTGACCGGAACCGCGACCGAGGCCGAGATCACCCAGTTCGCCACCGCCGTCGCCCCCTGATCCTTACTGGGGGGTGTCGGCCGCCTCATCCGGTGCCCGGGCGGCGTCGAGCCGGGACTGGGCGCCGGCCAGCCATTGCTCACAGTGCCGGGCCAGGGCCTCGCCCCGCTCCCAGAGCGCCAGTGACTCCTCCAGGGTCTCGGCGCCACCTTCGAGCCGGCGCACGACCTCGGCCAGCGCGTCCCGGGCCTGCTCGTAGCTGAGTTCAGCGAACTCGTCCGCGAAGTCCGCCTTCTTGGCCGTCGGTTTCCTGGCCGTTGGCCCATTCCTGGCGGTTGGCTCGTTCCTGGCAGTCACCCCGCCAGCCTAGGCCCCACCTCTCGCGCAGCACCCAAATCCCTCGGGGGCTCGCAACGGTTAGAGCACGCGGGTACGGAGGTCGCCGCCGTCGACCCGGAGCCGGAGGTCGTCGCCGGGTTTGACGTCGTCGGGGGAGCGGACCACCGTGCCGTCGGCGGTCTGGGCCACCGCGTAACCGCGAGCCAGGGTGGCGGCCGGAGACAGCGCCCGGACCCGATGTCGCAGGTGATCCACATCCTGGGCGGCCTGGATGAAGCGGGCGCGGGCCGCGCGGGTGGCTCGCTCCCGCGCGGTGCGAATCTCCTGGGCGAAACCCCTCATCAGCCGATCCGGGTCGACCAGCACCGGGCGTGAGCGCAGTGCCGCGACGCTGGCGGCTTCCCGGGCCAGCCGGGCCCGCACCGCGCTCTCGGCCCGCTGCCGGGCCTGCCGGAGGCCGGCGATCTCGGCCAGCCTGTCGGGAACGATCCGTTTACCGGCGTCGGTCGGGGTGGAGGCGCGCAGGTCGGCCACCAGATCCAGCAGCGGTTGATCCACCTCGTGGCCGATCGCACTGACCAGGGGAGTGCGGCAGGCGGACGCGGCCCGCAACAACGTCTCGTTACTGAACGGCAGCAGATCCTCCAGGGACCCCCCGCCGCGGGTGATCACGATCACCTCGACCTGCGGATCGCGGTCCAGTTCCTGCAGCGCCGAGACCACGTCATTCACCGCCCGGGGGCCTTGCACGGCCACCGGGCGGACGGCGAACTGGACGGCCGGCCAGCGCCGGCGGGCATTCTCGACCACGTCTCGCTCGGCCGCCGAGGCCCGGCCGCAGATCAGCCCCACGACCTGCGGTAGGAACGGCAAGGCGCGCTTGCGGTCCAGGGCGAACAGGCCCTCGGCCGCCAGGATCCGGCGAAGATGCTCAAGCTGGGCCAGCAGTTCTCCGACGCCGGCCGGCCGGAGCTGATCTGCCACCAGGCTGAGCGAGCCGCGCCGGGGCCAGAGCTGGGCCCGGGCATGCACCACCACCCGGGAGCCGTCCGGCAACGGCACCGCCAGAGCGTCGAGCACCCGGGCACTGACCGTGACCGAGAATGACAGGTCCACGTCGGGATCACGCAACGTCAGGTAACAGGTCGACTGGCCCGGGCGGCGGGTGAGCTGCACCACCTGCCCCTCCACCCAGACTGCCGGGGACCGGCTGACGTAATCGGTGAGCTTGGCCGAGAGCAGGCGAACCGGCCAAGGTTGCTCCGCGGTCGTCTCACCCGCAGTGGCCGGGATCGTCCTGACCGGCGGGGTAGTCACGAGCCCACGGTAGTCAACCGGGGTGATCCCGACCACCGGGCGTGGAACCTGGACGTACGTGGCGTGGAACCCGGACGTACGGGCCGCGGAAATCGCGACTTACCATGGGCGGGTGACAGAACCGATCACTACGTCCACCCTCCGGGACCGCCCGGCTCAGTCGCAGCCCGAACCGAACGGCGCGCACCCGGCCGGTGAAGCCGTCGGCCGGGTGCTGCTGGCCGCCCCGCGCGGGTACTGCGCCGGGGTGGATCGGGCCGTGATTGCGGTGGAGAAGGCGCTGGATCTGCACGGGGCCCCGGTCTACGTGCGCAAGGAGATCGTGCACAACCGGCACGTGGTGAGCTCGTTGCAGCGCCGCGGCGCGGTTTTCGTGGACGACACCGATGACGTCCCGGAGGGGGCACTGGTGATCTTCTCCGCGCACGGAGTGTCACCGGTGGTGGTCGAGGCGGCCCAGCGCCGGAACCTGCGGACCATCGACGCCACCTGCCCGCTGGTCACCAAGGTGCACAAAGAAGCCGTTCGGTTCGCCGGTGACGACTACGACATCCTGCTGATCGGTCATGCCGGTCATGAAGAGGTGGAGGGCACCGCGGGGGAGGCCCCGGACCACATTCAGGTGGTCAACGGGCCTCAGGATGTCGACCAGGTCACCGTCCGTGATCCGGAGCGGGTGATCTGGCTGTCGCAGACCACGCTCTCGGTGGACGAGACGATGGAGACCGTCAAGCGTCTGCGGGCCCGCTTCCCCGCGCTGGCGGACCCGCCGAGTGACGACATCTGTTACGCCACCCAGAACCGGCAGGTGGCGGTCAAGAGAATCGCCCCGGAGAGCGACCTGGTGATTGTCGTCGGGTCCCGAAACTCCTCCAATTCGGTGCGGCTGGTCGAGGTGGCGCTGGAGCACGGTGCCCAGGCCTCGCACCGGGTCGATTTCGCCAGCGAGATCGACCCGGCCTGGCTGGAAGGGGTGCACACGGTCGGCGTCACCTCGGGGGCCTCGGTGCCCGAGCTGCTGGTCCGCGAGGTGCTGGAATGGCTGGCTGAGCGGGGTTACCCGCAGGTCGAAGAGGTGATCACGGCCGAGGAGGATCTGCTTTTCTCGTTGCCGAAGGAATTGCGCCGGGACCTCAAAGCGGCGAAGGCCGCGCAGACCGCGAAGGCCGTGCCCACCGCCTAGATCCCAGTTCGGGCCCCGGCGGTGCGATTCTCGCGTCGCGGTGATGCGGTGAGCGGAAGACCCGCTTGCGGATTCGGAAGTCCGTGTTTACATGGGCATTCCGGACGCACAACGAGGTGCCCGGTGGCGCCTGCTCACCGGCATCTCATTGCTCGACGTCACCTTCAGCTACCGCGAGAAGGGATGAGCGCTGATGACCGGTAACAGAGGCGTTGCCTACATGGGCCCCGGCAAGTGCAGATCGCGAAGGCCGTGAACGCCACCGTGATTTCGCTGGAGGAGGCGCCCACCGGATACGCCGAGTTCGACCACGGCGCACCGAGGAAGTACGTCATCGATCCGCACGGCCTGGTCCACTAACCCGTCCCGTCCACTAACCCGTCCGGTCCAGCCCCGGCCTCAAGATCACCGGTTGCGCCTTCAGATGTACTGCCGCCGAAGCACTTTCGTGAGCGTAGCCGGTGATCATCCTCGGCTGGGAGGCCGGGCCGGAAGCGGTGGGCAGCGAAGAAGCGGGGCCCGCCGGTCAGGAGCTGGCTGCCGGGTTGGGGTCAGCCGGTCAGGAGTTCGCCGGCGGTGAGCGGGCGGGGGCTTTCCTGCACCGGGGCCAGGGCCGGCAGGGCGGTGTCGACCACTTCCAGTTCCTGCATCCGGCGGGCGGTCACCAGCACGCGGCGTTCCAGGGTGCCGATCAGCGCGTTGTAGTCCTCCACCACCCGATGCAGGTCGCGGCCCAGTTTGCCGGCGTGCTCACCGAGGTTGGCCAGCCGCCGGTAGAGCTCGCCGCCGACCTCGAACAGTTCCCGGGCATTGCCGCTGACCGCCTCCGACTGCCAGGTCAGCGCCACCGTGCGGAGCAGCGCGAGCAGCGTGGTCGGCGTCGCCAGCACCACCCGGCGACTCATCGCGTGTTCGAGCAGGGCCGGGTCGGCGGTGCAGGCCGCGGCCAGGAACGCCTCGCCGGGCACGAAGCAGATGACGAGCTGGGGTGTCGGCTGGAACGCCGTCCAGTACTCCTTGGCGGCCAGCGTGTCGACGTGCCCGCGCAGCGCCTTCGCGTGCGCCACCGCGGCCACCTGTTGCGCCGAATCACCGAGCTCGCTGGCCTCCAGGAAGGCCGCCAGCGGTGCTTTGGCGTCGACCACGATGAACTTGCCTCCGGGTAGCTGGACCAGCAGGTCGGGCCGGACCCCGACGCCGTCACCGTTGACCCCCACTGCCTGCGGAAAGAAGTCGACCCGGGGCAGCATGCCGGCATGCTCGACCACACGGCGCAACTGCACCTCACCCCAGGCGCCTCGGGAGGTTGGTGAGCGCAGCGCCCCGGCCAGGGCCGCGGTCTGAGCCCGGAGCGACTCGCTGGAGAGCTGGGCCGCGGTCAGTTGCTCGTCCAGCCGGGAGAATTGCTCCACCCGGTCGCGCTCCAGGGTGAGCACCTGCTTCTCGACCCTTTGCAGGGTGGCGGCCAGCGGCGACAGCGTGGCGACCAGCTCATGGTCCTGACCGGAGGCGGCCTCCAGATCGGTGATCCGCTCGCGGAGCAGATCCCGCTCGGCGGCCAGTGCGGCCTGCCGGGCGCGCATCAGCGGCCCGTAGGCCAGCGCCGCCAGACCGGCCCCGAGGAGTACACCCAGCAGGAGGCCGATCAGCAGAGCCACGCTCGTCGTCATGGATAGAGCCTGGCAGCCACCACCGACAGTTTCGCCCGGCTCGGGCTGGTCACTGGCCCTCGCGGTCGGGCCGACGGCGCCGGTACCTCCGCCGGCCGGTTAGCCTTGACCCTTGTGGCACTCACCATCGGCATCGTCGGTCTCCCCAACGTCGGAAAGTCGACCCTCTTCAACGCCCTCACCCGGGCGAATGTGCTCGCCGCGAATTACCCGTTCGCGACCATCGAGCCCAACGTCGGGGTTGTTCCGCTGCCCGACCCGAGGTTGGCTCGGCTGGCCACGGTCTTCCACAGCGAGAAGCTGATCCCGGCGGCGGTGTCGTTCGTCGACATCGCGGGCATCGTCAAGGGCGCGAGCGTGGGGGAGGGACTGGGCAACAAGTTCCTCGCCACCATCCGCGAGGCCGATGCGATCTGCCAGGTGGTCCGGGCCTTCGTCGACGACGACGTGGTTCACGTGTCCGGCCGGGTCGACCCGGCCGACGACATCGAGACGATCCACACCGAGCTGATGCTGGCTGATCTGCAGACCCTGGAGAAGGCCGTGCCCCGGCTGGAGAAAGAGGTCAAGGGCAAGAAGACGGACAAGGCCGTACTGGACGCCGCCGTGGCTGCGCAGAAGCTGCTGGAGGAAGGCACCACGCTGCACGCCGGTGCGGCCGCGGCCGGGATCGACGTGGCGCTGCTGCGCGAGCTCACCTTGATGACGTCGAAGCCGTTCATCTTCGTCTTCAACGTGGACGAGAACGGCCTGGCCGACGAGAAGCTGCAGAGCACGATGCGCGAGCTGGTGGCCCCGGCCGACGCGATCTTCATGGACGCCAAACTGGAGTCGGAACTGGTCGAGCTGGAACCCGATGAGGCCGCCGAACTGCTGGCCAGCGTGGGTCAGACCGAGTCCGGTCTGGACCAGTTGGCCCGGGTCGGCTTCCACACCCTCGGCCTGCAGACCTACCTTACCGCCGGCCCGAAGGAGTCGCGGGCCTGGACGATCCACCAGGGCTGGACGGCGCCGCAGGCGGCCGGGGTGATCCACACCGATTTCCAGCGCGGCTTCATCAAGGCCGAGGTGGTCGGCTTCGAGGACCTGATCGCGGCCGGCTCGATGGCCGAGGCCAAGGCCCGGGGCCAGGTCCGGATTGAGGGCAAGGACTACGTGATGGCCGACGGCGACGTCGTCGAATTCAGATTCAACGTGTAGTGCTTTGCACGGTCCAAAGACCCTGATGGCTTATTTGGTTAGGCGGTGAGGGTGAAGTCGAGGCGGGCGAGGTGGGTGGTTCGGGTGCGGTCCAGGGGGTGGCCAGTCCAATAGACGTCGAGGCGGATCATGTTGATGGCG
>Ga0265340_10001264_pt1 | contig 14511 bp, 10 predicted proteins | sample 4CB225metaG_FD_202082 | JGI IMG/M metagenome (GOLD analysis project Ga0265340, IMG submission 202082) | Rhizosphere microbial communities from Carex aquatilis grown in University of Washington, Seatle, WA, United States - 4-CB2-25 metaG | ecosystem: Host-associated > Plants > Roots >...
GCTGATTCGGGCGCTACAAGACTGTAACGTCAGCCAAGTGCACCCAAAGTATGCTTGGACAGACGTCGCTCGATTTGCGCAGGTGGGCGTGCCAGCAGCCAACTTTGGCCCAGGAGTCCTGGCACAAGCACACCAGCGCAACGAATGGACTAGTATCGCAAATCTCGAGACTGCCGATACTGTGCTGCGCCAGTGGCTGGCTCGAATCGGCAAACATTAGCGCGCCCGGTTTGCCCCGGTCTCCTTGTGAGGTGCCCCTCTTTTTCTGTGGCTGAAACCACCTGCGTTTAGGCTCTGCTCCACTTGGTTTCACCGCTGTCTCGCTGGCGTTCGCTGCTGCCCATCTTGGTTTCACCGTTACCTCATTTGCGTTCACCGCCGCGTCACTTGGTTTTGCTTCTGCCCCTTCTGCTGTAGCTGCAAACAGAGGCGTCTAGGCTCTGCCCCCTTTGGTCTTGCAGCTGCACAACAAAGATAGTCCGCCCAATCACCCCACCATGGGCAGCCGCTGGGTTCGGCAGCTCCGTCGCTGGTCCAGAGCCCGGTACTGCGGACTTCATAAATACGAGCACCGTGACCTGTAAGGTCCAGGCAGTGCCGGCGTTTCCTTCACGAACCCCAACGGAGGCAACGGCCATGACAGCACACAGTATTCTCTCCAGCTCACTGATCACTTTAGCATTGGTTGGCTGCGCCGGCGCTGGCACGTCCGGCAAGAACGCACAACCGAACTCGGGCGGCGACGCGACACAGTCGAAGCTTTCAGAGCCGGGATACGAAAACCAACCACCGGTTTCGTCGCCAACAGCAGCAGAGTTTTCTCAGCCGCCACAAGCAGAAACAATCGAGTCACCTAGTCAACATGAGCAAGCCCCAGAGCAGTCAGCACCATCGACCCCCCATGAGCATCGAGCAGCAGCCGCGCCAGGCCTGCCGCAGACTCGCGGCGCAGTCTCGGGGTCAGGTGCAGCCATTGCGTCCAACGATGAAGCCATCGCATCAGAGCCACGTCGAGCAAGAGCTGATGCAAAAGCCTCAGCGTCCATGCAACGCCCGGTGGAACGTCCAGGGCTCGCTACTTTGTGGGGTGAAACCCGTGAAAGTCGGGTTACGACCGTTTCATTCAACCGCAGCAGCAACGCGCCTTGGAGTCTACTGCGAATCCAATACGATGACGAAGCCGGTATCCTATCGCGAACGGGTCTGAGCAATGTTTATGCTTTGGGCTCGAATGTCGTCGAGACACCCAATGGGTTTCTCTCCGTCCAGGTAATTGATGGAGCGGGTAGTCCACTTGCTGGGCTGACGGAAGGCTCGAAGTCCTTCGTTGTCGGTCACGCTGGCGACCGCTACAGTATTCAGATCACTAACCATTCGAACGAACGTTTCGAGCTCGTAGCAACCGTCGATGGGCTCGATGTGCTTGACGGACAGCCCGGGTCATTTGCCAAAAGGGGCTACTTGGTGGATGCCAATTCGTCTCTGGAAATCGACGGATTTCGTCGCAGTACATCCGCGGTGGCAGCCTTTCGATTTGGCTCGGTAAAGGACTCGTATGCCGCCCGCACAAGCGGCGACCGCAACGTGGGCGTGATTGGTATTGCTGTTTTCCGCGAATACCATAGAACCTACAGCAACCGAATCGACGAAAACCGTCGCCGCGACGGTGCGGATCCATTCCCCAACCGGTTCGCCCCTCCGCCACCAGCTGCCCCTATCATTCGTGACTAAAGCAACGAACGAAAGCGCATCAGCTTCGGCAGCTGCGAGGAGAATTACATCGGCTCACCAAGATCTTGCCCGTAGGCGGTCAAGATCAACTCCATCTCTTGCTGCTCGTGGACATTCAATAGTCGAAGCGCTTTGGCAATTTGTTCAATGAGCTCTTCAGCCGCGTTGGCTTCCTGGACGTTGAGGCTCCTCACCAGCGATACAATCCGAGTGAAGTCCTTCTGCATACGGCGGTGCTGCTCAACGAGGCGCTCCACGGCGGGAACCAGTCGCGGGATGCGACTAGTAATGTCTTGAAACACTGCCGCCTCTTCACCCTGAAAGTGCGGTCCGAGGTCTGCGTTAAGTCGATCGAGTCTCGTGCGTAGCTCCGTTACCCAATCAGCGTTCAGCTGACGTCGTTCAATCCAAGCCTCCAACCGATCGACTAAATGGTGGATATGCTCATGCTCGGATATGACGTCGTAGGAACCGGTCAGCATCAGTTTTCAATACTACTGCTGCGGAAATTGATCTAGAGCGGTTTTCCAGCAAAAAATTGCCGCCAGCGCAAACGACTCAATCTGCGGGCAAAGGTCCAAAAGCTTGAGCGCCTAGCGGCAAAACCCGGAGCCCCCCAGCGTGGAGCCGTCCGTAGGCCACGAGCTACAGTCCAACGGACCGAATCGAGGTCGATTCGCCGTGGCGTAGCATGTGCTGCCCAACGCTAGACACTGGTGTCGGGCCCCCAGACCCCGTAGCTGAGTCGATTACGCGGGTGGCGTGGGGTAAGATGATTCCCGCATGCCCGAGCTGGAGTTTCCCAAGTATGTTTTCTCAATCGCGCCGCGCAATGTCTATTGGGAGACTACCATCGCTTGCAGCCTGGCCTGCCAACACTGCCGAGCACAGGCAATCGCTGAACGCGACCCCGAGGAACTAACGACAGAAGAAGGCTTTCGTCTCATCGACTCCGTAAAAGAGCTCGGCAGTCTATTGGTTCTCACCGGTGGCGACCCGCTGGAGCGACCTGACCTCATCGAGCTGGTTACCTATGCCCGTAAGCTCCACGTGCCGGTTGCTGTAACGCCGAGCACAACGCCAACTTTGAAGCGGGAGACGGTTGCGATGTTGCGCGACCTCGGCATCACCGCGCTCGGCGTTAGTCTCGATGGTCCCACCCCAGAGATTCATGACACTTTTCGCGGTGTCGCAGGAACCTTCGTGCATTCCCAGTCTGCGCTTGCCTGGGCGCGCGAGTTCCAAGTGCCGGTTCAAATCAATACGACCGTTTCCCAGTACACTCGCCCACACTTGAATGAACTCTACGAGGTCTTGTGCCGCAACAGCCCGCCGGTTCGCCGCTGGAGCTTGTTCCTGTTGATCCCTACCGGACGCGGTCAGAATCTGTTGGCGCTCAATGCTCGTGACCTCGACACGCTGTTCAGCTGGGCCTATGACTTGTCGGCAAGGGCGCCTTTCCATATCAGCACCGTCGAAGCGCCGCATTACCGACGCTACTGGCTCGAACGCAAACGTGCCGAGGGTTTAGCGGACGCGGAGTTGGCTCGACTCGGGCCACGCATGGGGTTCGGAATTCGCGACGGCAATGGCGTCATTTTCGTCGCTCGCAATGGCGACGTCTGCCCCGCAGGGTTTTTGCCCAATCCCAAGCTTGGCAATGTGCGCACAGCGCCGCTGGACCAACTCTATCGCACAGCGCCTGAATTGCAGTCTTTACGCAACATGGACACGCTGCAAGGCCGCTGCGGACGTTGCCAATACCGTTGGCTGTGCGGTGGTTCTCGAGCACGCGCGTGGGCTGCAACAGGAAGCCTCCTCGGTGAAGATCCCGCTTGTAGCTATCAACCGCCGGAGCAAACCGACCCTATTTGGCCAGGCTATCCCATCGCATTACCCCGCCTTGACACCGAGCGTGGCCACGGTCACCCGATTGGAATACCCGGCTGAGTATTTTTTTTCTTGCGCGGCACTCTCACATTGGGCACTTCTTGATCCGTGAAGAACCCAAGTATCCGAGATTTCCTGAACGCCAAAATCCCGTTGGCAACCGAAGTGACCGCGCGCGGCTGGGTTCGCACACGTCGTGACTCCAAGGCAGGACTTTCGTTCATTCAACTGTCCGACGGGTCTTGTCATCCAACGTTACAATTGGTGGTTTCTGCTTCGCTATCGAACTACGAAAGTGAAGTGCTGCGACTGGGGCCCGGGTGCTCAATCGAAGCGCACGGAAAACTGGTTGCTTCCAAAGGCAAGGGGCAAACGGTAGAACTTGCCGTTGAGTCACTCACCGTCCTCGGCTGGGTCGATGACCCAGACACGTACCCGATTCAACCCAAAGCACATAGCTTCGAGTTCCTCCGTGAAGTGGCACACCTGAGACCCCGAACGCAAACCTTTGGGGCCGTTGCGCGAGTCCGTGATGCACTTAGTGCCAGCATCCATCGCTACTTTCGCAGCCAAGGATTCTACTGGATTCACACGCCAATTATAACCGCCAGCGACTGCGAGGGCGCGGGTGAAATGTTCCGCGTGTCTACTCTGGACTTGCAGAATTTGCCGCACACACCAAGCGGGCAAGTGGATTTCTCCCAAGACTTCTTTGGCAAAGAGACTTACCTGACAGTGTCCGGACAACTCGAGCTCGAAACCCAGTGTTGCGCACTGTCACGTGTATACACGTTTGGCCCCACTTTCCGCGCAGAGAACTCCAATACAAGTCGACACCTCGCAGAGTTCTGGATGGTCGAGCCCGAGATGGCGTTTGCGTCACTCACTGATGATGCCGACCTTGCCGAGGGGTTTCTGAAAGCCATCTTCACCGAAGTACTCGCCGAATGCTCGGACGAGCTAAAGTTCTTCCGGGACCATGTGGACCCGCATTGCATCGAACGACTCGAGACGCTCGTGTCCAACAGTTTCGAACGGATGGAATACTCCGAAGCGATCAACCAGTTGCAAGCGGCCTCGCGCAAGGGCCACTCATTCGAATACGAGGTCCGTTGGGGCATCGATCTACAGTCGGAACACGAGCGATACCTGACGGAGGTCATTGCCCAACGACCCGTGATTGTCATGAACTACCCGAAAGCGATAAAAGCCTTCTACATGCGCTTGAACGATGACGGCCGCACCGTCGCAGCCATGGACGTATTGGCGCCCGGTGTTGGTGAAATCATTGGTGGCGCGCAACGGGAAGAGCGCCTCAGCGTGCTCGACCAGCGAATGGACGAACTTCAATTGAACAAAGAGCACTATGGCTGGTACCGCGACCTGCGTCGCTACGGAACCGTGCCGCACGCAGGCTTCGGCTTGGGCCTCGAAAGAACACTTTCATACGTGACTGGCCTCGGAAACGTCAGGGATGTAATTCCTTTTCCGCGCACTCCCCGAAGCGCTAGTTTCTGAGCGATTCAGAACTTTTTGGAAGCGCGCCGGGCGTCCATCTCGGCGGCGCGGGTAAGAAACTGCTGGAACGCGGCCTTCTGAACCGAAGAAGGCACGGCTTTGTATGGGTATACGGTGTGTTTACCCTGGGACGCCAGACACGTGATTGTCTCGTCGAACGCCCGAACCGCAGGTGAAAGGTCACCAGGCTTCGTGCTCAAGTTTGCAATGTTCGTCACTACGGTCTGCAGTTGCTGGCACCACCCCGTGGAAATGGGCAGCTTGATTTCAGGCGGCTCCGGACAGCAACTGCGCTGAATCATTCCAGTGGCAATCAGCTCGTACCACCCCAACTGCCAGGCCCGCGCAGAAATCCCCCTCGGTGTCACCACCAGTTCATTCGATGCCGCAGCTGGCACCGTGGCTCGCGGCGATAGGTTGTTGCCGCGAGCGCTTTGCGCACCGCCGTCAGGCGGGCTTGCAGGTGCTGCCGCCGCCAAAGCGTTGAGTCGCTGCGCTACATCGAGGAGATTGGGGTTCTTGCAGACGAACGCAAGCTCGGATTCAGTGCCAAAAGCGTCGACCGGAAAATAGGAGCGAATGCATTGGTCGCGCGCCATGCTCGGGTGGATGCGCTCTAGTGACTGCGCAGCATGCGATGCGCTGGCGCTCGGTTGGGTTCGTTGTTGCACTACTCTCACAACGGTGCGGACAACGTTGGATGAACCGCCGAGCGCTGACACTAGTGCAGCACCGACTGCAGCTCCAATCAGTGCCACCAATATTGACAACAACCCCCAACGGGGCCGCCCGCGTAGTCGCTCGGTGAAGGCGTCGGCGGCCAGTGGGTCCCGCACTCGACCCGTGTAGTCGGGCGCGAGGCTGGGAGGAGCACTCAGGCCTAGGCTCGGAAGAGGTGCGTGCGAGTTCGCGCTTGATCTGATGCTGCTCGGAGCAATGCTGCTCGGAACTTGGCTTTTGGAGGGGACGCTCTCACGGCCTTCGAAGTAGCTTGCCGTGCGCGGAAGGTTTCGCTCCTCTTGTAAGGTGGCAAGCGCGGCGTCGTAGCTATCTGTAATTTCGAGTTCGTCGAAGATCAGCACGTCGCCCTCCGCCAATGACGCGCTAAGGTTCAGCGGCTTTCTGTCATTGGCGATTGGGGTCAACGATTGCGCGCTCGCTGGGCTGTGCCGCTCCCAACGGTCGAGCACGTCGATGATGTCGTCAGCAGTCGCAGGCCTACGGAGTCGAGCTGGTGCCAACCAGCGGCGTACCGCAACCTCGAGATCGCGCATGTAGGGGCCCGCCTTCAGCGTCAGCTCCGAGCGACTGGTTTCGTGAATCGACTTTAGAAGCTCAGCCGGTGTGTCCCCCAGAAAGGGAACTGTGCCCGTCAGCAGGCAATAGAGCAGAACCCCCAGTGCCCAAAGATCATCACTCGGTGACGGCCCTTGCCCCGTCAAGCGTTCGGGGCTCGCGAACAATGCCAGCGGCGGCACGATCAACTGAGAAAGCACCGGCGATATGGCTCGCCCATGTGCTTTCGCAAGAATACTGAATGGAGACAGTGCACCGTGGGCGCCCCCTTTGCTGTGTATTTCCCGAAGCGCTTCCGCGATTCTGAGCACCCACGCTACCGAACGATCAATGCCGAGTCGTTCGCGTCTAATTAGAGCGCGTAGACTGGTACCACGAAAGACTTCAGCGACTACAGCACACGTGCTGTCCGTGGAAGGCTCATTGGGAAACGCAGCTGAGTTGGGCGCTTCGATTATCTCGACAATCGAAGCTATGTGGCGATGCTTAACACCCCGGCATGCAATCAACCTGCGTGCTTGACTCAACCCAACGAGCCGAACGACCACCGCTCGACCCACGGTGGTGTCGATGGCGAAGTAGCATGACGAGGCCAACCCTTTGGGAACTTCGGTGATGACCTCATATCGTTCGGCAAGCAGTCCTGTTGGCTGGCGCATGACTCAGTGAAAGTTCGCGTCCTGAATGGCGTCGCGTGTGCCACGTTACCAGAGCTGAACCGGTTTCGAGCTCCCAATATCCCGGTATCCTCAGCTAATCTGTCTATCGAACCATGAACCGAACATCGACAGCGAACAGGAGGCCCTATTGAAGCGGCTTCCGGAGCAGAAACCAGCGAGCCGGTCAGACTGGTCTAACTACGTCGGGATGTTGCCATTGCGCTTGGGCCAAGTGAGATCGCGACGATGCTCCACCGATGAGAGCAGTCGGGTTAGCCGTCGGCGCGTATCTGCCGGATCAATCACGGCGTCCACGAACCCACGCTCGGCCGCTTGCCGCGGCGAAAGGAACATCTCCTCATATTCGCGATTACGTTTCTCGGCCTCGGCCTTCGGATCTTCAGCCGCGGCAATCTCACGCTTGTACAAGATCTCGACGGCACCTTTGGCTCCCATAACGGCAATCTCAGCGCTAGGCCACGCCAAGACGACATCCCCGCCGATGTGCTTCGAACTCATCACGATATACGCCCCGCCATAGGACTTGCGTAGAATGACAGACAACTTCGGCACGCTGGACTCGCAATAGGCGTACAAGACCTTGGCTCCGTGCACGATAGCGCCACCGTGCTCCTGGTCTTGACCTGGCAAGAAACCTGGCACATCGACGAACGTGATGAGCGGTATCCGGAATGCATTGCACGTTCTGATGAAGCGAGCAGCTTTTCGCGACGCATCAATATTGAGCACGCCGGCCAAGGCAGCCGGCTGATTCGCGATCACACCCACTGATTTGCCGCCAAGTCTCGCGAAGCCTACCACGATATTTTCGGCAAAACTGCGATGAACCTCTAGAAAAGAGCCCTTGTCCAGAACGGAATTGATCACGATTCTCACGTCGTATGGCATCTGCGGATCGCTTGGAATGACGGTTCTCAATTCCTCACACAGGCGGTCCGTGGGATCCGTGCACACCGTGTCGGCGGCCAACTCCTCGCAGTTCACCGGCAAGTAGCCAAGCAACTGGCGCGTCAATTCAATGGCTTCAACGTCGTGTTTGGCGGCAAAGTGCGCCAGGCCCGTCTTGGACGCATGCACACTCGCCCCACCCAGTGCTTCAACGCTCACATCTTCGAACGTGACAGTCTTGACCACCTTGGGCCCGGTCAGGAACATGTAGCTCCTGCCTTCGGCCATGATGACGAAGTCTGTCAGCGCAGGACTGTAGACAGCTCCACCCGCAGCGGGCCCGAGAATGAGCGATATCTGAGGGATCACACCTGAACTGCGAACATTCCGATAGAAGATTTCGCCATAGCCAGCGAGCGAATTGACGCCTTCTTGAATCCGCGCTCCACCCGAATCACAGATGCCAACTACGGGCGAGCCATTGCGTACTGCCATATCCATGACCTTACAAATCTTGGCAGCGTGGATTTCTCCCAGCGAACCACCCAGAACTGACTTGTCTTGCGAATACGCGTACACCGTACGAGAGGCAATCTTTCCAACACCGGTGATGACGCCGTCACCCGCAATGCGCTTCTTACCCATCCCGAACGCTTCCGTGCGGTGCACGGCGGCAGCATCGAACTCTTCAAATGAACCTGCGTCAAAGAGCAATTCGAGCCGTGACCGAGCTAGGTTCTTAGTGTCGGTCGGAGTACTCGTCGTCTCTTTTGTTTGGGCGGTTTTCGACATGGTCATGCCTCCGTATCACCAATTGTGGCGAGCAAGTCTCCAGCTCTCACGGTCTGGCCGACGGTAACTTTGTAGTGGATGATTCCTTCAACCGGTGCCATCAGCGTGTTCTGCATCTTCATGGCTTCCAACACCAACAGCGGAGCTCCCAGTTTGATTCGGCTGCCTTCGGTGGCCAACAGAGCCATGACGTGGCCTGCGATGGGGGCTCCGATGCGTCCAGAATGCGCAGGAACTGGTGGCGGCGGCAATTCGGACACGACTTTGCGCCAATTATTGGCATCAGCCAACGCGACACGTGCACGGCGTCTTGCACCATCGGGGGTCTCCACGACGAGCTCCCCATTCTCGTAACGCAAGCGCAACGGTACCCGCCGTTGACTCTCCGTAGAGACTACGAGGCCGTCGATTCCGGTCGAGACGTCGAGGCTAGCACTCGCGTCATCGATCATGATGTTAGAGGGATCGTCGGGATCGATGTGCACATCGAATCGAGTGCCATCATCGAACTCCACGACGTAGTGGAGCATAGTGGATGCCATAGTGTTGTGCGCGTTTTAGCGGAAACAATGACAGGCACAAGCCGATTCTTACAGGAAATCCAAGACTTCGACTTCATTGGCTGTTTTGGACCCGGACCAAACAACAAACATCCGGACACATTGCAACCAATTCACAACGACTCACGACGCCATTCGTGTTCGCAAACCAAAGTCCCCAGAATCATATCGAGTGGTTGGGGTCCACCAAACATCAAGGGCTAGACACACCAAGTCCAAGGCGCCGCCGCTTATGATATGTGTCCACGGAAACCGCCGGGAGCGATCCCAACCGCCAGGAAAAGTCGCCCTCAGGTGCTCTCAACGTTACGCGCCGTTCATAACAGTTCGTATCCGGCTCGGTTCCACCCGAGCAGAACCGAACGTCCAATACTCGTGCTGAATACCGCATGTCGCGGAGCACCTTAACGCAACATACTTGTCCACTGTGAACTCAGCATCGCGCACCGGCGATCAGAGGCAACAGCCCAAGTGCACCAGCGAGACCACGGCAATGTAGTCGCGCAGATGGGAACACGCGAACGCTCAGCGCAACGGCAACCGTTGACGATCAGGCTCCACGACAAGACCACGGTGCACCGCGATCGCAATCGCAGCCGCCAGCTGAGATATCGGTAGTCCTTGCACTGCGTCGTCATCGAAAAAACCGGAATGACGTGCTTCGTGCAACTCAGTCTGCACAATCTTCGGAAGCGATGCTTGCCTGGGGAATGCCGTCACGTTGCTCTGCATTATTTTCCGACCTTTTTGCGAGCGGTGAGAAACCGCCGAACCGTGGCCCGTCCTTGAGCAAGATCCGGTCCAATTGCGATGGCCATTGACCCCAGATCCGATTCTGACTCGGAAACCGCAGGTTTGCGCTGTTTGTGAGTCTAGCCTGGCCGGCGGGCGCTCTCCTGCCAGGATTCAGTGCGTGCGCCCTTTCGCACACCGAAGGCTTGAGACTGCGGAATTCCCTACACGGTATGGGCTCAACCTCCCTGAACATCCGCAATTTTTTCGTCCTCACGGGGACGCGCCGGCACCTGCAGCGGAAACGTCTCGTCCAGATAAGCGTCTGCCCGCAATAACCGTTGAGTCCTCAGAAGCACACGGACGAGGACCGCAATCTGTGCAGGAGTAAGCCCCTTCAACCAGCGTCCCCACTGCCTGACGTGACCTGCGCCGAGCACGTTGCGCCGCCAACACTCCACGAACAGCTCGAAGAAGCGTTGACGCCCTAGCCTCGGCTCGTAAAGCACGTGGTTCATGTCCCATTTGGACCAATCCCAATCGACAATTCGACCCTTCAATTGCTCGAAATGGGGTGTACCGGGCAAGGGTGTCAAAACCGTATAGCCAATACGACTCAACTTAAGGCGATCAACCAAAGTCCACAAACGGGCAAACTCTTGCTCGCCCCAGTCTGGGTCGATAACGAAGTTGCCCGTAATTCCGTAGTCGTAGCGCCTGGCGACCGCAACACCTTCCTCGATAGCGTCGGAAGTCATGTCCTTAGACAGTGCACGGAGCTGTTCATCCGTGGGCGCCTCAAATCCACAAAACAGGTCGATGTTGCGTGCCAATGGTCGCCATTTCTCGAGCACCGCCGGATTACGCGCAATCGTGTCAAGGCGTGTCTGCACCAACAACCATGATTTGCGTACGCCGCATCCCAGCAGCGCGTCGGCAACTGCTGAACTGTAGCTAGTCGGCGAGAAGAACAGATCGTCGACGATGAAGACATTGTCTCCCGTTCGCTGGAAGTCTGCGACCACGGGCGCGACATCGCGCAAACGATGTTGACGCGCATGTCGCAGTGAGGTCGAACAAAAACTACAGCGGTAGGGACAGCCGCGAGCAGTCTCAATGGCCCAAATCGGTTGCTTGTGTACGCACAAGTAGTGGCGACGGAATTCCTCCACCAGATGTCGTGCTGGCAGCGGCACGGCTCTCAATTCGTCCTCTTGGTTAGTCCAGGCAGTGTGGCAAAAGTGCGACCGCCCACGCCCGGGACTGCAACGGGTCCAAAAACCCGGTTGGCCAACAGACTGCTGACGGCCGAGCATGTCGATATACTGTGGGAATGCCAGTTCCCCGTCCACCGTGCACAACGCATCGACGTCGGCCTCGAAGAAAGGTTCGGGATAGAGCGCAACCACATGCCCCCCCAGAACGACACGCGCCTGCGGCAGAACTTGCTTTGTAACCGTTGCTGCCGCAAGCGTCGTGGGGATATCAACCGTATGCATACAGCTCACGCCAACGACATCGGGGTGAAACTCCGTGACGATTCGGTTCAAAGGCGCAGCAAAACGTTCGTCGACGATTCGAACCGTGTGCTGGGAAGCTTCAAGCGCGGCAGCGACGTATTCGAGGCCGAGAGGCTCGACCCGAAAGAATGGCCCTAGCCCAAACCGCTCATTGGGTGATCTGGGCCGCACCAACAGTATTCGTTTTCTAGAATGCACGACCTGAGCCCGATTCGTACCGCGTCTTCGAAGAGGACGCAATCGTGCAGGCCGCTAACCAGCACGCACCCTGCCCCCGGGCTCCCCCTAAACGTCCCCGTCGGTAACCCCCGCCATTTTGATCCCTCGTCGCAAATCAACTGGACCTGCTGCAAAGACCGGACAAAGTAGTCGCGCTATGAGTCCGGTCCGCTTGATTCGCCATACTGATCCCAACTACCCCGCCAAAGTGCAGGCCCTGCGCACACAACTGCAGAGGGGCGGACTCGTTTCTCGGGCTGAAAAGGATCCCCTGGACGTACCTGCCATCGTGAGAGGCGTCATTGAGGACGTCACGCAGCGGGGCGACCAAGCCTTGTTGGAACTCACGCAGAAGTTCGATCACGTTACACTAACGGAAGAGACGCTGCGCGTGCCGGACGATGTGATTCAACGGGCGCGCGACGACTGCGACCCTGAGTTTCTCACTTTACTGCGGGGAGTGATCGCAAACATTCGCGCGTACCAGGAGCACATTCTGGTCAGAGCGCCCGAGCCGCTTACACGAGGCGGCCGCGTCTTGGGCGTTCGCTACACCCCGATAAGTCGGGTAGGTATCTACGTTCCTGGCGGTCGCGCCGTGTACCCATCCACGGTGCTCATGACGGCCGTGCCCGCCCAGGTTGCCAAGGTGCGTGAAATCGTAATGGTAAGTCCGCCGACGGGGGGTGAAATCAGCCCGATCGTGCTTGCCATCGCGGCCGAGCTGGGTATTCGGGAAGTTTACCGCCTTGGAGGTGCCGTCGCCATTGCGGCACTTGCGCTTGGGACCCCACACGTTGCGGCCGTGGACAAGATCGTAGGTCCGGGCAACGCCTTTGTGGCTGAGGCGAAGCGACAAATGTTCGGTCGGGTCGGTATCGATTCAATCGCCGGCCCCAGTGAAGTCTTTATCGTAGCCGACGATTCTGCCCGCGCAGATTGGGTTGCCGCCGATCTCTTGGCGCAGGCGGAACACGATCCTGGTACGTCCATTCTGGCAACGCCTTCCCTAAGGCTAGCTGAAGGGGTCTTGCAGGCACTTGAAGTGCAGTCTGCGCAGTTGACACGCAGAGACGCCATATTGGCGGCGTTATCGCGCTACAGCGCGATCCTTGTCACCCCGGACCTGGATGCAGCCTGTGATCTCGCCAACCAATTTGCCACCGAGCATCTACAAATTCAGACACGGCAAGATGCCCGATGCCTCGAGCGGATTCGCAACGCCGGTGCCCTATTCATTGGGCCCCATACACCCGTGCCGGTGGGCGATTACTTTGCTGGTCCGTCGCACGTGCTGCCCACAGGCGGCACGGCTCGGTTCTTTAGCCCGCTCTCCGCAAACGACTTCATCAAATCATCCAGTATCATCCGCTATGATGCAACATCCCTGACAGAGGATTCTGCGGCAATCATGGCATTTGCAGAACGTGAAGGCCTGACGGCCCACGCCGCCGCAGTGCAAATCCGTCAGGGCAAGAGCTAACTCGGCCTCCCTCCGGGCATCCCTGACTCCTGGCCCGTTTGCTCGGTTGCAGGCGGTCCACTTTCGGAGCATATCAGCGGCGCAATGAGCGAGCGTTCCGTCGACATACACTCCACCACCGCGGCAACCAACTTCGTACGCGAGCTCGTGCAAGCGGACGTCCAGCAAGGCAAGGCGCAGGGTCGTGTGGCCACTCGCTTTCCGCCGGAGCCCAACGGTTACTTGCACATCGGGCACGCAAAGAGCATTTGCCTGAACTTTGGGTTGGCAGACGCCTTTGGTGGTACCTGCAACGTACGCCTCGACGACACGAACCCACTCGCTGAAAGTGACGAGTACGTCCGTTCCATACTCGAAGACGTAAAGTGGTTGGGGTTCGATTGGGGCGACCGACTCTACTTTGCCTCCGATTACTTTGAGCAGATCTATCAATGGGCCCAGCAGTTAGTGAAAGCCGGCAAGGCCTACGTGGACGATCGAGGACTCGAAGAGATCCGCTCCTCACGCGGCAATTTCTACGCGGGCGGCGAGCAGAGTCCCTTCCGCAACCGGACCCCAGACGAGAATTTGGAACTGCTTGAGCGCATGCGGGCAGGCGAATTCCAAGACGGGGAACGCGTGCTGCGCGCAAAGATCGACATGAACTCGCCCAACCAGAACATGCGTGACCCGGTCATGTATCGAGTGAGGCATGCGCATCACCACCGCACCGGCGATAACTGGTGCCTTTACCCGATGTACGATTGGGCGCACGGGCTCTGCGATGCGATTGAAGGCATCACCCACTCAGTCTGCACACTCGAGTTCGAAGACCATCGTCCGCTCTATGATTGGTTCCTGACCGAGCTTGGCATCACCGGTGACAAGAAGCCGCAGCAAATTGAGTTTGCCCGCCTCAACATTACTTACACGATGTTGAGCAAACGACGACTGCAACAACTCGTCAATGAGAACATCGTGTCTGGGTGGGATGACCCGAGAATGCCCACTTTGGCAGGCCTAAGACGGCGCGGTTTCACACCTGAGGCCATTCGCAAATTCTGTGACCAGATCGGCGTATCAAAACGTGAAAGCATGGTTGATGTACAGCTATTGGAATTCATCCAACGTGAAGATCTCAATCAACGCTGCCCGCGGGCGATGGGCGTGCTCAAACCACTGAAATTGACCATCGAGAATTGGCCACAAGGACACGTGGCTGA
>Ga0265340_10001265_pt1 | contig 14508 bp, 13 predicted proteins | sample 4CB225metaG_FD_202082 | JGI IMG/M metagenome (GOLD analysis project Ga0265340, IMG submission 202082) | Rhizosphere microbial communities from Carex aquatilis grown in University of Washington, Seatle, WA, United States - 4-CB2-25 metaG | ecosystem: Host-associated > Plants > Roots >...
GCGGGGGTGCCGACTGCCGTGTTGGCCACCGACCTGGCATTCCAAATATTGAAATTGAGCGAATTACGAGGCACCTCCGTGTCAACCAACCTTCCTGTTCATTCACTTCTTCGAAAGTCCGGATTCAAAAAACTCGGAGTCATGCATGCGGCCCAGACCATCGGTGGCCAGCCTGTGGATTTGGTTCAATATCTTCTCAAGGCGGACGACTGGCTCAAGGCCCGTGAGGGGCAATTGCCTTTGGCCCGCCTGGCCGGCGCCCAGGTGCTGGACTGGGAGAAAACACAATTGGGCAAACGGCAGCCTTGGGAAGAATCCAGAAATTAGCCGGCCATTGGGTCCGGCCTGCCGTCTGGCAGGATGAAAACCGCCCATGTCAATTTTGCTGAATTCAAGCATGGTCCATGGGCAAAGAGTTGCGGGCTTCCAGACAAACGACTATTTGTGAGGGTCTGACAATGCGGCACTCGCTACATGCGGAAGGCTTTGGCGTGCGTCTGCGCCCGGTTCAGATGAACGATGCGGCGTTCATCGTCTGGTTGCGCCATCAGGATTATGTCAAAGGCCGGGTTGGCGATTCCGCGCCCGATGCCGCCGGCCAGCAGAAATGGCTGGAAACCTATTTTCAACGTGCAGGTGATTGCTATTTCATGGTGGAAACGACCGGCGGAATCCCGTTGGGCACGAATGGCCTGTACGAAATATCCGGAAAAAACGCCGAGTGGGGGCGCTATATCGTGCGTCCGGAAATCCCGGCAGCCCTGCCCAGTGCCATTTTGATCTTTGACCTGGCTTTTGAGAAACTGGAGTTGCATGAATTGCTGGCGCGGTGCGTGTCAACCAACCTCACGGTGCATTCCCTCGTCAAAAAATGCGGGTTCCGCCAGACGGAGACGAAATTTGCGAGCCAGGACATTGGCGGCCGGCCGGTTGACATGGTGCATTTTGTCTTGAAAGCCGGGGATTGGCCCGGATGCCGCAGACGTTTGTTGCCCTTGGCGGAGTTTGCCGAAACACAAATCAAGGAATGGGAAAAACACAACCACGATGCCGGGACCGCAGTCGGTGTCACACGATAACGAACCGGGAATATTTATGGATTTAAAACAATGCCAGATGGTCAACCTGCCAAAAATGGCTGACCCACGCGGAAACCTGACCTTCATCGAGGGCAACCGCCATGTTCCGTTTGCCATCAAACGGGTGTTTTACCTGTACGATGTGCCGGGCGGGGCGGAACGGGCCGGCCACGCCTTGAAGACGTGCCACCAGTTCCTTATTGCCATGTCGGGCAGCTTCGATGTGGTGGTCTATGACGGGAAGGAAAAACAGCGGTTCCACCTGAACCGGTCCTATTATGGGCTGCATCTGCCGCCGATGATCTGGCGGGAGATGGACAATTTTTCATCCGGCGCGGTGTGTCTGGCGCTCGCCTCTGAGCCTTATGACGAAAAGGATTATTACCGCGATTACCGTGAATACCTCCTCGCCGTGGGAGGCATCAAAGCGTGAAAGTCCCGTTTCTCGATTTCGCAAAGCCTTACGAGGAGCTTAAGGGGGAATTGGATGAAGCCTATTCCCGCTTCATGCGTTCCGCCTGGTATGTCCTGGGGCGTGAGGTGGAAGCCTTCGAGCGGGAGTTTGCCGGCTATTGCGGCGTGGAGCACTGTGTCGGCGTCGGCAACGGACTCGAAGCCTTGCATCTCATTTTGCGCGCCTTCGACATTGGGGAAAACGACGAGGTCATTGTCCCGTCCAACACCTACATCGCCACGTGGCTTGCGGTTTCGTATGCGGGTGCCACACCGGTGCCCGTCGAGCCCGATGCAAGAACTTTCAATCTGGATCCCAACCGCATTGAAGCGGCCCTCACTCCCAAAACCAAGGCCATCATGCCGGTGCATCTTTACGGGCAGCCGGCGGACATGGACCCGATCATGACCATCGCGCGGAAGCACAAACTGAAGGTCATCGAAGACAACGCGCAGGCGCAAGGCGCACGATACAAAGGGCGGCGAACCGGTTCGTTGGGCGACGCGGCGGGCAACAGTTTTTATCCCGGGAAAAATCTCGGTGCGTATGGCGAGGCCGGGGCGGTGACGACCAACGACCAGAAGCTGGCCGATAAAATCCGCATCTTGCGCAACTACGGTTCGAAAATAAAATATTACAACGAAGTAAAGGGCTACAACTCGCGACTGGACGAACTACAGGCCGCGTTTTTGCGCGTGAAATTGAAAAAGCTGGACGAGTGGAACGCGCGTCGGCGCGACGCTGCCACCCGTTATCTGACCGGCTTGTCCGGCCTGCCCAGCCTGGCTCTGCCATTTGTCCCGGCCTGGGCGGAACCTGTCTGGCACCTGTTTGTCGTTCGGCACTCCAAACGCGATGGACTGCAACAAAAGCTGGCGGAAGCGGACATTGGGACATTGATACATTATCCCGTGCCCCCACATTTGTCCGGTGCGTATGCCGACGGGAAATGGAAGCGGGGGGCTTTCCCCATTGCGGAGGAGCTGGCCGGCACCGTTCTGAGCCTGCCAATTGGTCCGCATCTTTCGAATGAGCAGGTTGATTCGGTGGTTGGTGAAATCAGCGGCACCATTCAAATTCTTCAGTGATGAACCTTCTGCTTGGAGTCTTAAACCGGTGCGAGAGATATTCGGCGCGATTTCGCTCCGCATGGTACCGGCAACGGTTTTTATTCACGGAAACGCCCAGACACCGGAAGATTGATTTGGGCAAAGACGTCATTTTCCATGTGCCAGTGATGGGCGGCGGGCAGGGGACCCTTCAAATTGGCGACAACACGAATTTTGGCTTTCGTCTGGCCGGTCGGCTGGGCAGCGGTGAAATCCTGCTGCAAGCCAGGACCCCTGACGCTGAAATCATCATCGGCCGCAATAACTGGCTGAACAACAATACGAGCCTTTGTGCTGTGCAAAGCATCCGCATCGGAAACCAATGTCGGATTGGGGATTTTGTCGCGATCATGGACACGGATTTTCATGAGATCAATCCAGCCACCCGCGACCGCAGCGTGGGAATAATCAAGCCCGTCAACATCGGCAGCAACGTCTGGATTGGCAGCCGGGTGATGGTTCTGAAGGGGGCGAGCATTGGCGACAATTCGGTCATTGCCGCCATGAGCGTGGTCACTTCGCCCATCCCCGCAAACTGCGTGGCGGCCGGTGTTCCGGCCCGGGTCATTCGCAAACTTGAGTAAAAGCGCCAAACATACTTACGGGCAGATCCTCAAGTCTTCGGCACTGATTGGCGGTTCCTCGATTTTGAACAGCGGCCTTGGCGCCGTGCGAAACAAGGCCATCGCCGTCATTCTGGGGCAGGCCGGGGTGGGACTCTTCGGCATATATGGATTGATCAATGACTTGACGCGGAGCATCGCCGGGATGGGCGTGAACAGCAGCGGTGTGCGCCAGATTGCCGAAGCCGTCGGGTCCGGCGACGCACAACGCATTGCCCGGACGGTGACGGTTTTGCGACGCGTGGCGTTCTGTTCCGGCACCTTGGGGGCCCTGCTGCTTCTGATCCTGTGCAAACCATTGTCATGGCTTACGTTCAAGGACTACCGGCACGCCGGTTCGGTGGCGTTGCTGGCCCTGGCGGTGTTTTTTGGGGACATTTCCCAGGGACAGGCGGCGTTGGTGCAGGGCATGCGCCGGATTGCCGACCTCGCCCGGATGAGCGTGCTCGGAGCATTTTATGGCACTCTATTCAGCATCCCCATTATTTATTTTTTCCACCAGGACGGCGTGGCGCCCTCGCTGGTGTGCGTGTCGGCGATGGCCATCCTCACGTCCTGGTGGTATGCCCGAAAAATCAAGATCGAACGGGTGATGCTCACATTGCGGCAGGCGAGGACGGAAATCTCGGCGTTGTTAAGGCTGGGGCTTGTTTTTATGACCACCGGCATGATGCCGCTGGGGGTGTCCTATCTGATAAGTATCATGGTACTGCGCAGGTTTAATCTTGAAGCGTTGGGCTGTTATAATGCGGCCTGGACGCTGGGCGGCCAGTATGTCGTGTTCATCACACAGGCGATGGGCGCGGACTTTTACCCGCGCCTGACCGCTGTGGCCAACGATCATCCGGAATGCAATCGCCTGGTGAATGAGCAGGCGGAGGTGGGATTGCTGTTGGCCGGGCCGGGCATTATCGCCACGCTGACGTTTGCCCCGCTGATCATCCATTTGTTTTATTCTGCCCAATTCGCCCCGGCGGTGGAGATTCTCCGCTGGTTTTGCCTGGGAATGCTGCTCCGCGTGGCCAGTTGGCCGATGGGGTTCATTCTCATCGCCAAAGGCGAGCGGAAACTCTTTTTCTGGGTCGAGTTTCTCAGCAATGCCTTGTTCATGGCCCTGGTTTGGGTGGGGATACGCGCGTTTGGCCTGAACGGCACGGGCATGGCCTTTTTCGGTTTGTATCTGCTCAATATCATCGCCCTTTACCTCATCGTCCGTCGCCTTAGCGGGTTCCGCTGTTCCGCGCCCAATCGCCGGCTGGTTGGCCTGCTCCTGCCCCTGGTCGCGGCGGTCTTTGTCAGCTGGTATTTTCTTTCCCAGCCGGTCGTCATGATCTCGGGTGCGCTGCTGACCGTATTGACCGGCATTTATTCGGTGAAGACACTTTGTGAACTCGTTCCCCTGGATCGCTTCCCGCGCCCGATCCAAAAGGCCATTTTGTTTTTCCGGCTCGCGCCTTCGAGTCCGAAACCTTGAAACCGCCTTTCCCTCATTTGCCTCAAACAAATCCGTCAACAGGAGAAATACATCCATGAAAATAGCAATCGTCGGGTTGGGCTACGTTGGCCTGCCCCTGTCACTTCAATTCGCGCGCTCGGGCGTCACGGTTCTGGGCCTCGACATAGACCTGGCCAAGGTGGAATCGCTGAACTCCGGCCGGAGTTACATCAAGCACATCATGTCAAAAGATGTTGCCAGCGCGGTGAAGGCGGGAAAATTTTGCGCGTCCACGGAATTCAGCCGCGTCAAGGAAGTCGAGGCGGTGATTATTTGCGTGCCCACGCCGCTGAACAAGAACCGGGAGCCGGATATTTCATTCATTGTTGAAACCGGCAAATTCATTGCGCCGCATTTATCGAGGGGAACGCTGGTGGTGCTGGAATCCACGACCTACCCCGGCACCACGGATGGAGAATTGCGCGAGGTGCTGGAGGCTGGTTCCGGGATGAAGGCGGGCGTCGATTTTTTTCTGGCCTTTTCGCCGGAGCGGGAGGACCCGGGCAACTCGCAAAGCAAGGTGGCGATGATTCCCAAGGTGATTGGCGGATACACGCCGGCCTGTCTTGAGCGGACAAAAGCGGTTTATGGCCGGGCCATCAAAACCCTGGTGCCGGTCTCGTCCTGTCGCGCGGCTGAAGCGACGAAGCTGCTGGAAAATATTTTCCGCAGCGTGAACATCGCGCTGGTCAACGAACTGAAGCTCGTTTATGGCTCAATGGGGATTGATGTCTGGGAAGTCATTCAGGCCGCCAAAACGAAGCCGTTTGGCTACATGGCGTTCTATCCGGGGCCGGGCTTGGGCGGCCATTGCATTCCGATTGACCCGTTTTATCTCACGTGGAAAGCCCGTGAATTTGGCCAGCATACGCGCTTCATTGAACTGGCGGGCGAAATCAACACCGCCATGCCGATGCACGTTGTCAACCGGACCGCCGAAGCGCTCAACGCCCGGAAAAAATCAGTGAATGGCAGCCGCATATTGCTGCTCGGCCTGGCCTACAAGCCGAACGTGGATGACGACCGCGAATCGCCCACTTACGAGCTGATGGACCTTTTCAAACGGAGTGGCGCGGAGACGGCCTATTATGACCCGTTTGTGCCGGCGATCCGCATGACCCGCGAGCATCCGCATTGGGCGGGAACGCGGTCGGTCCGGTGGGATCGTAAGACCGTCAAAAGCTTCGATGTCGTGGTGATTGCCACCAACCATCAATCCGTCAACTACCGGGAGCTGGCAGCTTGGGCCGATTGCATTGTGGACACGCGGAATCAGATGGCCGGCGTCATGACAAAGCCCGGTCAGGTCTGGAAAGCCTGAACTCCGGTTAACAATGTTCGTTTTTCTATTGGACACAAATCCGATATCCGTACCCGGCAGACCTCCAACGGTTGGATAATCCTTAACCTGGCCATGATTTTGCTCCTGGGAGCCAGCGGTTACGTCGGCCACGCGTTCGCGCGCGAGTTGCACCGGCGGCGCTCCAGCTTCATCCCGCTCACCCGGACGGCGCTGGATTATACCAACTTCGATCTGTTGTTTGATTACGTCCGAAAAATCCGGCCGGAGTTCCTCATCAACGCCGCAGGTTATACCGGCAAACCCAATGTGGATGCCTGTGAGGCAACCCGTGAGGAAACATTGTTCGCCAATACACTGCTTCCCCAGACCGTTGCCCGTGTTTGCCTGCTGACCAACACGCCGTGGGGGCACATTTCGTCGGGAGGCATTTATACCGGCGCAAAAGTCATTGATGGCGGAAAAATGCAGGTGATCCGCGACCTCAATCGGCCCGAGGCGCGGCGGTTGTTTGAGCAGTCCGGGGAAAGTCTCTTCGGCTTCACCGAATGGGACGAACCCAACTTTTCCTTCCGTCATGCCCCGTGCAATTTTTACAGCGGCACCAAGGCGCTGGCGGAGGAGGCCATTCGCGGCATCGGACAAAGCTACATCTGGCGGCCGGGAACACCGTTTGGCGAGCATAGTGAGCCGAGGAATTTTCTCTGGAAGCTCCAGCATTATTCCAAAGTTTATGACGCCATTGCCTCGCTTTCACACTTGGACGATTTTGTACGTGCCAGTCTGGATCTTTGGGAATATCATGCTCCTTTCGGCATTTACAACATGACGAACCCGGGCGCCATTGCCACCCGACAAGTGATTGAGATGATTCAACAAATCCTCAAGCCGGCCCGGTCCTTTGAATATTGGAAGAACGACGAGGAATTCTACAGTCCCGACATGGAACCGCCTGGTTCATCAATCAAGTCTTCGGGACATGACGCAATTTCGACGCCCGACCGGCCCGGCGCCAGGTCACCCCGTTCGCACGCAATTTTGGACGTTTCCAAGCTGCTGGCCACCGGAGTAAAAATGCGGCGCGTGCAGGACGCGCTTGAGGATTCACTTCGCAATTGGCGTGAGGAAACACCGGCCGGGCAACTGGCAAACCACATTGCTTCTGCCAATCATATCCGAAAATAATCCATGAACATTAAATCCAAAAATCGAATTGTCATTGCCATTCGCCGCCCCAGGAAATCAGCGGCCTTGGCAGCAACGTTGGCCGTCCTGCTGGTATTTGCCCGCGCGGCCAGCGCGCAACAGGTCATCATGCCGGCGCCTGTGTATCCCGTGACTCCGCCTGCCGTCCAGGAAAGCGAGGTCAACAATGAAATGAACGTGTTCGGCGCGGAAGCCAGCGCTCCCGCCAACGCGCAGGAGACACAGCCATTTCAATATGGAATATTCACCCTGCGCCCGCATCCGTTTTACCGTGTTCTTTACGGAAACGGGATACTTTCAAACACCAATCAGGCGGAAAATACCGTCATTCATCAAATTTCACCGGGGTTTCTCCTGGACATCGGCAGACATTGGACGCTGGATTATACGCCGACCTGGACGCTTTATTCGAACAGCCATTTCCAAAACACCCTGGATCACGTCGTCACCTTGACGGGAGGATCGAGTTATGAAGATTGGACCTTTGGCCTGTCGCAGGGTTTTACCATGACCTCGGATCCGCTGGCCGAAACCGCCACTCAAACCAGTGAGCAGACTTACACCACCGCGATCAACGCGTCCTATCAGATCAACAGCAAAATGACGACGGATTTGGGGCTTGGCCAAAGTATCATCTCCGCCGACCAGTTTAACAGTTCCCGTGAATGGTCCACGCTCGACTGGTTGAACTATGAATTTTGGCCGCGATTGAACGGCGGCATCGGCGCGGGTTTCGGTTATGTCAACATGCAGGTCGGTCCCGACATGACCTACGAACAACTCCAAAGCCGGATCGAATGGCGGGCGACGGACAAAATCAGTTTCCAGGTCAACGGCGGCGGGGAAGAGCGCCAGTTTCTGAGTGGCGTGGGTGGCGATTTGTTAAATTTCGTCTTCGGGGCTGCGATTCAATACCAGCCGTTTGAAGTGACAAAGATTTCCATCAGTGCGGATCGCACCCTGTCCCCGTCTTATTTTGGAGGCGCCACTGAAAATACCGACTTTACCTGCGGACTGAATCAACGTTTGCTGGGGAAACTTTTCCTGGATTTGCAGGGTGGTTACCACGTGGTCAAATATGTCGCCTCGGCAAACACCGCGTCTCCCATCAACAACCGTCAGGATGATCTGTATTCAGTCAGTGTCCAGCTGAGCTACCCGTTCGCGCAACGAGGATCGGTTTCGGCCTTTTATCAAGCCAGCAGCGATTCGTCCTCGCAACCCGGGTTTGGTTACTCCAGCAGTCAGGTCGGATTCCAGATTTCGTATTCTTATTAAAGATCCGGCGGGAAACCTGTCAAAAATCGGAAAAACGATCCGTCAAAAAAACCCCTCGAGGCAATCGCCTTGAGGGGTTTTTTTGCATTTAGAACCAGGTGAATCGTTCCGGCACAAATATGATGTCAGACGGCTGGAGATAAAACGATTTGTTTGCCTTTCCGTCCAGGACCAGCTTCAGGTTCAACGTGTAGTTTTCAACCCGGTCCTGTTCGTGGCGGATCACTCGGACGGCCTTTAGATTGGCCTTGGCGAAGTCAAACCCCCCGGCCTCCATGATGGCATCAAGCACGGTTATGGGATGATCGGAAACGATTTTTCCCGGACGAATAACCGAACCGGTTACGAACACCGGGAAGGTGGAGGATGCCACCGTGACGGTGACTTCCTTGGATGACAGTTGCGGCGCGTATAATTTGACCAGATCCTGCTGCAATGCTTCGGCGCTTGTTCCGGCCGCCTGTACTTCACCGACCAAAGGCAGCGTTATTTTGCCGTCTCTCCTGATTTGCTGGGTGGTGTCCAGGCTTGGGGATCCGGGAAATGAAACTTTCAAGACATCGCCTTCACGCAATACAATCATTGCAGCGGGGACGGCTGTCTGATCCTTGACTCCTCCGGGTGGGGGAGCCTGCGTCTGACAGCCGGCAACCAGCGCCAGAAGCCAGAGCGTCAATCCCCATTTGACCATCGGTTTTACAACATTGCTATTTTTGCCACGACAATCCACCTGGCCCGCTTCGACGTTTGAATCCTTCTTCATATGTTTGAATCGCTTCTGCGCTGCAAAACTAGGACCGTGAAACCGGGAAGTCAATTAGCTTCTTGCGGGAACACGCATGTGTTCCTTTGAAGCAATACACATGTGTTGGTGATGTGATTTTATCGGTGAACAACGAACGATAACCTTGTAATTGCACGTCATTTTCGAAGGAGCGTGTCCAATAATTGCCCGATGTGGATGAAAACAGGACAAAATTCGTCCATAAACCTGTTTCCCAAATCACAGATTCAACCGGCATTGTATATGCTTAAAGAACAGCATGATGAGCAAAATATTGTTGCCGGTTCTGACATTGAATTTGCTGGTCTTTGGCCTTGCCGCCAAGTTGCGCGAGGTGCTCGAAAGCAGAATACCCCTTGGCTATCAGGACCAGACGGGATTCCATTTCGGCGTAAAGAGATAAGCCGCAATCAGAACAAGCCTCGACGGTAAAGTCAGACGGGCTTTGCCCGGTTCTTTGCCAACCACGCCGTCTCACGTCAGCAATTTTGCCCCGATGGGGGCCTTTCCCAAACTTAATTTCGGGCAGGGCGCATAGGCCAACATCGCGCAGAAGCTGAAAATAGGAAGCGGACTTTTCCCGGTCTGCAATTATCGGGATTGCCGTGGGAATCATCCTCCTATACCATCTGTCCAATGAACTCTCATTCTTTCCCCAAATGGATCTTGAAATTCCCTTCCTCGCTCCGGTGGTTTGCCCTGACATTGCTGATTCCCCATCTCGCCGCAGCTCAAATCGAGCCGGTGGCCGTCAACGTGACGGACAATGGCGCCGGCGCTGAGATCACGCCCCGCTTTTTAGGCCTGAGCTACGAATCTTCGATGCTGCTGCCCAGGGACGGGCATTACTATTTCGACGCCGACGATCAGGCGCTCGTAAACACTTTCAAGACGCTGGGGATCAAAAGCCTGCGCGTCGGGGCCAATGCCGTGGATGATCCGCGCATCCCCGTTCCGCAGGAAAAGGACATTGACTCCTTGTTCAGCTTTGCGCGGGCGGCGGGGGTGAAGGTGATCTATTCGTTCCGCCTGAAAAATGGTGACCCGACCAATTCAGCGCGCCTCGCCAGCTACATCGCGACCCATGATGCAGACGTGCTGGAGTGCTTTTCCATTGGCAACGAGCCCAATTTGTATCCCGCCAAAACGAATCAGGCCAATTTGCGTCGGTTTGCAAGAACGAATGAGTCCAATCTTTATCGTTCCGGCAGAACCAACCGGCCCGTTATGCATCAAACGTATAAGGACTTCTATGCGCAATGGAAACCGGAGTATGACGCCATCCTGAAGGCGGTGCCCGAGGCGACGTTTGACGGGCCGAGCGCCGATGCGGCCTTTGCCCTGCAACTGGTGAAAGACATGTCGACTAATGGCCGCATGGCGATGGTGAGCGATCATTATTATTTTCTGGGTTCAGGCCGGGCGGCCGAAACGAACCCGCCCGCGAGCCGGGACCGCTTTCTTTCCAACCGCCTCCATGGCTCTTATGAAAATGCCTATGCCAAGGTCGGTGCGGTGCTGGCCGCGAAAGGGATGCCTTACCGGATTGATGAGTTGAACAGTTGCTACAATGGCGGGGCCAAGAATTCGAGTGACACCTACGCGTCTGCCTTATGGGCGCTGGATTGCACCCATTGGTGGGCGGCGCATCACATCCTGGGCATGAACTATCACACGGGCGAATCGGTGGGGCGGGATGGAAGGTTTGGCGCCCCGAATTACGCCGCCTTTTTGCGGCAGACGAATGACCTTGGATTTTCCATGCGGCCGCAAGCCTATGCGTACCTGGCTTTCAGCCAGGGCGCGCATGGACGACCGTTGGACGTGCAGACACAAGCACGCCAACGAATGACCGCAAATGTGCCGTCGCGAGCCGGGCATAGAATTCCCATCGGAGAGAAGAAACAAGAAGCACCCACGTTTAATTTCAATGCCTATGCTTATCGGGATGCAGACGGCTCCATTTATGTGACCTTGATCAATAAGAGCTACGGTGCCAAGGCGCAACCGGCATCCGTTTCCCTCCAATTGCCAAATAGCGCAGGATCGGGAACATGGCAAACGATGAATCTGGTGCAGAAGGATCAGGATATCGCCGCCAAAACGGACGTCACCCTGGGCGGTGCCGCCGTGGACGCGCAGGGTATCTGGCCGGGCCAATGGGAAAAGATCCATGGCGGTGGTTCCGGCAAACTGAAGGTTTCGGTGGCGCCTGCTTCCGCAACCATTCTCCACTTTTCGCCTGCGAAGTGATCAGTTGAAGGCATTGGCCGCTCAGGCTGCCTGAGCGGCCAATTGTTCCTTCGCTTTGGCGATTTGCCCATGCCAAACGTCAGCCGCGGTTTGATGGAGGCAAGTGGGAATTTTGCGCCATTTTGTGAGAAATTGTCAGCCTGCGGTGGATTTTTTTTGGCGCGTTCGCGCGTTGCCTCGGTTAATTTCCCGCCATGCAGCAAACGACATTGACGCTTGGCCATTCGCCCGACCCGGATGACGCCTTCATGTTTTATGCGTTGGCAAAGAATTTGATTCCGACGCGCGGCTTCCGCTTCGAGCACATTTTGCAGGACATCCAGACGCTCAATGAACGCGCCACCCGCGGCGAACTCGACATCACCGCCGTCAGCCTCCACGCCTACGCCCATGTCAGTGACAAATACGCGTTGTTGCCCAGTGGCGCGAGCATGGGCGATGGTTATGGCCCAATGCTCGTGGCCAGACAAAAACTTTCCCGCGAGGAAATAGTGAAAAGAAAAATCGCCGTGCCCGGGACGATGACGAGCGCATTTCTCGCGCTGCAACTCTGGCTGGGCAAACCCGCGGGGGAATTTGAATACGTCGTCGTGCCATTCGACCGGATTTTTGAGGCAATCCGCTCCGGCCGCGCAGACATCGGCCTCATCATTCACGAAGGCCAGTTGACGTATCGAAACGAGGGACTGGTTGCTTGCGAAGACCTTGGCGCCTGGTGGGGAAGGCAAAATGACGGCCTGCCATTGCCGCTGGGCGGAAACGTCATTCACAAAAAATTTCCACCGGATCTGCGCAGGCAGATTTCCGGCATTTTGACCGGGAGCATTCAGTTCAGTTTGGATCATCGCGCCGAGGCGGTGCAGCACGCGTTGCAATATGCGCGCGACATGGGTCACGACCTCGCCAACAAGTTTGTCGGCATGTACGTGAACCACTGGACGCTTGATTATGGCGACCGGGGCAGGGAATCCATCCGCCGGTTTCTGGGCCAGGCCTTTGAGCGCGGCCTGATTCCGCACCGGCAGGAATTGGAGTTTGTTGTTTGACCTCGTTCGTTCAGGGCGGAACGCCTTGGTAAACCAGCACCACCGACGTTTCAATCTGCCGCCCGGGAATGTTCCAGTATGTCTTGAGCAACCGGTTTTTCTCGTCCTCGCCGACCAGTTGGAATCCGCGCTGCTCGTAAAACCTGACGGCCCAGCCGGCGGCCTTCCAGGTTCCGACAAGAATTCTGCCGTTGCTCTGTCTCAACAAATGAGCCAGCAGTTTTCCGCCGATGCCCCGGTTTCGCATTTTGGTCCGGACGTAGGCGTGCCGGATCAACGTGACGTCCTTGACCGGTTGCATGCCCATGACACCGGCGAGCTGGTTGCCCTCCTCGAAGCCCCAGAATCTGACTCCCTGTGCCATTTCCTCCTTCAACTCATCCAACGGCATGTAGGGTTCATGCCAACGGTCGGCAGGAATCACACCGCGGTAGGCCAGCGCGGCATCGTTGACGATGTCGAAAATGTTTTCGACATCGGAATCGGTGCAAGGCCGGATCATGTTGAATAAATTACGCCGTCGGCTTCCATTTTGGCAACCAGCGGGAAAATGTCCTGTTGCAGGCAGAACACTACGTCGTCGCGCAGTTCGGGAATGGACAGCAGGCGCCGCGCATTTTCCGAACTGCGGACCGCGCCGGCCAGGTCCGGTTTCGCTTGTGCATAAACGCGCCGCACAATTTCAGCTGAATCTGACAAGGTAGGGCGCGTCACTCCGTGCGCGCCGGCGAACGGTTGTGGACGAAGCGAGGCATCCACCACATTCGGCGGCGGGCAGGGGACTGCCCGCCCCGCCTTCAGTTTTTGGGTGAAAGGTTCGTTCACCAACATTTCACACAACGCCCCCGCCGCGAGCACGTCTTCGAGTGCCGTGTTTTCGTGCGTGCCGGCGCAGACCAGCATTATTTGCGCGGGCCGGAGTTCTTTGATGAATTCCGCCGTGACCGTAAGATTCAAAAAAGAGGCGGCCAAAACCGTCTTTGCCCCGGCGCCGGCGCGCAACGCACGGGTGCCGTTGGTGGTCGTGCTCACAATGGTCTTGCCGCGGACCTTTTCCGGCGTGTATTCGCGCGGCGAGTTGCCGAGATCGAAATCAATGCCGTTGGTCTGCGCGGCGCGGATTCGCACGCCATCACGTTCGCCGCCGAGCAAAACGTCCGGCTGCTTTTCGCGGATGGCCAGGGCCCCGGCGATTTCAGAAACGGGCACGATGGCCTTCGCGCCATGGTGCAGCGCGGTCACAAACGTGCTCGTGGCGCGCAGCACGTCGAACACAACGCACGCTGCGTCGCGCAAATCGCGTTTGGCCAGTGCGGGCATTTCCGCCGGAGTCAAGATGGCTTCGATTTTCATTCTCGGCGTGCGATAGGTTATTTTATTTTCGTCCGCATGTAATGAAAAAGATATTGCTGGGCGTAACCGGCGTGCGGGCCAAAATGCGTCGCGGCAAAATGCCGCAGCCGTTTGTCACTCACATGGCGGCGTGGAAAATAAAGCCGGCGCAGCGCGCGCTCGATCCACACGTCCACCGGAAATGCCGAATCAAACCCGTAGGCGAACAGCAGCACGCAATCGGCAATTTTGCCCCCGACGCCGCGCAGCTTCATCAGTTCGGCCCGCGCCTCGGCCAGCGGCAGACGGCGGGGCTGCTCCAAATCAAATTTGCCGTCGGCAATCTGCCGTGCGGCCGCCAGCAGGTGCGGGGCGCGAAATCCCATCTTGCAGGCACGGAGCCCGGCTTCGCCGGCGGCAGCAATTCGTTCGGCAGTGGGAAATGTGAATTGTAGAGTTTGGCCTGTGGCCAAATCGAGTCGAGCCACAGGCTCGACGCTACGCCGGTTGATTGGCTCTCCGAACCGTTCGCAAAGCAGTGCGACGATT
>Ga0265340_10001266_pt1 | contig 14505 bp, 15 predicted proteins | sample 4CB225metaG_FD_202082 | JGI IMG/M metagenome (GOLD analysis project Ga0265340, IMG submission 202082) | Rhizosphere microbial communities from Carex aquatilis grown in University of Washington, Seatle, WA, United States - 4-CB2-25 metaG | ecosystem: Host-associated > Plants > Roots >...
TCCTGGACGTAGTTCTGGGTTTCGGCATAAGGCGGAACGCCGTTGTACTTGCGGACCGCTCCGGCGCCTGCGTTGTAAGCGGCCAGGGCGAGATCCACCCGGCCACTGAAGGTGCGCAGATTGTCGGACATCAACCGGGCCGCACCGGTGATCGCCTGCGCCGGGTTCTGCGGATCGACGCCGAGGGAACTGGCGGTGGCTGGCGTGAGCTGCATCAGTCCCTCCGCGCCCGCGCCACTTACCGCGCTGGCGTCGTAACCGCTCTCGGTCTTGGCGATGGCTGACAGCAGAGCCGGGTCGACGCCGTAGCGCTGGCCGGCCGCGGTGAAGAGCGCGGCGTAAGGGGTGCCGGTGAGCGCGGCATCGCCGGCAGTGTTCGTACCGGTGAGCCCGGCCAGCCCGGTCAGATCGGTCGTCCCGGAGAGGTCGGAAAGGCTCGTGACCGCGGAAGGGTCGGAAGCCGAGGACGACGTCAGTGCGCTCGTGCTGACCGGCAGCACCCGGCGGATGTGGCTCGGCGTCTCGTAAACGTTCTGGATCTTCACTTTCTGGCCGGTGTGCGGAGCGTCGATCATCTTGCCGTTGCCGAGGTAGATCCCGACGTGGTGCACGGGCGAGCCGAAGAAGACCAGGTCGCCGGGCTGGGCCGAGCTGAGCGAGGCGACGGCGGTGCCGGTCCGCGCCTGCGCGGCACTGGTTCGGGGCAGGTTGATGCCCAACTGCTTGTAGACCAGGTCGGTGAAGCCGGAGCAGTCCAGCCCGGTGCTGGGGTCGGTGCCGCCCCAGCGGTACGGCGTGCCCAGGTACTTGCTGGCGATCGAGACCACCTGATCGCGCAGTGTCTGCGCCACGGTGCCGGTGCTGGGGTCGGTGCTGGTTCCGGTATCGGTGCTGGGGTCGGTGCCGGAATTGATCTGATCGAGAGCGTCCTGGAACCCGGTAGCGCTCGTCGAAGTCGCTGTCGACGACGTCGTCGCCGCGGTCGCCGGGGGCGAGATCAGGGACTCGATCTGGGTGATCCGGGCCATTACCGCGCTCAGGCCGTCAGTCATGCCCTCACCTCGACGTCGGATCCGGTCTCGACCCGCAGGTCAGGCCCGGGGTCGGGGTCGGGGTCGGGGCCAGGCCGGGCCGTCCGGCGCCGGGCGCCGGCCAGTTCGTCCAGTTCGAGCTGTTCCTGGTGGGCGATCAGCTCCCGCCGGGCCAGCCGATGGTGCTCGTGCAGGGCGGTAATCGCCCGGTACTGGGCGTGGGCCGCGATCCAGATGCCCCGCCGCTCGGCCAGTTCGGTGATCAGCCGGGTGATCACCTCGGCCTGCTCCAGCAGGTCGCCCCGCAGCCGGTCCCGGTAGATCGCACCGCGGGCCAGTTGGTCGGGACTGGTCGGACCGGGCGGGGAGCCATGACTGAGCTGGGACTGCAGGCCCCGCCGGATCGCCTCGGCCTGGGTGAGGGCCGCGGTGGCGGTGTTCAGGTCCTGGGCGCAGACTCTGAGCCGCTGTTCGCGCAGCCGCTCCACGACCGCGAGCCGGAAGCCGGTCATCGTCCCACCTTCAGCAATCTGGTCAGTTCGGCCCAGGACTCGGCCACCGGCCGGACCTCGTCCGGTGCCTGCCGCAGGAAGGCGTCGATGGACGGCTTGAGCCGGATCGCCACATCCGCGATCGGGTCGCTGCCGGCCGAGTAGGCGCCCACCTCGACCAGTTCCCGGACCTCACGCCAGGCGCCGAGCAGCCGCCGCATCGTGATCGCCAGGTCGTGTTGCTCGCGGGTCAGCACCACCCGCTCCACCCGCGAAATCGATTCGAGCACGTCGATACTCGGGAAGTGCCCGGCGGTGGCCAGCCGTCGGGAGAGCACCACATGGCCGTCGAGGATGCCGCGCACGGTGTCGGCGATCGGATCCTGCAGGTCGTCGCCCTCCACCAGCACGGTGTACAGAGCGGTGATGCTGCCGTTCACGCCGGGTCCGGAACGCTCGAGCAACCGGGGCAGCATGGCGAAGACACTGGCCGGGTAACCACGGGTGGCCGGTGGTTCGCCGCCGGCCAGTGCCACCTCGCGCTGGGCCATCGCCGTCCTGGTCACGGAGTCGACGACCAGCAGGACGTCCTCACCCTTGTCCCGGAACCACTCGGCAATCCGGGTGGCCGTGAAGGCGGCGGTGACTCGCAGCAACGGTGGATCGTCGGCGGTGGCCACCACCATCACGGTTCGTTTCCGGGCCGCCTCGTCCAGGGTGTCCTCGATGAACTCCCGGACCTCACGGCCTCGCTCTCCGACCAGGGCCACCACCCGGATCGGCGCCGAAGTGCCCCGGACGGCCATTCCGAGCAGCGTCGACTTACCGACCCCGCTGCCGGCCATGATCCCGACCCGCTGGCCGGCCCCGACCGGAATCAGGGTGTCCAGAGCCCGGACGCCGGTCGGCAGGGCGGTGTCCACCCGGCGTCTTTGCAGCGGATTCGGGGCGCTGGCCTGCAGCGGCACCAGTTCGACCCCGAGCGGCTTGGTCAGCCCGTCAATCGGCTGCCCCAGCGGGTCGACGATCCGGCCCAGCATGGTGTAGCCCGCCGGTATCCGAAGCTGATCACCGGACGAGGCCACCGGATCCCCGGACGCGACCCCGGCGGTGGTGCCCAGCGGCATGCAGGTGATCCCGCTCCGGTCCAGGGCGATCACCTGAGCCGGCAACCGGCCGGTGGACGTCGTCACCGTGACCAGGGCGCCGACCGCCGCCCGCAGGCCCCGGACACCGATTCCGAGCCCGGCCACCTCACTCACCCGGCCCTCGAGCCGAGGAGCGGCCGCGACCGCTGCTTCGTCGAGGCGGCGCCGCAGCTCACCCGCGATCGTCCCGGTCATGATTTCAGTACCTCCTCGGCCGCGGCCAGGGCGGCCGGAAGGTCATGGCACAGGCGCTGAGTCGGGGTCAGCACCAGCACCTGGCCCAGGTCGACGTTCGGATCGGCGACCACCCGCACCCCGGCCGCTTCCTGGTCGACCAGGCCGACCTCGGCCGGATTCAGATGGATCACCGCGTCCCCCGGATCGGCTATCTGCCGCAGGGCCTGGGCGACGGACTGCGCGATGGTCCCGTCGACCGATTGCAGTTCCCGGCCGAGGGCGGCCGCGGCCAGCCGCAGGGCCCCGGTCGCGAGCACATCGGCGATCTCGGCCCACTCGGGCATGGCCTGCGTCCGGGCGGCCCGAATCGATTCGGAGAGCGCGGTCAGCAGCGCGGTCACCCGGTCACCGGCGTCCTCGCGCTCGATCGCGATCTGTTCCTGCGTGACCTGGGCCTCCAGGGCGGCCCGGCCGGAGGCCGCCTGGCGACCCTGCGACCAGCCGGCCGCATATCCCTGCGCCCGGGCCGATTCCCGGGCCCGCTCGGCGGAGATCCGGATGATCTCTTCGAGCTGCGGGTCGCTGTACTTGGGGTCGATCGCCAGCAGGCGCACCGGCCGGTCGAGCCGGGCGGGACGGATCACCATCACTCCACCATCGCTTCGTCGGTGCCACGCATGATCACGATCTGGCCGGCCTGCTCCAGGGCCCGGATCTCCTGCACGACCTTGGCCTGCGACTCTTCGACCTGCTTGAGCCGGACGGCGCCGAGCAACTCGATCTCCTCGATCAGGTTCTCCGCGGCCCGGGCCGACAGGTTCTTGGTGATCTTCTGCTTGACCTGGGCGCTGACACCCTTGAGGGCCAGGGCCAGGTCGCCGCTCTCGACGCTGCGCAGCACCAACTGGATGGCCTTGTCATCCAGGGTGAGAATGTCCTCGAAGATGAACATCTGGGAGCGGACGATCTCGGCCAGTTCGGAGTTCACCGTTTCCAGACCCTCCAGGATCATTCGCTCGGTCGAGCGGTCGGCCCGGTTGATGATCGCCACCAGCGGAGCCACCCCACCCACGGTGGACATCTCCTGCGGCCCCAGTACCGTCGTCATCCGGCGCTCGAGTTCCCTTTCCACCAAACGGATCACCTCCGGGCTGGCCGGTTCCATCGATGCGATCCGGTAGGCGACGTCCGCCTGCAGGTTCTGACTCAGGCCGGAGAGCACGATCGCCGACTGCTGCGGGGCCAGGTGAGCCAGCACCAGCGCGATCGTCTGCGGGTGTTCATCGGCCAGGAAGGAGAGCAACTGTCGGGCATCGGCCCGGCGGATACTCTCGAACGGCATCTCGGCCAGGGTCGCGCCGAGCCGCTCCATGATTTCGTCGGCCCGTTCGGTGCCGACACTCTGGGCCAGTAGCTGCCGGGCCAGATCGAGGCCACCGCGGGCCGAACTGGAACTGCTGGCCAGCTTCGCGTGCGCTTCGTTCAGAACCGCTTCGGCATCGAGGTTGCTGACGTCCCGGAGCCGGACTATCTCACCGGTGAGATCCTCGACCATGGCCTCGGGCAGAAGCGACATCACCCGGGCCGCCTTGTCCCGGCCGAGCTGGACCAGGAAGATCGCGGCCTTGCGCAAACCGGAGAGCGGTTCAACCACCGTGGCCGTCACGGCTTACGTCCGTCTCTCGGAGAGCCAGCCCTGCAACATCTCGGCGACGTCCTCCGGCTGGCTGTCCACCAGGGCCGAGACCTCGTCCCGCATCTTCTCGCGGCTCTGCTCCGCCTCCTGGGTCAGGGCGAGCTGGTGGCCGGGGCTCAACACCTCCGGCTCACCCGGGTTGAACACCATGCTGTTGGCGGGCAGGTCGCGGGCGGTCACATCGATTTCGGGCTCGTCCTTCTTGCGCCGGCGCAGCATCATGATCAGGATGATCACGACCAGCAGGGCCAGCCCGGCCTTCTTCGCCAGTTGCAGGTACTGGGCGGTCTGCTGAGCCTTGGTCGCGGCGGCCAGGGCCTTGGCCGCCGCCACCGTGGCCGTGGTGTCGAACGGCAGCTTGCTGACCTGAATCGAGTCGCCGCGGCTAACGTTGAAACCGACCGAGTTGGCCACGATCTGCTGAACCTGGGCCGGGTTGAGCGCCGCCGCCGTCTTGGAATCGAGAACGACGGCCACCGTCATCCGCTGCACCTGACCCGGTGCCGTCACCACCTTCTGGACGGTCTTGTCGACCGAGTTGTTCACCGTGCTCTGATTTCGCACGTACGAACCCGAGCCACTGGCGGTGGGGAGCGGAGTCGGCAGGATCTGCCCGAGCGTGCCCCCGGCATTGCTGCCGTAGCCGGAATAACTCTCCTGCACGGTGGCCGCGCTCAGCGGCAGGGCGGACGGGGACGGATTCGCATAGCTTTCGCTGGTCGTATCGGTGTTGTTGAAGTCGAGCTGGGCGTTCACCCGGACCACGCTGTGCCCCGGGCCGACCACCTGATCCAGGACGCGCTGCACCTCACTGCTCATCCGGTTCTCGTAATCCGCGGTCTGCTCATCGGTTCGGCTGGCCGAGCTGGCGGCCCCGCCCGGGCCGTCGGCCGGGGTGGACAGCATCTTGCCGGTCTGATCGGTGACGGTGACATCGGACGGATTCAGATTGGGCACGCTGCCGGCCACCATGCTGGTGACCGAGGTGACCTGATCGTCGGAGAACGTGACGCCGGGCTGGAGGGACAGCAACACCGAGGCCGTGGTCTTGTCGGCGTCGGTGGAGAAGACGTTCTTGGCCGGGATCGCCAGTTGCACGATGGCCGTGTTGACGCCGTTCATCGCCTCCAGCGTTTTGGCCAGCTCGCCGGAAAGAGCGCGCTGATAGGCAATATTCTGCTGAAAGTCGGTGGCGGTGATGCCCTGCTTGTCCAGCAGGCTCCAGCCGCCGTTACTGTCACTGGCCGGCAATCCCTTTCCCATCAACGCTATTCGCTCGGCATAGACCTGTCCCTGGGGCACCAGGATGGAGGCGCCGCCGTCGGCCAGCTTGTACTTCACTCCGTCCGTGTTGAGCTGGGTGGTGATGGCGCTGGCATCGGTGCCGGACAGGTTGCCGTACAACGGCGCCCAGGTCGGCTGGGCGACCCAGCGGCTGAGCGCGAACGCGCCCATCAGCAGGCCGAGCACCGCGACGATCACGATGCTCCGCTGGCCGGGCGTAAATCCGGACATCATCCCCTTGGCTTTGCCCAGGACCTGGTCCGTCCGCGAACTCACAGCGGCATTCTCATGATCTCGTTGAAGGCGTCAAGGGCCTTGTCCCGCAGCGTGGTGGTGAGTTCGGTCGCGACCTGGGCCTTGTCGGCGGCGATCACGTAATCGTGGACGTCGGTCAGGTCACCGGTAGCGGCCTGAACGGCTTTGGTCGCGGCCGAATTGTCGAGGTTCTCGACGTTCTGCAAACCACCACCGATCATCGAGGCGAAGTTGGAGCCTCGGGTGGCCGCGGCCTGACCCGCGGCGGAGGTCGGATCCAGGCTGATCGAGGAGCTCAGATCGGTACCGCCGGCGACCTGCTGGCGGTACAGCTCGGCGAGCTGGGAAAGATTCGTCCCGCTCGGGCCGGTGAGCGCCCCGGTCGGATCGCTCAGACCGGAGCCGACGGCGCTGATCGGGCTCACGGTCATGAGTTACGTCCCATCTGGATGGCGGCCTCATAGGCCGAGCGCACCCGGTCCAGATTGGCGGCATTCGCCTGATATCCCCGCTCCGCCATGATCATCGTCGTCATCTGATCGCCCAGATCGATATCCGGGCGCCGGACCATGCCCTGGGCATCGGCCAGCGGGTTGGTCGGGTCATTGGTCAGAATGCCGACGGCGCTGCCGAGGGCGATCCCGCCGACCGCGACCCCCGAGCCGGTGGAACCGTTCTCCTGCGCCTGAGCGATGACGTAGCGGGCCTGAAAGGCGGGCCCACTCGTCGGCTTCACGGTATTGATGTTCGCGATGTTGTCCGAGATCGCATCCAGCCAGGTCTGGTGCAGTTCCATGCCGGTGCCGGAGATGTCCATCGAATCGAACATGATCAGCTCCCCTTGATGGCGGTGCGCAACAGGGTGAAGCGGTCACCGGTGGCTCGGAGCGCGAGTTCGTAGCTCATCTCGTTCTTCGCGCTGGCCACCGTCTCGGCGTTGAGATCGACGTTGTTCCCGGTCAGGCCGCCGGCCGCAGTGCTGTACTGGACCGTGGAGATGCTCGACATCGGGTCGTCGCCATTGGCGATGGCCTGCTTGAGACCGTCCTCGAAATCGACCGAACGAGCCCGGTAGTACGGCGTGTTGACGTTCGAAATGTCGTTGCTGATCGCGCGCTGCTGGGCGGCGAGTCCGTCCAGGGCCGAATTCAACACATTGATGGAAAGATCGTTCAGCATGGGAGGACACTCCTCGTGCGAGGGCGCAGATCGAATCAAATCCCGATGTGCCGGCGGCCGGTACCGTTTCTCGTCCGGGCTCCGGTGGGCTCGCCATTCCCTGGCGGTCTTGAGAGCTATCCCTGCTCGGCCTATTCATCGACCCCCGCCCCCAGCGTCTTGATACCCCACTGCCCTCCGCCCCCGGACTCACCCGTCCAGCCCATCCTCAAAATCTCGTGATCACCCCCCAAACCCCTCGTGATCATGAACGTTTGCACGCTCGCCCATCCCTACGGTGGGGACAGACCGTGCAAACGTGCATGATCACAAGATTTTGGCGGGTCAGGTGTTGATGTCCAGGGCGGAGCCGTAGTTCCACTCGGACTTCGGGCCGGACGGGGCGCGGCCCCGGGGGAGCCGGGCCGCCTCGGCCCGGATCTCCTCGCGCAGAAACCGGGCCCGGAACTCCAGTTCGGTGATCCGGGCGTACAGCTCGCTGGAACGTTCGCGCAGTTCCTCCGGAGGATGGCCCGGGGGAATGCGCAGTTCCTTCAGGGGCGACACGTTGTTCTGACTCAGGCCGACCTCGAAATCGTGCATCGTGCTGTCGAGATCGTTGAAGTATCGCTGCCAGGTGGCTAGATCGGCGGACCGCTCGGTGCCGGCCATCTCACGCGGCGCCGTGAATCGTCGACGACGTTCCGGCCGGCTTCGCCGTCAGAGCCAGAGCGAGGGCCTGCTTCCAGGTGTCCCGCAGCGGCTCCAGGAGTTCGCGGCATGAAGCCACCCGTTCGGGCTGAGCCGGCAGCCGGCTGCTCATCAGTTCGTTCACCATCCACAGGTACAGGCTCTTCAACTGTGTCCCCTCCGGCCAGAGTCCGGTGTCGAGGCTGGCCCACAGCTCCAGCAGGATCGCCTGCGCATGACTCAGCCGATGCCCGACGGTCTCGTGATCGCCGGTGCGCATCGCCGCCTCGGCCACCGCGAGATCCACGATCAGCCGGTCGTACAGCATGGTCAGGAGCCGCTGCGGTGAAGCTGTGTGCGCGGTGACGGTCGCATAACGCGCCCGCGCCAGGGTATTCGGCATCTTCTCTCCTTGCCGGAGGGGCCAGAATCGGCGTCCCGGGTGTGGGGGGTGGGGGGCCGCTGGGTTCAGCTGGAACTGCTGGAACTACTGGAAGTGCTGGAGTCGAAGTACTGCGACAACGCCGTCGACTGGGTCTTGAGCGAGGCCAGAGCGGTTTCCATGTTGGTGAATCTCAGGACCAGGCTCGCCCGGTAGTCGGCGAGCTTGCTGGTCCAGTTGTCGATCTGGGTTTGCAGATCCGCGACCTGGGTGTTGGCCGTGGCCTGGGCGCCCACCAGATCTCCGGTGGAGGAGTCACTCATCTGGGTGAAGAGTGAGTTCAGCTTCTGGGCCAGGCCCTGCTGATAGTTGATCGTGCCTACCGCTCCATCGCTGACGGCGAGGTCGGCGGTGCTGGCGGTCACGGCGATCGACAGCCCGGCCGCACCGCTCTCGGCCGACACCGGCAGGCTGAGGACGTTGCCGATGCCGGTGGCTTCGACGCCGTCGATCGTGCCCTGAATGTCTGCTCCGGCGGTGGTCTGGGTGGCCGTTCCGGTTCCCTCGGGCGTCCCATCATTGTCCAGCGTGACCTGGAAGCTGCCCGAACTGGCCGCGTTGGTGCTGGTCAGCACGATTGCCGGCACCAGCGTGCCGGAGCCGTCGGCGGCGGCGACCGTGCCTACGCTGGCGGTCACGCCGAAACCGGACTGGGCCAGCTTGAGGTTCAAGGCGGCCGCGTTGGCCTTGAGGCTATCGGGATCACTGGCATCACTGGGATCAGAGGCCACGGCCTGGTAGCTCACGGACGTGGTGCCCCGGGTCAGTGTCATGGTCCGGCCGACGATGCCGGTACCGGGGGGCACGACCTGCCACTGCTCAGCCTTCGCATTGCTGGTGACCGTTACCGCGTACGAGCCGGGGGCCGTGGTCGGGACTGAATTGACGTAGCTGGCAGAGCCTTTGACGCCGGTGGTCGCGGTGAACGTCGACGAGGCGCCATAGGATTTCATCACCCCCGTAGGGTCGGCCATGAAGGCGGTGGTGAAGGCGGCCGAGTCGAAGGTGATCTGGCCGGCCGAGCTGACCGATATCCCGGCGGTGTTCAGCGAGCTGACCGTACTGAGCAGGCTCTGCTGCAGTGAGCGGACGGTACTGTCGCCGACCAGGGGGCCACCGGTCTTGGTGGTGGGATCCCAGGCGGTGTTGCTGGCGATGGAGGCCAGTAGGTTGTTGATGTTGGTGACGATCGAGCCGATCTGGGTGGCCACCGCGGTGGGATCAACCGTGGAACTGACCGTGACCGCGTCTTCCTTCTTGCTCACCGTGAACGAGATGCCGGGGGCCACGTCGCTGAAGGTGTTGGTCGCCGACGTCGCGGTGTAGTTCGTGTTCGTCGAGCCGGCGGTGGTGTCGGTCCCGATGGTGACCTGGGCATCGGTGCCCTTCGCGAGGATGACCATGTTGGCCGTCGGATCGGTGGCGAACCCGTCGAGACCGTCCATGGTGAACTGCGAGGCAGCTCCGGTACTGGTGGCCGAGATCTGGAGCCGGTACGAGCCCGGAGAGGTCTGCACCGCACTCGCGGCCAGACCGACGTTGGCGCCGTTGATGCCCGCGACCACCTCGGCCAGGCTCCCGTTGCCGACGGCGATGTCCGTGACCGTGCCGTCGTTCTTGGTCAGCGTCAAAGACCCGGACGATGCCGCCGTGGCCGTCAGGGCGTTGAGGCTGGTGGCGGAGACCAGGGTGTGGGCGGCGGCGACCGCGTCGACCGAAAAGGTCAGCGCGGTGGCCTGGTTGCCGGTACTGGTCGCGGACACCGAACTCACCGATGACGAGGCGGTGGTGGTGGCCCAGGTCGAGGTGTTGCCCAGGGCGCTGACCTGGGTGGCTAGAGCGCCGATACTCCCCAGTAGTGCGCTGTAGGCAGTGACAGCCGACTTCTGGGCCGTCTGCTGTTTGGTGAGCAGAGTCTGGGAGTTGCCTTCGACCGCGACCAGTTTGTCGATGATCGAGTTCGTGTCGAGCCCCGAGACGATGCCACCTATGGTGAGCGATGTCATGTCGTGCTCTCTCCCTGTACGTCAAGCGGGTAGTTCCAGAGTTGCTGGCCGGGCATATCCACTGCCCGGCTCAGCCCCTCAGATGTGAAGAAGCACCGGGTGAGAGTCGTAGCGACCCTCACCCGGCGCCAGATTCACTGCAGCAGCTTGAGGATCGACTGCGGCGCCTGGTTGGCCTGCGCGAGCATTGCCGTGCCGGCCTGCGACAGAATCTGGGACTGGGTGAACTTGACCATCTCCGACGCCATGTCCGTGTCCTGGATCCGGGCGTTCGAGGCGGTCAGGTTCTCCACCGCGACGTTCAGGTTGTTGGCCGTGTGCTGAAAACGGTTCTGGTAAGCACCCAAGCTGGCCCGGGTGCTGGAAACCGTGGTGATCGCCGCGTTCACCGAGTCGATCGCGGACTGAGCCGAGGCCGTGTCGCTAAGAGTCGCACCGTCGACGCCGAGACCGGCCGTGGTCATCGGGGTACCGGTCAGATCGAGGGTGATCTGATCGTTGCTGGTGTTGTTGGCCCCGATCTGGAAAGTTCCGGAATAGGAACCGTCCAGCAGGTTCTGACTGTCGTAGTTGGTGGTGTTGGCGACCCGGTCGATTTCCGACTGCAACTGACCGAACTCGGTCTGGGCGGCCGCCTGGGCGTCGCTGTTCTGCGAACCACCGGACGACGCCTGGACCGCCAGGTTACGCATCCGCTGCAGGATCGCCTGCGTCTCGGTTAGCGCACCGTCAGCGGTCTGGACCACACTGATCGCGTCCTGAGCATTGTTGATCGCGACGCCGAGGCCGCCGATCTGGGACTGCAGGCCCTGCGAGATGGCCAGGCCGGCGGCGTCATCGGCGGCCTTGTTGATCCGGTAACCACTGGAGAGCTTCTCGAGCGAGCTGTTCTGGCTGGTTTGCGTCGCCGACAGGTTGCGGTAGGCGTTCAATGCGGCCACGTTGCTGGTCACGTAGAGACCCATGGAGTCCTCCTTGAATGGGGTCGTGCTCCGATCCATCCGTGGACCGGCTCAAGCTACCTATCGGCCCGCGCTCGCGGCCCTTGAGGCGTTTCCCGCTAGTAGATCCGGACCCCATCGGCGTTGCTGTCGTCGTGATAGCGGCCGAGGTCGGCCCGCCGGGCTTGGTTCGAGCGCCGGGCGACCGCCTCGACGTAAGCCTCCCGACGCCGGCCCCGAGCTCCGGGGGCCGGCGTGGTGCTCGCGCCGGCCCCGGCCCGGGCGTCGCTGTCCAGCAACCGGCCGAGCGCCTCCCGGAGGAACTCGAGCCCCTCGGCCCGTAGCTGTGACACCCGGGACTGGGTGACCTGGAGTTCCTGGGCCAGTTCGGTCAGTGGGCGCTGGTCCAGGTAATAGCCACTGACCACCTGCCGCAGCCGGGCCGGCAGTTCGGCCACGGCATCGCGCAGATAACCGAGTCGCTCGGCCGCCACCAGCGCGTCCTCGGGACAGGGGGCCGGATCGCGAAGAGTCGCCGCCAGCCCCTCCCCGGTGGTGGTGAACGAATCGAGCGAAAGCAGGGTGGCCCGGTCCTGGCCGCCGCGGATCTCGCCGATCTCGGCCTGGGTCAGACCGGACGCGGCCGCCAGTTCGGCGTCCAAGGGGGTCCGGCGCAGGGCCACCGTGAGGGTCTCCGCCGTCGTGGCCAAGGCCCGGGCGCGGCTCCGCAGCGAACGGGTCGCCCAGTCCCGCTGGCGCATCTGATCGATCATCGCGCCCCGGATCCGGGTATTCGCAAAGCGGGCGAACGGCACCCCGAGGCTGGCATTGAACGCCTGGGCCGCCTGGACAAGAGCCAGCGCCCCGGCTCCGGCCAGGTCATCGGTATCCAGGTGCCGAGGTAGCCGGGAAGCGGTCTCTCTGGCGATATATCCGACCAGAGGGAGGTTTTCCCGGACCAACGTCTCGACCTCCACCGCCGTGGAGGCAGTGGAGTCCGAGGTTGCGGATGTATTACCCAGCTGAAGGAGATCGGCCACCGTCCTTCTTCGGCGTGCGGATCTTCGTCCTCCACCATTTCTTAGCCGGTGGCGGTTGATCCACCCATTAGGCCGTGTCCGGAGACCGCTGAACACCTCCCGACGACTACTGAATCCGCCAATCAGGTCGCCCTCGGCGCCTCAGTTCTGCTCCTCGAATGCCGACAGGTTCGGAAGAGCTACTCCCACCCATCCGAACGCCGTTGCCGGAACCGACTGGAGACCCAGTGAGCCTTCCCGACCTCGCCGCCGTGCTCTGGCGGCAGCGTGAGCAGATCGAACGTTTGTGTTATCGGCTGGAATGCGAGCAGCTTCTGCTGGCCAGCGGCCGGATGTCCCGGCTCGGATTCGCCACTACCGAGGTCGAGACCACGGTCTCCGAGCTTCAGGTGCTTGAGCTGCAGCGGGCCGAGGCCGCCGACCGGGCCTGCGCCGAGCTCGGGTTACCGCTGGGCAGCGGGCTGACCGATCTGGCCGCCGCCGCCGAGCCGCCGTGGACCGTCGTCTTCCTTGACCATCGCTCGGCCCTGATCGCGCTCACCGCGGAACTGCGCGTCCTGGCCGACTCTAACCGGCAGTTGGTCAGCGGCGGTCTGGCCGCCGTCGAACTGGCCATGGCCTCGCTCGGATCCCTGACCGAACCCGTTTCGGTCGGATACGACGCCCGGGGTCAGAGAGATGTGCTGACCGGCCGGCGGCCGGTCCGAGTGGATCGGGTGCTGTGACCTGATGGGACTCTTCAGCATCCTCGGAACCGGAAAATCCGGTATGCAAGCCGCTCAGCAAGCGCTCGACGTCACCGCGCAGAACGTCGCCAACGCCAACACCCCGGGGTATTCCCGGCAGCGGGTCGATCAGGCCGCGATCCAGTCCAACCCGTACCTGGGCATGAACACCGGGCATCAGGCCGTGCTGAGCGGCGTCGAAGTGACCGACGTCGAGCGGATCAAGAGCGAGTTTCTGCAAACCGCGGCCTCCACCGCGGTAGGCAAACAGTCCAGCCTGCAGAGTCAGGTGAATCCGCTGAACGACGTTCAGTCGATGCTGAACGAGCCGGGCGACAACGGGTTACAGGCCAGTATCGACAATTTTTACACGAGCTGGCACGAACTGGCCAACAATCCGACGCCCGCGCTGAGCACGGCCGGGGTCCAGGTGCTCGCGACCGGGGCCGCGGTCGCCACCCAGCTCAACTCCCTCTCGCACGGTCTCTCCGAGGAATGGCAGAACCAGCACGCCACCCTGGTCTCCGTGGTCGACCAGGCCAATGCCGCCGCCGCCACGGTGGCCAGCCTGAACACCCAGATCGTCTCCGGGACGGTGGCCGAGCTGAACGTCAACGATCTGATGGATCAGCGCGACAAGGCGGTGAACACCCTGGCCAGCCTGGTCGGCGGCGTGTCGATCCCCGGCTCCGACGGTCAGACTTCGGTCTCGGTCAACGGGATCGCGCTGGTCAGCGGGGGTTATGCGACCAAACTGAAGGTCGCCGGGGGCGGAGACATCACCACCGCCGCCACCGATCCACCGACTCTGATGATCGACTCGGCCGCCGCCACGCCCTCGTTCGGATCGGCGGCCGGGCTCCTGTCCAGTCTGGGCACCGACCTGCCGTCGATCTCCAGCCGGATGGACGGCGTCGCCACCAGCCTCCGCGACGCGGTCAACGGACTCCAGGACGCCGGGTTCACCCTGGCCGGCGACTCCGGCACGGACTTCTTCGCCGGCACCGGGGCCGGCGACCTGAACGTGGCCTTGACCACTGCGGACCAGATCGCCGTCTCCTCCCTCGCCGGTGGTCAGGACGGGGGCAACGCCCTGAAGATCGCCAACCTGGCCGACGACGGCACCGCCGCGGCGGCGCTCGGCGGCACGGACGGCCCCTCGGTGCAGTACCGCAGCCTCACCGCCGGGCTCGGTACTCAGGTGCAGAGCCTGAACACCGCCCTGACCAGCCAGACCGCGATCGTCACCAGCACCCAGAGCGCGGTCGATTCGGACTCCGGGGTGAGCCTCGACGAGGAACTCACCAACATGCTGCTGTACCAGCGGTCCTATCAAGCCTCGGCCAAGGTCATCACCACCACGGACGAGATGCTCCAGACCCTGATCGGAATGGTGTCGTGACCTCATGACCAGAGTCACA
>Ga0265340_10001267_pt1 | contig 14499 bp, 15 predicted proteins | sample 4CB225metaG_FD_202082 | JGI IMG/M metagenome (GOLD analysis project Ga0265340, IMG submission 202082) | Rhizosphere microbial communities from Carex aquatilis grown in University of Washington, Seatle, WA, United States - 4-CB2-25 metaG | ecosystem: Host-associated > Plants > Roots >...
AAGAACTTCGTCTGCGAGCCCGGCACGAACAATTTGGACCGGTAAAGGCGCGGCGGCGTGCGCCGTTCGACAGGTGTAAAGCTCACGGGAATACTCCGACGAATAGGCACCGAGGCTGTCTTTTGCCGCGTGGCCCGTCAACCGCGCGATTTGTCCGCCCGTCGCGCTAGTGGATGCGCGGATTGCACCGTGGCTCGCAGGCGATCTCCCGCGACGTGGGTGTAGATTTGCGTCGTGCCGATGTCGGCATGGCCGAGCATCATCTGCACGCTGCGAAGATCTGCACCGCCTTCGACCAGATGGGTCGCGAAGGCATGGCGCAAGACATGCGGTGATAGCTTTTCTGGATCGACACCGGCTTTGGCCGCCAATTCCTTCAGCATCTGATGACACCGCCGGCGGGTGAGGTGACCCGACGCACCTCGCGACGGGAAGAGATAGCGGCTCTCACTATTCGCATCGTCCGGAATAAACATGTTACGGACTTTGAGATAAGCATCGATCGCGCTGCGCGCCGAAGGATTGAGCGGTGCGATACGCTCCTTGTCACCCTTCCCCCGTACATACAGGAAACTTTGCTTGCCCCGTACCGAAGCAATGGGAAGTTCGACAAGCTCGGACACCCGCAATCCGGCGGCGTATAGCATCTCGACCATGCATAAAAGGCGCGCGCTTTCTTCGGGAGATTTGGAATGATCAGCTTGTTCGCGCGCGACTCCGATAAGTTTGGAAACGTCCTTCGCACTCAGAACCTTTGGAAGCACGCGGCCGCGCTTTGGTGCATCGATGGAATTCGTCGGATCGTCGCCGCGTATGTTCTCATTGTAGAGGAAAGCGTAGAACTGCCGCAGCGATGACAGCTTGCGCGCCTGCGATGTCGCCGCGAGTCCTGCTTGCGATATCGACGACAGATATCGCTTCACTTCCGCCGCGTCGGCATCACGCAGCGACACCTTTCGAGCCATAAGTGCCCCTTCCGCATCGACCAGATCGCGGCGATAGGCGGCCAGGGTGTTTGCGCTGGCGCCGCGCTCGGCGCTCATCATCTCGAGGAAGTTCTCGACCAACGCGCTTGCCGATGCCTTGTGGGACTTTCCCGCTGCCCGCACTCGAAACGACTTCGACATGATGCTCCCGCGGAACGACGCCTGTCGCGACTATAGCGCGGAAATGGATAAGCGCGCGTAAGTGTTGTAAGCGAAGGACATGGCTGGGTTGAAACGTACCGTGGCATTGGTTGGCATGATGGGGGCAGGCAAAAGCTCGCTTGGCCGCCGCCTCGCCGCCAAGCTTGGCGTCGAGTTTCGCGACGCCGACGCAGAGATCGAAACCGCCGCCGGTTGCTCGATCAACGAGATTTTCGACCGCTACGGCGAAGATGCGTTTCGCGACGGCGAATTCAAAGTCATCGGCCGCCTGCTCTCGATGCCGCCGCATGTCTTGGCGACGGGTGGCGGCGCGTTTGCCGAGGGGCGCACGCGCGAGCGAATCAAGGCCGATGCCGTGTCGGTCTGGATTAGAGTTCCGGTGGATGTGCTTGTCGAGCGGGTAGGACGGCGGGACACGCGGCCGCTGTTGCGAAATGGCGATCCGCGCGAAATTCTGGAGCGCTTGCTGAAAGAACGCGAACCGATCTACGCGCAGGCCGATCTGATAGTGAGCAGCGAAGACGGGCCGCACGGAACCGCTGTTGCGCGTATCATCGAATCGTTGCGCGAACGAGAACTGGCATGAGCAGCGAAAAGGTCCACGTCGCTCTTGCGGGCCGCAGCTACGATATTCATATCGGCGGCGGCATGCTTTCGCGCGCCGGCGAATTGCTGAAGCCATTTGCGCGCGGATTGATGCCGATTGTCACCGATGAGCACGTTGCGAAGCTACATTTGCAAAAACTCACCGCGTCATTGGAAGCAAGCGGAATTAAATCGCGCTCTATCGCATTGCCGCCTGGCGAGAGGACCAAGAGCTTTGCCGGACTTGAAAAGCTGACAACGGAATTGCTGGCGTGCGGCGTCGATCGTGGCCGATTGGTCGTTGCGCTCGGTGGCGGTGTAATCGGCGACCTTGCAGGTTTCGCCGCAGGCATTCTCAAGCGCGGCGTGGATTTCGCTCAAATCCCCACGACGTTGCTTGCTCAAGTGGATTCTTCGGTCGGAGGCAAGACGGCTATCAACGTGCCGCAGGGGAAAAACCTCGTCGGCATGTTCCACCAGCCGCGGATTGTGATTGCCGACATCGAGGCGTTAACAAGTTTGCCGAAGCGCGAACTGCTTGCCGGGTATGCCGAGGTCGTCAAATATGGCGCTCTCGGCGATGCAGATTTCTTTGCGTGGCTTGAGGCCAACGGCGCGAAAGTACTGGCGGGGGATGAAGCTGCTCGGACTCATATTGTCGCGCACTCTTGCAAGATGAAAGCGGAAATCGTCGCCCGCGACGAGCGTGAAACTGGCGATCGCGCGCTGCTCAATCTCGGCCACACGTTTGGCCATGCTCTGGAGGCCGCGACAGGATTTTCGGATCGCCTATTGCACGGCGAAGCCGTTGCAGTTGGGACCGTTCTGGCGCTGCAACTTTCCGCCAAGCTGGGCCTTTCGCCGACCATCGATGCCGAGCGATACGCCAGGCACCTCAAAGCCGTCGGCTTACCGGCTTCCATCGCCGACATCGACGGCGCGCGGCCCGATGTCGACACGCTGATTTCGCATATGATGCACGATAAGAAGGCGCATGATGGCAAGTTGACCTTCATTTTGGTCAAAGGGATTGGCCATGCGTTCACATCGCGCGACGTTCCGCTAGACGCTGTGCGCAGCGTCTTGGCCGCATAACTTGAATTTTTTAGGGGTCCATAAATGGGCACGACATTGTTAGCGGCAGCCGGGATCATCCTCCTGCTCCTCATTCTTTCCGGTATCTTTTCAGGTTCAGAGACTGCGCTGACAGCGGTATCGCGTGGCCGCATGCATCAGCTCGAGAAAGACGGCTCTGTATGGGCGCGTGACGTGAATCGCCTCGTCGGCGATCGCGAGCGCGCCATCGGTGCGATTCTATTGGGTAATACGTTTCTGAACATTCTGGCGTCGTCGTTCGCGACGTCGCTGCTGGAATCGCAATTTGGTCCTCGTGCCGTGGCGATCACAGCGGTTGTAATGACCTTGCTGATCCTCGTCTTCGCGGAGGTTCTACCGAAAACGCTCGCCATCGCGCGCACCGATCGCTTTGCGTTGGCTGTCGCACGTCCGATGCGCCTGTTTGTTACTCTGCTCGCGCCGATAGTCGGTGCAGTGCAATGGGTTGTGTGGCGTGTGTTGGGGATATTCGGCATCCGTCAGGAAGAGTCCGGAGAGATCATGGATTCGCACGAAGAAATCCGTGGCACTGTTAATTTGCATCATGAAGAGGGCGCGGTGGAACGCGACCATCGCGACATGCTCACAGGCGTTCTCGATCTGCGCGAGCTTCAGATCGCCGATGTGATGGTTCACCGCAAGGCGATGATAACGATCGACGCCGATCTACCGGCCAGAGAGCTTTTCGCGGCTTTGATAGAGTCCGAACACACCCGCGTGCCGGTATGGCGCGGCACGCCGGATAACATCATTGGTGTTCTGCGCACTTCAGATGTTGCAACCGAGTTCGCCAAGCGTGGCGGCACATTCGACGGATTCGACATTCTCGCTTTGGTGAGCGAGCCATGGTTTGTGCCGGAGACAACGACGCTGGAAGAACAAATCCGCTCATTCCGGACGCACCGCTCTCACTTTGCGCTGGTTGTCGATGAGTATGGTGCGCTGGAGGGCATCGTTACGCGCGAAGATATTCTGGATGAAATTCTAGGTGATATCCCCGACGATCACGAAGCCGAAACCCGGGGCCAGATTCGAAGGCAGGCCGACGGCTCTTATATCGTCGAAGGTTCGACGCCGATCCGCGATCTCAACCGCGAGCTCGATTGGAATCTGCCAGATGAAGAAGCCACGACAATTGCAGGTCTCGTCATCCATGAAGCCCGTACAATACCGGAAGCAAAGCAACTCTTCTCCTTCCACGGATTCAAATTCGAGATTCTGCGCCGCCAGCGCAACCAGATCACCGCATTGCGCATCACCCCTAATGCTCCTGCCACACCTCAGCAGGTGTAAGCGTGGTGAGCGCGAGCGCGTGGATACTGTTGGATTCGAACTCGGCTGACAACGCAGCGTAAACGCGTCGTTGGCGTTCCACGCGAGGCACGCTCTCAAATACGCTCGAAACGATCCGCACGCTGAAATGCGTTTCACCGCCGGCGCGGGCGCCCGAATGGCCAGCATGTTTGACGCTATCGTCCTCTACAATCAACTCCTCCGGCTTGAACGCCGCTTCGAGCTTTTCACGAATTGCTTGCGCCATCGTCATTTCCTAACTTCGCGCACGGTCGATATCGTTATGTCAAGCGATAGGTTTTCTTGTTTTTTCACATTCGTATCCCATAATTGCTCCATGCCAACGCCAGGCGAAAAACCGCGTTTCAAACGCGACATGCGTATCAAGCCGGGAGCGACCGTCCGTGCGGAAGCGGCCGCGCGCCCTTGTGCGCGCGCTGCTTGCCGCAATGAAGGCGCACATCGGGTTCCGCGTGCCAAGGACAGGCTTAACGAACATATCTGGCTCTGCACGGAACACGCGCGCGAGCACAACGAACATTGGGACTATTTTGCCGGGATGAGCGAAACCGAGATCGAATCATTCCGCGTCGATGCGCTTACAGGCCATCGCCCGACATGGCCTCTCGGCAAACGCGCGGCGCGCATGCGCACGGGGCATGACGTCCATTCGCTCGGCGATCAGCTGGGCGATTTCGGTGACGTAGCGGAACGACCGCGCGCGCCAGAACGCAAATTGACGCGTCTGCAACTGATCGCGCTGGAGACGCTTCACCTGGAACCGACCGCGACCTTGCAGGAGGCAAAAGCGCGGTATAAGGAACTTGTAAAGCGGTTTCATCCCGACGCGAACGGCGGCGATCGGGGCGCCGAGGAGCGTCTGAAACAGGTTATCAAGGCCTTTGGCGTGCTGCGCGCGTCGGGGCTGACCTAGAGGGCTCCGGCGCCCTCCCCTCAAGCGGCGGCCTTCCGCCGAGAGATATAGATAGATAGCCGGATCACAATCATGGATACCCAACCGCAGGGACTCGATCCCGCCTTCATGCCCGACACGACCGTCAATGTGAAAAACGTCTTCGGGTTCGACGCAAAGATGAAGGTGCCGGCCTTCTCGCGCCCAAACGAGTATGTACCGGAGCATGATCCTGCTTACCGCTTCGACCGCGAGACGACGCTTGCGATCCTCGCAGGCTTTGCCTTCAACCGCCGCGTGATGATCCAAGGCTATCACGGCACGGGAAAGTCCACGCATATCGAACAGGTGGCGAGCCGGCTCAACTGGCCGTGCATACGTATTAATCTCGATAGCCACATTAGCCGCATTGACCTCATCGGCAAGGACGCGATCGTGTTGAGGGACGGCAAGCAGGTGACCGAATTCCGTGAGGGCCTATTGCCGTGGTGCCTTCAGCATCCCGTCGCGTTGACCTTCGACGAATATGATGCCGGTCGGCCGGATGTCATGTTCGTCATACAGCGTGTGCTGGAAGTCCAAGGCAAGCTCACGCTGCTCGACCAGAACAAGGTGATCAAGCCGCATCCGGCATTTCGCCTTTTCTCAACCACGAATACCATCGGCCTCGGTGACACGACGGGGCTCTATCACGGCACGCAACAGATCAACCAGGGCCAGATGGATCGCTGGTCGATCGTCGCCACGCTCAATTATCTGCCGCACGACAACGAAGTGGACATTGTTTTGGCGAAGGTACCGAGCTATTCGTCCGCCGAAAAGAAGAAGCAGATTTCGGCGATGGTTCGCGTCGCGGACATGACGCGAAATGCGTTCATCAACGGCGATCTTTCCACGGTGATGAGCCCGCGGACGGTCATCACCTGGGCTGAGAACGCCGAGATCTTCAACGATGTCGGCTTCGCCTTCCGCCTCACCTTCCTCAACAAATGCGATGAGCTTGAACGCGCGAGCGTCGCCGAGTTTTACCAGCGCGCATTCGGCGAAGAGCTTCCTGAAAGCGCGGCCAAAGTTTTGGTGGCATGAAGCCGGAAAATCCCGCCGAGCCTTTCAAGCGCGCGGTCGGCACAGCCGTTCGCGCTCTGGCGGGCGAGCCGGAGATGGAAGTCAATTTCTCCGCCGAACCGCCGTCGCTGAAAGGTCTCAAAGCCCGTTTGCCTTTGCCAACGCGCAATTTGCCGCCAACCGAAGTCGCAGTGGTGCGTGGGCAAGGAGATGCGTACGCGCTTCGCCGCGCCTATCACGAAGACAAAATTCACGATCAATATTGTCCGCAATCGGCGGTTGCCGCCGCGATATTCGAAGCCGTCGAACAGGCGCGCGTTGAAGCTATCGGCGCAAACGCGATGATGGGCGTCGCTGGCAATCTTACGGCCAACCTCGACGCGAAGTTGACTGCGCGCGGTATCGCCAAGGTACGCGACCGTGCGGATGCCCCCTTGGCCGACGCCGTCGCCTTGCTCGTGCGCGAGAAACTCACAGGCGCGCCTCCACCCGAAAACGCAAAGAAAGCTGTCGATTTGTGGCGGCCTTGGATCGAGGAGCGTGCCGGCAAGGATTTCGCCAAGCTTGAGGACGCGATACGTGACCAGAAAACCTTCGCCAAGTTGACGCGCACCATCCTGCACGATCTCGAAATGGGTGACGACTTGGCCGAGGATGCCGAGTCTGACGGCGAAAGCGAAGACGCCGAGCCCGAACCGCAATCCGAGCAAGGCGAAGAAGGCGAACAGGATTCCAGTTCCGAAGCGTCAGAAGCTGACGTGAGCGAATCCGGAAACGAAGATGGCGAGGAAGTCGCCGCCGAAATGCAGTCGGAACAAATGTCTGAGCAATCGGAACAGGAATCCGACGAAGGCATGAAGCCCCATCGGCCGGAGCAGCCCTTCTCTCACTCCGATGAGTGGGGGTACAAAATCCACACGGTGCAGTTCGACGAAACGGTTCCGGCAACGGAGCTTTGCGATGGCGAAGAACTGATACGTCTGCGCAATTTCCTCGATCAGCAACTGCAGGCGATGCAGGGCGTTGTCGCGCGACTGGCGAACAAGCTGCAGCGCTTGCTCATGGCGCAGCAGAACCGCACCTGGGAATTCGATCTCGAAGAGGGAATGCTCGACGCCTCACGCCTCCCCCGCATCATCATGGACCCGATGTATCCGCTCTCCTACAAGCAGGAGAAGGATATGACGTTCCGCGACACGGTTGTCACGTTGCTGCTGGACAATTCCGGTTCCATGCGCGGCCGTCCAATCATGGTGGCGGCAATGTGCGCCGACATTCTCGCGCGCACATTGGAACGCTGCGCAGTGAAGACAGAAATCTTGGGCTTCACGACACGCGCCTGGAAAGGCGGCCAATCGCGAGAGAAATGGATTGCGGACGGGAAGCCGCCCCATCCAGGCCGTCTAAACGATCTGCGCCACATCATCTACAAGGCCGCGGATGAACCGTGGCGTCGCGCACGTAAGAATCTCGGCCTCATGATGCGCGAGGGGCTGCTAAAGGAAAACATCGACGGCGAAGCGCTGATGTGGGCGCACAATCGTATCGTCGCGCGTCCCGAACAGCGCAAAATCCTGATGGTCATTTCGGACGGCGCGCCGGTGGACGATTCAACCCTATCGGTGAATGCCGGCAATTATCTCGAAAAGCATCTGCGCAAGGTGATTGAGGAAATCGAAGAGCGGTCCTCCGTCGAACTCACCGCCATCGGCATCGGCCATGACGTGACGCGCTACTATCGCAAGGCCGTGACGATCGTGGATGCCGAACAACTGGGCGGCGCGATGACGGAACAACTCATTTCGCTATTCGCCGAAGAGCGGGCGCATCTCGCGCATGCCGGCGGACATCACCGCATCGGACCGCGCCGCAGAGCGGCCTGACGTTAGTAGCCGCCGAAGCCCGACCGCGGCGGCACCCACGGACGCATCACCCAATATGGCAGGACGAGCAGCAGCGCAGCTGTGCTGGTCACGCCCATATAATCCATCATGCGGCCGGTCCAATCGATGCCGGTGCCGGCGTAGGCTGCCGGAAATGCGATCAGAGACAAAACGATCCCGCCAAACAGCGAGGCGACCAGCGGCGCCTGCCACCAACGCGGCCCGCGGAATCGGTCGAATAGAAAGACTGCGATCACGTGGGCGAAGAACAGTCCGGCAGCGAAACCTGCGATGATTCGAAAAGAGACATGGCTTTCGCTTAAAAGCCTCTGGATGTCGTCACGTGCCCAGAACAAGGCGCCCATAATCGCTGCATAAGCCAGGATCACCTGTGCCAAGGCGTATCCGGCGCCGTAGCGGCGGCCTGTGAGATGAACAGCCAAGAACGTCAGCGGCAGGACCAGAAGGCCAATATTCAGCCAAGGCTGCGCATAAGCCAGTGGCGCGGGCGTCCCGGCGTAAACGAACGAGGCTCCGCCCAAAGTGACCAATAACAAGACCGGCACGAAAAGCCGAAGTATCGCTCCAAGACCACGGCGCAACTTCTTGAAAAAACTATCGTCTTTCGGAACAGGGCCGTGCGCATAGCCGGCAGAATTGGACGCTCGCCCGGTCCGCGATGCTTCCATCGCACCCTCCGAAAGACGACCGCTGAACTTGGCGCTGCGATGCGCGCCCACACCCGCTTCGAAAACCGTCACGACACCCCGCCCCGCACCGGGGCTGTGTCACCCCTGGCGCATTTTGCAACATTATAGGGGAATCAATGCACGTGCCATGCCCATCTTCGTGACACGCGGCGAAAACGATGGTTACGGTTGTTAAGAACGCTTAGGCGGAAGCTGAGAGCTTCTTCGCGATAGCGCGCTTCAGGCGAACGGCGCGGTCCGAGAGCTTGTCGGTCTTCGCCTTCATCAAAAACGGATCGATTCCGCCAATGCGATCCACACTGCGCAGCGCGTTCATGCTGACCTTAAGGCAATAGGAATTGCCAAGTGCCTCGCTGGCGAAGGATATCCTCTGCAGGTTCGGGCGGTAGATCTTCTTGGTTTTGTTGTTGGCGTGGCTGACGTTGTGGCCAACCTGGGTGCCTTTACCGGTTAATTCGCAACGGCGCGACATGGGACTCGTCCTGAAAAAGAGGCGCTCTCATAAGAGGATGGCTCACGCCCGTCAAGGTTTTCTGTGGCGGCTGGCTGCTATTCTGGCGTCCAGCAGGTGTACCGAAATTCCATTGTATCGTCAGCGGGTTCGCCGGCGGTCGTCGCCGTGCAGAAACGGCCAGTGGTCTCAAACCAGCCCTCTGCGGCCGCCTGGAATTCGGCCTTCGGCAACACTCCGACCGAATAGCGCGCATAGGCTTGGGTTCCCAATCCAGCAAGTCTCGGGTTTACGGCAGTGATGCTGATCCGTTCGCCGGCCCGATCTTCCGACACGCGCCATGTGTTGGCGTTGTATGTGAAATCGTGGGGAGCGCCATAGTTGGCCGTGTCGTCGTCGGCGCAACCCGAAAGCGTTGCGAGTGCCAACACGGCTGCAACGGCAAAAATTTTAGCGTGGGTCATTATCTGCCCTGATTCCCTCCAAGGCAGATTGTCATTTTCTAGACGCGTTTGGCACCCGGAGGCTGCTCGACCGGCCAAATATCCACCGCCACGAAAACCGTCTCGATTCTTCCGTTGGCCCCCAGCGGCGCCGCGAAGACTTCGCTCTTGAGCCAGTTCATCCGATTGAACGCCACGCGAGATGATGCACGTACTGGCTCGTGCTTGCGCATCACGCAGCCGAGAATTTTCAGCCAGCGCGCCGAGATTTCTGGCGCAAAGGAATTGCAAACGCTCAACCCTTTAACGGGACCGACCAGGTCTTCGAGCTTCGTTCCGGCAACGCGGATCATGAAGTCAGTCTCGGAAGTATCGGGCATCACATCGAACAAGGCGATATTCGCCAGGAATTCGCGCATCCCCCGTGGCGTTATGTCGGCGCGCGTCGGCATTTCTCGATCGGAACGCAGCGCCGTCCAATAATCGCGCGCCTTGATCGTGAGCGGACGCGTCAACGCGAGTGGCGCGTCGATGATCATCTCTGGAAGCGCGTCAGATGCAGGCGCGTCGCGGCCTGATGAAAAATCCATTGCCTGTCCAATCATGCTTGAAAAATCTCGAATGAAACGGCCATGCCGCGCGCCGACGAGTCGTGCGCTTCGAGTTGCGCGTCAGATAGGGACGCGGGTTCCAAGCGTCAAGCGGCAAAAATGTGGCGAAATAGCTCGCGCGCGGCGGAATATGGCAGAGACTTGCCCGCGATCACCGACGCCTCGAGCTTTCGTGCCCCCTTTTCGAGTGTTTCGTTGTGAGAAATTTCTTCCGCGAGCACAGATTGCAGTTCATTCCAGAACCAGCGGCGTGCCTGTTCTTCGCGGAGTTTTTTGAGACGGCCGCTTTTTTTTAACGCTTTATGCAGTAAGCGCGTCGCGTCCCAAGCTTCGGAAACTCCTTCGCCACGCAGTGAAGACACTTTCAACACTTGTGGCGGAAGCGATGGATATTTCGGACGTATGAGATGAAGTGCCGCATGATAATCAGCGGCGGCACGGTTTGCTGCTTGCAGCAAATCGCCGTCCGATTTTGTGACGAGAACCAGATCGGCGAGTTCCATCACACCACGCTTGATGCCTTGCAGATCGTCGCCGCCGCCCGGACTCATAAGCAGCGTAAAAATATCGACCATCTCCGAGACCGCGGTTTCGGATTGACCAACGCCAACGGTTTCAACGATCACGACGCTGTAACCCGCGGCTTCCGCGAGAAGCATCGCTTCACGCGTGCGGCGCGCGACGCCGCCGAGCGTGGTGCCCGCAGGCGATGGCCGGATGAACGCGTTCGGATCGCGTGAAAGTTTTTCCATACGGGTTTTATCGCCGAGGATGGAGCCGCCCGATCGGCGCGATGACGGATCAATGGCGAGCACGGCGACCCTATGACCCTGCCCCGTCAGATAGGTTCCAAACGCTTCGATGAATGTGGATTTGCCCGCGCCCGGCGCACCGGAAATCCCCAAGCGAATGGCTTCGCCGGAATAAGGCAATGCCACCGATAAAAGCTGCTCCGCCTTTGCACGATCCGCCGTCTTCGTCGACTCAACTAGTGTGATCGCACGAGCCAAAGCCCGGCGATCGCCAGAACGCAGTGCCGCGATACCAGTGTCCTTTACCTTTCGCACTGTCATAATTGGAACATTTTGGCAGGCACACTTATGGTGGTACGCGAACAAGCGCGTTGATCCAAATCGATTGTGTCTGGGAGTCGCCGATGCCGGAAGTCCATTTCCGCCGAATTCTGTTTGTGCTTCTGGGCGCGGCAGCAACGGCGCTGCCGATGGTGGCGAACGCGCAAGCCCCTCGCATCGAAGCGGCCTACTCGGTTGGGTTCTGGGGCATCAACTTCGGTCACACCAACTACGACGGAAAAGTGGGCGACGGATCGTACGACGCCAAGATGCATTTCGAAACGAGCGGCGTCGTTTCGATCTTCTGGAATTCCAAGATTGACGCAAACGTCGATGGACATATTGCGCCTCACAACATAGCCCCGGCCATTTATGACTCCTACTCGACGGATCACAACAGCAGACTGCAGCGCGTGAAAGTGTCGTTCGACAACGGGATTCCGAGCACCACCGCGGAACCGCCTTACAACACCACGAAATATCCGGTAACCGACGAGCAGAAGAGAGGCGCGATCGATCCGATGAGCGCGATCACGTCGATCATTTCCGGCGTGAAGGCGGACGAAAGAAATCCCTGCGGTACGGGCGTGCAGGTATTCGACGGCCGCCGCCGTTACGACGTCAGTTTCAGCTATCTCAAGGATGAACCGGTGAAGATGTCGAACGGAGTCTTCAATGGCACGGCGCATCTCTGTCAGATCCACTACAATCAAATCGCTGGCTACAAACAGAAAATCATCAAGGAAGGCAAAGATCTGCCGCCGATGTTCGTCGACTTCGCGGACGTTCCGGCGAAGGACGCGCCGAACGGCCATTTCGTGATGGCGATCAAACTGTGGTCGTCGCTCTCATGGGGCACGGTGACCGCGACGCTCGACGGTATCAAGGTCGATGGCGCAGCGCCGCCGGGCATGAAAGCCTGATTTATTCTGCTGCATGCTCCATGTGCCGGGCGCGGATGAGTTTCAGCACATCGCGCGCGGCATCCGGAATGTTTGTGCCGGGGCCGAAGATCGCGGCGACACCGGCACGTTTCAGGAAGTCATAATCCTGCGCCGGGATCACGCCGCCGACGACGACCAGAATGTCGTCCGCTTTTTGTTTTTTCAGCGCATCGATCAGCATCGGTACGAGCGTTTTGTGTCCTGCGGCCTGGCTGGAAATACCGATGACATGCACGTCGGCTTCGATCGCATCTTTCGCGACCTCCTCCGGTGTCTGAAATAGCGGGCCGATATCTACATCGAAACCGAGGTCGGCGAACGCGGTGGCGATCACCTTCGCACCGCGGTCGTGACCGTCTTGCCCCATCTTCGCGACGAGCATGCGCGGACGGCGGCCCTCTTCTTTCGCGAACGTCTCGACATCGCCACGGATGGCCGCAAACTCGTTGTCACCTTCATACGCGCCGCCATAGACACCGGAGATCGAACGAATTTCCGCGCGGTGGCGGCCAAAAACCTTCTCCATCGCCTCAGAAATTTCACCGACGGTCGCCCGGGCGCGCGCGGCGTCGATGGCGAGCGTCAGGAGATTGCCGGTGCCCTTCGCGCCTTCGATGAGCGCATCGAGCGCGGCTTTCAACTTCGCGGGATCGCGTTTTGCTCTCAAGTCCTTCAATCGCGCGATCTGCGAGTCCCGCACGGTGGCGTTGTCGATATCGCGAACATCGATCTTGTCGGCATGTTCGGGTTCGAATTTGTTGACGCCGACGATAACGTCCTCGCCGCGATCCACGCGTGCCTGACGCCGCGCCGCGGCTTCCTCGATCTTGAGCTTGGGGATTCCGGCCTCGACCGCCTTCGTCATGCCGCCCATCGACTCCACTTCGTCGATGATGGTCTGCGCGTGGGTCGCAAGTGCATGGGTCAGCGCTTCGACATAATAGGAACCTCCGAGCGGATCGACAACGCGCGTGATCTGGCTCTCGTTCTGCAAAATGAGTTGCGTATTGCGGGCAATGCGGGCGGAAAATTCCGTCGGCAGCGCGATGGCTTCATCGAACGAATTGGTGTGCAACGATTGCGTGCCGCCCAGCACGCTGGCCAGTGCCTCGATCGTCGTTCGCACGACGTTGTTATAGGGATCCTGCTCGGTCAGCGACACGCCGGATGTCTGGCAATGCGTCCGCAGCATCAGGCTTTCCGGATTCTTCGCACCCAACCCCGCCATGATCTTCGACCACAACAGGCGCGCGGCGCGTAGCTTGGCGACCTCCATAAAGAAATTCATTCCGATGCCGAAGAAAAAGGACAGGCGCGGCGCGAACGCATCGACGTCTAAGCCTTTCGCAAGCGCGGCGCGGACATATTCGATGCCGTCGGCCAGCGTGTAAGCCAGTTCTTGCACGGCTGTCGCGCCGGCTTCGTGCATGTGATAGCCGCTGATCGAGATCGAATTAAATTTGGGCATCCTCTTCGCCGTGTATTCGATGATGTCCGCGACAATGCGCATGCTTGGCGCGGGCGGATAGATGTAAGTGTTCCGCACCATGAATTCCTTGAGGATGTCGTTCTGAATTGTGCCGGAAAGTTTCTCGGTCGGAACCCCCTGCTCCTCTGCGGCCACAATGTAATTGGCCATCGTCGGAATGACGGCGCCGTTCATCGTCATCGACACGCTCATCTTGTCGAGCGGAATGCCGTTGAAGAGAATTTTCATGTCCTCGACGCTGTCGATTGCAACACCGGCCTTGCCGACATCACCCGACACGCGCGGATGATCGCTGTCGTAACCACGATGGGTTGCGAGGTCGAACGCCACCGACAATCCCATCTGACCTGCGGCGAGATTCTTACGATAGAACGCGTTGGATTCTTCCGCCGTCGAGAAGCCGGCGTACTGGCGAATGGTCCAGGGGCGCCCGGCATACATCGTGGCGCGCACACCGCGCGTGTAGGGTGCGAGGCCTGGCAGCGTATCGGCCTCAAAGCCTTCCAGATCGGCGGCCGTGTAGAGGGGCTTCACGGCGAAACCTTCCGGCGTCTGCCAGTCGAGGCTTGCCAGCGGCCTGTCCTTGAGTTCCTTTTGTGCGAGGGCAGCCCATGCCTTGGGGTCTTTGCCGCTCATCCAACGCTCTCCCTGAATACCGAGAGCGCGGAGTATCGCAGGTGCGAAAAGCCCGTCAAACGGCGGATATGACGGGCATATGAATGTTCCGCCTGCGGAGGGTTGAATCGCATCGCCGCCGGGCCGCTACCGATTCTGT
>Ga0265340_10001268_pt1 | contig 14478 bp, 13 predicted proteins | sample 4CB225metaG_FD_202082 | JGI IMG/M metagenome (GOLD analysis project Ga0265340, IMG submission 202082) | Rhizosphere microbial communities from Carex aquatilis grown in University of Washington, Seatle, WA, United States - 4-CB2-25 metaG | ecosystem: Host-associated > Plants > Roots >...
TGTTTGTGCAACGCCGCGGCGGCACGCGTCTCGACGGCGGCCGCATCGATGGGCTGATGCGGATCTCCTCCCATGTTCAGATAAAACCGACCCTGCTGGTCAATGGACAGCACCAGCGGGTTGTTGTTCCGCAGCAGGTCGGCCGTCAGGGGTTCGGAGTTGGCCTTGGGCAGGTCGACCTTCACGCCCTGCATCAGCAATGGCGCGGTCACCATGAAGATGATGAGCAGCACCAGCATGACATCGATGTAGGGGACCACGTTGATCTCCACCATCAAGCGCCGCCCGCGGGATAACTGCTGCGCCATCGTCAAGCCTCGGCGACGTGCTTGCGCGCCGCATGTCGCTGCAGAATCGAGGAGAACTCCTCGGTGAAGGCGTCGTAGCGCACTTCCAGCCGGCCCACCTGGTCGGCAAACCGGTTGAATGCAATGACGGCCGAAATGGCCGCGAACAATCCGATGGCCGTGGTGATCAATGCCTCGGAGATTCCCGGGGCGACCATGGCCAAGGTGGCCTGTTGGGCATTTCCCAGTGAGGAGAAGGCGGTCATGATGCCCCACACCGTGCCAAACAGGCCCACGTAGGGACTGGTCGAGCCGACCGATGCCAGGGTCGAGAGGCTGTGTTCGAGACGATCGATTTCCTTCAGCTGCCCGACGCGCATGGAGCGGCGCGCGCCTTCCAGCAGCTGCTCCACCGGCACCGCCCCTTGCTGGCGCATGCGGGCGAACTCCCGGAAGCCCAGTTCAAAGATGCTGGCCATGCCGGTGGCGCGCCCCTTGGACTCCACGGTCCGGTACAGCTGCGCCAGATCCCCGCCCGACCAGAAGCTGGTCTCGAACTGATCGGCCTCGCGGCGGGCGCGGCTGATCACCGCGCGTTTGTTGAAAATAATGGCCCAGGACATCAGGGAGGCGAAGGCCAGCAGCGCCAGCACCACCTGCACCGGGATGCTGGCCTGGAGCACCAGACGCACAATCGACAGATCAGCTGGCATCCTACAATTTCTCCTGCGCCGCAAAGGCGCTCAACAGGAATTCCGGCGTTCGCAGCGGCCTGAACGTGCGCGCATCAAGGCAGGCGATGCGCACCTCCGACTCGGTGAGCACGCCCGGCGCCGGATCAAAGGGCCCCGGCGGCTCGGCCGGCGCCACGCGCACGGCAGCCGACACGCGCAGGATGTTCTGCGCAAACGACACCGACGCTGCGCCCACGCTGCGCGGTTCGCAAGTGACAGACAGTTCATCATCCAGCCGCGCCGGTCTACGATAGTCGATCCGCACGCGGGTCACAGCAAACAGCACGCCGTGCTGCTGTGCCAGATCCCGCTGACAGAATCCCAGGGTGCGCAGCCATTCCGTGCGCGCGCGCTCCATGAAGCGCAGGTAGTTGGCGTAATACACGACCCCACCGGCATCGGTGTCCTCCCAGTACACGCGCGTCCGCCAGGAAAACTCCTTCACGAATCCTCCTCGAAGATCGGCAGGGTGACCCCGATATGGGCCGGTATTGCCAGGCCCAGATGCAGATACGCCGCGCGCGTGGCCACGCGACCCCGCGCGGTACGCATCAGGAAGCCTTGCTGGATCAGGAAGGGTTCGATCACATCCTCCAGCGTGCCGCGCTCCTCGCCGATGGCCGCCGCGATGCTGTCAATGCCCACCGGGCCGCCCTCGAACTTCTCGACAATGGTCCGCAGCACCTTGCGGTCGAGCGGATCGAAGCCCTCGGTATCGATATCGAGCATGCCCAATGCCGCAACCGCGATGCTTTCATCGATCCGTCCGTCCCCACGCACCTGCGCGAAGTCGCGCACCCGGCGCAGCAGGCGATTGGCGATACGCGGCGTGCCCCGCGAGCGCGCCGCGATGGCCGCAGCGCCCGCGGGCACGATCGGAACATCGAGGATTCGGGCCGAGCGCGTCACGATGTGCTGCAGGTCCTCGACGCTGTAGAACTCCAGGCGCTGGACGATGCCGAAGCGGTCGCGCAGCGGTGAGGTCAGAAGTCCGGCGCGGGTGGTGGCGCCCACCAGGGTGAACGGCGCCAGTTTCAATTTGATGGAGCGCGCCGCGGGGCCCTCCCCGATCATGATGTCGAGCTGACAGTCCTCGAGCGCCGGATACAGCACCTCCTCCACGATGGGGCTCAAGCGGTGGATCTCATCGATGAACAGCACATCGCGCGGCTGCAGATTGGTCAGCTGCGCGGCCAGATCCGCCGGCCGCTCCAGCACCGGACCTGAGGTCTGGCGCAGGTTCACGCCCAGCTCCACGGCGATGATATTGGCCAGCGTGGTCTTGCCCAGGCCCGGGGGTCCGAAAATCAGCACGTGGTCCATGGCCTCGGAGCGCTGGCGCGCCGCCGTGATGAAAATCTCCATCTGCCGCTTCACATGCCCCTGGCCGACGTAGTCGGCGAGGCGCTGGGGCCGGATGGCGCGGTCCTGCTGCTCCTCTCCGGGCTGCGCTGTCGTACTGATCATGGGGGAGGGTTCCAAGTCGCCTGCCTGTTACTCTCGCAGCGCGCCCTGCAGCGCCAGCCGGATGAGTTCCTCGGTGGTGTGGGAGCCGGCGATGATGCCTTTGAGCAGTCGGGTGGCCTCGACCGGCTTGTAGTGCAGTGCCACCAACGCATCGAATGCCTCGCTTTGCGGATCACTGCCCGAGGCTCGGCCCGGCGCACCGGGTGCTCCGGGGTGGGTCTTGACCCGATCGCGCATCTCGATGATCAGCCGCTCGGCGGTCTTGCGGCCGATGCCGGGAATGCGGGTCAGCGTCGCGACATCCTCTCCCATCACGCAGCGGGTGAAGCCCTCGACGCTCATGCCCGACAACACCCCCAGGGCAAGCTTGGGTCCCACACCCGAGACCTTCAGCAGATTCCTGAACAGGCGCCGCTCCTCCTCGGAGGCAAAGCCGTAGAGGATGTGGGCGTCTTCGCGCACCACGAGGTGGGTAATCAGATGGACGGTCTCCCCCACCGCGGGCAGATTCAAGAAGGTGGACATGGGCGCTTCGAGCTCATAGCCCACGCCCCCGACATCCACGGTGACCGCCGGGGCGGTCTTGGCGGCAATGCGCCCCTGCAGGAAACCGATCACGTGCTCACCAGCAGCTGCAACCGGCGCGAGTGCGCATGGCACATCGCCACCGCGAGCGCATCGCCGGCATCGGACCCCGGCAAGGCCGGCAGCTGCAGCAGCACTTTCATCATATGCGCAACCTGGGTCTTCTCAGCGCCGCCGGAACCGACGACGGCCAGCTTGATCGCGCGCGGCGCATATTCAAACACGGAGGTGCCCGCGGGCACTGCACACAGCGCCGCGCCCCGGGCCTGGCCCAACTTCATGGCACTGTCCACATTGCGATTCACGAAGACCCGCTCGATGGCGACTTCGTGGGGCTGGTAGGCGGCAATCAGGCGCTCGATGCCTTCGAATATCGCCCGCAGCCGCGTGGCGATGGCCTCACCTTCCGCGGCAATGCAGCCGTGTGCGACATGACTGTGGGCTTGACCTTCACAGTCAATCACGCCGAAACCGGTGCGCCGCGAGCCCGGATCGATGCCCAGCACCCGCACCCGCGCCGCCGTGGAGTGCGGCACCTGGCGCGCCAGCGCATCCGGATCAAACTGCCGCCAGGAGCTCATTGCGCAAACCGCGCATTGGTGAAAACGCCCTGCACCGCAGCCACGGTGCCTAAACCTGCGACAAAGGTGCGCATGGCCTGCGCCTCAGCCCCGCGCAGCTCCACGGTCGTGGCCGCACGCTGCGTGATCTGCGCCGACAGCGGCACGAACCCGGCTGCCGCAAGCGCCTCCCGGATGCTGTGAAAATCGTCCGGATCGGTGAGAATCTCGATGCCTCCGCTGCCCGCCTGCACGTCTTCGGCCCCGGCCGCGAGCGCCAGCTCCGCCAGCACCGGCTGGTCCGCGTAGACCAGCACGCCGCTCCTCGCAAACAGGTAGGACACCGAGCCGTGGGCCCCCAGGTGGCCGCCGTGGGCGGCAAAAACCCGACGCAGGTGCGCGGCGAGGTCATGGCGCGCTGGCGCCGCACACTCGATTAAAACGGCAGTGCCGCCCGGTCCATAGCCTTCGTATTGCACTGGGTTAATTGCTGCAGGCACGGCCTGCGACTGAGGCAGGTATGATAGCTGCATTCTGCGCCCAGCGACACGCCGCGCAGCCGTCACAGCGCGAGGAGATCGGGCCGTTGGAAGCCGCCCAACTTTGTCCCCCGGAGCTGCGCAATGCCATAGCCGACATGCGCGCCGCCGTCACGCCCGCGAGCGACGCTCCTGAGGCCGCCATAGCCTTGGCCACAGAGGCGGCCGAAGTCATCGGCGCACTGACAGGGGATGCGCAGCTGGCGGCCGCCGTGCTGGCGCAGCCGATGCTCGGGCGGGCGGGCGTCACCCCCGAGAGCCTGGAGCGGCTGCTGGGCCCCGGAGCGGCGCGCGTGGCCGTTGATCTGCAAAGGCTGGGGGAAATCGGCCTGTCTCGGGATTGGGCGCCGGAGCGTGGACTTGACGCCCAGCAGGCCGAAACCGTCCGCAAGATGCTGCTGGCGGTGGTCGGGGATCAGCGGCTGGTTCTGGCACGCCTCGCCGAAGCGCTGGTGCGCCTGCGTCATGCCCGGGATCTGGAGATTCCCGAGCGCGAGCGTCTGGCCACGGAGGTGCGCGCGATCTTTGCGCCGCTCGCCAACCGGCTGGGCATCTGGCAGGTGAAGTGGGAGCTGGAAGACCTGGCCTTCCGGTACCTGGAGCCTGAGGAATACAAACGCCTGGCCACGGCCCTCAATGAGAAGCGCGCCGATCGGGAACGCTACATCGAGGAGTTCTGCGCGACTCTGCGCAGTGACCTCGCCGCGACCGGCGTGAGCGCCGAGGTGCACGGCCGGCCCAAGCATATCTTCAGCATCTACCGCAAGATGCTGCGCAAGCATCTGCCGTTCGAGCAGATCTTCGACGTGCGCGCGGTGCGGATCGTGGTGGCCTCGGTCGCCGACTGCTACGCGGCACTGAGCGTCGCGCACGGCACCTGGCAGTACATCCCGGCCGAATTCGACGATTACATCGCGACCCCGAAGGACAACCACTACCGCTCCATCCACACCGCCGTGGTGGGTCCGGAGGAACGCAGCGTGGAGATCCAGATCCGCACGCGCGAGATGCATGAGCATGCGGAACTCGGCATCGCGGCGCACTGGCAGTACAAGGAAGGCGGCGCCCACGATGTCGAATACCAGCGCAAGATCGAGGCGGTGCGTCGGCTGCTGCATCCGGGGGAGCAGCCGGCCGATGAACCGGATGTCCTGGAGAGCCTGCGCGGCCAGATCTTTGCCGATCACATCTACGCGCTGACGCCCAAGGGCGAGGTCGTGGAACTGCCGCGCGGCGGTACGCCGCTCGACTTCGCCTACCAGGTCCACAGCAATCTGGGCCATCGCTGCCGCGGCGCCAAGGTCAATGGCCGGATCGTGCCGCTCACCTACCACCTGAGCAACGGCGAGGTGGTGGACATCATCGCCGGCAAGCACCCGGCGCCCAGCCGCGACTGGCTGGCCCCGGAACTGGGGTACCTCGCCTCCCCCCGCAGCCGCACCAAGGTCCGGGCCTGGTTCCGCCGCCAGGACGCGGGCGACAACCGCAATGCCGGCCGCTCGATCGCCGAGCGCGAAATGGTGCGGGCCGGAGCCGATGACGCCCTGTTGCCGCAGCTCGTGACCCAGCTGCGCGCCCACGACGAGGATGAGTTCTACCAGCTGCTGGGCGAGGGGGAGATCACGGCCACGCAGCTGGCCCAGGCCCTGATCCGCCTGGTGCGCCCGGCCACCCCAGAGCTGCCGGTGCGCCGGGTGCGGCCGCCGGCGCCTTCCAGGCGCCATCCGATTGATATCGAAGGGGTCGGGGACCTGCCGATCACCCTCGCCAGCTGCTGCGCACCGCTGCGCCCCCAGCCCATCGTGGGCTATATCACCGTCGGCCGGGGCGTCACCATTCACCGCAACGACTGCCGCAACTTCGCGCGGATGCGTGGGGAGAAGCCGGAGCGCTTGCTGCAGGTGGAGTGGTCCAGTGCCGGGGAGACCCTGATCGAGGTGGAGCTGGTGGTGTTCGCCTACGACCGGCGCGGGCTGGTGCGCGACATCACCGACGTAGTCGCCCAGGAGCACCTGAGCATTGAGGGCATGAACACGCTCACGGACGAGGACCGCATCGCCCGGGTTGCGTTCCGTTTAGGGGTCGCAAATCTCGAGCAGCTGGGCAAACTGATCCGGCGGCTGCAGAGCGTGCCCAATGTCTCCGAGGTGCGGCGCACCCGGTGATGGTGCGCTGCGGTATCAATTTCCCTTGAAGACTCTGCTGGTGGATATCGATCACGCGATGCTGCAGCGCTGCGTGACGCGGGTGGGCGGCCGACAGGCGCTGACGCTGGCGACCAGCAAGGCGCAGGCCTTGCACCTGCTGCGGCACGGGCCGCCGCTCGACATCATCGTGGCCGGCGAGCGCCTGGAGGATGGGTCGGGGCTCGCGCTGCTGGATGACATCCACACCAAATGGCCGCATCTGATCAGGGTGTTCTGCACGGATCTGCACCGGCTGGCGTTGGTGCGCTCGCGCTTGAGCACCCTGCGACTGCGGCACACCCTCACCTATCCGATCAAACCGGCAAAACTGGAGCTGATGCTGGTGCGGCTGGCCCACGCCAAAGCCGGATATCCCGCGGGCTGAGCGTCAGTCCTGTTTCCAGGGCAGGCGTTGCAGATCGACATTGCCACCGGTCAGCACGACCCCGACACGCCGTCCGGCAATCGGCAGCGCGCCATTGAGCAACGCCGCCACCGGTACGGCCGAGGAGGCCTCGATGATGATTTTCAGCTCCTCCCAGATCCGGCGCATCGCCGCGACGATGTCCTCTTCAGACACTGTTCCCACGGCGTGCACCTGGCTGCGGATGACCTCGAAGGTACTGGGTGCCACGGTGGCCAGCAGGCCATCGGCCAGCGAACGCGGCTGCATCACCGGTGTGATCACGCCCGCGGTACGCGAGCGCAGCGCATCATCGGCGCCGATGGGTTCGGCGCCCAGGATCCTGATCCGCGCATCGATACCGTGCGCTGCCACGGCCACGCCACTGATCAGGCCGCCGCCACCGATGGGACAGACGATGGCATCCAGGTCCGGCACCTGCTCCATCAGTTCCAACGCCACCGTCCCCTGTCCGGCCATGACATCGGCATTGTCGAAGGGATGAATCAGGGTGGCGCCGGTGGCCGCGACGACCTGCAGGGTTGCGGCCTCGCGCGCCGCCAGCGTGGGCTCACACAACTGCAGGGTTGCGCCATATCGCAGCATGTTCCGCTGCTTGCTGGCCGGTGCGGTTCTTGGGGCGACCACGACGGCCGCAATGCCGCGGGTACGGGCGGCCAGCGCCAAGGCGGCGCCGTGATTGCCCGAGGAGTGCGTCACCACACCCCGGGCGGCCAGCGCCGGGGACAGGTTCAACACGGCGCTGAAAGCCCCGCGGGCCTTGAAGGCACCGGTGACCTGCAGGTTCTCGCACTTGAAGTACAGCTGGGCGCCGAGCGCCTCGTCCAGGAAAGCACTGCGCAGGATGGGCGTACAACGCACGCTGCCGGCGATCCGCGCCCGGGCGGCTTGGATGGCTTCAAACCGGGGCGCTGCAACCATGGGAGCTGCGCCTTCAGCGATTCAGATTGTCGATCGCACGCTTGTCGGCGGCCGACGCCGCCTCGTGCAACGCCTCCGAGAGGGTCGGGTGCGCGTGAATGGTCCGCTGCAGATCCTCGGTGCTCGCCGAATATTCCATCGCCAGCACCGCCTCGGCGATGAGTTCACCGGCCATGGGACCGATGATGTGGACGCCCAGGATCTCATCGCTCGCCTTGTCGGCAATCAGTTTGGCAAAGCCTGCGGTGCCTTCCATGGCGCGCGCCCGGCCGCTGGCCATGAAGGGAAATACGCCGACCTTGTAGGGCCGGCCGCTCGCCTTGACCTGCTCCTCGGTCTCACCGACCCAGGCGATCTCTGGGGCGGTGTAGATCACCGACGGCACGATGCGGTAGTTGACCTCGCCGTAGCGGCCGGCGATGAGGTCGGCGACCATGACGCCCTCCTCCTTGCCCTTGTGCGCCAGCATCGGACCCCGCACCACATCCCCGATCGCCCAGACACCCTCCACCGCCGTGCGGCATTTGTCATCGACGCTGATGAAGCCGCGCGCATCCAGCTGCACACCGGTGCCCTCGCCCAGGAGGTCCGATGTGAACGGTCGGCGCCCCACCGCCACGATCAGCGTATCCACTTCGAGGGACTGCTCACCCTTGGCATCGGTATAGCGGACCTTGACGACATCCCCTTCGACCGCCGCGCCGGTGACTTTGGCGCCGGTGCGAATATCCATCCCGGAGCGCTTGAACTGCTTCGCCGCCTCCTTGGCCAGCTGCTGATCGGCGATGGCCAGGAAACTGTCGAGCGCCTCCAGCACCACGACCTCGCTGCCCAGGCGGCGCCACACACTGCCCAGTTCCAGTCCAATGACACCCGCACCGATGACGCCCAGGCGCTTGGGCACCGCCGGGATCTCCAGCGCGCCCCACGAATCGATGATCCGCCGGCCATCAAACGGCGCGGACTTAAGCTCAATGGGCACCGAGCCGGTGGCGAGTACCACGTTCTTGGCGGTGAGGGTACGAACTTCCCCGGTATGCGACTTGAATTCAACCTGCTTGCCCGCCAACAGGCGGCCATGCCCCTGCAACGGGGTCACACCGGCCCCCTTGAACAACGCCAGGATGCCGTCGGTCATCTTCTTCACGATGCCCGACTTGCGCTTGTGCATCGTGGCCACATCCATGCTCACCCCCGGCACCTGGATGCCGTGCAACGCGAACTCCTCGCGGGCGCGGTGATACAGCTCGGTGGATTCCAGCAGGGCCTTGGAGGGAATGCAGCCGGCATTCAGACAGGTGCCGCCGAACGCGAGGCTCCCATCATGGTTCTTCCACTCATCGATACAGGCGACGGTGAGACCGTTCTGGCCGGCACGGATGGCCGCCGGATAGCCGGCCGGGCCGCCCCCGATCACGATGACGTCAAATGAATCAGCCATGAAATCTCCCGCCTACAGACCCAGCAGCATGCGGCCCGGATCCTCGAGGCCATCCTTGATGGCAACCAGGAACTGCACGGCATCGCGTCCGTCGATGATGCGGTGATCGTAGGTCACGGCCAGATACATCATCGGACGGATCTCGATCTTGCCGTTCACCACCATCGGACGGTCCTGGATCTTGTGCATGCCTAAGATGGCGCTTTGCGGGGCATTTACAATGGGGGTCGAGAGCAGCGAGCCGAAGACACCGCCATTGGTGATCGTGAAGGTGCCCCCAGTGATGTCCTCGATGGCGATCTGGCCCGCGCGGGCGCGCGTGGCATAGGCGGTGATTTCCTTCTCGATGTCCGCGAAGCTCTTCTGGTCCGCATCGCGCACGATCGGCACCATGAGGCCCCGGTCGGTCGAGACGGCGACACCAATGTCGTAGAACTCGTGATAGATGATGTCGCTGCCATCCACCGAGGCGTTGACCACCGGGAATTTCTTTAAGCCCTCAACCGTCGCCTTGACGAAAAAGGACATGAAACCCAGCTTCACGCCCTGAGCTTTCTCAAACTTGTCCTTGTAGCGGCTGCGCAGCTCCTGAACGGCGCCCAGGTCCACTTCGTTGAACGAGGTGAGCAGGGCCTGGGTGGACTGCGCCTCCACCAGGCGCTGCGCGACGCGCTGGCGCAGACGACTCATGGCCACGCGCTGCTCGGCGCGGGCCGCGCGCGGACCTGCGGCAAGCGGCGCGGGCGCAGCTTTAGCCGCGGCTGCGGCGGGCGGGGCTGCGGCCGCCGGCTTCTTGTCCAGGAAACCTGTGACATCCGCCTTCGTCAGGCGGCCATCGCGCCCGCTGGCCGGCACCGCGGCCGGATCAATCCGGTTCTCCTCGACCAGGCGGCGAACACTGGGACTGAGCTTGGCGACATCCGGGGCCGCGGCGGCCTTGGCAGCCGCCGGAACGGCCGCTGGTGCAGCCGCGGGGGCAGCCGGTGCCGCGCCCGCGTTGATCAGCGCCAGCACCTGACCGGCGGTGACGGTGGCGCCCACGGGGAACTTCTGCTCGCCCATCACGCCATCGGCCGGCGCGGGGACTTCCAAAACGACCTTGTCGGTCTCCAGGTCCGCCAGGTTCTCATCGCGCTTGAACGACTCCCCGGGCTGCTTGTGCCAGGCAACCAGGGTCGCATCAGCGATGGATTCCGGCAGCGCCGGCACCAGGATCTCAGTACTCATCAAACTCTCCAGGCGCTCACTTGCGTTCGTTCGAACTCTTGCGGGCGCTGCGAACCGTCGTCAGCTCCGCGGCATGCAATGCGGCTTCGATGAGCCGCTTCTGCTCGGTTTCATGGATCTTCATCAGCCCCGTGGCCGGCGCCGCCGCCGGTGCACGGCCTGCGTAGAGAACCGAGAAGTGGCTCAACGCATCCAGGCGATGGCGAATCTGGTGCCACGCGCCCTGATTCTGCGGTTCCTCCTGACACCACACCACGTCGCGCACGTTCGGATAGCGCTTGACGACCGATTCGTAGGCCTCGCTCGGGAAGGGATACAGCTGCTCGATGCGCAGCAATGCCACATCCTGGATCTTCTCCGCACGCCGCGCCTTGAGCAGATCCCAGTAGACCTTGCCACTGCAGAACACCAGACGCCGCACCTGCGCCACGGGCAGATCGTCGAGCTCGTCGATCACGGTGGCGAAGGACCCCTTGGTCAGATCGGTGAGCGAGGACACCGACAGCTCGTTGCGCAGCATGCTCTTGGGCGTCATCACAATGAGCGGTTTGCGGAACGCACGCAGCATCTGTCGGCGCAGCATGTGGAACATCTGTGCCGGGGTGGAGGGCACGCATACCTGCATGTTGTTCTCGGCGCACAGCTGCAGGAAACGCTCGAGGCGCGCCGAGGAATGCTCAGGCCCTGCGCCTTCGTAGCCATGCGGCAGGAACAGCACCAGCCCGCACAGGCGCCCCCACTTGGACTCCCCGGAGCTGATGAACTGGTCGATGATGATCTGGGCACCATTGCAGAAGTCCCCGTACTGCGCCTCCCAGATATCCAGCGCATTGGGCTCGGTGGTCGAGTAGCCGTACTCAAAACCCAGCACCGCCTCTTCCGAGAGCACCGAATCGTAGACATCGAACCGCGGCTGATGCGGCAACACATGCTGCAGCGGCACGTAGGTCGCGTCCGTGTTCTGATCGTGCAGCACGGCGTGACGATGGAAGAAGGTGCCGCGACCCACATCCTGGCCCACCAGGCGGACACTGAAGCCATCTTCCAGCAAGGCGGCGTACGCCAGGTTCTCGGTGCAGCCCCAGTCGAGCGGCATATCCCCCGCCATCATCTTCTGGCGATTGGTCAGCACCTGGGCCACGCGCGGATGCAAGGCGAAACCCTCCGGGCGGTCGACGATGCGCTGCCCCAGATTGGCGAGCCGCTCGGGGGTGAGGTTGGTCTGCACCCGCTCCGTCATGTCCACGTGCGCGTACTTGGTCCAGTCGACCGTGAACTTGTTGCCGATGAGACCTAAGGAGGCGCGCGCCTGCGGGCGACCCTCGTCCAGCCCGTTGCGATACTGCTCGACCATCTGCACGGCATCGGCCGCCGGCACGACGCCCGCCGCGGCCAGCTGGTCCGCATAGATCTGACGAGTGGTCGGATGCTGGCGAATGACCTTGTACATGCCCGGCTGCGTCGCGGCCGGTTCATCGGCCTCGTTGTGCCCGAGCCGGCGATAGCACACCAGGTCGATGACGACGTCCTTGCGGAACTTCGCGCGATACGCCAGGGCCAGCCGGCCGACGAATACCACCGCCTCCGGATCATCCCCGTTGACGTGGAAGATCGGCGCCTCAAGCATTTTCGCCACATCGGAACAGTACATGGTCGAGCGCGCGTCACGCGGGTCGGAGATCGTGAATCCGACCTGGTTGTTGATGATGATGTGCAGCGTCCCACCAGTGTAGAAGGCCCGGGTCTGCGACAGTTGCAGGGTCTCGGTGACCACCCCTTGACCTGAGAATGCGGCATCGCCATGAATCTGGATGGGCAGCACCCTGGCGCCGGCCGTATCACCCCGACGTTCCTGGCGGGCCCGCACGGAGCCCTCGACCACCGGGTTCACGACCTCCAGATGCGAGGGGTTGAAGGCCAGCGCCACATGCACGTTGCCGGCGGGGGTCTTCAGATCCGAGGAGAAGCCCTTGTGATACTTCACATCCCCGGAGCCTTGCAGGCGGGCCACGTCATACTTGCCTTCGAACTCGGAGAAAATGTCGGCGGGGGATTTGCCCAGCAGGTTCACCAGCACATTGAGCCGGCCGCGGTGGGCCATGCCGATGACCATCTCTTCCATGCCGGCGGCCCCGGACTGCTGGACGACATCATCCAGCAGCGGAATCAGCGCCTCCCCACCCTCCAGAGAGAAGCGCCGCTGGCCCACATACTTGGTGTGCAGGTAGCGCTCCAGACCTTCCGCACAGGTGAGCTGCCACAGCACGTTGCGACGCTCCTCGACGCTGTAGGCGCGGTTCAGCTGCCCGGCCTGAAACTGGTCCTGCAGCCACAGCCGTTCATCAGAGTCCGAGACATGCGCAAACTCCGCGCCGATGGTGCCGCAGTACATGGTCTCGAGCGTCGCCAGGATCGCCCGCAGCTTCATGCGCTTGGGGATGGCGCCGTTGCGGGTGGCCGTGAAGAACTCCGTGTCCAGGTCCGCCTCGCTCAACCCAAAGTAGGCGAGCTCCAGCACCTTGGGACGCTCGCGCTTCATCAACCCCAGTGGGTCAAGTTTTGCGATCAGATGACCGCGATTCGACCAGATCTGGATGAGGCGCGAGACGGCGGCCTGCTTCGCCCCGCTGGGCGCATCGCCCGTGTCGGCACTCGCTTTGTGCACCGCCGGCTGCGAGGCGCGTGCCGCGATCCCGGCGATGACCGGGCCGTGGGCCTGCTCGGCGGCGGGGCGCGGCCCCAGGCCATCGAAGTAGCTGCGCCACTGCGCCGGAACCGAGCCCGGATCGGCCAGGTACTGCTCGTAAAGGCCTTCGAGATAGTCGGCGTTTCCGCCGTAAAGAGGTGTGGATTCAAGCATTCGCGGGGTGCTCAGTTAAGGGCTGGCGCAAGGGGTGCGGACCCGGTCCCGCAAGCGGCAAAGGATAAGTTTAACGTAATGGGGCGTGCTATGAAATGCGTCACGGCCGGCCACCATCCGGCGCCCCGCCTCGCTCAGAAGAGGTCGGGCAACACTTTCCGCAGCAGCATGAATTCGTAGCCGACCAGGCACACGTAGGCCGCCAGCACGCCGTACAGCAGCATGCTGACGGGCAACCCGCCGAAAGCCCGCACCCGAGCCAGCAAAATCAACACCACCACCCCGACGGCGGTGAGGCCGAATTTGTAGGCCATGAAGCTGCGCCAATCACCGTGAACGATGGTATCCATCAGCGGATTGGCTTCATTGGCACCATGGCCCAGCAGCGTCAGGGTCATCAGCGCATCCGTCACGCACAGGATCAGGATCAGCAGCGCCGCGGCCAGCCACTGCGGGGCATACCAGTCGGTGACTGCAATGCTGGCGTCCGCCACCCGCCGCGGGCCGTGGCGACGGCGTTTGAAACTGCCGCTGGCCAGCGAGCGCAGCGTCTGGAAGCGCCGGTCCGCGCCAAAGCGACGCTCAGGCCTTGCGGAGCGCGCATCGGCGCGCTGAGTACCCCTCGCTGACACCTGATCTGCCCTTTTCGTATTCGTTTGGATTGAGTGTAGCTGCAGAATGGGTCAGGCGGACCCCCACAGCAACGCGTCAAGGTGATAATTGGCAGGATACCGACCTGATGGCCGGCAGATGGACGCTGAATCCCAGATTATGTCGGCTGAAACGGCAAATCAGGCCGCGGCGGTCGCCGCTTCTTCGGCAACCGGGGCGGGAGTAGCGTCGGGCTCTGGGCTGGTGGGGTCATCCAACGCGGCATCGCCGGTGGCAACGATGGGTTCGGCCGGGCGGGCCCCCACTTCCACCTGCGAGACCTGCGGCAATTCGCCGTGCAGGCGCAAGATCTCGGTGACGGTCTGGATGGTGAGCAGGAATCCCTCAGGCACCACTTCGATGCTTTTGGTGCCCTGCCGGGGCAGCGGGATGCGCGCCCTGAAACAGTAATGAATAACGGCAGCCGCAATCGCCGGCAGGGTGTAGTGCTTCTGCACGGCGGCGGCAGCGCTGCCGGAGCCTTGCATGACGACCAGCGTCAGGCCGGACTGGGTGCCCGTCTCCACGCGTGCTTCCATCATCCTGCCGATGGCGAGCGTACCCCCATGGGAGCGATCCAGTTCCAGGACGGCATC
>Ga0265340_10001270_pt1 | contig 14474 bp, 16 predicted proteins | sample 4CB225metaG_FD_202082 | JGI IMG/M metagenome (GOLD analysis project Ga0265340, IMG submission 202082) | Rhizosphere microbial communities from Carex aquatilis grown in University of Washington, Seatle, WA, United States - 4-CB2-25 metaG | ecosystem: Host-associated > Plants > Roots >...
AACGGGGTCGATCGCCAGAATCTGCTGCTCATCCGGGTCACGGCCGTCCACATGTACAGCACTGCGACCAAACAGCGGTTCTTCGCAACCGTCGTCGACAAGCTAAAGCCACTCGGGATCCGGTCGGAGGACGTTCTCATCTGTTTGATCGAGAACGGCTTCGACGACTGGTACGCCGGGCGAGTCTGAGCGCCAAGGAGAAGCAATGCTGCAACACGATGCCGCGAAGTTGCGGGTGCTCTACATCGGTGGGACCGGAACGATCAGCGCATCGTGCGTACGCCAGTCGATCGAGTCAGGCATGCAAGTGTCGATGCTCAACCGCGGGCACAACACGAGCGGTCGGACAATTCCCGACGGCGTTGAAACGCTGATCGCAGACGTGACCGACGATGCAGCGTTAGTCGCGGCAATCGGCGACCGAAGCTTCGACGCCGTGGTCAACTTCATTTCCTACGACGCCTCGGATGCGCGCCGGATGGCGTCGTTCTTCGCGCCGCGTACGAAGCAGTACGTGCACATCAGCTCCGCCGCGATTTATGCGAAGCCGGTGTGGCAGGTACCCATCTCGGAGTCGACTCCGACTGGGCCGAACCCGCCGTTGGAGTATGCAACAGCGAAATGGCACGCGGAACGGGCTCTTCATGACGCTTACCTATCGGACGGCGTCCCGCTCACGATTGTGCGCCCGTCGCATACCTACGACGACGCGAACCCGCCGTTGCCTGGCGGCTGGGCGGCGGTGGATCGGATTGCGAGAGGGGAGGAGATAGCGGTACATGGCGACGGGACGTCGCTGTGGACGCTGACCCACGCCGAGGACTTCGCCGTTGGACTCGTTGGGTTGCTGGGCAACCCAAGAGCCATCGGCGAGACGTTCAACATCACCGGATCCGATGTGTATACCTGGGACGAGATCTACACGATCATCGCCGACGCACTGGGTGCGAAAGCAAAGCTCGTGCACGTCGCATCGGAGATGTTCCCGCTGGTAGCGCCCGACTGGTTCTGGTCGGGCGAGATGGTCGGCGACATCGGCCATTGCGCTGTGTTCGACAACTCCAAGATCCGGGCCTTTGTGCCGGGGTTCGCGCCGCGGCTGACGTTCCATCGGGCGGCGACGCGGATGATTGCATGGCGGGCTGCGCATCCAGAAACGACAAAGGGCGACGCGTCGACCGAAGCCGTGCTTGCCCGAATCGTTGACGCGTACCACGCGGCTAAGGACGTTTTCGTCGCCGGTGCTCCGGCCGCGGCCGATCTCGCGTCCTGATGACGACTGCCGGCGCCGGCATCGGTGCGCTTGGTCTCTTGGGCGGCACGGGTCTCGCGGTCACCCGCATCTGCGTCGGCACCAGCCCGTTGGCGAGCATGGAGCAGCTGTACGGCTACGAGGTGAGCGAAGGTCGTGCCGTCGAGACCGTCGAAGCGGCCTTCGCAAGCCCGATCAACTTCATCGATACGTCAAATGGGTACGGAATTGATGGAGCCGCCGAACGCCGGATCGGTGTTGTCATTCGCGGGCACGGCGGTCTGCCACCCGGAGCGGTGCTCGCGACGAAGGTTGACCCTGACCCGCGAACCGGCGACTTTTCCGGACGCCGGGTGCACCTCTCGCTCGAGGAGAGCATGCAGCGGCTCGGACTGGACCACATTCAGTTGCTACATCTCCATGACCCCGAGCGGATCTCCTTCGACCAGGCCACCGCACCAGGTGGTCCGGTCGAGGCGCTGGTCGAGGCGAAGGACAAAGGTCTTGTCGATCACCTCGGCGTGGCCGGGGGACCGGTGGCGTTGCTGCAGCGGTACCTCGACACGGGCGTTTTCGAGGTGGTGCTGACGCACAATCGCTACTCCCTCCTCGATCGATCCGCCGAGGCTTTGTTCAAGGACGCGCACCGGCGCGGCGTCGGCGTCCTGAATGCTGCACCGTACGGTGGCGGGATGCTCGCCAAGGGTCCGGCGGTGCAGGCCAAGTACGCATACGGCCAGCGAAGCCAAGCAATCGGCGTCGCGGCGCTGGCGATGCAGTCGGCCTGCGAGGCCGCAGGCGTACCACTCGCGGCTGCGGCTCTGCAGTTCTCGTTACGTGCGCCGTTCGTCGACTCGACTGTCGTCGGGGTGTCGTCACCCGAGCGAATCCAACAAACTCTTGACCTTGCGGCGGTATCAATACCAGAGTCGCTGTGGTCGGAGTTGGACCGTTTGTGCCCCGACCCGCAGCTGTGGCTTGATCCTCCCGAACCCGGGAGCTGAGCATGGTCGAGTCGCAGTACGCGACGTATCCGTCCTTGCAGGGTCGCGTGGCGTTCGTTAGTGGTGGCGCGTCTGGGCTCGGTGCCGAGTTCGTGCGTTCGCTCGTCGAGCAGGGTGCTCGGGTCGCTTTTGTCGACGTCGACGTCGAGCGGGGCGAGCTGCTGCAGCGCGACCTCGGTGCCGTCGGCGAGGCGGTCTTCTTGCCGTGCGATGTCCGTGACATCGCAGCGCTACAGGGCGTGATCGCCGACGTCGCGCGCATGCTCGGGCCGATCCGGGTGCTTGTCAACAACGCCGCAGACGACCGGAGGCATCGCGTCGAGGATGTCGATGTCGCCTTGTGGGACGACCGCATGGCGGTCGGTGTTCGTCACCACTTCTTCGCTGCGCAGGCCGTCGCCCCCATGATGCGTGACGAGGGCGGCGGCTCGATCATCAACCTCGGGTCGATCAGCGCGCACATCGACCTGCTCCAACTTCCCGCCTACATCACCGCGAAGGCGGGTATCGAGGGGCTCACCCGCACGCTGGCACGGGAGCTCGGTCCATGGGGCATCCGGGTGAACTGCCTCATGCCCGGCTGGATCATGACGGAGCGGCAACTCGCCGAGTGGGTGACTCCGGAAGCCGAGGCGTCGATCGCGCGCAACCAGTGCTTGCCGCACAAGCTCTACCCCGACGACGTTGCCCGGATGCTGTTGTGGCTGGCAGCGGACGATTCCCGCTCGTGCACTGCGCAGCTATGGATCGTCGATGGCGGCTGGATGTAATGGCTCCGAGCACGCTGCTCAGGGGATGAGCACGGTACGACCAGCGACCCCGGAGCGCAGGTCGGCGGTTGCCTCGTTCACTTCGTCGAGAGGTCGCCGCGATGTGATCAGCGCGTCGAGTGGCAGCCGTCCGGCGAGGTACAACGAGAAGATCCGCGGCAGGTCGATGCGCGGGTTGCTCGACCCGTAGAGAGCGCCGACGATGCGCTTCTGTCGCTGTACCAGCTCGTTGATCGGCACCGCGAACGTCGCATCGGCACTGTTCAGACCGATCGCGACCAAGGTGCCCCCGGGTCGAAGTGCGGCGAACCCCTGCTGCATCGTGCGCGCCTGGCCGACGGCGTCGATCATCCAGTCGGCCCCGCCGTCGCTGCGGTCTTGGACCTGCGCTACGACGTCGGTCGTCGCGGCGTTGATCGTGATCGTCGCGCCGACCTTGCGGGCCAACTCGAGTTTCGCGTCGTCGACATCGATCGCGATCACCGGCTCGGCGCCAATCATTGCCGCCCCCATGATCGCGCAGAGACCCACGCCGCCAGTGCCGAGGACCGCCAGCGAGCGCCCGGCGGCGTTGTGCACCGCGTTCATCACCGCGCCGACCCCGGTGATCACTGCGCAAGCCGAGACGGCGGCGACCTCGGGCGGCACGCCGTCAGGAACGCGCAACAGGCTGGTCTGCGAGACCACTACGCGCTCGGCGAAGCACGACACACCCATCAGGTGATGCACGCGCTCGTCGCCTGAGTGCAACCGGGTGCTGCCGTCCATCAGGCCATTGCTCGTGGCGAACACGCGGCCATACCTGCACAGCACCGGGTTGCCCGCGATGCACGCCTCGCACTCACCGCAACGCGGTCGCCAGAGCAACGCAACACGGTCGCCTACGGCTACCCGATCATCGGTATTCGGTCCGAGCGCCTCCACGATGCCGGCGCCCTCGTGGCCAGGCACGATCGGCAGCTTCGCCGTGAGATCGCCCATCATGTAGTGCAGGTCGCTCGCGCACACTCCGACGGCCTCGATCCGGACGAGCACCTCTCCGTCTCGGGGCGCGTCGAGCTCGAGATCTTCCAGGGTCAGCGGCGTGCCGACCGTGCGAAGCACCGCTGCCCTCATGTGTCGACCTCTCTTCTCAGCGCACTGCGGAACGGTTGCCCTAGCCAGCTTGTAAGCGTGCCAGTAACGGTGCGCGCACAGAGCACTGGCCGAAACGGAACGAGTCGGCAAGTGCGTCTAGTTCACCGTCGTTCAGACCGCGGAGCAGTTCGGCGTACTCGTAGGCCAGCGGCTGGGCCATGATGATGTTGAGCAGGAGGGTGCGGGTCCAGTCGAAGCGTCCCCACGGATACGGCGCGAAATCGGGAAACTCCTTCGCCATGAGCTCCTGCACAGGGCGCGTGACCTCGACAACGCCCTCGCCGTCGCTGCCCCACTGGTCGGCCCCGAGCCGTACCTTCTTGGCGACGAATGCGTCGAACCGCCGACGGTAGGCCGACTCCGGTTGGACTGTCACCAAGCCTTGACGGCCGAGGTCCTTGTACATCCAGATCGACCAGCTAGCGTCGTGCTCACGGTAGATGTCGAGCTGGTCATCGAGGATCTGCAGGCGCTGCTCGTCCTGCTTCGAGTCGCCGGTATAGATGGGCCCGAACTCGCCGACGAAGATGGGCGTACCCGTCGCACGTGCGTACGCCGACCGTTCAAGGAACTTCCGCAATACGGCGTCCCTGTCGTAGTAGACGCCATCGACGCTACCCGGGTAGCCGGTGCCACGGCCGAGTCCGGCGGGTACGTAGTCGTGCAGGGTGTAGACGGTGTTGTCGGCAGCTGCGTCGAAGAAGTCGAACTCGGTCGCGTACGTGTTGCCGTCGAGGAAGATGATGTGGCCGGTATCGATCTCGCGGATCGCCGCGGTGAGCCGGGCGTAGAAGGGACCGATGACGGCGCGCGATTCGTCGGCGGGTTCGTTCATGAGGTTGTAGCCGGCGACGTCAGTGTTGTCGCGATAGCGGGTGGCGATCGCCTGCCACAGGTTGACGACGCGATCCTGGAAATGCGGGTGCTCCCAGAAAGTTGCGCGGTGGGTGGCGTTGTCGGAGTGCCAGTGCTGGTTCTGGCTGCCAGGGAGGGCGTGCAGGTCGATAACCGAGTACACGCCGTGCGCCCCGAGTTGTTCGATAGCGCGATCGAGATGGGTGAATCCGCCGTCGATGATCGCGAAGGGCTCGGTGTCGCTTTCCAGGTGCCGGTAGTTCACCGGGATTCGGACGACGTTAAACCCGCTCCCGCCAAGGAACGCGGCGTCCGGTTCGGCAAAGAAACTTTCGAGCAGCCGGTCGAAGAATGCTGCCGCCCGATCGGCGCCGAGCACCGCCCGAACTGTCGTCCGCATCAACGACTCGTTGGCGGCGTAGCCGGTGATGAAGTTCTCCATGTTCAGCCAGCCGCCGAGGCAAACGCCGCGGAGCCGGACCGGCAGACCGTCCGCCGTGGCGAATTCCGTCGCTCGGGTCCGCAAGAGTGGCAGCTCTTTACCGACCGGGCCCACCTCACGAAAGTTGCGCAACTATTGCCGACAGTTTCGAGAGCCATTATGGTGTGCGTCGCCATGACGGTGTCAAGCATCGAGGCCGTTTCTCGACCCTCCCGGAAGGCGGCTTGCAGTGCCCTTCAGCTCGGTCGTCTTAAGCAGCGCCGACATCGCGGCGTCGGTTGCGTTCTACCGGACGTTCCTGCGTGCCGAACTCATCGGACCAGCCACCGATGAATGCGCGGATCTCGACGTCCTCAACGGCTCGATCCACCTCGTGCGGGTCGCCGCCGATGCGCCCGCATCGACATGGGAAGCCGACGACCGGCAGCGCGGCTTCCGCCACGTCGGCTTCAAGGTCGACCGCCTCGAGCCGTGGACAACGCCCATGCAGCTGGCCGGCGTCCGGTTCCATATCGAGCCTCGCGATGCCGTCGCCGGGCTGCGGATCGCGTTCTTCTACGACCCTGACGGCACGCTGTTGGAGTTTGTTGAGGGGAACGCCGAATACGCCCAGGTACTGGACGCCGCGGCGGTCGCCAGTGAGCGAGCGCTCGACGTCCCGGTGCGCCCGCGATTCGACCACGTCGCGATGACAGTCGCGGACGTCGATTCGACTGTGGAGCGGTACCGGCCGCTTGGCTTCGTCCCCTTCGGAACCCTCGAATTCCCCGGCGACGAACGCGGGCTACACATCACTGCCCTGCGCTGCTCCGACACCGTTCTCGAGCTGTTCGAGTTCACCGACCCAACGCGGGTCCGGGCCCCCCAGCTCGGCTGCCTCGGCTTCCAGTTCGCCGTGCTCGCAGGCGCGCAATTCGACGTCGGCTTCGTGCCCGTCGCAGTGACAGCCGACGGAGCCGTTGTACGTGCTGATCCAGAGGGCCTGCTCCTCGCGGCGACCTGAGGCGCCGACCGGGCCTGTCGATTTTGGCACCGCTCGTTCGTCGTGGAGTTGTTTCCACCCCGAACCCTCGTGCACTACTCATCGACTGAGGAGCATCGTCATGGCCCACCCCGTGATTCACGCAGAGATCCGTTCCGCTGACCCCGACGCGACGCGCGCCTTCTTCGGTGAGCTGTTTGGTTGGAAGGTCGCCTCGGAGGGCGCGTTCCCTGGTTACACCTTCATCGACACCGGAGCCGAAGGTGGCACGTACGTGGCGATCAGCCCGCGCCAAAGCGCCGAAGACGAGGTGCTCTTCTTCGTTGGTGTACAGGATGTCGACGCCACGCTCGCGAAGGCAGTGCAGCTCGGCGGCCGCATCATCCAACCTGCGCAGCATGTCCCGGGCACCAGCTTTGGTGTGTTTGCTGACGCGCAGGGACACCGAGTCGGCGTCGCCGCCAACGGGTAGCGCTTGATGGCTGCTTCGTGAGCGAATTCTCATCTGCGCCTTAGCGTTTGGTCACCCTCTCCTGCCGATGCTCGATGTGGCAGTGCGGAGAGGAGCCAGATGAAGAGTGCAACTCGAGTACTCGCGATGATCGCCTTGGGCGGCGGCGTCGCGGGGGCCGCGGTCGCCGTTTTGCAGGTGCCCGCGCCACAAGCAGCCACGACGGTTGCGGTCTCCGCACCTGACCCGACCTCGGCGGTGCAGCAGTTGGTCGGTGAGAGCGCGCAGCTCGACGTTGCGATTGCGTCAGCCAAAGCGCAACTTGCCCAACTCAGCAGCGATACAGCGACTCCATCGGGATCGCCCAATCTCGCGGATCTCCTTGCGCAGGCGCAGAGCCAACTCGCGATCGCGCGGCAGCGGTTAGCTGCCGACGAAGCACTTCTCGCGAAGCTGCACGCTGCGGGCCAGCATCTGTCCGCGGCCGCAGCGGCGCCGGTGCACCCGAGCGAGCGGCCAGCGCCGTCCCAGTCGCTGAGCAGGTCGCCAGCTGACCAGCAGTCTGTGCAATCAACGCCGACGGCAACGACCCCAACGACCCCAACGACCCCAACGTGGCAAAGCACGCAGGCACCATCGCCGCGCCCAACGAATCGAGGTGGCGATGACTGACCGACCTGATACTTCGAACACTGAGCCGATCATGCCGAGTGACACACCTCAGGGTGCGCTGTCCGACGCTTTCGTTGCTGAGCAGGCACGAATGCGCAGCACTCGGGCGATCGCCCTTCTTGGCCTGCAGCAACGCCGTTGGCGTCGTCGCGTGCTACCACCGCTTGCTGTGACCTCGGTCGCGCTACTGGGAACCGGAGCGGCTGGTGCGTGGGTCAACGCCGAGTTGACCGCGAAGAGTGCCGCCGCGACCGCACCCGATCAGAGCGGCCAGCTAGCAGCCCTTGAGCAACTGCGCCAGCAGCTCTCCGCGGATCGGCGAGAACTCGCAGCGATAACGCTCGCATTGCACCCGTCGAGCCCACCAGCCGCGAGTTCGCTCGCTGTCACGGCTACCACCAGCGCACCTGCACCTGGCCCGGCCACCGTGCCGGGTGCACGCCCGAAGTCGACCAGCGGTACTGCCGCACCGAAACCTGCCGCCGTCCCACGCGTCACTGCGCCGACAACAGCGGCTGTAAAGCCGTCAAACCCCACGTCGGCTGCGGTTGCGAAGCCGACGGTCGTCAACCCAGCACCGACACAAGCGCCCGCCCCGGCCCCCGCTCCGGCGCCGACCCAGGCGCCAGCGCCAGCACCGCCGACTCACGCCACCACGGGGGCCTCGGGTGCCAAGCCTTAGCGGCCCGGTGACCGCGCGCGTCTCGGTCACCGCGGTAGTCGGGCAGGCCCGCGCGATGGCGACCGACATCTCGATCACTGCCGTCGGGCACGACCGGGTGAGCCTCGAGTCGGCGGTTGACCGAGCGCTGGCGGTGTTCCACGACGTCGAATCGCAGTGCACTCGATTCGATCCCAGTAGTGCGTTGATGAAGGCCAACGCAGCACCTGCTGAGTGGACCGCCGTCCCGCCGCGTTGTTTCGAGGCTTTGGCCGCAGCTGCCGCCGCCTACCAGCGCACCGGTGGCCGCTTCGACCCTCGCGTGCATGACGACTTGTGCCGTCTTGGCTACGCGCGAAGTCTGTCGTTCGAAGCGAACGATGTTGTTCTTCACACGCCAGCAGCACACGCAAGGCCGGAGCTGCCGGAGTGGAAACCCAGATTCGAATCACGGCGCGGCCTCGTGCACTTGGGCGGCTACCGGGTCGATCTCGGCGGCATCGGCAAAGGCTTGGCGGTCCGCTGGGCGGTCGAAACCGTTCGCGAATACACCGACGACTTCCTCGTGGAAGCCGGCGGTGATTGTTACGCGGCCGGCGCCGCTCCGGACGGCGGACCGTGGCGGATCGGGGTCGAGGATCCGCTGAATTCCGACCAGCCAATCGCTGTCCTCGCGGTGTCAGATCGCGCGGTTGCGACGTCGTCAGTGCGCATTCGGCGCTGGACGGCGGGAAGGTCGCGGGTGCACCACCTCATCGACCCACGTACGGGTATGCCTGGTGGCGCCGATCTGTGTGCGGTGACCGTCGTTGGTGGTGACGTGGCCGATGCGGAGGTCGACGCCAAGACTCTGTTCCTCGAGGGGCGAGATGCGATCGCCGACGTCGTCCGCTCCGAACTCACCGCGGCGTGCTGGGTCACGACGGACGGCACGCCGGAGTTCAGCACGGCTCTCGAGCCGTTCATCATGTGGCGGCGCCCATGAGGCATGACCACCCGCGCAGGTTCGACTGGATCGCGGCCAGCCTGGCGTTTTGCCTGAGCGTTCCGAGCGGCTACTTGGTGATGCGGTTCGCGCTGCCGGTGGTGCACAACCGGTACTTCCCTTGGATCGTCGGTCGCACCTGCGGATTGGCCGCCTACGTCGCCCTCGTCGTCCTCGTTGTGTTTGGCATGTGGCTGCGGCATCCGTGGCGGCAGCGCTTTCGGTGGCCGCATGCGGAGGAGCAGTTCAGACTGCACGCGGCGATGGGAGTCGCTGTTGTTGCGCTCGTCGGCGCGCACATTGTGGCCTTGGTTCTCGATCGTTACGCGGGAGTGAAGTGGCTCGCTGTCGTTGTGCCCTGGAGGGCTACTTACCGACCGACCGCAGTTTCCCTCGGCGTCTTCGGGCTCTACGGCCTGATGGCGGTCTCCGTGACCGCTCGACTGGGCGGACGCGCCGTCGGGCGGCAATGGCGGCGGGTGCACATGCTTGCATTGCCGACACTCGCGCTCGTCTGGTTCCACGGCGTCAGCGCCGGGACCGATACTCCACGGCTGCGGATGTTCTATCTCGCAACCGGCCTGCTGGTCGCAACGGTTGCTGTTACGCGGGTGTTCGGGCGCACGAGCCAAGGTCGGACGCCGGTCACCTCCCGCGAGGCAGTGCTACCTGACTCCACACTGTTGCATTCCGTCGGCAGTTCGCGATCGTCGTCATGACCGCGCCTACATTGGCACCTCTTGCTGCGCCGGGTCGATCACCGCGCGCTGACATTGGTGTACTCGGAGCGGGTGGCACCCGGCTGCTCGCCGGGCCCAGCGGCCGCGAGACTCTCGCCGACCATTGCGAGCGACTCGGTGTTCTGTCGCTGCCATATACCGATAGTGCTCGCGAAAGCGTGATGCACAGCGTTGCGGCAAGTGGACTCGTGGGTCGCGGCGGCGGTGAGTTTCCTCTTGTCGACAAGTTGCGGGCTGCGCTTCGTGCATCCGGCGCTCCGGTCATGGTGGTCAATGGTTCGGAGAGCGAGCCGGCGAGTGGTAAGGATGCGCTGCTGTTGCGTTGCCGCCCGCACCTCGTCCTTGACGGCGCGTCTTTGGCGGCCGCCACCATCGGAGCCCAGCAGATTGTGGTCTACCTGCACGAAGACACTGGCGCGACCTACTCGTCAGTGATGGAGGCGGTGCGCGAGCGCAACCAGCTCCCGGGTGTGCCGGGAATCGTGGTGACGACGTGCGCGAGTGGCTTCGTGGCCGGTGAGTCGAGCGCCATCGTGTCGGCGCTCTCGGGTGGCGCGGCGGTGCCTCGCCGCCGGTCGCTGCCCGCAGCCACTAGCGGAATCCACGGCCGGCCGACAGTTGTCAGCAACGTCGAAACGCTGGCCCACCTCGGCCTGATCGGGCGTTTCGGTGCCGACTGGTTCACGAGCGCGGGGAGCCTCGGCACGCCGGGTTCGACCTTGCTGACGCTCGCGGGTGATGTCATCAGCCCGGGACTCGTGGTCGAGGTCAGTGCGCCGATCAGCATCGGCACCGTCCTGGTCGAACACGGTGGCCTCGTTCGCTCGCCGCAGGCAGTGCTGGTCGGCGGCTACGGGGGCCGTTGGATCAGTGGCGACTCGGCGTGGAATGCTCCGGTCGACCGGGCCGTGCTGCGACGCGCAGGTGTGAATCTCGGCTGCGGACTCATCGCGCCACTGCCAGCCGATACTTGCGGGCTCGAGGTGACTGTGCGCTTGCTCGACTATCTCGCTGCCCAAAGTGCGGGCCAGTGCGGGTCATGCGTGTTCGGACTGCCCAGGCTGGCGGTCGATCTACGCGCGATCGTGGAGGGCCGCGCCACCCGCCGGGATGTGCGCCGGTCGCATGAACTCGCCCACTCGATCGCCCGGCGCGGAGCGTGCGCGCACCCGGACGGCGCGGTTGCCCTCCTCGAGAGCGCACTGGAGGTCTTCAGCGTTGACTTGCGGCGTCACCTGCGTGGGCTACCGTGCAACCGTGGCGTCGCTGGCTGGTTCCCGCTGCCCGACGCCTCGCGCATCGGTGAGTCGCGATGAAGCACGATCGCGCGCGCCTCGTCGCGAACCCGGCGCTGTGCGACGGGCACGGGATCTGCGTACTGCGGGCTCCCGACCTGCTGACCCTGGACGCGTGGGGATTCGTCGGTGTCGAGACGGCCGAGGCGCTGTCGGGGCGCGACCTTCGGCGGGCGGCGAGTGCGGTCGCGGCGTGCCCAGAGCGGGCGCTGTCGCTGGTGCAGGTCCACGTCGCGGCTGGCAACGGTGTCGGTCTTGGAGGAAACTCGTCGACGTGGACTCCACCGAGGCGAGCGCGTGGTCGGCGCCGAGCCTCCGCAGACAGCGAGAGATAACGCGTGCTGACACACCGGATTAGTGCGTGGGCGGGTCCGGTAATAGGGACCGTGGGGGTGCTGTGCGCCGCGATCGCGATCGCGTACGTGAGCGGCACCCGAGTGGCAGTCTCGATACCCCCCGCGGCCGATATCGGCGGTCCTACTCCGACTGGCACGACTTCCGCCGGGGCTGCACCGTCCCACGAACCGGCGTTGACTTTCGTGCATCCGACCCATCCAGTTCAGGTACTCGCCGAGTCTGACGACGTCAGTGCAAAGGACGGGCCGGCCGACCTACCGAGTTCCTCGACTCAGACACCCAGCGACACCCGGCAAAGCGATGACCGCCCGACGCCGACGCGCGACGCCGCATCCGGTGGCCCGCCGGTGACCATCCCCACTGTCAAGCCCACGCCGGACTTGTCGCCGGCGCAGCCGACAGACACCTGGTCGGACGACGACCCCTCACGCAGCCCCAGTCCGTCGTCGTCCCAGTGGCAGCCGACCGACACCCCGTCATGGTCTCCGTCGGCGAGTCACAGTCACCACGACGACGACGGCGGCACCAGCGGAGCCTCGCAGCCGGATTCATGATGGTGGCGCGATCTGGTCGGCATGCGCATTCACTACGGTCGCCGCAGCTGCGTCGGCGGCGCCTTGGCACCGCTGCGCGACTCGCGGGTTTCCACGCACTCGTCCTGCTCGTCGTGCTCGGAGCGGTTGTCATCGTCTTCGTCAAGCAATTCGCGACGAGCTATCAAACCCTCGGCGCACGAACGCTCACGAGCGAGCTGCGCTCCTACACAGCCGCTGCGGCCGCCCGTCCAGAAGGCAGCGACCTGCAAGGCTTCACGGTTAGCTACTTGCAGGCGCGCGCGCTGCCTGCTGGCACGGTGCTGGTTGTCAGCTTGCCCGCAGCGCGGGTAGCAACGCCTGGGTCGACGGTCTTGCTCTCGGATTCACGGGTGACGGGGTGGCTCGCTAATCCACCGGCGCAGACGTTCACCAAAGCCGTGCACGTCAGTGGGGCCTTGACCGAGTTCCTCGTGGCGCCCATTGTCGTCGGGGGTCAGCGGACCGGAACGTTCCTCGCTGCAATCGACCTAGCCGCCGATGAAGGTCAGCGATCGCGCGTTCTCGCGCTGTCGGCAGCTGAGGCCGGTATCGCCCTGTTGGCGGGCGTCGCGAGCGCGTACCTGTTGCTCCGCCGGTTGTTGCGAACGGTAGGCAGCATCACCACAACGGCCGCTGACATCGGTAGCGGTGCGCTCGACCGCAGGCTCGGCGACCAGGGGATCGATGACGAGGTAGGTCAGCTGGCGACCACGTTCGACTCGATGCTCGAGCGCATCGACAGCGCGATGACAAGTCAACGGCGATTGTTGTCAGACGTGTCTCATCAACTGAGAACGCCACTGACAGTCGCGCGCGGCCACCTCGATGTTCTGAAACACACGGGAGAGATTGCCAACCCCAAGGTCGTGAGCGAGACCGTGACGCTGGTGCTTGATGAGCTCGACCATATGCGGGCACTCGTCGAGCGCCTCTTGCTGCTTGGCCGCGCGATGGAGCCCGACTTCCTGTCACCCGATCTCATCGATGCGCGGGCCTTCCTTGCCGACCTGCACTCGGCGTGTCAGGTGTTGGCTCCGCGCAACTGGGTGCTCGGCGCGATTCCAGACGTCGTCGTGAGTGCCGACGTCGCCAAACTACGAGGAGCGCTCCTCAATCTTGTCGACAACGCCGTTCGAGTGACGTCGGGCAGCGATACTGTCGAGATCGCGTGTGAGCTTGATCACGCGGCAGGCACTCTGACATTCGCTATCGAGGACTCAGGGCCAGGTATTCCGACCGCGCAGCGAGAGGCGGTGCTCGCCAGGTTTGCGCGCCCCGGCGCTCGGGACCAAGATGGGTCGGGCCTCGGGCTTGCCATCGTGCGTGCGGTGGCGGAAGCGCACGGCGGCTTCGTCACTGTTGGCGAGTCGCGGCTCGGTGGAGCGCGCATCGCGATGGTGCTTCCGACCAGTCTTGTGCGCAGCATCGAGGAGATCTGATGCACGTCTTGATCGTCGAGGACGACCCGCGGATCGCGTCCTTCCTCGACAAAGGTCTGCGCGCTGAGGGGTACGTCACCACCGTCGCCACAAATGCCGCCGAAGCCAACACATATGCCGAAGCGATGGACGCGGATCTCAACCTCGTGCTCTTGGACCTCGGCCTTCCCGACGGCTCAGGAGCGGGTGTGCTGCAACGCATTCGGCAGCGCCAATCCGATGTGCCAGTGATCATCCTCACTGCCCGTTCCGACGTAGGTGACAAGGTTCGCGGTCTCGACCTCGGCGCAAACGACTATGTCACTAAGCCCTTCGTGTTCGAGGAGCTGCTCGCGCGAGTGCGCGCTGCGTTGCGCACATCGGCGCAACCGACGACTACCGAGCTTGTTGTCGGTGACCTGCGTCTTGATCTGCTGACGAAGGTAGCGTGGCGAGCTGGGCAGCGGATCGAGTTGGCGCCACGCGAATGGGCCCTGCTCGAACTCTTCATGCGAAGCCCAACGCACGTACTGACTCGGCAGCGAATCTTGAATCAGGTCTGGGAATACGGCTTTGACGCCGGCAGCAATGTCGTCGACGTGTACGTCGGCTACCTCCGCCGCAAACTCAACAGGGCGGGTCTTGAGCCATTGCTGTTCACCGTTCGCCGAGCTGGCTACCGCCTGCAGCAACCCGACTGATACCAGTGGGCGCGACGCGCTAGCTCGGACCAGTCGTAGGAACAAGCCGAGGGTCGATCGCGAGGGTGGCGGGGTCTGCCGCGTGCCCGAGGAGCGGTAGCCCAGCCCAGACCTCGATGGTCTTCAGCACCGAGTAGTGACTTTCGAAGCGCGAGTCAGACATGGTGGGGACGTAGC
>Ga0265340_10001271_pt1 | contig 14472 bp, 11 predicted proteins | sample 4CB225metaG_FD_202082 | JGI IMG/M metagenome (GOLD analysis project Ga0265340, IMG submission 202082) | Rhizosphere microbial communities from Carex aquatilis grown in University of Washington, Seatle, WA, United States - 4-CB2-25 metaG | ecosystem: Host-associated > Plants > Roots >...
CGGAGGCGCTTCCCTCGGTGGAAATCGCGCTGGGTGCGACTGCCGTAGTCCCGTCAGCGCCGCCTGCGACCAGATTGGCCACCGGTGTGCCGTCGTTGACGATGGGGATACCTGGGGCAATTCCGCCTAGTTGCAGGTCCACGCCCATCGTGGTGACCGTTGTGCCGGGGTCGGGGAAGAACACCCCGATCCGGTAGGTGGTTCCCACCGGCTGATAGAGGTAGTTGATGTTGCTTGCATAGGTTGGGCCGGTAAGGGAACCTTGACGCAGTGGCCCATACCGTACTCGGTGCACGGTATCGATGAGTGAGACACTGCGCATGTCTCCAGGGCCCTCGCAGATGCAGAAGTCGTTGGATCCGACGTTCTGGGCCCCGGCGACTCCTTGCGCCACGAGGTCGACGGTCAGCAGCACATGGCCATCGAGTCGCTGGAGCGGATAGACCTTTACCAGAGCTCTTCTCGTGGTGTTTATGGATGCCTCAAAGTTCGCGACTTGCTGCCAGGCAGGTGCGGGTTCCGAACTGGAATTTGTGGAACCCGGCGTTGAGGCGGCGCCAGTTGGTGAGGCAGTGCCAGTTTTGGACGGTGACGACTGCGAATCACCTGAGCAAGCACTCAAAACCAATGTTGCGGCCAGCACCGTCGTGCCAATTGCCATAGTTCGGCCAAATCTCACGATTTTATTTCACTCCCCGCATCAATGATGGTTCGAAACGGCAGGGCTCGCCGCCGATCGGCTTCGAATGCGCAGCAGTGTAGCAAGGGAAGCAGCGGCTTAGCGAAAACATTTCCCTAAGCCTCTGCTGAGTTTTGCGGGCGGCGTACGAATGCACGACGCATTGGGCCCGGATTGGGTCCTGAGGCCCTTTGAAATTCTTCAGCGGGGTGTATGGCCGCAGAACACGCAATCAGTCACGTCGGCTGGCTTGGGTTCGCCGCACCATCGGCACGGTTCGCTCACGACCGGCGACACGCGGTCTTCTACCCACTGCTCAGGATTGTCTGGCAAGAGAACCAGCTCGCCAGCCTGATCATCGTGCCAGTAATCGGCCAAGGGGAGCTTGGACGTAACCTGAGTCACGAGGCCGGAGACTCGCCAGAGTTCCTCCAGCCCGGCCGGAATGGCTCGTGCTCCGGCATGAAGCAGACGTCGACCGAGGGGTCCAAAGTTAGGTGCGGGGAATTCACTGTCGGGCTGGGGGGAATTGGCACGAATTCGTCGGACGGTCGGGACGGGGGTCAACTGGGCCGCGAAAATTCGCGAACCAGGGAGGTATGACGCCAACTGATGCCGCAGCCTGATGCCGGGAATGTCGAGCGAGCTCACCGCTCCGACCAGCCCGATGTCGACCAGTGAGTTGGCCAGTTCGGGCAAATGACTGATGATCAATGCTGGCGGGCGGTCGAGAGAGCGAAGTGCCTGCTGCGCGATCCGGGCCATCGCGAACTGTCCCAGCGGGCCAAGCGGTAGCGGGACGATCGTGATCCGGGCCCCGAGCATGCTGCGGGCCAGGGCAATATCGCGCTTGATTCCGGCAACCTGCCGATGGCCGCAGAGTATGGCCAGGGATTTGTCGCCATCGATCAGTCGTTCCAATGCTGCTAACCGACTGGTGGGCGACAATCGGGTCAGCCCGCGTTCCTCGCCGTCCGACCAGAGTGTGGGATCGTCGGCGACGGCGACCAGGCAGGAGTCGCTGCTAGTTGCCGTAGGAGAGCCGCCCGGGAGCGTTGCCACCGGAGAAGCGGTCAGCTGTTGCTGGTGGCGCGTTGCGGCGCGTTTCAGGCCGACTATGCCGATGGGTGGGGTGGAGACGTCATCGGTCATGGAGTCGATTCTCCTCAGGAGCTGTTGTTAGCCACATCTTTGCCACTCGACGAATTCCTGATCAGGGGTGCGGTAGGAGTCCCGATCGGGCAGGGAGCCGCCGATCGTGAGCCCACCCGGCAATCCGAGAGTTAGCCGGATGAGAAGGCATCGTCCCGGCCGCCGGTCGCAGCAGGCCCAGTTCCGAAGCAGCGTGGGAACTGAGCTGGAAGTACATCGTGGAGGTGGAGTCAGCGGTAGCGACCTTGACCTCCGCAAGGCCGTCCACTCTCCGAAAGTTGCTCGGGGCAGGGCATGCCCGGCGCACCCGGTGACCTGTTGTGTGATCCCTGCGCACGGTGAAAAGCTTCATCCAGTCCGGCTCCGGGGCTCGTGGTCTCTGCCGGGGCCGAAGCTACCAATACTCGGCCGAAGCAAGCTGATCCGCGCGGATGAATCACCTACTTCGGCTAACCGGTCGCGTCGGTGGCACCCGGTGCCGGGATCCCGGAGGTGGTCGACGAGGGCTTCGGGGTGGCTCCGGTGAACTGTCGGCCAGTGGCAGAAAACGTGTTTATGATCATGGATAGCTGGCACTCGGCGCGGTGAGACTCCGGCCCAGCGACGGTCAGCGCGATCAAGGATCGATCGGTGGTCAGGTATTTTCGCTGGTACAGGTGGGCGGGGAAGGTGGTTCCGTCGTCCAGAGAGCCGGTGAAAGTGGATTCTTGATCGACCCCTCCGATCGTTCCCGCCGGAACTGGTGTCATGACCGCATTGCGCAACGTTTTCTGGTCAGGTTGGGTCTTGGCATCGAACAGCGCAAGCACCGATGCCGGAAACTGGCCGGTGAACTGAGCCTGCTCCACTCCGACAATGATGCAGAACGGGCCCGACGGCGTGATGGCATAGCGCCAGCGCCGCATCAACCCGCCATCGTCCGTCACCGTCCCGTCGTTGGCCACGAACTTCAGGTTGCTGGGCAGGCCGAACTGATAGGCCGTGCCGGAGGCCGTCGCAAAACCGGCCGGCATAGTAACTGCAGCGCCGGTAATGCTTGTCGATGAACTCGCGGAATTGGTCGGCGTGGCGTCCTTGACGCCCGATGCTTCGTTCCCACTGGCTCCCGAACAGGCAGACGTGGTTACCAGAAGTGCGCTCAGTAGGCTAATTCCGAAAAATTTAGGCATTTGTCATTTCCTCTCGTAATTGCGTAACTCGTTTCTTTGGGTGCTCATCTATTCATCAATTCAAGTCGAATTGATTGAATCGAGTGATCGTCTGTCTGTACTGCTCCCATTGGATTGATCGTGCAGGTGTCATAGTGCACGTGGCCGTTCTCCGTTCCTCCGGCATCCAAGCAGGATGGGGTTGGCCCTAGGGTCCGAACGGTGATCGCGCTGACGCGGACTTGAGATGAATAGGCCTGAGGATAAATCACTCGCCGGTTTCCGGCCAGACCCAGGTGAAAGGCGACAATCGCCTGGCGACCATCGGTCGGAACCGAGGTGATATGGAAGGCTTTGGCCGGGTCGGGCCGGGTGATCCTGAGGGGGTGGCCAGCGCCGTCCCGTATCTGGCTATAGGCGAGTCCTTGGCCCGTGAGTGCGTGCCCGCTGTCGTCGTACCCATCGTCCGAAGCGATCACCTCGAGCGTGAGGGTCCTTGGCAGGTCCTTCCGGGTGGCCTCGAACCGCAGCGTCACGTCCGTGCCGTTGGCGACCGGCGTGAGCGTGACCTGCAAGGTGGCCGTTATCGCGGGAATCCTTGGCGTCATCCTGCCTCCGACGGCGTGCACGAGAATTGTTCCCAGGGCGATGGCGAAGGCAACGAGCCCGCAGCTCAGGGCGAAGAGAAACTTCAGCGCGCGCTGCTGGGCGGGGTTCATCACTGGCCGCACGCATTCCACTTCACGAAACCGCTCCCAGGAGAGTAGTAGGTGCCGCCGATGATCTTTCGATCCTCGGATTTCAGCCCGGCCTCAACCCCGAAGGTGAGTACATCCCCGCCCTTGATCGCCAGTTTGTCGCCCCCGGTCTGGCTGGCGTACGCCGTGGCGGTCAGCTGAGTGCCGTCTGCGCCGCTGTCGAAGAGGTCGTAGATCCCTTTCACTCCGGCGTAGGCGCCGGGTGGGTTCTGGCCCCCGTCGCCGTTCAGCAACGGGACATCGATCGAGTGCAAGCCGTCGGCGAGTACGTTCCGGTTTTCTCCCTTTCTGAGATCGATTCGGAACTGTAGCTTGCCGGTGAAAGCGCCCCCGACATTACTGCTCCCTTTCAATGTTCCGCTCGGTGTGAGGCCGGCGAAACCACCAAGTTTGGTGCTCGCTCCGAGTGGAACCTTTCCGCCGAATTGGGCCTTGAGGGTGCCCGCTGCATCAACGGTGGCGGTAATTGCCTGGCCGCTGGAGTTGTACTCGATCCCGAGTACGACTTCGCCGCTGGACCCCCAGCGGCTGTGATCCTCGAGGAGATCTGTCCGCCGAATCCGGCTGTCACGAGTGCCGCGATGATCGCGGCGATCACCACAATGATCCCCATGAGTTCCGTGGAGACCTGGCCGCGATCGTCGCTACCCGAACGGCGGCGACCTGGGCGTGGGTGCCGGCTGGTCATAATCCCCGATGGTGGCTGCCGGGGGTGGGTCTTTCGGAGGGTCCTGGGGCCCTAAGCCGCCCGAACCGGGCCCTGATCCGGGTGCGGACCCGCTTGGCCACGGTGGGGGTGCCCTAGCCTGTCGGCCATGCCCCAACTGCTCGTTGACGGAACACTGGTCGCCGAGGTCGAGGAGGCTCGGTCGTTCGCGGAGCGTTCGCGGGGACTGCTCGGTCGGGATGGCATCGCCACCGGCCTGGTGCTGCGCCCGGCCAGTTCCGTGCACACCTTCGGTATGCGGTTCGCCATCGATGTCGTCTATGTCGACCGAAATGGCCTGGTGCTGGCGGTTACCACCATGGCCCGGCAGCGAATGGGGCTGCCCCGGTTGCGAAGTAAGTGGATCCTCGAGACCGAGGCCGGACGGTGTGCGCACTGGGGGATCTGCGCCGGCCGTCGTCTCACAATCGGGTAATACCGGTCAAAGCGGCTGGTTGTATCTCCGTTAGGAGATCGAGACCTTCTGTTGGCCTAATCGATCACATTGGGTGAGAGACTGATGTCATCAAGTTGATGACACGCCGTCACCTCTTGACATGATTTGCCCGCTACTGAGACTGTTTCGGCAAGCCAGGTGGCTGATGGTGGTTACCGAAGGTACGCGGTACAGTTTAAGTACTGGCCTTAACTAAAAACTTAGCGTGACGGAGTCTTACTCCATCACGAAGTGTCGAGGGGGGTACCTTCGCCGGTAGGGGTTTGCGAAACCGGCAGGGTCCTTAGACGCGGAGCCCGGGTGGCGTGAGCGAACGCGCTGCCCGGGCCCCGCCTTCAACTTCCGTTCAGGTTCAGGAGCCCGGTGATGGGCGGCCGTCCAGCACCGGTAAAGCTCCCGGGAGCAGCGTGAGTTCGCGTTGACAGCTCGGCCTGGGAGAGTCTGCTCATGCGCCGCTTCATCGTCTTGCTCACCGTCATCGTCCTGCTACTGATCGTGGCGGACCGGGCTGCCTGGTGGACGGCGCAGCGTGGGCTCGCGACCGCCATCCAGAACTCCCAGAACCTCACTGAACGCCCTACCGTGCATGTGGCCGGTTTTCCCTTCCTCACCCAAGCCCTTGGCGGCCGCTATCAGCAGGTGGACGCCGATATCAGCGATCTGTCGGTCCAGAACGGCCTGACCGTCAACAAACTTCACGTCCGGTTGCGGGGTGTCCGGGTAAAGGCCGGCGATCTGATCAAGGGGCAGGTGTCGAAAGCTCCCGTCGACGAAGCGTCCGCCGTCGCGACCGTGAGTTACGCCTCGCTCGATGCCGTCGCCAAGACCAACATTCCGGATGATCGGCTCAAGGTGAAGTTCGGCCCGGGCCAAGGGCAGTTGCTCTCGATCACCGGCAGCTACGCCAGCGCGCTGATCAAGGTCCAGGTGAAGGCCCAGGCCCAGGTTTCGGTCAAGGACGGCGACCTGGCTGTCGGCCTGATGCCCGCGTCCCTGGCCAGCTTGCCGGCTTCGATCCGGGCCCAGGTGACGTCGCTGTTCGATGGCGGGGCGTACCGGCTGCCCAAGCTGCCGCTGGGGTTCGAGGCCAAGACCGTGACCGTCGGCCCGGACGGAGTGACCGTCAGCGCCGCGGCCACGTCCGTGGAGCTGACCCAGCAGCAGCCTGCGCAGTAGGGGAAGAGGCAAGCAGACGGATCAGCGGTGCTGGAGCGCGTCGAGCGCGACCGCCATGGCCGCGGCCACCCTGCCGTCCAGTTCGGCGCCCGGCACCTCGATCATGTAGCGGTCCCGCAGGGTGCGCTTGCGCACCGAACTGAACAGCACCCGGCCGCTGGGGTCGGTGAAATCGAAGTGGAAGACGAACGGTGACGGCAGGTCGGACAGGACCGGCAGCAGTTCCCAGAGCCGGCGGGCGATGGCCACGTTCTGGTTGCGCTCGGTACCGAACAGTTCGATCCCGCCGCCCGTCCCGAGATGCCAGGACGAGCGCAGGAACGACTTGGCGAAGTCCTTCCGGAACCAGCCGATGGGCTGGCCGGAGGCATCGGTCACGTCGTAGGTCGCGCCCAGGTCGATGCGCTGGCGGGCCTTGAAGCCGAACACCGCTGTGGTCCGACTCTCGTCGGTGTAGAAGGTGACCTGCTCTTTGAACGCCAGCCGCTTCTGCTGAGCGAACGCCAGCAACTCGCCCGGCCTGCCGTCCGGCTGGACGGCGCGGATCTCGTACCGGTTCACCATCAGGGTGATCTTCTGGGTGACGGTGAAACGTTCGATCTTGGCCAGGTCTGTCATCTGAATCTTCCGCTCGTCGAGTCCCGATAGTGCCGGTCATCGTGACACGGATCAACGATCGCTGCTGCTCACCTGGTGCTGGATCGAGAATCGCCGAGCCCAGCCTAGGGTTGGGTCGCCCGGGGCCCCGGTCACCTGGCCTGCGCGGTCGAGGGCGACACCGTAGGGGCGGGGGAGAGCGAAGGCGCGGAGGACAGCGCGGGCGAGGGCGAGGGCTCTGCGGTGGCTCCGGTGAACTCCTGGCCGGTGAGGGCGAAGGTGCTGAGGATGTCGGTGTAGCGGCAAGTAGCGGCTTGACCTTCGGGGCCGGCGACCACCAACTGGATCAGTGATCGTCCCCGGGTGAGGTACCGGCGCTCGTAGAAGTGGTTGGTCAGCAACGTTCCGTCGTCCAGGGCGCTGGTGAAAGTTGACTCCTGGTCCACCGCACCGATCGCACCCGGCGGTGTTGGCTTGATTACCTCGTTCCGTAGGGTGTGCTGGTCCCGTTGACTCTTGGCCGCGAAGAGCTGGATCGCGAACTGCGGGAAGTCGCCGGTGAAGTTCTTCTGCTGGATCGCCAGCACCACGCAGAACGAGCCCGAAGAGCCGACGGCGTAGCGCCAGCGCTCTTCCAGTACGCCACCGTCGCCAATCTTCCGGGTGTCCAGGGCATAGACCGGGCTGCTGGGCAACCCGAAGGTGTACGACATGCCGGAAACCCGATGGAACCCCGCGGGTAGTGCTGCGGCCGCGGCCGGCGCGGGCCGGGTCGACGACTTGGTGCCGCTCGAAGAACCAGAGGCACTGCCGGAACAAGCGGCAACTCCAGCGACGAGCGCTCCGATGGTGGCTACACGCCCGGCCCGGCCGATGATCCGATGCACGCTGTACTCCACTTGTCGAGACGTTCGGGGAATAGGCCGACGGCGCCGGTCGAGGTCAGTTCGGCAGGACCAGCCGGATGGCCCCCTGGGGAGAGTCACCAGTCTCGACGGAGGCGACAGCCTGACCGTTGGAGGTGATGATGCAGGAGTCGTAATTGGGATTCATCGGATCGAGAGGGCTTCGTTCCTGGCACGACGGCATTGCGCCCGAGGTGTGCACCGTGACCGTCCGGAACCACACCTCTGAGGTCATCGGGGCCGGGAAGATCACTTTGCGCCCGCCGACGTCGGCGATCCGGAAGGAGATCGTTGCTCGGCGCCCGTCCGTCGGCAGTTTGATCGTCATTCCCCCCGATCGTGGGGTGGTCGATGGCAGCGCTCTTCCCGTGCCGTCGTGCGCCTGGGTATAGGTCAAGCCTTGGTGCGTGCTCGGCGGTCCTTCGGAGATTATTTCCGAGTCATTGTCGACGAAATTCAACGACAGCGTTTTGGGCAGGCTCCGGGTCGAGTTCTGAGCCACCTGAATGGTCAGGACCACATCGGTGGCCCCAGCCGTCGGGGTCAGTGACACGCTCAAGGTGGTGGGCACCACGTGGGAGGGCCCCGGAAAGAGACCGCGCACGAGGTGCACGCCGATGAACGCGAAGAATCCCAGAACGAAGATCGCCATCACGACGAACGCCCCGATCAGACCGGCCCCCGCGCTACCGCGCTGGTCGCCGCAAAATGTCATTCGCCCGGGGCTCGTCATTTGCCGCACTGTTCCCAGGTAACGAATCCACTGCCGGGAGAATAATACGATCCGGAACTGATCTTCTGATCTTCGAAGGTCAGGCCACCCTCGACGCCAAAGGTGAGCCCATCGCCGCCCTTGGCCTCGAGATCGGTGCTGTTCGATGCCGTGTCGTAAGTGGTCTTCGTCAATTGGGTGCCGTCCGCACCGGTATCGAACAGGTTATAGACACCTGCGACCCCGTCCGTAACGCTGGGGGTGATCTGGCTGCCGTCTCCGGACAGTACCGGCAACCCGATCGAGTGCAGCCCGTCGGCGAGCACGTTCCGGTTGTTCCCCTTGGTCAGATCGATCTCGAAAGCGAGCTTGCCGGTCTTCCCCGCACCTATCGATCCAGCTCCTTCGAGGCTCCCCTTGGGGGCCTTGCCGGCGAAGTCGCCCAGCTTGGTTTCCGGGCCACTCATTTCCGGGCCGAATTCTGCCTTGAGGGTGCCGGCTGCTTCGACGGAAGCTTTGATGGCCTGGCCCTTGTCATTGTAGGTCAGGCCGACCACGACCTCGCCGTCGGCACCGGCCTCTCCTCCGACCGTGTCGAACAGACCTAAAGTAGCGGCACCCTCGGCCGACACTTTGCTATAAATGGTGCGCTGGATCCCGTGGTCCTCGTTCGCGGGCTCCACTTTGAGTCCGACGACGGCCGAACCAGACGCCGACAATTCGCCCTTCGCGACCCCGAGCTCACCACCTAGTGAACCGTCGACCTGCTCTCCGCCCTCGAAGAAATATGCCTTCGCCGGTGGTGGGTTGAACGAATGGCCGTCGAGCTTGTCTATGATCTTGTGACCCAAGCCGAACGGATCGGCGTACCACGGCAGGACGGCCTGTTTCACGACCTCGTGCTCGGAATCGGTGACGAAATCCCTGGCCGCCTTCTCGTCGGAGAATTCGTACTTCGATCCTCCGCCTCCGGCCAGCAGCGCCTTCACCTCGGCCTCGCCGCCTTCTCCGAGGTCGCCGAGATGAGCGTCCTCACCGAACAGGAAATCGGCGCCGGCTTGGCCGTGCCCCTCCAGCGTCACGTACCAGTGTTCCTTGCCGTCCTTGTCGACCGTCCGGCTCAACGTGTATTTGCCGGTCGCGCCGACATTCACGCTGAAAGCCACGACTTCGGCGCTGGCCTCGCCGCTTGAGCTCAGCGTCTCGCAGGCGGTTTCCGGTTCGTGCCGGACGCTCTGCGAACTGCAGGCGCCACCATAGATCCGGCACACCGAGGTCTGGATATCGCCCGAGAGCTGGCCGCCGAAACCGGCGGTGGCCAGCGCGGCGATCACGATGGCCACGACGACGATCAGGCCCATCAACTCGGCCGACACCTGACCGCGGTCGGTCTGACGGCGCGCCGCCGTGGACGGGGGACTGCTCATGACCGTGAGCCTGGCGTTCGGGCGCGTGACTGCCGAGGGTCCCGGGGCCCAACCGGCCCCTGATCCGGGCCCATTCCTCGTGGCGACGCGGCCTCGACTGGACTAAATTGAGCGGAACAGACTCAAGTCTGGGCGCGTTGTTCCTGACAGCTACCCACACTCGGAGGACACTGAGAACCATGGACCTGAAGCTCACCACCCGCAGCCAGGAGGCGATGACCTCCGCCATCCGGCAGGCCGTCAGCGACGGCGCTCCCCAGGTGGAGCCGGCGCATCTGCTGGCGGCCCTGCTCGCCCAGGGTGACGGCGTGGCTCCCGCCCTGCTGCAAGCGGTGGGCGCCGATCTCGCCGTCCTCAAGCGGGCCGCCGAGTCCGCCCTGGCCACCTTGCCCAAGGCCAGTGGACAATCGGTCAGCTCGCCCAGCCTCAGCCGGGCCACCCTGCAGGCGCTGAACGCCGCCGGTGACGCCGCCCGCGAGCTGGACGACGAGTACATCTCGACCGAACACCTGGTGATCGGCCTGGCCGCCGCGGGCAAGGGCGGTGGCCCGGTGGCCGCCGCCCTGACCTCGGCCGGAGCCACCAAGGCGGCCCTGCTTGCCGCCCTGCCCAAGGTCCGGGGCAACGCCCGGGTCACCAGCCCCGACCCGGAAGGCACCTACAAGTCGCTGGAGAAGTACAGCGTCGACCTGACCGAGCAGGCCCGTGAAGGCCGGCTCGACCCGGTGATCGGGCGCGACGCCGAGATCCGCCGGGTGGTCCAGGTGCTCAGCCGCCGGACCAAGAACAACCCGGTGCTGATCGGCGAGCCGGGCGTCGGCAAGACCGCCGTGGTCGAGGGGCTGGCCCAGCGGATCGTCGCCGGCGACGTCCCCGAGTCCCTTCGCGGCAAGCGGCTGATCAGTCTCGACCTGGCGGCCATGGTGGCCGGGGCCAAGTACCGCGGCGAGTTCGAGGAGCGGCTGAAGGCCGTGCTGGAGGAGATCAAGTCCAGCGACGGGCAGGTCGTCACCTTCATCGACGAACTGCACACCGTGGTCGGGGCCGGGGCCACCGGCGAGGGCGCGATGGACGCCGGGAACATGCTCAAGCCCATGCTGGCCCGCGGCGAGCTCCGCCTGGTCGGGGCGACCACCCTCGACGAGTTCCGCGAGCACATCGAGAAGGACGCCGCCCTGGAGCGGCGGTTCCAGCAGATCTACGTCGGTGAGCCCAGCGTCGAAGACACCATCGGCATCCTGCGTGGCCTGAAGGAACGCTACGAGGCCCACCACAAGGTCGCGATCACGGACGCCGCCCTGGTCGCGGCGGCGGCCCTCTCGCACCGCTACATCCCCGGCCGCCAGTTGCCGGACAAGGCGATCGACCTGATCGACGAGGCCGCCAGCCAGCTCCGGATGGAGATCGACTCCTCCCCGGAGGAGATCGACGCGCTGCGCCGCCAGGTCGACCGGCTGAAGATGGAGGAGATGGCCCTCGCCCACGAAGGCGACCCGGGCAGCCTGGCCCGGCTGGAGAAGCTGCGGGCCACCCTGGCTGACCGGTCCGAGCAACTGGCCGCCCTGACCGCCCGCTGGGAGCTGGAGAAGGCCGGTCTGAACCGGGTCGGCGCCCTGATGGAACGGATCGACACCCTGCGCGGGCAGGCCGAGCGGTTGCAGCGCGAAGGCGACCTGGCCGGTGCCTCCCGGTTGCTGTACGGCGAGATCCCGACCATCGAGAAGGAACTCGCTCAGGCTCAGGCCGCGGAGGCCGGGGCCGCGAACGGCGCCCGCCCGGCCGGGTCCGGTGAGACCGGCGGCGGCCCCGAGCCGATGGTCAAGGACGAGGTCGGCCCGGACGACATCGCCAACGTGGTCGCGGCCTGGACCGGCATCCCCGCGGGCCGGCTGCTCGAGGGCGAGAGCGCCAAGCTGCTGCGGATGGAGGACGTGATCGGGGCCCGGCTGGTCGGCCAGAAGGCGGCCATCCGGTCCGTTTCGGACGCCGTCCGCCGCTCCCGGGCCGGGATCAGCGACCCGGACCGGCCGACCGGCTCCTTCCTGTTCCTCGGCCCCACCGGCGTCGGCAAGACCGAACTGGCCAAGGCCCTGGCCGACTTCTTGTTCGACGACGAGCGGGCGATGGTCCGGATCGACATGAGCGAGTACGGCGAGAAGCACAGCGAGGCCCGGCTGATCGGGGCGCCCCCCGGGTACGTCGGCTACGAGTCCGGCGGCCAGCTCACCGAGGCGGTCCGGCGCCGTCCGTACAGCGTGGTGCTTTTCGACGAGGTCGAGAAGGCCCACCCGGACGTCTTCGACGTGCTGCTTCAGGTGCTGGACGACGGCCGGCTGACCGACGGGCAGGGCCGGACGGTCGATTTCCGGTCCACCATCCTGGTGATGACCTCCAACCTCGGCTCGCATTTCCTGGTCGACCCGATGCTCAGCGACGAGGAGAAGGCAAAGGCCGTGCAGGCGGCGGTCCGGTCCACGTTCAAGCCGGAATTCCTGAACCGGCTGGACGACGTCGTGCTGTTCGAGCCGCTCGGCATGGAGGAGCTGGCCCAGATCGTCGAATTGCAGGTGGCTCTGCTGGCCCGCCGGCTCACCGATCGCCGGCTCGAGCTGGTGGTCACCCCGGCGGCCCGGGAATGGCTGGCCTTCACCGGTTTCGACCCGCTCTACGGGGCCCGGCCACTACGCCGGCTGGTCCAGCGCGAGATCGGCGACCGGCTGGCCAAGGCCCTGCTGGCCGGCGAGATCCGGGACGGCGACGGCGTTCTGGTCGACACCGCCGCGGGGTTCGACGCGATGGGGCAGCCCGAAGGTTCCCGGTCCGGTCTGGTGGTCCGGAAGCTGGCTCCCGGAGAGACGGTGGAAGGTGAGGGCGTGACCCGGGTCGGTCCCGATCCGAGTGATGACGACGAAGGCGGCAACGGTCCCGGCTCGCTCGGCAGCGGCGGTTCCGACATCGCCTCCCTGCCCGGTTGGTGAGGCCCGGTTGGTGAGGCCCGGTTGGTGACGCCCGGGCGTTGACGCCGCTCGCCGGATGAACGAAGGCCAGGCGCCGCGAGTGCAGCACCTGGCCTTCGGCTATCCGTTCCGGACGTCTAAATGATCGTCAGGCGCCGGAGGTCTTGCTCGACCAGAGGATCTTGTTGTCCGAGATCCGGGTCAGGGCCAGGTTTCCGCTGTTCTTCAGAATCAGCGTGGCCGCGCCCTTTCCGCTGGTCTTGGTCTGCCACTCCACCGTGCCGTCGGAGCGGTACAGCACCAGGTTGCCGGTGGTCGTGACGGTCAGCCAGTCGTCGTCCTTGGCCTTGCTGTGCCAGATCGTGGTGCTGTTCTTGGCCAGCACCAGATCGCCGTTGCTGCGCAGGGCCAGGCTGAACGTGCCGTTCGGAGAGACCATTTTGACGCCGGCCCGGTAGAGCGCCAGGCCACCGGTCAGGGTGGACAGGGACGCCGCGTTCTGCGTCGGCGCCGCCTTCTGGCTGGACTTACTGGTCCACTCCTGCGCGCGGCTGGCATTGTTGACCAGCGCCAGGTTGCCGGTGTTGCGCAGGTACAGCGTGCTCGCCCCGACGCCGCTGGTCTTGGTCGACCAGACCGACTGGTTGTACTTGTCGTAGGCGGCCAGGTTGCCGGTGCTGTTCAGCTTGACCCAGGCCGCGCCCTTGGCCGCCGACCAGATCGTCCGGCTGCCGGGCTTCTGCAGCACCAGTTTGCCGTCGCTGGCCCGCACCGTCAGGCAGTACAGGGTGTTCGCGCTGCAGATCTTCTGACCGCTGAGCAACGCCGTCCCGGAGGTGATCTGGCCGGGGGTGGTGGTGGCGGCCGGCTTGGCCGTCGGCTGCAGGGCGAAAAGCAGCTTGCGCGGCCAGGTCTTGCTGACGTTGGTCACCTTGTTCGCGGTGGCTGCACCGACGATCGCGGCCTGCACGGTGGCCGGTGTCGCGGTCGGGTGCTTCTCCAGATAGATCGCGACGGCTCCGGTCACGTGCGGCGTTGCCATCGACGTGCCGTCCAGGGTGGCGTACAGGTCGTCGCCGGTATTACCGTCGCTGTCCTTACCGCCCCAGGACGACTCGATCCCGACGCCGGGTGCGTACAGATCCACGCAGGAACCGTAATTGGAGAAACCGGCCCGCTTGTCGGCCTTGTCAGTGGCCCCGACCGTGATCGCGGTCTTGACGTCGGCCGGGGAGTAGGAACAGGCGCTGGCGCCGACGTATTTTCCGGTGCTCTTGTTCAGTACGCCGTTGCCGGCCGCGACGACGACGCTCACATTGTCGGCGATGACGCGCTTGACCGCGGCGTCCAGTGCGGTGTCCTTGGGTCCGCCCAGGCTCATGTTCACCACGGCCGGGCCGGTGGTGTGGTTGTCGATCACCCAGTTGAGACCGGCTATCACCCCGGCGGTGCTGCCCTCCCCCTTGCAGTTGAGCACCCGAACCGAAACCAGCTTCACGTCCTTCGCGGCCCCCTCCACGACGCCACCGATGGTGCCGGCGACATGGGTGCCGTGACCGGCGCAGTCGGCCGTCTGGTGGCTGTCGCAGCCGAGCGTTCCCTGAGCGTCCATCGGAATGTCACACAGGCCCGCGGTGACCCGGGTCGGGATGCTCTGGCCGGCGACGTTTGTGGTGAATTCCTGGTGGGTGCTGCGAATGCCGGTGTCGACGACGTACGCGGTCACCCCCGCCCCGGTCGCGGTGTAGTAGTACTTTTTCTTCAGCGGCAGGCTGCGCTGGTCGATCCGGTCAAGCCC
>Ga0265340_10001272_pt1 | contig 14467 bp, 12 predicted proteins | sample 4CB225metaG_FD_202082 | JGI IMG/M metagenome (GOLD analysis project Ga0265340, IMG submission 202082) | Rhizosphere microbial communities from Carex aquatilis grown in University of Washington, Seatle, WA, United States - 4-CB2-25 metaG | ecosystem: Host-associated > Plants > Roots >...
CGAGCAGTTCGGCGTCGATTCCCAGTTCCTCGGCGGCCTCGCGGCGCACGGTCTGACGGGGATGCTCACCCGGCTCGACATGACCGCCTGGCGGCAGCCACAGACCGGCCTGGCGATGCTCGACCAGAAGGATCCGATGATCTCAAGGGTCGACTCGTGGCCGGGCCGGGGATCGGCCGGATCGAACAACCCGATCGTCAGGAAGCCCAGCGTGCGCAACGGTTCCCAGGTCGGCGGCATGGGGGCTCCTTCATCGTCGGTACGGATCGTGGTCAGGGTAGCGGGCAATTGTGCTGGCGCCGTTCATTTTTCCGAAACGTTAATTTGACTCCGCTGAAATCTGTTATAACTATATTGAGTTGCTCAGATTTGCTAGGGGTACGGCCCTCTGGGAAACGTGAGGCGATATGTTGCTCACTGAATTCGCGACGACCATTCACGCCGCCTCCGCCGCTTGTACCGCCACCTCCCCTCCGGCCAGTTGTCAACCGTCATGGCTGGACACGGGCAGCAACGGATGGCAGCTCACCGCGGCGACGTTCGTCGGCCTGATGAGTATTCCCGGCCTGGCCCTGCTGTATGGCGGGCTGGTGCCCAAGAAATGGGTCGTGAACACCATGTTCATGGCCTTCACCGGGTTCTCCACCGTGCTCGTCGTATGGGTGCTGTGGGGCTACAAGATGGGTTTCGGATCGCCCATCGGTGGTGGTTCCGCGAATCACTACTCGTACTCGTACGGTCCCAACTTCTTCAAGAATTTCTTCGAGAATTTTGTCGGTCATCCCGAGACCTCGCTCAACGGCCGATGGCAGGTCTCGCAGGCCGAACTGCCCACCGGCACGCTGTTGCCGCTGACCCAGGGTGCCGCTGCCCTGTTCTACTTCCAGTTCGTGTTCGCGGCGATCACGCCGCTGCTCTTTCTGGGCAGTGTGCTCGGCCGGATCAAGATCAAGGTCTGGATCATCTTCGTCCCGCTCTGGAGCACGTTCGTCTATGCCGTCAACGCCATGCTCATCTGGGGTGGCGGTTACTGGACCCATGAGGGTGCGGTCGACTACTCCGGCGGGTACGTCATCCATCTGGCCGCTGGCACCAGCGGTTTCGTCGCGGCCTGGCTGATCGGTCCCCGGCTGGCCCAGGACCGGGCCCGCTTCATCCCGCACAGCCTGCCGCTGGTCGCCATCGGCGCGGGCATCCTCTGGCTGGGGTGGAACGGATTCAACGGTGGCGACCCGTATTTCGCCAGTGCCGATGCCGCCGCCGCGGTGGTGAACACCAACCTGGCGACCGCCTGCGGTCTGCTCACCTGGGTGCTGCTCGACCTGTTCGTCAGCCGGGAGAAGAAACCCACCTTGCTGGGCGCGGTCAACGGGATGATCGTCGGCCTGGTCGCGATCACTCCCGGCGCGGGGTACGTCAACGGGCTCGGGGCCATCCTCACCGGCGTCATCGCCAATGTGATCGTCTGGCTGGCCTGGACCTATCTCCAGCCGATCCTGATCCGCAAGGTCGACGACGCGATGGGGGTGGTCTACACCCACGGACTGGCCGGGCTGTGCGGTGGGCTGCTGGTCGGGATCCTGGCCGACCCCAGCGTGGTGGTGTACCCGAAGACCACGGCGGGAACCTCGTTCTCGGTGACCGGCTGGATCTACGGAAACCACAAATTGCTGCTTCTGCAGTTGCTGGCCGCGCTGACCGTCATCGTCTGGGACGGCCTGGTGACCTTCCTCATTCTGAAGCTCATCAGCCTGGTCACGCCCTTGCGGATGTCGGACGAGGATCTGGCCGTCGGCGATCTCGCCGTTCATGGTGAAGAGGCCTATCCCGCCGACGACGTCATGGCCGGGGCGGCGCGATGACCGCAGTGGATCACGCCCGCTGGACGCAATGGCTCCCGGACGGCAGCCGCTCGGTCGGCTCGCCCTGGGTCTGGCGCGGATTCGTCTTCATGGCCCTGATCGCGCTGGGTTTGTGCATTTCGTTCCTCGGTGCCGGCTGGTTCTTCTACGCCACGGCCTGGGCCGTCATTGCCCTCGGCTGGTTCGCCATCGGTATGTGGCTCTGGCGAAAGCACATTCAGGACGACGACGAGGCGCGAAGATGAAACTGATCACCGCAATCATCAAACCGTTCAAGCTCGACGAGGTCCAGGCGGCGCTGACCCAGGCCGGCGTCAACGGGATGACCGTCACCGAGGTCAAGGGCCACGGCCGGCAGCGAGGTCACACCGAGGTGTACCGGGGCGCCGAGTACACGGTGAACTTTCTGCCCAAGGTCCGGATCGACGTCGTGGTCGATGACGCCGACGCGGCCGCGGTCATCGATGCGATCGTGGCCGGGGCCCGCACCGAGAACATCGGCGACGGCAAGGTCTGGTCGTTCTCCCTCGATGAGGTAGTGCGCGTGCGAACCGGTGAACGCGGGATCGACGCCCTGTGATCCGGGCCGGATGAGGGCAATGGTGCGAGGAACCAGTGCAGCTCATCAGCGCCGTGATCCGGCCGGTGCGGGTCGACGCGGTCTGCGCCGCACTGCAGAGCTTCGGTACCCGTGAGTTCGGGGCCGATGCGCACTAGCCCGGTCGGGCCGGGGTCGTGACCGCGGTGTCCGGGGCCGGGGCCGGCGGTCCCTACCTGCGCGGAGGCAGTGTCGTCCCGCTGGAGGGCCGCCGGCTGGGCCGGGCGCTGGGTGTTCTCGGCCTCACCGTCGTGGCCGTGATCGCGGTGATCCTGACGGTGGACGCCGCCCGGAACGCACTGGTGATGCACCATCTCGACACCCGCGGGCAGAAGGTGCAGGTGACTGTCACCGGATGTCTGGGCCGGGCGTCCGGGACCGGCATCACCCCGGTCGGGTACACCTGCCGGGGTGGCTTCACCCTCCGGGGCCACCGCTACCGGGCGGTGATTCAGGGCAGCAGCCGCCGGCATCCGAGTGGGGAGACGCTCAGCGCGATCACCGACCCGCGGGATCCGCGGGTGCTGTTCACGATCGGCTCGCTCGCGCGGGCGCCGTCGCCCGGCCGGGGTTTCATCCTTCCGGCCGCTCTGTTCGGGCTGGTGCTGGCGGGCGCCGGCTACCTCAGCCGGTCAGTTGGGCCGGCCCGGACAGCCGGCTGAGCGCGCGCCGGCTGCGCTGCGCCCAGTGCGGCGCGCCGATCTGCTCGGCCACGGTGATGGCGTCGCGGTAGTGCTGGGCCGCGCGGGTGGGCCCGTGCAGGACGGCGGCGAGGTCGCCGAGGGTGTGGTCGACCGGGCCGAGGGTGATGTGGGCGTGCAGCAGGCCGGGCAGGTGCCCGGCCCAGGGCAGGAGCTGCTGGTAGCAGGAGCCGGCGGTGACGAGGTCCTCGAGCTGGAGGGCGTTTTCGGCCCGCAGCGTGGTCCAGCGGAACCAGTAGTGGTCGTGGGGGAGTGCGAGCTGAGGTTTCCAGACCGCCCGGGCCTGCTCGCGCTGGCCGACCGCGATCAGCAGCCAGGTGTACGGCTCCACGATGGCGTCGCCGTACCGTTCGTAGGCCGGCCCGGCCCGGCGGGCGAGTTCGGCCTTCCGGGCCCGGCCTTCCGGGCCGCCCCGGGCGTGTTCGATGCAGAACCGGATGAGCAGTTCCAGGGCCTCGATGTTGGAGTCACCGATGCCTTTGAGCTGGGCCAGGACCGGGGTGAACGTGCTGATCGCCTGGTCGAACCGCCCCGCGACCAGTTCGCGCAGACCGCTGAACATGCCCAGGATGCCCAGGGCGAGCCCGAGCTGACCGCTGGTGGCGTGCTCGACGGCCTGGTCGAGATGCCGCTGGGCCCGGTCGAGGTCGTTGCGGGCCAGTTCGGCGATGCCCAGGATGTGGTGGGCCTGGGCCTGGTAGGCGTCGAGTCCGGCCGCGGTGGCGACGGCGAGTTGCTGCTGGCCGATGGTGTCCAGTTCCGGCCACTGTTGCGGTCCGAGGGTGGAAACGTAGCGGTAGCGCGCGTTGTAGGCCCGGCAGAGCAGGGCCGGGTCGTCGAGCCGGACGGCCAGGGCGACCGCCTCGGCGGTGGCCCGGCCGGCCCGGACCGGATCGTGGGCCTCGACCTCGGTGGCGAGGGTGGTGAGCAGGCGGCAGCGGGTGTCCGGGTCGGCGGCGGGGGTGGCCGCCAGCATGGCTTCGAGCCCCTCGACCATCGCCTGGTCGAACTCCTGGTACGCCCGAACGGCCCACAGGGCCGGCGCGTCATAGCTGGTGAGGGCCCGGGCCAGGCGGTGCTGGTCACCGAGCCGGTGGGCCAGGGCCACGGCCTGGTCGCGGGAGAGCATGGCGTCGCGGACCTTGCCGGCGTGGCCCTGGGCCGAAACCAGGGCACAGAGCAGGTCCAGACGCAGGATGTCGGTGTCGGCGGGATCGGTCGGTTCCAGGACGTCGAGGGCCCGGGCCAGCAGCCCGGCCGCTTCCTGATGGGCGCTGACCGCGGTGGCGGCCCGGGCGGCCTCGGCGCCGCGGACGGCCGCCGAACGGGCGGTCGCGCCGGTGGCGGCCGCGAGGGCGTGATGCCCCAGGGCCGCGGCGTCACCGGGCCGGTACCGCTCCAGCGCGGCCAGCACCCGGGCGTGCAACTGGGCCCGGCGGACCCGGGAGAGGTCCTGGTAAAGGGTGTCGCGAACCAGCACATGAGAGAACCTCATCGAGGTGGACGCGAGCTCGGTGAGCAGTCCGGCCGCGATCGCGGCCTCCAGGCCGTCGAGTACCGTCGCGGCGCCGGGCGGATCCGGGGAGAGCTCGGGGGAGAGCAGGATCTCGGTGTCGAGGTCCAGGCCCATCACGGCCGCGATCCGCAGCACGGCCTGAGCCGGGGCCGGCAGGGCGGCCAGCCGGCGGCGCAGGATGTCGCTCACCCCGGTGGGTACCGTCTCGGTCGCCGCGGCGACTCCCTCGGTCGCGATCAGCCGGGCGGTTTCACCGACGAACAGCGGGTTGCCCCCGGTGCGGGCCGTGATCAGCCGGACGACGTCGGGCGTGAGCCCGGCCCCGGCCCGGGCCCGCAGGAGCTGCCCCACATCGGCCTCGGTCAGGCCGGGGAGATCGATCCGGTCGGTCCGGGGGCCGACCAGAGCGGCCCAGGCGGTGGCCACCGCGGCGCCGACCTCGGTCGGGCGGAAGGTACCGGCGACCAGTACCGCCCGGTCGGCCAGCTCGGTCGCGGCGTAACGCAGGATCTGCAGAGTCTCCTCACCGGCCCGGTGCACGTCGTCCAGGACCACCAGCAGCGGCGGGGACTGCCCCGGTTCGGTGTGCCGGCGCAGGAAGTCCACGACGGCCCGGGCGACCCGGAACGGCTCGATTGTCGATCGTCCCGGCCCGGCCGATCCTCCCGGCGCTGGGGTTTCGCCGCCCAGGAGCGGCCGGAGCCGGTCGGTCAGGTCGGCCAGTTCGGCGTCCTCTCCGGTGATTTCGGTGTTCTCACCTTTCCCGGTCGACCCTTTTCCGGTCGATCGGGTCGACCCGGTCTGGCGGTTCAGCACCTGCCGGACGACGTCGGCCCAGGCCCAGGCCGACGGGGTGCCGTCGACCTCAGGACTGCTGCCCCAGGCTGTGTTCCAGCCGCGCTGGGTCAGCCGGGCCGTCATCGCGCGGGCCAGCGTCGATTTACCGGCCCCGGCCTCACCACCGATCCACACGATCCGGAACTCACCGGCGGCCGCGGCGGCGGCCCAGGAGTCCAGGGCGGCGAGCTCGGCCACCCGGCCGACCAGCGCCCGCTCGGTGATCGAGGGCACGGCCGATACCGCCGCCGGCCGGATCCGCCGGCTGACTCGCCGGGCCGGCTCATCGAGCGCGAGCTCGCAGAACCGGTCGCGCTCGGTGCCCTCCAGTTCGAACGCGTCCGCCAGGAGCCGCACCGTGGCCGGCCGGGGGATGTCGGTCTGGTGCGCCTCGATCTTCCGGATGGTCCGGACGCTGATCCCGGTCCTGGTCGCCAGGTCTTCCTGGGACAACCCCAGCCGGCGGCGATGCCCACGGACGACATCACCCAGCATGTGACGCCCCATTCCGGTTCCCGCGAACCACCGCTTCGATCGGCGCTTTCCGTTCCGAACGTTCCTCGTTTTACCACAAATCGGTCAGCAAAGTGCCGCTCAAGTGCCGGTCCAGGACCTCGTCGTCGTTCTCACCTTCGGGAACAGTTGGCTTCAGCGTCTCGGCAAGGGAGGGGAGGGACGCGGCAACGCGACCGCTGGAGAGAAAACCCGATGGCCAATCCGCTGACGCAAACCAAACCCGCGCGCGATCATGCCTGTCTGCCCGGTCTTGATCGTGCCGGCGGGCCTGATCACGGGAGGGTTGGCGGGCCTGATCACGGGAAGGTCTGGCCGCGCCGTCCCGACGTCCAGGTGAGACTCCTCGGGCAGGTCGACCTGCTGGTGGACGGCGGGGTGCGCGCGGTTTCGGGGATCCGCCGGAAATCCGTGCTGGCCGTGCTGGCCGTGCACGCCGGTGAGGTGGTGACCGCGGAGCGGCTGATCGACATCGTCTGGGGGGAGCGGGTGCCCCGGACGGCCGTCAACAACCTGCAAAGTCATATCTCCTTCCTGCGCCGGCTGATCGAGGTTCCGTCGGCCATCCTGGCCCGGTCCAGTGGATACCTGCTCGATCTCGGACCGGTGGGAACCGACCTGGCGCTGGCCCGGCGCCTGGTCCGGCGGGCCGAGCAGACTCAGGACCCGGCCGAGGTGGTCCGGCTTCTGCGCGAGGCGGTGGCCTTGTGGCGCGGCCAGCCGCTGCGGGACGTGACCGGGTCCGGGTGGACGCAGGAACAGGCCCAGCAACTGGTCGAGCTGCGGCTGTCGGCCCACAAGGCGCTGGCCCAGGCCCGGTTGCGGCTGGGCCAGTACGCCGCCGTGGTGGCGGAACTGAGCCCACTGGCCCGGGAACATCGCCGGGACGAACAACTTCAGGCTCAGGTCATGCTCGCGCTGTACCGGGACGGCCGGCCGGGCGGGGCCCTGGAGGCGTACGAGCGGCTGCGCTCGATCCTGGACGAGGAACTCGGGATCGAGCCGAACCCGCGCCTGCGCCGGCTGCGCGAGGCCATCGTGAATCAGGACGACGACCTCGGGCAGTTCCTGCCGCGCCTGTGAATCGGCTCACCGCACCGGGCTGAGGGATTGGACCTGGCCGGGCGAGGGAACGGGCATGCTGGGGTGATGGACGATGTGGGCGCGGTTCGCAGCCGGATGTGGCGTGCGGGTTCGCTGGTGGAAGAGGATTTCCAGTTCGAGCAGATCTCGGACTATCTCGGCCAGGACGGGTGCCTGATCTGGGTGGATCTGTGCGCTCCGAGTCAAGGTCTGCTGGACAAACTGGCGGCGGAACTGTCCCTGGACCCGCAGGCGGTGGAGGATGCGCTCGGGCATGCCGAGCGGGCCAAGGCGACCCGGTACGCCAGCCACACCTTCCTGACCGCGTACGCCACGAACCTCGGTCCCAACGGTGACGACGGGTCCGGCCCCGGGGAACGCTCGCCGCTGAAGGTCGCGCGGATCTCGGCCTTCGTCTTTCCGCACGGCATGATCACCGTGCGCCAGGGCCCTGACTTCGACATGGACGCCGTGGTCGCTCGCTGGGACGACAACGTCGATCTGATCAAGTACGGCGTCGGCGCACTGGTGCACGGACTGCTCGACGTCATCGTCGACGGCCACTTCGAGACGGTCCAGGCCCTCGACGACGAGATGGAAGGGCTGGAAGACGCCCTGTTCGACGACCGGACCCTGGACGGCCGGGTTCAGCGCCGCACCTACGGCATCCGCAAGGATCTGGTCCAGTTGCGCCGGGTGATCCTGCCGATGCGTGAGGTGGTGAACGGCGTGCTTCGGCACCGCAAGGACGCCGACGCCCCCCGCGAACTGGACTCCTGGTACGACGACCTCTACGACCACGTGCTGCGGGCCTCGGAATGGACCGAATCCCTGCGGGACATGGTCACCACGATCTTCGAGACGAACCTGTCCCTGCAGGACACCCGGCTGAACACGGTGATGAAGAAGCTGACGGCCTGGGCCGCCATCATCGCGGTGCCGACCGCGGTCACCGGATACTTCGGCCAGAACATCCCGTACCCCGGGTTCGGCAAGGAATGGGGGTTCGTGCTCAGCGCCGTCGTCATCGTGGCAATTGCCGGGCTGCTGTACGGGTCGTTCAAGCGCCGGGACTGGCTGTAGCCGCGTCGGTTGCTGTGGTTCGCGCTCAGGTGCGCGGGGCGAGGGTGGCCATGGCGCGGTCGACGTACGGGGCGAGGGGTTCGCTGGTCTCGGCGGCCAGCCAGGCATGCTGGGCGGCGACCAGGCAGCCGAAGGCGGCGGCGGTGAGGGCCCGGGGCGTGGGGTCCGGGGGGGAGTACGGGGTTCCGGCGGTGTCGGCTCGCTCCAGCAGTACCGTGACGACGGCGTTCTGGAGGTTGTGCAGCCTCTGCAGATAGACCGCCAGCAAGGCGGGGGTTTCCAGCACCACCCGGTGGATCGGCCTGGTGGTCTCCTGCTGCTGCGAGCTGTCCACGATGTCGAACAACCGGCGCAGCGACGTCCAGACCGGTTCGTCGCCCGGGCGGTCGCGCAGGGTGTGGAGCATGTCGTCCGTGCCGAGGTCGAATTTGCCGACGACGATTTCTTCTTTGGTGGCGAAGTAGCGGAAGACACTGCGCTGGGACATACCGACGGCCGCGGCGATGTCCTCGATGGTGGTGGCGTCGTACCCGCGCGCGACGAACAAGGCCAGCGCGGCGTCGCCGATCTCCTTCTGTACTGCTCGGCGGGTGCGCTCCCGGAGGCTGAGCTGCTGGTCACGCATGATGTGGCAATACTAGCACCAACGGATGATGTTGGCAGCCACTGACAGATGTGGCTTATGCTGCTGTCATGTCCAAGACCATCGTCATCACCGGCGCGAGCGACGGCATCGGCGCCGCGGCCGCGCGTCAGTTGCACAAGGACGGCCACCAGGTCGTCGTCGTCGGCCGTTCGCCGCAGAAGACCGAGGCGGTGGCCCACCAGATCGGCGCCGACCATTTCGTCGCCGACTTCACCCGCCTCGACGAGGTGCGCAAGCTCGCCACCGAACTGGACACCGCGTACCCCCGGATCGATGTGCTGGCCAATAACGCCGGCGGCGTCTTCGGCGATCGCACCAAGACCGTCGACGGGTTCGAGAAGACCTTCCAGATCAACCACCTGGCGCCGTTCCTGCTCACCCGGCTGCTGCTGGACAAGCTGATCGCCTCCCGGGCGAGCGTGATCCAGACCTCGAGCATCGGCGCGCGGATGGCCGGCAAACTCGACCTCGACGACCTCGACCACGACCGGAACTTCAGCCCGATCCGGGCCTACGGCACCGCCAAACTCGAGAACATCCTGTTCACCCAAGAACTGCACCGCCGCTACCACGCCCAGGGCCTCTCCGCCGTCGCCATGCACCCGGGCAACGTGGCAACCAGCTTCGGTACCGCCTCCGAGAGCCGGCTGATGAAATTCATCGCCACCAACCGCTTCACCCGCGCCCTGCTGATCACCCCGGAGAAAGGCGCGGACCAGTTGGTCTGGCTGGCCGAGGGGGAGCCCGGCACCGACTGGGAATCCGGCGGGTACTACGAGAAGCGCAAGCCTGCCCGGCGCCCCAACCCGCAGGCCCTGGACGCCGACCTCGCCCTCAGGCTCTGGGAACGCTCCAAAGAGCTGACGGGCTGACCGGCCCGACCAGCTCACCGATCGGCACCGGAAAATGATCACAGGGCTACCGCTGTCGGTCGCCCTGGACGTCGAGGGACTGGGGCCGGTCCGGTTCTGCCATGCCACCACCCGCGACGACGCGGAGATGGTACTGGCAGAACCTGCTCACCGTGCCGTCCGACGCCGAGGCGCTCGCCGTCTTCTCCGGTTCCGTCTAGGACCGGGTCCAGGGACCGGTTCTCGCCGGCGGTGGCTGTTCACCGTGTCGAAACCACGGGGGGCGCCGCCGCTTGCTACAGTCCGGTCATTCTTGACGACATTGATCCTTTCATTGGTACCGCCGCGACCGACCTACCCGCCGCGGATGGTCTGGCCGCGACCTGGTGGTGGCCGAAACCGCAGGTCGGAAACACTCATCCGGGCGCCACCGCGCCGCTGGGGATGGTCTCTGCCTGCGCTTACTCGGGTGCTTATCCGACCGGTTACGGGCGGTACACCAAGAACACCGAGGGCCGGCCCTCGGAGATATTCGACCAGTTACAGGCGTCCGGATTCACCCACTTCCAGCAGTCCGGTACCGGCGCGATCCGGAAGTATTACAACTACGTTCGGGTCACCCCGATGATTCAGCCGCTGGACCACCTCGGTGACGCCTGGGCGTTGCACGACGAGGTGGCCCAGGCCGGTTACTACGCCGCCACCCTGGACACCGGGATCCGCTGCGAGATCACCGTCGGAGCCAAGATCGCCGTACACCGGTACACCTTCCCGAAGCACCGCAGTGCGCGGCTGGTGGTCGACCTGTCCTGCGGCGGCCTGGCCATCGAGCAGGGCCGGACCATCCCGCTGCGGGCCCAGTTGGAAAGCCTGGGCCTGGGCCGGGCCCAGAGCACCGTGGTGGTCGAGGGCGTGCCCCTGTCGGTCTACCTGGAGGTCGACAGCCCGGGCTGGCGGCAGATGCTCTGGCACGACCGGCGGCTGATCGACGGCGGTACCCGGCTGGACTTCGACAGCATCCGGCACACCACGCTCCGGCCGTTCGGCCTGCTGTTCATGGGCCCGTCCGGGCCCGGGCAGGTGATCGAGATCCGGCTGGGGTTCTCGCTGCGCGGATGCGAGCAGGCCCGGCAGAACCTGCAGACCGAATGCGCCCAGATCCAGCCCGCGTTCAACCTGGTCCGGGCCCGGACCCGGGCCCGCTGGGGTGATCACGTCGCTCGGGTGCAGGTCGACGGCGGGACGCCGGGCCGCCGCACGGTGATGGCCACCGCGCTCTACCACTCCCTGATCAAACCGTGTTTCGGGGACGACGAAAGCCCCTTCTGGCCGACCTCCGGCCCGTACGCCTTCGACATCTGCACGATGTGGGACATCTACAAGACCCAACTGCCGCTGCTGGCCGCCATCGTCCCGGACCGGGCGGTGGACCTGCTGGAGTCGCTGATCCGGGTGGCCGAGGAGGAGGGCAACTTCCCGATCGGTTACCGGATGGCCCGCGGCGCCGACCGGTTCTTCCGGCAGGCCAGCACGCTGGTGCACACCGCGCTCGCCGACGCCCACGCGCTCGGGCTGGGGTTCGGGCAGCTCGACTGGAGCTGGGCGCTGGTGCACATGGTGGACGATCTGCGCCGGCTGTACGGGGAGGACTTCTTCGAGCACGGGGTGGTGCACCCGATCACGCACACCCTCGATCTCGCCTACGCCCACTACTGCACGGCCCAGGTGGCCCGGGCGCTGAACGACCACCCGCTCGCCACCGATCTGGCCACCCTCAGCCAGCAGTGGACCAACGCCTTCGATCCGGGCACCGGCCTGCTGCGGGACTCGGAGTACTACGAGGGCGGCAAGTGGAACTATTCCTTCCGGCTACTGCACGACATGGCGGCGCGGATCGGCCTGGCCGGTGGGGACGACGCCTTCATCGGCATGCTGGACTCGTTCTTCGGTTACGGCGCGGACCCGGTGATCCAGCCCGGCGTCCGTCCCCGGGCCGGCGAGATGGCCGCCGGTTATGCCCTCAACCGGTTCGAGGGGCTGAACAACGAACCAGACATGGAGGCGCCGTGGGCCTATCACTACGCCGGCCGCCCCGACCGCACCGCCGAGATCGTGCATGCGGCCCTGACCTGGCAGTTCGGCACGGGTGCGGGCGGGCTGCCGGGTAACGACGACTCCGGCGGGCTGAGCTCCTGGTACGTGTGGGCGTCCTTGGGGCTGTTCCCGGTGGCCGGGCAGAACCTGTTCCTGATCAACGCGCCCGCGTTCGCCCACTCCGTGATGCGGGTCGGCGAGGAGGAGTTCGTGATCGAGACCAGCGGCCACCGGGAGACACCGATCGGCGCCGACGGGATCGACCGCACCCCACCGGCCCAGTACGTGCAGTCCGCGACCCTGAACGGGAAGCGACTGGACGCCGGTCACCTCAGCGCCACCGATGTTCATCGCGGCGGCACCCTGCACCTGGAACTGGGTTCCGAGCCGTCGGAATGGGCCCGAAAGCTACGCCCGCCGTCACTGTCGGATCAACCCCCGAGATCAAAGGAAACACCGTGAGCCGTCCTCGCCGCCGTCTGGTCATCGTGGTCCGAGCCGATCCGGTGATCTGTGGTCATGCGGGCGAGGCCCGCAATCTGGCCGAAGTCGCACTGACCCGTGGGTTTGACGATGTGCGCCTGCTGACCTGGCCGATCTCGACGTTGCAGGAGGCCGGCCTGCCGTTGAAGCCACTGGATGGTCTGCTGCCCTACAGCGACGGGATCACCGTGGAGCGGCCCGAAGCGGTCGGCGACTACCGGGTGCCGGACGGGCGTCACCTGGCCGGTCTCACCGGCCGGCTGGTGGAGTTGCTGTCCGAGCCGGTGCCGACGGTCTGCGTGTCCATGTACCTGGTCCCGCACACCGCGGTGGTGATCGACGCGGTCACCGCGGCCCGGGCGGCCGGGTTCGCCCCGGACGTGCGCACGGTGGCCAAGGCGGTGGGCTCGGACGTCACCAACGTGATCCGCTCCTGCCTGCGGGAAGGGCGGTTCGGGGCGGCGACCGTGCTGTTCACCACCTTCCTGGCCAACGACGACGTGGTCGCGGTGTCGCAGTACACCCTGGAGGAGATCGTGGATTCGGCCGAGCAGGTGGACGCGCACTGCGGCACCCGGTTCGCGGCCGAGTGCCGGCGCCGGGTTCGGGTCAGTTACCCCCCGATCGACTCCTCGGCCTACCTCGACCTCGATCCGGCGGAGGTGGACGCCGCGCTGGCCCGGCGGGGCCTGGAACGGGACGGGTACATCCTGTTCCTGTCCCGGGTGGCCCGGGCCAAGGGGGTCTACGACCTGGTGACGGCGTTCGCTCAGGCCCATTGCCGGTCGCAGGTCAAGCTGGTCGTGGCCGGGACCGGCCCCGCCCTGGAGCACGTCCAGGCGATGGCCAAGGAGGACGACCGGATAGTCTTCCTCACCGATGTCGACGACGACGAGAAGCCGCTGCTGATGCACGGCTGCGTGGCGTTCGTGCTGCCGACCAAACCCGAGCCGGACTTCGTCGAGACGTTCGGCATCGCCCTGGCCGAGAAGATGCTCTCCGGCGGCGGACCGGTGATCACCACGCTGACCGGTGGAACCGGCGAGGCGGTCGGCGACACCGCGGTGATCATCGAAGCCGGGGACGTGATGGGCCTGGCCGCCGCGATGGATCGGGTGGTCCTGGAGATGCCCGCCCACGAGCGGCAGGCCCTGGAGCGAGCCGGCCGGGACTACGCGATGTCCTTCGACCGGGTCCGGGTCTTCGACGGGCTGTTCCCCGAGGCCAAGGAGGCCGCGCCGGCGCTGGGGTCCGCGCCGGAGATGGAGTCCGCGCCCGTGGCCCGGCTGCCCAGCACCGCTTCCGCCGGGCTCTGAACCGGCGCTCACCCGTCCTCAGCCGTCCTCACCCCGACGGATCGTCGGGTCACCCAGGCTCGGGGTCGTGATCACACCGTCGGCGACGAAATGAGCCAGCCCGCTGAGGGCCAGCTTGAGCTGGCGGGCCGCCTGCAGGAGCAGCAGCACCTCGAGTACGGCCAGCGTGACGAGGGCTCCCGCCCAGGCCACGGCGTCCGCGTCCAGCGCCGGCAGGAGCGCCAGCACCAGCACGGGCAGCGGGAGGATCAGGGCGAAGAGGAACTCTCCTTCCTGCCGGGAACGCAGGTGCTCCTCGTAGAGCTCGGGCCGGGCCACGATCAGCCGCGGTGCGCTCAGCAGTGACTCGCTGAACACCCGGGCGGTCCGGTTCCGCAGGGCCTGCGCGAAACCGGGGTCCAGCCGCTCGGCGGCGGAGAAGGAAGCCTCGGTATGGCGGGCCAGCCGTCGCAGCGAATGCCGGGTGAGGGGCGAGAAGAGGATGTATCGGCTCCGCACCGACCGCTCCAGGTGGTCGGGGTCGATCCGGCGTAACTGCTGCCGGCCCAGGCTGACCACGGCCCAGCTCACGGTGGTGATCCACAGCTCGCCGACCAGCAGCGCCACCACCGTGATGGTGGCCAGCCCACCGGCCCGGCCGAACAGGTCGGCCAGGGACAGCAGGCCCCGGCTCGAATGTGACGGCCAGTCCGCCACCGAGGGCCACCAGTCCGTCACCAGCAGCCAGCCGGCGATCAGCCACGAGTAGCCGACCACCAGCGCGCTTCTCAGATCGCGAACTCCGGACAATACAGAAGGCAGCACCCGGCTCACCTTGCCAGATCCGGCCCCTTCGCCACATGGGAACATCAACCATGACCACCTCCTCACCGGTCGCCGGGCCG
>Ga0265340_10001274_pt1 | contig 14454 bp, 11 predicted proteins | sample 4CB225metaG_FD_202082 | JGI IMG/M metagenome (GOLD analysis project Ga0265340, IMG submission 202082) | Rhizosphere microbial communities from Carex aquatilis grown in University of Washington, Seatle, WA, United States - 4-CB2-25 metaG | ecosystem: Host-associated > Plants > Roots >...
TGATGAGGGATTGAAATTGCGTATATCCGGCACCGACTGGGCGTGGTCCAACCGCAGTCCCAGCACATGCCCGTTGGAAGGGCCGTCCAACGGCACCGTGACGTAGAAAGTCACTTGGGGACCGGCGTGCGCCGCCGCAGCCGCGATCGCGGCGGCCAGCAGCAGCGAGGTCAACACCCGTGTTGTAAAGACCGTAGTCATCACACCGATCCTTTCCCTGTTGCCGAATGATACCCCTGATGCCGAGGCGGGCGGGATCGGGATTCCTCCTACAGTGTTGACTTGACAATAGTCCTGTCGCGCGTCGGATTATGTGATTCCCGGCATCGGCCGATGCGCAGGCGCGTGTAGGCGTTCGCCTGCTAGAACCAGCTGAAATTGAAGCTGATGCTCACGCGCTCCTGGCGGCGGGTGTTGGCGGTGACTTCGTGACGCAGCCAGCTTTCAAACAACACCACCTGGCCGGGGGCCGCCGCCAGCGTTACCCACTGACGATTCTGCAGCCTGCAGGAGTGTTTGCGCGGCGGTGCCGCCATGAATTTATCGAGCCGCGGATCTTCAAACTTGATGCCGGGACTGCCCGGCGGAACCTGCACGTAGTAGGTTCCGCTCACGCAGGACAGCGGATGCAGATGCAGGCTGTGCACGACCCGCTGCGGCATGATGTTCACCCAGCAGTCGGTCATGGCAAGTTTGCGTCCGCGCAGATCCCACTCGACGCTGCGCGCGAAGGTCGCCACATGCGGCAGCAGCAGTTTGCGCAAGGTCTCGAAGGTGGGCGAGATCTCATAGAGGCGGTGCTGCGACCCATACGAGGTGTAGCCGCCCGGATAATTGCGCTCGGACCACTTGCGGCCGGCGCCGTCATCGAAGCGCAGCTGGCGACACTCCTTAAGCAAACGCTGGTTGAACTGCGCGGCGCCGCGCGGCTTGAGCGCCGCCGAATACACCAGGGTGGGAAAGAGCGCCTGGGCGGCCATCCGGGGGGAGCGTCAGTACCCGGCCAGATACAGGCCGCCGACGGCTGCCGCAGCAACGAGGCAGTACACGCCAAACAGATACCAGCGGCCCCCTTCCAGCCAGCCACTCAGCCATTTCAAGGCAACCAGACCTGCCACGAAGGCCAGCACCGCGCCCGCGAGGCTCGGCACCACGGCACTCGACAGCGACGCGGCCCCGCCGCCATGTTGTGCGTGCAGCAACCGCAGGATCTCGCGCGCGTCGACCGCAGGGGTGAGGACGACGGCTAGGGCAAAACTGAAGTCCTCGGCGCTGGCCTTGCCGACCCCGGACAGCATGCCGACCGAGATCGTCGCCCCGGAGCGTGAGAACCCCCGAAACGGCAAACACAAACCCTGGACCGCGCCGATGGCCCCGGCCTGGGAAGTGGTCATGGCATCACCGCCGGGCGCGGCGATCGTGCGCCGCCCTTCCCGCAAGCCGGCGATGAGAATCAGAATGCCCCCCACCGCCAGTGCCGGTGCAATCCATTCCAAATGACCGAACAGATCCTCGATCTGCGCGCCGGGTACGCCGGGGAACGCCGTCTTCTCGATGAGCAGTTTGAGGCCCTCCCCGATCACGCCGGTCAGTGCCGTGGCCACGATCACCTGCACGGCCGTGCGTTTGAACTGGGCCATGCTGGCAAAGTAGGTGGCGCGCCAGCGGCGCCAGAAGTAGACGATGACGGCGAACATGGTGCCGGTGTGGAGCATCACCAGCAGCAGCGTCATCGATGGGGCCGTCGGATCCAGCCCCATGAGTTTTTCGGCCACCACCACGTGGGCGGAACTGGAGACGGGCAACAGCTCGGCCAGGCCCTGCACGATGGCAAGGACGATCACTTTTATAAACGACATGCCGATAGTCTAATCGGCCGGCGCGAAAATTACCGGTTCAGGACCAGTCGCCCCCGCCGCCGCTATCACCGCCCCAGCCGCCCGAATCACCGCCGCTGTCATTGCCCCAGCCGCCCGGATCTGAAGTGCCGAAGTCCGCGCCACCCATATCCTGGTTCTGCGGCGCATCGGATAACTCGGAGGCTGCGGCCACACCGGGTCCGGTATTGCCGCCGATGACATGGCGTACCAGCTCCTCGCCGGCCACCACGCCGGCGCCGATGGCAAGGCCGCTGGCAAGATTCCCCATCAATCCCGATCCACCCTGCGGCGGATAGCCGGGACCATAGCCGTATCCCGGCTGCATGCCGGGATTGCCCGGCGGCAATGCGCCCTGACCGTAGTTCTGGGCGTAGGCCTGTCGCGCACGGCTGCGCAGAATGCTCCACACCACGAACCCGCCCACGACCAAAACTGCGACCAGGCCCCAGGGCACCGAGGAATGCGGCACCAGGGGCACCTGCGACGGCAGCTCAGGGCGCGGTACGATCGAATGGATGCCGGCCAGCTGCCGTTCCAATTCACTCAGGGCCCGCCCATTGGCAAAGCCCTCGGCCGGATCCAGTCGCCGGGCCGTGGCCAGCTGCTGGCGCGCGCTCGCCAGATCACCGACCCGAGCCGCCAGTTCCGCGGCCACGAAATGCGCCTGGGCGCTCTGCGGATGATCCCGCAGCACCTGGTCGATCATCTGCTGCGCCTCGGCCACCCTGCCCGCCTGCGCGGCCTCATAAATCTCATGGGGCGTCGCATCGGTGGCAGCACCGGCGAGCCCGGCCGCTGCGAGCGTCAGGAGCGCGAACAGGAAAACGCGAATCCGCTTGGTCATTTGAATGTCTCCGGGCTGCGCGCAGGCGCAACCAACATGTCGTGCATGGGGAGTGAGCCGCCGAATCTCAAGGGCTTGTTCAAGTAGATTATGCGAAAACGCCATAATCCATTGATTATTAGGTAGCTGCAACCGGCTCCGAAACCGCCCGCGAGGCCTTGCCGTGATCCTCGCCGAGCAGGATGTACATGGCCGGCACCACGAACAGCGTGAACAGCGTGCCGATGGACAGCCCAGTGAACAGCACGATGCCCATGGAGCGCCGTCCCGCAGCTCCCGCGCCGGAGGCGATGACGAGTGGCACCACGCCCAGCACCATCGCGGCCGTGGTCATGAGAATGGGGCGCAACCGAACCGAGGCGGCCTCGACAATGGCCTGCATCTTGGTACGTCCCGCCTTCTGCAGTTCGTTGGCGAACTGCACGATGAGGATGCCGTGCTTGCTGATCAGGCCCAGCAGCGTCACCAGACCCACCTGCGTGTAGATATTCAGCGTCGAGATGCCGGTATTGATGAACAGCATCGCGCCGAACAGCGCCATGGGCACCGACACCAGGATCACGGTCGGATCGCGGAAGCTCTCGAATTGCGCGGCCAGCGCCAGGTACACGATGACCAGGGCGAACAACAGCGTCACCATGAAGCTGCCCGAGCCCAGCATGAACTGGCGCGACTGCCCCGCATAGTCAGCCGTATAGCCGGACGGGGCGATTTCGGCGAGCGTATCGCGCAGGAACTTCAATGCGGTCGCCTGCGAGACTCCGGGTGCTCCGGAGATGGTCGCGGCATTCAACTGCTGGAAGTGGTTGATGGACTCCGGCACGGTGCTGGTGGTGATGCTCGCCAGCGTTCCGGCCTGGATGAGTGATCCATCCCCGCCGTGCACGTAATAGTCCAGCACCTGCGAGGGGTTCAGCCGGTCCTTCTGCAGTACCTGCGGAATCACCTTGTAGGAGCGACCGGCAATGGAGAAATAATTGACGTAGCCGCCGCCCAGGGCGGCACCGAGACTCGCCCCCACGCTTTGCTGAGTCAGGCCCATATCGCCCACCAGTTCCCGATCCAGGCTCAAGGTCGCCTGGGGCTTGTCGATCTTCATGTCCGAATCGATGAAGAAGAACATGCCATTGGCCTTGGCACGCGCCAGCAGGTTCTGCGTCACCTCGTACAGATTCTGCGACGGCTCGGTGGTGGTGATGACGAACTGCAGCGGCAGGCCTGAGGAACCCGGCAGCGCCGGCAGCTGAAAGGCTGCGATCTGGGCACCGGCGATATGCCCCCAGCGTTCCTGCAATACCTGCTGCAATTCGGAGGCGGTGCGCTTGCGCTCGCCCCAGGGCTGGAAGAGCACCCCGCCGAAGCCGGTATTGCCGCCCACTCGCTGGAACACGCCGTAGTATTCGGGCAGTGAGGAGGCGGCATCGAACATCTGCTTGCTGTACGCCTCCATCTGTTGGTAGGTCGCATTGGGCGCACCCTTGATCTGCGCCACCACCACGCCCTGATCCTCGCTGGGCGCCAGTTCCGAGTCGGCCGTCGCGAACAGATAAATGGTCAGGCAGAGGATGGCGGCACCCAGGCCCACCAGCACCTGCCAGGTGACCAGCCACTCGGAGAGGACCCGCTGGTAGAAGCGCCGCACCCGATCAAAGTTCTTGTCCAGCTGTTTGGCGAAGCGGCCGTCTTCATGATTGGCGCGGAACAGCTTCGAGCAGAGCATCGGCGAGAGGGTAAGTGCGATGATCGCCGAGACACTCACCGCGGCCGCCAGCGTGAAGGCGAATTGCGTGAACAGCGCGCCGGTAAGTCCGCCCTGAAAACCGATCGGCAGGTAGGCGGCCACCAGTACCGCGGTCATGGCCAGAATCGGCCCACCGAGTTCTCGAGCCGCGAACAGCGCCGAATCCAGCGGTGACTCCCCGGCCTTCAGATGCCGATCAAAGTTCTCGACCACGATGATGGCGTCATCGACAACCAACCCGATGGCGAGCACCAGCGCCAGCAGTGTCAGGAGATTGATCGAGTACCCCAGCGCCAGCATCATGAAGAAGGTGCCGACCAGGGACAGCGGCATGGCGACCATCGGAATGGCCGTCGCGCGCACGCTACCCAGGAACAGAAAGATCACCACCGTCACGATCAGCAGCGCCTCGCCCAAGGTCTTGACGACTTCGCGGATGGAGCTGCGCACGAACATCGTCGTGTCGTAGACGATTTCAGCGCGCATGCCGCTGGGCAACTGCTCACTGATCGCCGGCAGCGCATCGCGCACCGCCTGCGCCACCTGCAGCACATTGGCCTTAGGCGAATTCTGCACGGCCATGAACACCGAGTGACGGCCGTTCCAGGTCACCCCCGAGTCGTAGTCCTCGGCGCCCAGCTCCACGGTGGCGACATCCTCCAGCCGCACCACCGTGCTGTTCTGCTGGCGCACGATGAGCTTGCGGAAGCCATCCAGGCTGTGCAGATCAGTGTCCGCCGTCAGGTCCACCGATACCATCTGCCCCTTGGTGCTGCCCACCGCGGTGAGGTAGTTGTTGGCGGCCAGCGCGTTGTACACATCGCTGGCCGCCACATTGCGGGCCGCCATGCGCTGCGGATCAAGCCACGCGCGCAGCGCATAGACGCGTGCGCCCTGCACGTCCGCTGACTGCACCCCCGGGATGGAATCCAGCTTCGGCTGCACGACCCTGATCAGATAGTCCGTCACCCCGTTGGGCGGCAAGGTGTCGGTGAAGAAGCCGATGTACATGGCTGCCGTGGTATCCCCGACCTCGATGCTGACGACCGGCTGCTGGGCCTGCGGCGGCAGCTGATTGCGCACCGAATTGACCTTGGCGCTGATTTCAGTGAGCGCCCGGTTGGAGTCGTAGTTCAGGCGCAGGGTGGCCGTGATGCTCGACGTTCCGGTCGAACTGGAGGAGGACAGGTACTCGATGCCCTGCGCCTGCGCAATCGCCGCCTCCAAGGGCTGCGTGATGAACCCGGCCACGGTGGCCGCATCCGCACCATAGTAAGTGGTGCTGATGATGATGTTCGCCGATTCGGTCTGCGGGTATTGCGTGATCGACAGACTGAAGATGGCGCGCAGTCCCAGCACCAGAATGAACAGACTGATGACGACCGCGAGCACCGGTCGCCGGATGAACAGGTCGGTGAGCTTCATCCGTCGGTCCTAGTGTTCCTGCGGCGAGGGATTGGCATCGTTGCTGGGCCGCACCGAGTTGTCGATCTCAACCGGAGTGCCGTTCTTGATCTTCAACTGGCCGGCGATCACCACGACATCGCCTTCCTTGACGCCGGCGAGCGCCTGCACCTGATCGCCGCGCGTGTCCCCCAAGGTCACAAAAGTCTGTTTGACGGTCTGGCCGCTCTTGCCCTCACCCATCGGCACGACCAGGAACACGGTCGCGCCGTAGGGGTTGTAGGTGACGGCCGACTGCGGCAGCGTCAGCGCGTGCACGAGCTTGCCGGCGGCCACCTGCAAATGGCCGAACATTCCCGGGATCAGCTGCCGGCCGTGATTGTCGACGGAGGCCTCCACCTGCACATTGCGCGTCGCCGAGTCCACCAGCGGGTTGATGGCATCGATATGCCCGCTGAAGCTCACCCCCGGCCAGGTATCGGCCGTCAGCGTCACGCTCTGCCCGACCGCAATGCGCGACAGGTCCTGCTGCGGGAGCCTGAAGTCCACCAGGATCGGGTCCAGCTGCTGCAGCGTGACCACCTTGTCGCCGGTGTTCAGGTACTGCCCCGGATTCAACGTCGTGATGCCAAGCTTCCCCGCAAACGGCGCGCGCAAGGTCTTCTTGGCCACCAGCGCCGCCTGCGCGGCCTGCTGAGCCTGCTTGTTCTTGACATCGGCCGCATCAGCGTCCAGCTGTGCCTGGCTGATCGCCTGGGCCTCAAACTGCACCTGATCGCGCTTGTAGACGACTGTGGCCAGATCCGCAGCGACGGCCAGCGCCTGTTCCTGCGCCAGGTCCGAGTCCGCGTTCAGGTGCACGAGCACAGTACCGCCGCTGACCTCTTCGCCTGAGTGAAAGTCGATGCTGCGCACGAGGCCGGTAACCTCGGTGGTGATATCGACGCCCCGAACCGCGCGCAGCGTGCCCACCGCGTTCACCTGCGGCTGCCAGTCATCGAACTTCACGGTGCCGGTGGCAATGGTCTGCTTCGGAGATGCGTTCTGCGCCAGTGCCAGGCCGATGAAGTGCGCTTTGACCAGATTGAAGCCGATAATGCCGGCCGCCAGAATCAGTACGATCACCGCGATGATGATCACCCGGCGCCGGAACATCCGCCGCAGCGTGTCTGGCTCGTAGTGCGGGGTCTGTATGTCTGAGGTCTCCACTGCCGGCTCCCTTACTGTTCGCGATTCCACCAGCCGCCGCCCAAGGCCTGCAGCAGCGCCGCGGAGTCCGTCAATCGTGCCATCTCACCCTGGATGCGGGTCAGGCGCGCCTGCGCGTACTGACGTTGGGCAATGAGCAGATTGACGTATGAAGTGCCGCCGGCCTGAAACTGGCGGCGGGTGATATCAAGAGAATCATGGGCCGCCGCCTCGGCACGGGCTTCGGCCTCCAGAGACAGGGCATCGTCCTGCAACGCCCGCAGGCTGTCGGCGACATCCTGCAATGCCGACAGCACCGTGGCCCGATACTGCGCCGTGGCCTGATCCAGATTGTCAAAGGCCTGTCGCCGCTTGGCGCGCAGCTCCCCGCCATGGAACAGCGGCTGCATCAGCGTGCCGCCGATATTCCAGGCCGCGGTCCCTGCGCTGAACAGGTCGCCGATCGATGTCGTTTCAGAACCGATGCTGCCCGCGAGCGTCAGCTGCGGATAGAGGTTGGCGGTTGCGACCCCTGCCAGTGCACTGGCCTCATGCAGCTGTGACTGTGCGGCCAGCACATCGGGCCGCTGACGCACCAGCTTCGCGGGCAGGGACAGCGGTAACTGGGCCGGCAGAGTCAGTGCGACCAGCGACAGGCCCTCGGTGCTGGCATGGTCCGGCGTCTGGCCGCTCAAGACCGCCAGGCGGTGGCCGGCCTGCGCGAGGGACTTCTGCAGTGCCGGCAGGGTCGCCTCCAGGACGGCGAGGTTGGCCTGTTGGGTGAGCACATCGGCTTGCGATGCGGCGCCGGCGCTGCGCTGCCGTTGCACGATACCCAGCTGCTCATTCTCCGTGGCCAGGATGTCCCGGGTGGCGGCGACCTCATCGTTGAGTGCCGCCACGGTGATCGCGGTCGTCACGACATTACCGGCCAGCGTCAGCCGCGCGGCCTCAAGCTGCCAGCGCTGGTAGTCGGACTGCGCGGCAAGGGATTCAAGCTGGCGGCGCGTGGCACCGACCAGATCGAACTTGTAGCTGACGTTCACGGCGGCATCGAACAGCGTGAAGGTGCTGGTGCCCGCCTGCGGATTACCGAAGGCGGCGCCGGGGGCCGCCTCGCGTGTCGCCTGAAACTGCGCGTCGACCTGCGGAAAGACACTGGCGCCGCGCTGCGCGACGTACCCTTCCTGGGCCGACCGCAACGCCGCCTGCGCCGCAGCGATGGTCGGACTGTCATGCAGCGCCGTACGCACCAGCGCATCCAGCGGCGCGCTGTGGAACAGATTCCACCACTGGGCGGGGATTTCCTGATCGGTAACCAGCGTCTGGGCAGATCCGCCGGCCGTTCCCACGCTGGCGAGCGGCGCGCCGGCCACATAGCCGTCGGTGGCGGGAGGCGCGGGCGTGTGAAAGTCCGGGCCCACCGTGCAGCTGCACAGAGCCAGGACTCCCATCAGTAAGATCACGACGCCCGACATTCGCGCGGGCTGCGGAAAGGGATTGCACATTCTCGGTCATATTACCGGGGAACTGGCGCGAACGGGCGACAAACGAAGCGTGACGGGAGTCAACAGCCCGCAGCGCCGCCCCGGTTGGTGCACCAATTCTGTGAGGTTGCTCCGTCGCGGCGCCGCGCGCCTGCGCTGAAATGCGCGTGCGATGGAGATGCGTTCCAAGTCTAAGGCGCCGCTGCGTCATGTGCTGTTCGTTGCCGATGAGGCGCAGGTGCTGGCCGGACTGCGCCTGCCGCTCGAGCCGCAGAACGCCCCGTGGCACATGACGTTCGTGGGCAGCGGCGCGGATGCGCTCTCCCGCTTTGAACAGGCGCCGCAGGATGTGATCGTCAGCGACATCACCATGCCGGGGGTTGACAGTGCGCAGCTGCTGCATGCCATCAGCGAGCGCTGGCCGGCAACCATCCGCATCGCGCTGTCGGGCCAGTCGCAGGCCGAGGCGAAGCTGCGGCTGCTGCCGCTCGCACATCAATTCCTGAGCAAGCCCTGCCGCCCCGAGCAGCTCGAGGAAGCGGTGCTGCGCAGCCTGCAGTTGCGCGAGGAACTCACGCATGCCAATGTCCGCGCCCTCATCGGTCGCATCCGCCAATTGCCGGCCCAACCCCAGGTGTTCTCGCGGCTGCAGGTGGTTATGACACAGCCCAACGCCTCGGCGCGCGAGGTCGCCCGCGTCATTGCCGGTGATACCGCTCTCACCCTGAAGGTGCTGCAGATCGCCAACTCGGCCTTCTTCCGGCGCGGGCGCCGCCTCAGCAATATCGAACAGGCCGTGCAGTATCTGGGGTTCCAGACGGTGCGCAACCTGGTGATGTGCGCGGAAGTGTTCGCGCGCTGGCCGGGGCGCATGCGTCATGCCGCCGTGAATCTTGAGGATCTGCAACAGCATTCCCAGCACACCGCCGCCGTGGCGCAGGCCCTCACCGCGGGTACGCAGAGCTGCGACGACACGGTGCTGGCGGCGCTGCTGCATGACATCGGTTATTGGGTACTGATCCAGGAGTGTCCGCGGGAGCTCGAGCAGGCCGTCGAGCTGGCCCTCGCGGCCGGCATCAGCCTGCCGCAGGCGGAGTATGAGATTCTGGGCGTATCGCACGCCGAGATCGGTGCCTACCTGCTGGCCCTGTGGGGCCTGCCCTATGCGGTGGTCGAGGCGGTGGCCCATCATCATCGCCCCACCCGCGTGAAGTCAGCCGGCCTTGACCCGTTGGCGGCGCTGGCGGTGGCGATGGCGCTGACCGGTGGCGATGACTCCGATGGCTGCGCCCGCACTCTCCTGCCCAGCCCCACGGTCGATGCGCAATATCTGGCGTCCCTCCACAGCACCTTGAGCTGGCAGGAGGCCCAATCCCGCGCCACTGCCTGCCTGGAGCGTATCGCCCAGGACTCCAACTAGCCTTTCAGGAAGCCTTCGCCGCTTCGTCGCGCGAAAGGCGCGAAATTTGCGCATAATCAAGCCCATGCGAACCTACATTGTCGAAGATGACGCGGAACTGCGCGGCGCCCTGGTCAACCTGCTGCGACAGAAGGGCTATCACGTCGAATCCAGCGGTCGGGGCCGCGAGGCGCAGGAAGTCCTGCTGCTGAATGACTTTGACTTGGCCATCGTCGACATCGGGCTGCCCGATATCGATGGCCTGACCCTGATCCGTACCCTGCGCCGGCACCAGCGGGGACTGCCCATCCTGGTGCTGACGGCACTGGATGCCGTGGACAATCGCGTGGCGGGGCTGGACGCGGGCGCGGATGATTACCTGGTCAAACCCTTCGTCATGGCGGAGCTCGAGGCACGCACCCGCGCCCTGGTCCGACGCCACCGCGCTGATCGCGCCCAATCCATCAAGATCGGCCCGCTGGAGCTGACCATGGGCCAGCCGCGCATCCTGCTGTCGGGGACGCCGGTGGATCTGACCGCCCGGGAGTTCACGTTGCTGGAGCTGCTCGCGCAACGCGCCGGCCGGGTGGTGAAGAAAGACCTGATCGCGAGCAGTCTTGCGCCCTCCGGGGAAGCACTGTCCGACACGGCCATAGAGGTCGCGGTCCATCGGCTGCGGCGGCGCCTGGAGCCCTTTGATCTGAAGGTCCAGACCATCCGCGGTTTCGGTTACCTGCTGGAGACCCGGACGGAACAGGAATCCGATGGCTGAACGTTCGTTGCGATCCGGCCTGACGCTGCGCGTGCTGGCCGTTGCACTGCTGCTTCTGGTTCTGGATGGCATCTACTGTTATGCGCTGTCGGCGCATTTCGCCAATCTCGCCTACGACCGCTGGTTGATCGATGACGCCGGATCGCTGGCACAGGCATTGAGCGTGGAGAACGGCAAGACCACGGTGGTGCTGCCGCGCGTGGCGCTGGCGATCTTCAAGTTCGACGACTACGACCAGACCTCCTACCGCGTCATCACGCGCGACGGCCGTATCCTTGCCAACGACGGCATGCTGCCCGATGTGGCAGCCGGCCCCGGCGGCAAACCGCGGCTGATCTCCATGACCATCGCCGGGGTGGCGATGCGCATCGTGGCCACCGAGGCCAAGGTGCCCGGCACCACGGAGGTGGTGCGGCTGATCGTGGGCGAGACCGTCAACAAGCGCGCCACTCTGCTCTCGCAGATCCTGCTGGAGATGGCACTGCCGCAACTGGGGCTGCTGTTGGGCGCCTTGCTGTTCGTTCGCTTTGCGGTGGACCGCGGCCTTCGGCCGCTGACCGTGGTCTCGGCCGCGATCGAGGCGCGCGGCGATGTGCTGCTGACGCCGGTGTCCGAAGCCGGCCTGCCGACGGAGGCGCGGATCCTGGTAACCCGCATCAATGATCTGTTGGCAAGGCTTCAGGGGACCATCACCGCGCAGCGGCGTTTCGTTTCCGACGCCGCCCATCAGCTGCGTACACCGCTCGCAGCCCTGTCCTTGCATGCCGAGCGCGCGCAGCGCAGCCTCGATAGCGAGTCGCGCAATCAGGCCCTGCGTAGTCTGCAGTCCTCGGTCGTGCGTGCCGCGCGGGTGACCCAACAGCTGCTGGCCCTCGCCCGCTCGGGCCCCGAGGCCGCAGCCACTCGGACGCTCGCGCCGCTGGACTTAGGGGCCCTGGCCCGCTCCGCCGGGGAGGACTGGATCGGTCCGGCACTGGCGCGTCACATGGACTTCGGCTTCGTTGCGCCCCCGCAGCCGGTGATGATCCTGGGACATGCGGGCCTGCTGGAGGAACTGGTCAACAACCTGATCGACAACGCACTGCGTTATTGCCCCCAGGGCGCGAGTGTGACGTTGAGTGTGTCGGCCGCCGCGCAGCCGGAGCTGGCCGTGACCGATGACGGCCCCGGCATCCCTGAGTCCGAGCGCGAGCGCATCTTCGAGCGCTTCCACCGCGGCGCCACGGTGGATGCCGAGGGCTGCGGGCTGGGGCTTGCCATCGTGCGGGAGACGGCCACCGTGCATGGGGCAACGGTTCACGCCGAGCCTGGTCGCGACGGCCACGGAACCCGATTCGTGGTGAGGTTCAACCGCCGGCCTGATTCTTGCTACGTCAGAGCTGATGGATGACTCTGAATCGAAGCTCAAGACGGTGATGGCAGAACCCGACCAGGCGGCCTTCTTCGCCATCCTGGCCCATGAGATGCGCAATCCCCTGGCCGCCCTGCGCAGCGCCGCCCACGTGCTGCGGATTGCCGACAATGACCAGGCCCTGGCGCGCGCGGCCCATGGGATGATCGAGCGGCAGGTGGCGCAGCTGACGCGCCTGATCGAGAATCTGACGGACGTGGCGCAGGTGGCGCAAGGGCGCCTGGAGCTGCGTTGCGAGCGCGCGCGTCTCGAGGTCCTGCTGGAACAGGCCATCGATGCCAATCGCGCCGCGCTGGAAAGCCGCCAACAGCATCTGCGGCTGGACCTGCCGCCCGGTCCCCTGTGGCTGCAGGTGGACGGCCGGCGCATCGTTCAGGTGTTCGCGGCCATTCTCAACAACAGTTCCAAGTTCAGTGAGGTGGGCAGCGAGATCCGCCTGAGCGCGACCCGCACCGATCAGCAGCTCCAGGTGAGTATCAGCGATGATGGCGTCGGAATTCCCGCCGAGCGCCTGCCACTGGTGTTCGACATGTTCACCCGCAGTGGCCACAGCAATCGCGATGCGCACATGGGCCTGGGTATCGGGATGACCCTGGCCAAGCGCCTGGTGGAGCTGCATGGGGGGCGCATCGCGGTACACAGCGAGGGACGCGGCCGCGGCAGCTGCTTCGTCGTGCAGATGAATGCGCAGCAGGGTGCGGCGCTACGCGCGGTATCGGCCGAACCGCCCGCCATCCCCACGATCCCGGCCCTGCACAAGGCTCGGGTCCTCATCGTGGATGACAATCGTGATGGGGCGCAGGGACTGGCCATGATGCTGGACCTCGAAGGACACGAGGTGCGCACCGCCGCCGACGGCCCGGAGGCGCTTGCGATCGCCGAGGAGTTCCATCCCCAGGTGGTCCTGCTGGACATTGGCATGCCGGGCATGGACGGCTATGAAACCGCGCGCCGCCTGCGCAGCCGCCCCTGGGCGCACTCCCTTCTGCTGTGTGCGCAGACGGGTTGGGGTCAGGAGGACGACAAGCGCCGCGCGCGCTCTGCCGGGTTTGATCGACACCTGGTCAAACCCATCGACCCTGCGGAATTGAATCGCCTGATGGACGAGGTCGGCAAGACCATACCCGGATCCGGCCAGGCCTGACGCCTGGCCGGAATCCCGTGCAAGTTCTGCACGCCGGCGCGTAAAGATTGCACGCGCCCGGCGGCTCTGAAGCTCAGCGCGGCTTGAGCGGACGACGTGCCGCAATGGCCGCCGCGTCACCCGCGGGGTCATGCGGGAAGGTGCTGTGGCTGGCCTGACCGCCCTTGCGACCGGCCTGCGCCGCCAACCCCGGGTTTTGCGAGAAGCTGCGCTTCTCATCGGGCACGCTCTGACCGCCCTTACGGCCCGCCTGCGCCGCGAGCTCCCGATTCTGGGAGAAGCTGCGCTTAGCGCCCGGCACGCTCTGACCGCCTTTGCGGCCCGCCTGCGCGGCAAGGTCTCGATTCTGGGAGAAACTGCGTTTGGAATCCGGCACCGCCTTGCCGCCCATGCTGGCGATCTGACGTTGACGTTCCTGGTTCATCGAGGCGAATCCACGGTTGGAAGTTCGACCTTCCACAGCTCTTGTCTGTGCCATATCCAGCTTTCCTTAATTCGTGACGGAGGAATTCCTGACCGGGGACTAAAGCAAGACGCGTGCCGTTCTGCCAAACACTACGCAATACCGCGCCCCGGATGCCATCCCGGTGACGAAGCAGACCGTTACAGCGGCCGGAATATTCCAGTCAGGGCGTCAGCCGATCGATGACAATGCTGACAGCGCCCGTGGCGGCGACGTGATAGGCCGCCGAACCGAACGGATCGCCGGTACGGGCCAGCGGTCCTCCGGAACTGGAGAGCCGGGCCACGATTTCGACATCCTGACCGACCTGCATGCCATGGCCGGCCAGCATCGCATCGGCTGAAGACAGTTCCACGGTCTGCGGGAAATGCGCCTCCAGGCGTTTCACCGCCAGCGGTGGGCCGGCGCCACGCGGATCGCGGACGAACACGAACAGGGGGGCGTCGGCCTTCTCGCCGGCCTTGAGCGTAGGCGCGAGCTTGATAGTAATCCTGACCAGCGCCGTGGCGCCGCCGGGCGCTGCTGCCTCCGGCTGCGTGGCGGCAACTGAACCTTGATCAGGGGCCGGCGCCGCGGCACCGGCTGCCTGGTCGATGGCATTGATCTGCTGCTGGATGATGGGTCGGACATTCTCGGGAGGATTCTCCGCGAGCAACGCGACGAAGCGCTGGCGCGCCAGGGGCAGCTGCTTGCGCTGGATGGCGGCGGCGGCGCCGTAGAA
>Ga0265340_10001275_pt1 | contig 14448 bp, 16 predicted proteins | sample 4CB225metaG_FD_202082 | JGI IMG/M metagenome (GOLD analysis project Ga0265340, IMG submission 202082) | Rhizosphere microbial communities from Carex aquatilis grown in University of Washington, Seatle, WA, United States - 4-CB2-25 metaG | ecosystem: Host-associated > Plants > Roots >...
ATATCCATAAAGGATTTAATGTTATGCAAAATGATTACCTTACAAATTTTCAATCGCACCTTTCAATAGATGGTGCAGATGTAGTTTTTGAAGCTGTAGGCAGTGATCAGTCTGCAGAAATGGCATTCGAATTAGCCCGAGGGGCAGGAAAAGTAGTAATTCTTGGCGTTTTTGAGCACAATGTTCAGGTAAATATGATGCAAATTGTCAAAAAAGAGCTGACGGTTCAAGGTTCATGGACATGCATTTTTGCTTTTGGTCCAACCATATCCTTGCTTGCCTCAAAGGAAATTGCTGTTGATCAATTTATCACGCATCGCTATCCGTTTTCCGAGACCAAGAAAGCATTTGACGAAGCACTTACTGATAAAGGGAACAGAATAAAAACGGTTATTGAATTTGAATAATTACTCCATCCTTACTACATTTTTAAAAAATTCATCAAGTTGTAGATTAGTTACTTTTCATTTTGCTCCATCTTCAATTTCTTTGACTCTGAGAGCTGTTTTGAGAATAGCATCAGGATTAAGAGACATAGAGTCGATTCCTTCTTTGACTAGAAATTCGGCAAGTTCGGGGAAATCAGAAGGTCCCTGCCCGCAAATACCAACTTTTAAGCCTTTGGCATGAGCTTTTTGAATAAGTTCGTGAATCAGTTTGTGAACCGATTCGTTATTTTCATTTGCAATATGAGCAATGAGTTTTGAATCACGATCAAGACCGAGCGTGAGTTGGGTCAAATCATTTGATCCAATTGAAAAGCCATCAAAAATATCTGCAAATTCTTCAACTTGTAAAATATTGGATGGAATTTCTGCCATGACCCACACATGTAAATTCTCGTCAGGGATTGAAGTATTTTGTAAATTTTTTTCTTTATTATGAACAAGTCCATGCTTTTCCATTTCTGCAATCACTTTTTTTCCTTCTTCCGGTGTCCGACAGAAGGGAATCATTACTTGAAGATTATATAATCCCATCTCATTTCGCACTCTTTTAACTGCCTGGCATTCCAGTGCAAACGCGGCCGAAAATTTTTCATCATAATACCTGCTTGCACCACGCCAACCGATCATGGGGTTTTCTTCATGCGGTTCAAATTCTTTACCGCCAATCAGACTTGAATATTCATTTGATTTAAAATCACTAAAACGGAGAAGTACTTCGTTAGGATAAAAAGCTGAAGCGATGATACCAATTCCATAAGCAAGTTTTTCAACATAATAGGAGACTTTATCCTTATAGCCATGGGTTAGTTCATCAATTTGTTTTTTTGCTTCCTGATTTTGTAGATTATCATAATATAAGAGAGCATTCGGATGAATTTTGATAAAATTGGTGATAATAAATTCTTCTCTCACAAGCCCTACCCCCTTATTTGGAATAAAAGAATAATTAAAGACCAGTTCTGGATCTGCCACTATCATTTTAATCTCCGTTTTGGGTAGATGAAAATCGGTTAAGTCTGTTTTATTAACTTGAAACTTCAATATCCCTTCATAAACTTTCCCTGCTTCACCTTCAGAACAAGAGACGGTAATCTCTTGTCCTGTTTGAATAACTTTTGTTGCGTCTCCAGTACCGACAATTGCAGGTATTCCAAGCTCACGTGAAACAATTGCAGCATGGCTCGTTCTTCCCCCTGCATTGGTAACGATTGCTCCTGCTAATTTCATAATCGGTTCCCAGTCAGGATCAGTCATTTCAGCAAGTAGTACTTCTCCTTTTTGAAATTCACTCAGTTGACTTGGGTCCTTGAGAAAACGTGCTTTACCTTGTCCTATCTTGCTACCAACTGCTGCTCCTGTTACCAGTATTTTGCCTTTTTCTAAAAGTTCATATTCTTCCAGGATAGTATTATTTTTTCTTGATTGGACTGTTTCGCGTCGAGCCTGGACGATATATAACTGATTTTCTTCTGGATCATAGGCCCATTCAATGTCCATTGGGTTTTTGTAGTGATCTTCGATCAGACATCCCCATTTTGCCAAACGCAGAATTTGTTCGTCAGTTAGAACATATGTTTGTCGTTCATTGACTGCAACTGCAACTTCTTTTGTCGGATTTGTTCCTTCGGTTGCGTAAATAAGTTTTTTTTCTTTACTTCCTAGTTTTTTACTGATAAGTGAGGTAAAACCTTTTTTGAGTGTTGGCTTAAAGACCATAAATTCATCAGGTGTCACAACACCTTTAACAACAAACTCTCCAAGCCCCCAGGAACCATTGATAAGAACAACATCACGAAAACCAGTGTCTGTATCAAGTGTGAACATCACGCCACTTGCTCCGCGATCCGAGCGTGCCATTTTTTGTACCGCGACTGAAAGCGCAACCTGGAAATGATCAAAATGTTGATCAACACGATAGGAGATAGCACGGTTGGTAAACAGTGATGCAAAGGCTTTTTTGATTGCTTCAAGCAACGCATGGTCGCCGCGGATATTCAGATATGATTCCTGCTGTCCTGCAAAAGACGCATCTGGTAAGTCCTCAGCTGTTGCTGATGAACGAACTGCCACATCAGGCTCGTTGTTGGCAGTGGCAAGTTTTTTTGCAAGTTCCTGATAGGATGACTGAATTGCAGTTTGTAGTTCACTCGGAAACGGTGCAGCGATAATCATCTGTCGTATCTTTGCTCCAACTTCTTCCAGTTGTTTCATATCCTGCGTATTGAGTCCGTCAATCAAATCTTTGATTTTTATATCAAGCTCGTTTTTTTCAATAAAGTAACGATATGAATAAGCTGTTACAGCAAAACCAAAAGGCACATGAATTTTTTCATCGGGGAAAGTCTCACTTGTTGCATTGGTGAGGTTCTGGTACATTTCACCAAGATTTGCATTTTTCCCACCGACTAATGGAATATCATCTTTGGTGATCTGATCAAACCACAAAATAAATTGTTTATCTTTATTTTCCATACATTCTCTATCTAGCATAACATAAATGTTACAATATTGTTACATTGTGAGTTGGAGCGATTTGCGGTTTGCTCATAAACTCACTGCACTAAATAACCTTTTCCATATTCTTATTATCGAACAGCAACTTTATTTGTATCGTATGTTGCTCATGTTAGCAGTGATTTAGATCACATTTTCTGCTTGAGTTTGCTCATTGAATAAGTGTTTTTGCTAAAGGATAATTATGTTGATGAAAACAAAAACGTTCTATCTATTCATAAAAGTACTTGCCAGTATTGGGATTGTGCTTGCATGCTTTTTATTATGGGAACAGATTTTTCATCCCGCGTTTCAACCTTGTCGAATAAATAGTACAGTTAATTGTGACGCTATTATCTCAGGAGTTGTCGCGAAAACGCTTGGTGTGCCAACGCCATTATATGGTTTAGTTGGCTATATTATTATTCTTGCTAGTGCATTTTTGAAAAAGAAAAAATTGCTTTTAGGAATGGCGACATTTGGTCTGCTTTTTTGCGGGTGGATAGCTTATAGAGAATTATTTCAGCTTCATGTCATTTGCCCTGTTTGTATTATTTGTGACGTTGTTATTGTGACAGTATTTACTCTTTCAGTTATTGTTAATAAAAACTATGATTAAACTGATTACAAATGGAACATATAAATTAATTGAAACAAGAAGGAATACCAAAATTCTATCCGTTGATGAAAACGGGGAGCGTCATGCTTTTGCATGGCTCAATGCTGGAAATATTGGAGAAATTCTTGTAACAACAAATAAATTTCATAGAGTTGATCATCTGCTTGCTGTTGGTAAATACCGATTATATAAGGTAGCAGACGAATCAAGACTTACTGACTTGACTCATTTGGAACTTCTCGTGGGGAATGGTATTTGGCAAGGATATTTATTGCCGATGGGTATGCCAAATGGAGCAAAAAAACGAAGGATCATTCCTACAAAGGAAATTATTACGAAATCGATCCACTAAACACCTTCAACAAGCTCGCTCTCAAGATCTTCGATATTGTTTATTGTGAGTACATTTTTATTAAAGGTAACGAGTCCTTTGTCCTTTAATTCTTTCATTTCACGACTAACTGTTTCTCGCGTTATACCGCTCTGTGTAGCCAATTCTTTTTCTGAAATAGTGACTTCAATCTTTTCTGATTTTTCAATTTTTTTACCAAACCGTTTTGCATGGATAATAAGTTCGGTTATAAGTTTGGTATAGGCATTGCCTGCCATAAGATAGGTCATTTTGCGAAGCAAACCATCAGTTCCTCTATAGACTCTACTCATCAGATCATAAAGAATATCAGGATTAGCTTTAATAAACTCAAGGACAGGTTCTTTTGGTGCACGGTATATCTCAACTGGAGTAAGCGCATCGTAGAAATATTCGTTGTATTCATTGTTCATTGCCCACGACATAGGAAAGAAAGATATGGGTTTGAAGACATTCACGACAAGTTCATCGCCCTTTTTTGAAATAGCATATTTGCGGACAGTGCCAGAAACTAGATAAAAAATACCACTTGGATTATCATCTGCTCGTATCAATATTTCACCCTTTTTGTATTTCAGATGCTTGAATTGTATAAAAAATGTTTCAAGCTTTTTTGCAATTTCCTCATTCATACCTCGTATTATAGCAAAGGTTTTGTTACAATACAGATCAAATGATCAAAGCACTTATTTCAGATTCGGATGGGACTCCTGCTGAATTAACGGAAGCGGGGGCAATTCGTGTAGTTAATGATCTACAGTCGATTTCTCAATTAATTGAAGGACATAATAGTAGCCGCTATTTTAAATCACCTCAGTTTATTTTTTAGCATTATCATAGAGCATTTTTGTCTGTTCGTAATTGATCACCCAACCGTTGTGTAGAACGCCGCGATACAATCGTGTATGCAGAAGATTTCCTTTTTTATCATACAATTCAGGATAGCCGCCGTAGGTTTCTATATTTCGTTTGTATGCATCCAGATGTTTTTTCGCATCCGCATACTGTCCTAGATAAATAAGCGTTTTGATATATTCCATACCCCAATGACTCCAAATACTTGTTCCCATATAGGATGGTGCAAGATGTCTAACAGGACGATATAACTTTTCAGGAATATCAAATTTGCTGTAATGCAAGGGGAGAGGAACATCAAATTTATTTTTTTTGACGTATTGCGCCATTTGCAGTAAATATTTTTTATCGATCGCGTTATTTGGTTTAAGAAATTCTGTCGAAAGAACGATAAAACTATCAGCGGAAAAAAGCTTCATTTTTCGTGAGTGTTCGGACAGATCATCAAGAAAAATTCCTTCTTTTTCATTCCAAAAAGTTTGGATAATTTTTTTTCTCCACGATTCAAGTTTGCTGTCAGAGATTTGATAAAGATCTAATTTATTCGCCAGACGAATTGTAGCCCAAGCAATAACATTGTCATAAAAAGATGATTCACGCTTAATACCGTCACGGGCGCTTGCGAGAAGTAAATTTTTCTTTACTAAACCAGTTTGTCCATCAATAACATCTTCAAAATATATTTGAATAAGTTTTTTCAGTGATGTCTTATAATTTTTATATAATAGGTGCCCCGCGTTTTTGGTTTGCAGTGAACGTTTTTTTGTTTGACTCATCGGGAAAATAGTTTCAATAAATTTTTCATCCGTTAGCGCAAGAAGAGTATAAAGTATTGCAAAAAGCGAATCCGAGGGACGGGCATAAAAATTAAAACAGGAAAAAAGATTTTCTCGAATTGGGATAATCGTTGTGTAATCTTTCTGTGTTTGGCGAAAAACCTCCAGATCTAGTGCAACAGTTCGAAGCGCAATCGTTTGACGATTCAGCCAGTCCTCATCAGTGCAGGAAATTCTTCTATCAAGAAGTGCGTTAAAAAAAATCCCAAGGTTACGAACAAAGAGTTGGTAAAAATGTCCACCGGTGATGACATACGGGTTTGTTTTATTAAACCTAATGGTATGAATTTGTTGTATTATTTTTTCTTCAGATCCTTGAAGCGGCTTTTCCTGGACAAATTTTGCCTTGCTGATGTGCCATCCTGCTCTGAGATAGACATAGATACGATGATAGTTTTTGTTCGAGACATGGATCTTATTGGGAATAAGCTCGATATTGTTATTTTTTATCTGTGTCTGAAAGGGAATATCCGGCACCTGCTTATTATATAAAAATTCGAATGAAATAACAGCTCTTTTGTTTGCTTTACGTATTATAGTAATAATAACCCTTGCAAAAAAATATATATACTTATATAGTAGTTTTTTATGGAAGGCGAAGAAAAAAGAGAAGAAACTACACAAGAAAAAAGCGGTGGTGGAAGCGGGACAATTATCGGTATTATTGCCGTTGTTGTTATTCTTGCGTTAGCAGGAGTTGTTTATGAGCGAAATGCTAAGCAAAAGACCGAGACCATAGCGATGACTCCTCAAAAGAAAGTAAGTGTACAACCGCAACCGACCAGTCCTGCGATGCCAAAAATTCTGTTTAAAGACGGGACATATTCCGCAGAAGGAGATTATATTACTCACGTCGGACAGAAACATGTTAAGGTCACGATTACCTTAAAAAATGATATTGTTACCAATGCAGATGTCATAAGTGAAGCAGATGATTCAATGTCTCAACATTTTCAAGATTCATTTATCAGTGGATACAAGCCTATGGTTATCGGAAAAGATATTACAAAAATTCATTTAGGAAAAGTTGCAATGTCATCGCTAACACCAAACGGCTTTAATGCAGCTCTCCAGACAATAGAACAACAAGCAAAGTCCTAATGCAGACGACCTCATTCAAATTTGAAGCCATTGGCACTCATTGGCGAATTGATATTCCATACGATATTTCTGAGAAGAAGCGAAGTCTTATTCTAGAAACAATAATTAATCTGATTGAAGATTTTGATAAAACATATTCGCGCTTCCGTTCTGACTCACTCGTTACCCAAATGGCACATAAAAAAGGAAAGTATGAATTGCCTGATAATGCAAAAGCTCTTATTGCATTATATAAAGAGCTTTATGACCTTACTGGTCATTCTTTTACGCCGCTCATAGGACAAGTCCTTGTTGATGCCGGTTACGATGCTATTTATTCTCTCAAACCAAAAAAATTGTATAAACCGCCAACATGGGAGGATACTATAGACTATAAATATCCCAATATTTTTATAAAAAAACCTGCACTTCTTGATTTTGGTGCGGCAGGCAAAGGGTATCTTATTGATCTTGTTTTGGACCTTTTGCAGAAAGAAAAATTAGACTATTTTTGTATAGATGCCGGAGGAGATATGTTTTACTATAACAAGAAAAATGAAAAGCTTCGGGTTGGCTTGGAAAGTCCGGATAATCCATCACAAGTTATTGGAGTCGCAGCGATTCATAATCAAAGCATCTGTGCTTCAGCAGGAAATAGACGACGCTGGGGAGAATTTCATCACATTATGGATCCACATACACTTGCGTCAACACATACAGTAAAAGCAACGTGGGTTATTGCAGAGACAGCGCTTCTTGCTGATGCGATTGCAACGTGTCTCTTTTTCGTTGATGCAAAGAAATTACAAAAGTATGCTTTTTCCTACGCGCTTGTGGATGAGAATAACATATTAGAGGTATCCAAAAATTTCCCCGCTGAGATATTTACTCAATGAAAAGTGTTACTAAGACACTAATCAGCGCTTGCGTTCTTGAAGATATTTGACAGTTACAATAGCAGCATTCATGATAAAGACATATAAAGGATAGATTAACAATATCCACTCCAACCGAGGAACTGCAAAAACAGTTAATAATCCTCCAATTCCTGCAAGTATCCATTGAATATACGTTTCACTTTTGGGATGATGATATACTTTGATAAGAGTTGGGACAGCTCCAATGCCATCAATAATTACTGCAATAACGGTTGATAGATGCGTATCTTTAGAAGTAAGCCAATAGATTAAAAGAATAGCTGCAAGTACAAGACAGAGGCGATCAATTTTGGATGCTCCTCCCATTCCAAAACGAAAAGAGAGTATAAAAACTATCCCGACAAGAACAGCAGTACTAATAAAGAAAAGAGAAGAGTATCCACCACCGTTTTTGACTTGATTGAAGGCCGCAATAATAGTCAGAATTGTCCATATAGCCCAGGTATATGGATGAGGTTTTACTATTTTACGGAAAATATCTCGGATATATGGGATATATCCAACTAAGTTTAAGATTAAGGCTGCAAAACCCAATATAGCCTGCATTGATAAATTATACCATTGAATTTTTAAATTCTTAGCCGCTTCTTACGGATTGCAAAGCATAGTTTACGTATAAACTCTTCATTATTAACTAATTCTTACTCAATACTCATCAAAAACTTAGTAAACTCATGTTTAATAGTACTTAGGAATGGAGGTGATTGTATGGGGTTATTAAACTCAATTGTTGCTATATTACTTATTTTATGGCTAGCAGGATTTGCTTTGCATATCGCAGGTGAACTTATTCATATTCTTTTGGTTGTTGCCTTAGTAGTATTTTTATTGCGCTTTATTAGAAGAGAGGCGTAAGGGTAAAAAATTTATTCTCAACAAAGGAGGTGAGTCAGAATGAGTTTTAGTTTTTCAGATCTTAATCCAGCAGTTTCACTCGTTTTTGGTATATTGGTATTGATATTTCCGAAGATACTTAACTATCTTATTGCCGCATATTTAATTATTGTCGGTCTTTTAGGACTCGGGATAGTACACTAGATTTGCTATTTCTTGCAAAAGTCCTGACAAATATGTTACAGTGGGCAAAGTAATCTTAATGTAGGTTATCTAGAATATTTAGGAAATTTTTATGGCGGAGGGTAGGCATAAAAGTCGATTAAAAAGATCTAACATAGGCAAAGAGCTACAAACAAGTGATGTCTTTTATAAAAATGTTGTTGAGTTAACTCCTGAAGCAATTGTAATTCATAGCGAAGGTAAGATTGTTTACGCAAATCCATCGGCGCTTAAGTTGATAGAAGCTAAAAGTTCCCGAGAACTTGTTGGACAGCCGGTAATGAAGTTTGTTCATAAAGACTCTATTCCTCTTATTCAATCAAGAATAGAAAAAATGTTGAGTCAACATAAGGTTGCACCGTTTGTTGAAGAAAAATTTATCAGTTCAACGGGGAAAATTATTCTTGCTGAAACAAAAGCAATTCCGTTCATATTTCAAGGAAAGCCTGCAATACTCGCGATTTTGCGCGACATTTCCGAAAGAAAAAAATCAGAAGAGAAGAAAAAATTTCTAGAAAAGGTAAGCATGCTGTTGAGTGCCTCAGTTGACTATAAAACAACGCTTGCCAATATTTGTAAATTGCTTGTACCATATCTTGCAGATTATATCCGTATTGCATTAATTGATGATGCAGGCGAGATAGAGGAAGTAGCAGTCTATCATAGTGATCATAAAAAAACTGCATTGGTAAAAAAATTATATGCGATTTATCGGGATAAATTAGGCCTGACCCATGGCGTTTCTCAAGTCATACAAAGTGGAAAATCAGAAATCATGGAACAGGTTACTCCTCAATCTGCAGCATTTCTAAAAAATAATAAGGAGATAAAAAATATTATAGAAAAACTTGGACTTACTTCTTATATGGGAATTCCTCTCAAGCTGAACAAAAAAGTCATTGGTGTTATTACTATTTCATCTTCAAAAAAAGATCGAATTTATACAAAAGAAGATCTGCAGTTTACTGAGGAGATTGCAAGACGTATTGCAGCCGCCGTAGAAAATGCTTTGCTCGTTACTAATTTGCACAAGGAACTAAACGAAAAAATTAAAGCTCAGGAAGGACAAGCTCGTCTAGCATCATATTTAGATCAAACATTTGATGCGATTATTTTGTGGCAATATTCTGGTGAAATAATTTATTGGAATAAAGGTGCGGAAGAATTCTATGGTTATACCAAAGACGAGGCAATGGGCAAGAACATCCATACACTTTTGCGGACTGTACATCCAATTCCCTTCCCTAAAATTTTAGCAAATCTTAACAAAAATGGACGCTGGGAGGGAGAAATAATTCATATAACGAAAAATAATAAACCGCTAACAGTTAGTGATAAAAAAGTATTAATTAAAGAAAAAGACGGGAAACGATATGTTTTTGAGACAAATAGAGATATAACAGAAAGACTTTATTTTGAAAAGAATTTGGCGTTTCTTTCTGAATCGAGCAAAATACTTGCAACATCTTTGGACTACAAAACAACACTTGCAAATATTGCCGAACTTGCTGTCCCTCATATGGCTGATTGGTGTAGTGTTGATATAACAACGGAGAAGGGGATTAAGCAGTTAGCGATAGCACATGTTGATCCTCAGAAAGTACAGTGGGCAAAAGAATTGAATAAAAATAATCCACCTGATCCGAATGAAAAGACAGGAGTGTCAAATGTTATTCGGACGGGCAAATCTGAATATTATCCGAAAATTACCGACGAAATGCTTGTATCGGCAGCACAGAATGAAGAGCAACTGAAACTGTTACGAGATCTTAAAATTAGTTCCATTATGATTATTCCCATTCGTGTGAAAAATGATACGGTTGGCGCTATCAGTTTTGTTTTCGCAGAATCGAGACGTCATTATACAAAATCAGATCTCGTTATTGCGGAAGAACTTTCAGTCAGGGCAGGACTAGCCATTGAAAATGCACGACTCTATGCTGATGCGCAGCGAGCCATTCGCATTCGTGATGAGTTTATCTCTCTTGCATCTCATGAATTGAAAACTCCAATTACCAGTCTTAAGATCTACGCACAATCACTGGGAAATCAATTTGCAAAAAGAAATGATATTTTTATGCAGGAATATTTTATGAAAATGGATCAACAAATTGATAGATTGACTCTTCTAGTAAATGATTTATTGAATGTATCAAAAATTCAACATGGCAAACTCGAATTTGATTGGAAGCCAGTTGATCTTAATTCTGTCGTTAAAGACACAATAGATATGCTCCAAACTACAAGCGCAAAACATAAAATTCTTGTAAAAGGGGAGATAAAAAAAGCCGTCTATGCAGATCCGTATCGTATCTATCAAGTACTTACCAATCTTTTAACGAATGCTACAAAATACTCACCGGAAGCTGATAAAGTTATTATCCATTTAGCGGCAAAAGAAGATTATGTAAAAGTAACAATTCAAGATTTTGGTATAGGAATTAGCTCTAGTGAGCAGAAAAAAATATTCAGACAATTCTATCGAATTAACGATCCCAATGAAAGAAAGTTCTCCGGACTTGGCATGGGGCTGTATATTTCATATGAGATTATAAAACGACATGGAGGTAAAATGAGTGTTAAAAGTATAAAAGGGAAAGGATCAAGATTTAGTTTTACGTTGCCATACACGATTAATTATCAACAGGCTGTAGTAACTCCGTAAAAAATTGTGACCGTTTAATATATTCCTTGACAGGAATATTCCATGTATGATATGTTTACTCTATTATGAATCCAACAATTTTTGGAGCACTGGCGGAGCCTAATCGATTTCATATTGTCGAATTACTTCGAGATAGGCCTCGTGCCGTTGGAGAACTTGCAGAAACACTCCATATCCGACAACCTCAAGCATCTAAACATTTGAAAGTATTGGCAGATGCTGGAATTGTTGCAGTCCGTCCTCAAGCAAATCAGCGTATTTATGAACTAACGCCCGCAAAATTTCAAGAAATCGATACCTGGCTTGAAAAATATCGCAAACTTTGGGAAGACAGATTTGATAGATTAGAGACGTTATTAAAAAAGGTGAATAAATGATGAAAGCAAATAAAAAATTATCCTTCTTCGCCTTCGGCGTCAGCTACTTCTTTTAGTTCTTTTGTAAGAGGTTTAAAGAAACGAAGAGCGATTGCAGTTGGAATAATTGCAGAAAGAATAACTACTGTGATAAGAATTGAAAATTGTGCCTTGGTAATTGCTCCAATAGATAATCCATAGAGTGAAGTGATTGTTCCAAAAGTAAGACCTGTACTCATAAGAAGTGTTGTAAACATACCGTGTTTTTCATGATACTTTCGTGCAAGAGGGAATACAGCTGCAAATTTTGATACAAGTTTCAACCCAAGAAATAGCAGCATCGCCGTCATTCCAGCCCAGACAGCATTGAGATCAACATTCATGCCACCTTTTAGAAAGAAAAATGGAGTAATTGCTGCAAAGCTTACCGTCCGCATCCGTTTCATAACCTCTGGATTTTTTGCCAAAATTCCAGACATTGCAAGGCCGAGAACAAAAATCGGAAGTCCCGGCTGATTTTTTCCTGCATCTCCCAACCATTCAATAAGAAAAAGTACCAAAAAGAGAAATTTTATATCTGGCTGTACAACTTTGCCGTTATACCTTCCAATAAGTACTTTATATGCTTTTGGCATGAAAAAAATTGCAAGAAGCGAAAAAATAATAAAAAAGATTGTAAAAGTATTAAAATTAAAAAAAGAAAAAGTCAGAGCAATGACTGTCAATATATCGGTTACAAATGTTGCCGCCATAATGCGTTTACCGAGGTTGGTGACGGACAAACCCGTTTCGACAAGAACAGAGTAGACGACAGCAACAGAGGTTGTTGATAAAGCAATACCGGCAATTTTGGAAGCGGCGAAAGTCCAGTGGAAACCATAATAGGCAAAGAGAAAGCATATAATTAATGGAGCAAAAAAAGAAAATCCGCCGATGAGAACTGCTTCTACCCAATTTTTCTTCATGAGCGGCACATCGATTTCAGTACCAGCAAGAAAAGTAAGATATGCGCTACCAAAAGAGGCAAGAAAAGTCATCCATGCAGTTGGCTGCAAATGAAAAAAACTTCCAGCAATAACACCAAGTGCTATTTCTATAATTGCAGCTGCCAAACCCAACTCTATTGAGGCGATGCTCGCAAGGAAGATTAGGACAAACAGTATGAAAGGAAATAAATATGTTGAATTCATAATTTTTAGGAGCTTAAACAAAAAAACTCCTACCTTTTTTGGTAGAAGTTATTAGCTTGTTAGGCATTTAGAAGCGAACTTCATCGCTTATAGATATATTATCTCATGGGAGAAATATTATTGTCAAGGTTTTGAGGTTGAAGAATATTGCATATTGCTTTAATTTCTGAAGTTTTTTATCATCAAATAAAGCTATTTACTTATGAAGATTGTTATTTTCGGTGCGAGTGGTCATATAGGGAGAATACTTGTTTCACAAGCCTTGAACAATGGTTACAATGTTACTGCATTTGTTCGAAATCCCAAATCAATAGTGATAAAAAATAAAAATCTTTCGATACATGTTGGAGATATCGGAAATTACGAACAAGTTGCAGATGCGATAAAGGGAAATGAAGTTGTAATCAGTGTTTTAGGCAATAGAACAGGATCCGTTGTTTTTAAGAGTACTACAGTAATTTCTGAAGGGTTAGAAAATATTATTAGAGCAATGAAACAACATAAAGTGAAACGATTGCTATTTATTACATCTTTTGGTTTAAATAAGTCAATGTTTCTTCCACAGAAAATTTTTATTCGAACTATATTAAGAAATATTTTTGCGCAGATGCCTCGACAAGAAAAAAGTATTTCTCAAAGCGGATTGGATTATACTATTGTCCGTCCGGCACGCTTGACAGATGAGTCTTCGGTAGGGGAATATAATGCTGCAGAAGATCTTTATATTGGACCATTTTCCCATATTTCTCGAACTGCCGTCGCGGATTTTTTATTAAAAGAAATAGAAAGCAAAAAATTCTTACACAAAACTGTTACGCTATCATATTAAAAGTAAATTCAGTATTTTTCGATAGAATATTCAACTTTGTGGAATGCATTAGGGTGTTTTACGTTTAAAATCACGCTGTATCTGTTCAGATACAAGTGCCGTAACCACGTCAGGTTGTCCATCTCCAAGATTAGTATTTCCAGCCGTCATTGCAGTGCTAAGAGCATTACGCATAGATACTTCAGCTTGCGGCAATGTATCAGCAGTAACACTAATTGCATGGGTGATGCCTCTTACTAAATAGGTAAGTGAATGTTGCTTTCGATCTCCTTCAGTTACAGTTTTATAAAAAGTAGGGACTTGATGTGTTTGCCCCCACTCGGAAGCTAGGCCAGCATCATCAATAGCTAATACATGGGGATGCCATTCCTCAGGATTAAGGCGTGCTCTCCAAGTTTTAGGCCAATGAGAGCCAAATAATTCTGGCAAGGGAGGTAAGTCATTTTTTGGCCAGTGTGTAGGTCCCTGTTCTAGTGTTCCCATAGTAAAAAGATTATAACAAAGTTACTATTTCGATTAAACCTATAGCATATTCTTAATAATTCATTTACTCTTTAATTTTTCGTTCTTGAAAATATTTAACACTTACAATAGCAGCATTCATGATAAAGACATATAAAGGATAGATTAACAATATCCACTCCAACCGAGGAACTGCAAAAACAGTTAATAATCCTCCAATTCCTGCAAGTATCCATTGAATATACGTTTC
>Ga0265340_10001280_pt1 | contig 14425 bp, 11 predicted proteins | sample 4CB225metaG_FD_202082 | JGI IMG/M metagenome (GOLD analysis project Ga0265340, IMG submission 202082) | Rhizosphere microbial communities from Carex aquatilis grown in University of Washington, Seatle, WA, United States - 4-CB2-25 metaG | ecosystem: Host-associated > Plants > Roots >...
GCGGGTGAACTCGCGTCTGTCCAAGTACGGGCAGTCGACGTTCGTGAGGCGGCCTCGCGCAGAAGACCATCTTCATCGGCCCGGTACCTGCGCGGCAGGGACCGGCAACGCGAGATCAACGAGGGCCTGAACGTCGTGGAGTCCAGGAACCGCGCCAACAGCGTGATCTTCTACGGCAAGGGCGGCGACATCGCCACCAACCGCCGCGACGAGCAGGAACTGTCCGTGCTGTGCCTGCGGGTCCTGCAGGCCGCCCTGGTCTACGTCAACACCCTCATGGTCCAGGACGTCCTCTACGACAAGAACTGGTCCAGCGGCGCCGCCACCATTGGTTCCTGGGTCGGGCAGCGCGCGGTAGAGGGTGGACCGGCCGATCTTGAGGAACGCGGCGATCTCGGTGATGGATTCCCCGCGGGCCTGCCGCGCCCGGGCGACGGCCAGGGTGTCGGCGTCGACCTTGGCCCGCCGGCCACCGTGTCGGCCTTCAGCTGGCTGCGACGTCGATCTATGCATGCGACGCATGACGTAATGAGAATCTGGTAATTATCGTAGCCGTAAATTGCGCTATTATCCGGATGTAACGGCCAACGTCGCCATCTTCAGAGAAAGTCAGGACATTCAATGCTCAATTCGAGCGACTCACATATCACCCGCGCAAGCCTTCTTCGCCTGATGAGAGAGGGGCACGGAGCGGGTAACGAGAGTGTCATCAAAGAGATCGTGGCGCCGGACTTCGTCCTGCATTGCCCGGATGGGAGCAGGAAGACTCGCGGTGAATCCGCTGAGACATACGCGGCCATGCGTGGCGCCCTGACCAGTTACGTCCTTACCTGCGATCTCATGGTCGTTGAGGGAAGTATGGTGGCGGCGCGAACGGCGATGAAAGGCACCTTCACGAACCCATTTCCATTAATGGAGGGCAAGGAAATTAAGGCACATGGCGGCCCCGTGCATTTCGAGACCATCAGTATTTACCGGTTCGATCCACAAGGTCAGCTGTTGGAAGAGTGGGCGCAGTCCGACAACATGACACTATTCTCACAGCTCGGCATGAAAATTTGACAAGTCGAGCCCAATCCTCATTTCAGAGGCCTCGGCGCCCCCGAGTCCACGGGCGCGTTCAGCGTCCGGCGGATTCGGATGCAGAACCTTCCGATCGCTGAACGGGCGGGGTTCGCCGCAGCGGGTCGAATCGTACGTCGCGGAGAACCTCAAGGAATGCTCGTGACGGTGGTGCGAGGGCGGGTACCGTCCGGGAGACCACGGCGAGTGGCTGCGCCAGGCGTGGCTCGACCAACGGCGTCACCACCACCGACGCGTGCGCACTGAGAGGAAGGGCACTCAGCGGCATTGCCGCGACCCCTAACCCGGCGGCGACCAAACCGACGACGGTAGCCGCCGAATCGGCCACGTAGGCACGGCGTGGCTCCGCTCCACTGCGGAGGCAGGCTTCGTCGGATCTCGCGCTGTCGGCGAACGCCACCAAGGGATGGGTCGCCCATTCACGCCAGGAAATCTCCGGGCCGGCCGCGACGGGGTGCCCCTTCACCGAGACGGCAACCATCTGATCCTCACCGATCGACCAGATCTGCAGGCCGTCGGTGGCCCGCGGCGCCTCGGTCACCGCGATGTCGGCCCGGCCACTGCGAACATGGGCGAGCACCTCAGCGGCGTTGCCCTCCAGGATCCGCACCTGAACGTCAGGTCGGAGTTCGGCGAACTGCCGGCAGGTGAAGGGCATGACGCATGCCGCCAACGCCGGCAGTGCCGCCACGGTGACGGTGCCGTACCGTCCTTCGCGGTAGGCCCGGTAGCGGCCGAGCCCATCCTCACAGGTGCGCACGATCTCCTCCGCGACGCGGACGAATTCCTGGCCGTCGACGGTCAGCGTTACAGAACGGGTCGTCCGGTCAAAAAGTCGCACCCCCACGATCCGCTCGACATCCTTGACCGCCCGGCTCAAGGCGGGCTGGCTGATCAGCGCCCGCTCGGCCGCAACGGTAAACGACCCGGTCTGGGCGACCGCCAGCACGAGGCGGAGCTGGGCCAAAGTGACATTCATGTGCTCAGCTTATGAATACTCGCGAACTTAGCTTTCAGGCGCTGTGTCCGACGGCCGTGGCGAGGGCCTCGGGAAGGCTGGGGCCTCCGGCGCCGACTTCCCAGCAGCGCCAGCCCGCCCGCACTCCGAGCCGGTCGAAGTGCCCCCGGGTGACGCCGTCGAACAGTTCGGCCAGCCAGGCGAACCGCTCGCCCGCCTCCACCCCGGGCGTTGCCGAGCAGGTAGCGGTGATCCGGGGCCGATGAACTCATGCCCCACATCCTCACCACCTACCGCATGCCGTGTCAGCGCGACCCGCTCGAGACCGGATCACTGGTGCGCGGCTCGACCTGGCGCTCCAACAACGTGAATTGCGGTTCCTCGGCGCTCCGGCGCGCTTGCTAGTTCGGCCGGGTCAGCAGGTCGAGGTGCCCGACCGTGATCTCCAGTCGGGGCTGAAGTCCGGACCGACCGGCGCCGGGCATGGCGACGTCGGGGCGGGCCCGGCGCCGGGTGAGCCAGTCGGCCGCCGCGGGCGCCAGTTCGGCCTGCTGCTGCCCGGCGGCCTCGACTCGCCCCTCCAGCCAGGCGTCGATCAGCTCCCCGTCCCGGGCCGAGTTCAGTACCCACGGTGTCGGTATCTCCAGCACGGACCACCCACGCTCGCGCAACAACCGCGCGGCGAACGGGCCGGCGTCCGGCCCAAGCCGCCCGTCCCGGCGCTGATGCTCGTCGAACGCCTCGGCGAGCCGGCGGTCGTGCGGGTCCGGCGGGTCCAGCGAGACCGCGCCGGTCACGCTCAGGCTGAACAGCGCCGGTATCCCCGCCTGCGTGACCGCCTCGATGATCGCCGTGACCTGGGCCGGATCCAGCAGGTCGAGCAGCGCCGCCGCGGTGACCAGGTCTGCCCCGCCGAGCTCGGCCAGCACCCGGGCCAGGTCGGTGACGTCGGCCCGGACGGCCGTGGCCTGCACCGGCCCCCGGGCCAGCAGTCCTGGGTCGTGGTCGACCAGGGTCCAGTGCTGCCGATCAGGGTCGGGCAGTCGCGGCGCCAGCCAGCGCAGGTTCGCGCCCGTACCAGCGCCGAGATCCACGACCTCCAGGCCCCCCGGACCTGGTCGGCGGCCCCGGCCCGAGGATTCGCCGAAGGCACGGGCATGGGAGCCGGACAGGAGCGACCGGAGAGGCTCCAGTATCAGCCCGGCCACGGCGTTCCGGGCCCGGGTGTCGGCCGGCTCGCGCAGGGCCAGCCAGTCCGGGCTGATCGGTCGCTCAAGCCCAGCCTCTTTTCCGTGATCCCCAGACCCTTCTCCGTGACCGTGCGCGGTTGCCCGGTCGTTGCCCGGCAGGCCGCCTGCGGCGGGCAAACGCGCATGATCACGGGGAGGTCGGGTCACTGTACGGCCGCCAGGACGTCGCGCGCGGTGTCCAGCCATCGTCTCAACGTCCGGCCGCGGGCGCTCGCGGCCGCGACGGCCGAGGCTCGCCCCGGCCCGAGCAGGTGACGGATGGCGCCGGCGAGGGCGACCGGATGCCCGGGCCGGATCACGGCGCCGGGTAAGGCTTTGTCCGGGGCTCCGCCCGGGGCCTGACCCAGTGCCTCCTGCGCCCCGGTGCCCCGCCCGACCACCACCGGGACACCACGGGCCAGGGCCTCGGTGACCACCAGACCCCAGGTCTCCGCGTGCGAGGGCAGCAGCAGCAGATCGGCCGCGGCCCAGGCGGCCGCGAGCCGGTCTCCCCCGGCCGGCCCGGTCAGACCAACCCTGTCCCCCAGCCGGTGCCGGTCGATGGCGGCCCGCACCTGCTCGGTGTAGCCGGCGTCGACGTCGAGCCGGCCGGTCAGGTCGGCCGTCCAGGGCAGGTCCTGGATCTGGGACAACGCCTCGAGCACCCCGAGCTGATCCTTGCGGGGCGTGACCGTGGCCAACTGCAGCAACCGCGGCGGGGTCGAGCCGGTGGACGGCGGGGCCGGGTCGGTTCCCGGCGCCGCCACTGCGACCCGTTCCAGACCATGACGCGCGCGCAGATCGGCGGCGGCCCAATGGCTGGTCGTGATCACGCCGGTGGCCGCCCGCAGAGCCTGCCGTTCCAGCGCTTCCAGCTCGGCCGCGTCCTGGACGCTCAAACCGGTCTCCAGAGCCAGCGGCAGATGCACCAGGACGTGCAGGCGCACACCGGCCTCGATCGCGGAGACGACCGCCTCCGGGGCACCACCGGCCAGCAGGCCGTCCACCAGCACCGGAACACCGTCCGGTTGTTCTCCGTCCGCGCCGCCGGACCGCAGCAGCGCGGACAGCCGGCCCCGGTCGGCGGACGTGGCCACCGGCCAGCGTCCGGGCCCGAGGCGTTGCTGCACCGGCACCCCGAGCTGGTGCAGAGCCCCGGCCAGCGACTGGTCGTACCGATTGCCGCCGGTAGGGGCCTCCAGATCCGCGGGCAGGACCAGTACCAGCCCGGTCACGGGCCGGCCGGGGGCCGGGCACCCTGGTCACCGGGATCGGTGTCCCCCGGCAGGTCGATGTCGCCCAGCAGTTCGGCCACCTCCTGCGCGGTGACCTCCGGTTTGACCAGGTCCGTGGTGACGGCGTCGGCCCCGGCCAGCTCGACGCTGTACCCGGCCCAGGCGTCCGGATGTTCCCGCAGGACCACGTCCAGCCGGCACAGCCCGGCGGTGAGCGGGCCTTCCAGCAGCCGGTCGGCGACATGCCGGGCCACCACCTCGGTGGTGGTGAGCCGGCCGGCGAAGGCCGGGTGCTCGTCGAGGTTGCGGTAGGTGAGGTCGTCGAGCACGGTCTTCAGGGCCTCGCCGGCGGCCCCGATGTCGATCACGGTGGCGTGCGAATCCAGGGTGCGGCGGAAGAACGTCGCCTCCACCACGTAGGTGGTGCCGTGCAGAGCCTGCGCCGGACCGAAAAAAGGGTCAGGCAGCGAGTGGGCGATCATCGCGTGGCCACGGACGGTGACGTGGTACATCGATCCTCCTGCACCTGCGGTTGAGCCGAAACCGGCTTTTCGTCGTAGTCCATCACGTGACACATTCCATCCAGCTCACCGGCTGCCAGTTCCCGCATCGTCCGAGGCAACTGGGCGAAGCCCCGGTGATCGCTGATCAGCACGTCGAAGACCGGATCACGCAGCAGGTCCATGGCCAGGGCCAGCCGCTCGGCGTGGCTGCGGCGCGCTCGCCGGGCGGCGGCGATCGCGCCGACCTGGCTGGCCCGGATGCTCAGCCGCCGGGCGTGGAACTGCGCGCCGAGGTTCACCGTGACCGGCTGATCGCCGTACCAGGACAGCTCCAGCACTTCGCCCTCGTCACCGAGCAGTTCCAGCCCCCGGCTGAGCCCCGCCCCGGTGGCCGAGCAATGCACCACCAGATCACAGCCGCCCGCCGCCTCAGCCGGTGTGACCAGCCGGATGCCGAGGGCCGCAGCGACCGGCCCACGCCGCGCGTCGACGTCCACCAGTTCCAGCCGCTGCAACGGGAACGATCGCAACACGGCGGCTACCGCGCAGCCGACCATCCCGGCGCCGATCACCGCGACCCGGTCGCCCAGGCGGGGGCCGGCGTCCCAGATCGCGTTGACCGCGGTTTCCACCGTCCCGGCCAGCACGGCGCGTGCGGCCGGGACGTCGTCCGGCACCACGGTCAGCGCGCCGACCGGGACGACGTACCAGTCCTGGTGCGGGTAAAGACAGAAGACCGTGCGGCCGACGAGTTCGGCGGCCGGCGCGGCCGACTGCGCTCCGACGGCCTGCACGGTTCCCACCGACAGGTAGCCGTACTTCACCGGGCCCGGCAGATCCCCCTCCTGGAAGGGCGCGCGCATCTGCGTGGCCACGGCCGCGGGTACCCCACCCCGGTGAACCAGCAGTTCGGTACCGCGGCTGATGCCGGAATGCCGGGTGCGGACCAGGGCCTCACCCGGTCCCGGTGGCGACAACGGCTGCCGGCGCAGTTCACCGCGCCCGGGCGCGATCGTCCAGTAAGCGGTGGCCTGCACAACGGGACCGGTCGGATCACCGGTCCGGTCAGGGGTCCGGTCAGGGGTCATAGCTCGCGACGCTACGACAGGGGACTCTGGTGAGCGATACCGGGACGCTGAGCGGTACCGGAACGGGGACCGCGCTGCGCGACTCCTCGATCGCCACCGCGACCGCCGTGGCATTGTGCGTGGTACTGGCCGGTTACGCGGGAACCGCCCCGGTGACCGCCGCTGCGGCGGTCACCGGCATCGGCGTGGTCGTGGCCGCCGGGGGCACGGTGATCCTCAGAGCGGGTCGCTGGAGCGGGCCGGCCGACCGGGTGACCCTGGCCCGCACCGTGCTGATCGGCGGTTGCGCCACCATCGCTGTCCTGGTCCTGGCCGGCGAACTGCCACCCCGGCCGGGCTGGCTGCTGGCCCTGGTGGTTCCCGCGCTGATGCTGGACGCCGTGGACGGCTTCGTGGCCCGGCGAACCGGAACCTCGTCCGCGGCCGGGGCCCGACTGGACATGGAGATGGACGCCGCTTTGCTGATGGTGCTCTCGGCGATGGCGGTCTTTTCCCTCGGGTGGTGGGTGCTGGCGATCGGCGGAATGCGTTACGCCTTCGTGGCCGCATCGGTGATCCGCCCGCAGTTGCGCGCGCCGTTGCCGTTCAGCCAGTTCCGCCGGGTGGTGGCGGCGGTACAGGGGGCCGCGCTCGCCGCGGCACTGGCCCCGGTGCTTTCGCTGCCGGTCGCACGGGCGACCGTGGCGGTGGCTCTGGTCCTGCTCGTGATCTCCTTCGGCCGCGACGTGATCTCCCTGGAGCGGCAAGAACGGCAGAAGCAGCGGGCGCGGCGGGAAGCCGGCCGGGTGCGGTCCCGCCCGGCGATGCCGCCTCTGCTCTCCGGCGAAGCCGGGTGATCGGGGTGACAACTTCCGCAGATGACCTCTGGGTGAAGTTTTTCTGACGAAATCTCCTCGATTGAGGAGTTTGCATGGGCAATGCGATATGCCAGGACACGCGGGGAAGCGCCCGCCGAACCTTGAAGCCGTCGCCGCAGGGAGATCCGACGTGGACATGTCGTCGAGCGTCAAGCAGGCCGGTCACACCGCAACCCAGTTGGTGAACACCCTGCGGGCCCGGGACGCCCGCTCGTACGGATCGGCCGAACTGGCCCGGAACGGGTTCGTCGTCCGCCCCGGTTTCCTGTCCCCCGCTCAGGCGCAGGCCATCAGGGACGACCTGTCCCGGTTCGAGGACCGTTCGGTCAAGGACGCCGGGGTGGCCGGGGCCCGGCTGCGGGATCGGGCCGATCGTCAGCGGATCGACCAGAACGTTCGCCAGTTGACCGGCGCGCAGCACCTCAGCCCCGGGGTCGACCGCCTCTTCAGCTCGGGCCGGATCGAGCGGACGATGTCCGGGCTCACCGGCTTCGCACTGGCCGTCGGGGGAATGACCGTGCAGATCGACTGGCCCGACACCCGGACGAAACGGGGTTTGCACGTCGACAGCCACTGGCCCCCGACCTACAAGTGCTTCATCTACCTCACCGCGGTCACCGGCCCGGAGAACGGCCCGTTCTCGGTGGTGCCGGGATCGCACCGGCACCGGGCTAAAAAGGTCAAGGCCATCGCCGGGAACTACCTGCACGGCCGCAAGCCCACCGACCTGGACGCCGAATACCGGCTCGCGGACGCACGGTGTGTACTGGGCGATCCCGGAACGGCGATCTTCGCCGATCAGCGACTGGCTCACGCCGGCTGGCCGGAACACACCACCGGAACCCGGTTCATGCTGGTGGCCTACCTCTACCGCCCCGGCGTCACGGTCCCCGGTTTCCTCCGCGACTAGATCATCTCGCGTGAGCGGCAGCGGGGAGGCGCAGCAGCACCTGGGGGGCCAGGAACGGCTGATAATCGAGCATCACGCTGGGAGGTAACCCACGGGGAGCGGAGGCCCCGCTCCTTCATGACATCAGTGGAGGCGCGCCGGCCCGACATCTCTTGTTGGCCGGGGGTGTCCTGGGGTGACGCCGCCGAGGCGTGGTTGCGCGTTCTGTGAAGACTCCGTCGGTCGGTCGCCGACGGACTTTTCACGATCATGAAAGGTGAGCGCCGCGTTCTCGATGTCGGCGGCACGACAGAGGCCAGGCCCACCGGCGGTCATGTTGTGCAGTGGTGAGTTGTGCAGGCGCCGGCGGTGTGGCCAGGTCGGGCACGCAGGTTCGGCCTACCTCCACCCAGCGTCACACCTGGTTACCCGGGATGGCCCACTGCCCGCGCCGCTGCCGAGCTCAGGCCAAGCGCATTCAATCCTCGATTTTGCGTTTGCCTTGCTTGTATCTGCTCTGGCATACCCGACTGACCGAGCCTGAGTTCCGCGCCTGCTGGGACCCGACGGATTATTCTTAGGGCACCGTCTGCGGATGGAGCCGACCAGGCCAGACTGGGCGGATGCTGACCGAGGCGCAGACCGCGCTGCCCGCGCCGCTGCCGATCAGCGCGGTGCTGCCGGTCCTGATCGAGCGGCTCACCGCAGCCGGCAGCGCGGTTCTGGTCTCACCACCGGGTACCGGCAAGACCACGCTCGTCCCGCTGGCGCTCGCCGATCGGGTCCAGGGCACCGTGCTGGTCGCCGAGCCCCGGCGGGTGGCCGCCCGGGCTGCGGCCCGGCGGATGGCCTGGCTGCTGGGTGAGGACGTCGGGGCCCGGGTCGGGTACACCGTGCGCGGCGATCGCAAGGTCAGCGCCCGCACCCGGATCGAGGTCGTCACCACCGGGGTACTCGTGCAACGACTGCAGCGGGACGCCGAACTGCCCGGCGTCGGCGCGGTGATCCTGGACGAATGCCACGAGCGGCACCTGGACACCGATCTGGCCCTGGCCTTCACCATCGAGACCCGGGCCGCCCTGCGCCCGGACCTGCTGCTGCTGGCCACCTCGGCCACCGCCGAAGCCGACCGGCTGGCCGCCGTCCTGACCCCCGATCCGGCCGGGCCGGCCCCGGTGATCGGCGCCGACGCCCCGATGTTCGGTGTCCAGCCGTTCTGGTGCCCGCCGTCCGCCCCGGTCGACCCGCCGCGCGGGCTCCGGGTCGACCCCCGTTTTCTCGACCACGTCGCCACCGTGATCCGCCGGGCGCTGAGCGAGGCCACCGGTGACGTGCTGGTTTTCCTGCCCGGCGCCGGCGAGATCAACGCGGTCGCCAACCGATTGGGCACCCCCGGCGGTGTCGACGTGCTGCGACTGCACGGCCGGATGGGCTCCGGCGACCAGGACGCCGCCCTCCGGCCCGGCCCACGGCGGCGGATCGTGCTGGCCACCGCGGTGGCCGAGAGCAGCCTGACCGTGCCGGGCGTGCGCACCGTGGTGGACGCCGGGCTGGCCCGGGTACCGCGGATGGACCTGGCCCGCGGCCTGAGTGCCCTGGTCACGGTCCGGGTGTCCCGTTCCGGCGCGCATCAGCGAGCCGGCCGGGCCGGGCGGGAAGGTCCGGGCCAGGTCTACCGGTGCTGGTCCGAAGCCGAGCACGGCCGGCTCCCCGGGCACCCGGAACCGGAGATCACGATCGCCGACCTGACCGGGTTCGCGCTCGCGCTGGCCCAGTGGGGAGATCCGGACGGCGTCGATCTGGCCCTGCTGGACCGCCCGCCCACGGCCGCGATGACCGTTGCCCGGCAGACTCTGCAGGCCCTCGGCGCGGTGGACGGCGCGGGCAAGGTGACCGGGCGCGGACGCCGGCTGGCGACGTCCGGAGTCCATCCCCGGCTGGCCCGGGCCCTGCTGGACGGCGGGCCACTGGTCGGGGCCCGGCGCGCGGCCGAGGTGGTGGCCATCCTCGGTGACGACTCGCTGGCCGGCGGCACGGACGACCTGGCCCTGGCCTGGCGCCGGCTACGCACCGGCAACGACCCGGGGGCGGCCGGGCGATGGCGGGAAGAAACCCGGCGGCTGACCCAGAACACCCAGAGCACCGCCCCGAACGCAGTCGCCGGAGCGGGAGCCCGATCGTCGTCAAATTCGGTGTCTCTAAACCCGGTGTCGTCAAACCGGGTGTCGTCAAACCGGGTGTCGCCGTCGCGGGTGCCCGACGATCTGGCCGCCGGCATCGTCGCCGGCCTGGCCTACCCGGAGCGACTGGCCCAGGCCCGCCCCGGCGGCAAAGGATTCCTGATGGCGATCGGCACCGCGGCCGAACTCACCGCGGGCTCGGCCCTGATCGGCGCCCCCTGGCTGGCCTTGGCCGTCGCCCAGCGCCAGCCCGGCGCCCCCGCCGCCCGGATCCGGCTCGCGGCCGCGATCGACGAGGCCACCGCGCGGGAGGTCGGCGCCTCGCTGCTGCGCACCGACGACGAGGTGACCTGGCGGGACGGCGACGTGCTGGCCCGCCGGATCGAGCGACTCGGGGCGATCGGGCTGACCGAACGGCCGCTGAAGAACCCGGCCCACGACCTGGTCGAGGCGGCGCTGCGGGAAGGGCTGCGCCGAGAAGGTCTGAACCTGCTGCGCTGGAGTCCGAACGCGGTGAACCTGCGCCGCCGGCTGGCCTTCTGCCGGTCGATCTTCGGCGACCCCTGGCCCGAGATGACCGACACCGCCCTGCTGAACGACATCGATCGCTGGCTGGGCCCGGAACTGCGGCGGGCCCGCCGCCGCGCCGATCTGACCGCGATCGACGTCACCGGCGCGCTGCGCCGGCGGCTCGGGTACCCACAAGCAGCCCGGCTGGACGAACTGGCCCCCGAACGTGTCCAGGTGCCCAGCGGCTCCCGGATCCACCTCGACTACGAGGCCGACTTCGAGCATCCGGGCGCCCCGGTACTGGCCGTGAAACTCCAGGAGACCTTCGGCTGGAGCACCGCCCCCCGGATCGCCGACGGCCGGGTTCCCCTTGTCCTGCATCTCCTTTCACCAGCCCGCCGGCCGGTGGCGGTGACCGGTGACCTGGCCTCGTTCTGGGCCGGCACCTACCCCGCGCTGCGCTCGCAACTGCGCGGGCAGTACCCCCGCCACCCCTGGCCGCAGGACCCGACCACGGCCACGCCGACGAAAAAGGTCACACCGCGCCGGTGAGGCTCGACACGACGGTAAGGTAGATCCTTGTGTCTGCTGCCGTTGAAGATGCCCTCAGTTCGGAGCAAACCTACTTAGCCCAGGCCCGCAAGGACCTGCAAAGGATGCGCCAGCGCACCCTTGACCTCGAAGTTCAGGGCGGGGACAAAGTCTCCGCCGAATACCTGTCGGCCGCGCTCTATCACCGCGCCCGCGCGCTGATGGACGACCCGGCGACCACCTTGTTCTTCGGCCGCACCGATCACGACGACGACGGCCGCTGGTACATCGGCCGCCGGCACGTGGCCGACCCCAACGGCGACCCGGTCGTGATCGACTGGCGTGCCGACGTCGCCCGTGCCTTCTACCGGGCCAGCCGCACGGACCGGATGGGGGTCGTGCGCCGCCGCCGGTTCGGGATCGAGCAGGGCAAGATCACCGCCTACGAGGACGAGCACCTGACCGACCCGTCCGAGCAGGCCGGGCGCAGCCAGATTCTGGCCCACGAGATCGAACGCCCCCGGATGGGACCGATGCGCGACATCGTCGCCACCATCCAGCCCGAGCAGGACGTCATCGTACGGGCCGGGGTCGAGACGTCGATCTGCATCCAGGGTGCCCCCGGAACCGGCAAGACCGCCGTCGGCCTGCACCGGGCCGCCTGGCTGCTGTACGCCTTCCGGGAGAAACTGTCCCGGGCCGGCGTCCTGGTGGTGGGCCCGAACGAATCGTTCCTGGAGCACGTGAACGCGGTGCTGCCCAGCCTCGGCGAGGCCCAGGTCCGGCACGCCACGGTCGAATCGCTGGTCGTCACCTCGGCCGGAGGTAACGACACCCTGCTGACCGTGCGTGGGCACGACACCACCGAGGTCACCGGACTGAAGGGCGACATCCGGATGGCCGAGGTGCTGCGCCGCGCCGTCTGGTCGCGGGTCGTGCCCCCGACCGAGGCCCTGGTGCTGCCGCGCGGCTCCCGCCGCTGGCGGATTCCGGCCTACCAGGCCGGTGAACTGGTCGAGGAACTGCGCACCCGCGGCGTCCGGTACGCGGCGGCCAAGGACATGCTGCCGCAACGTCTGGCCCACGCCATCCTGGTGCTGATGGAGGAGGCCGGCGACTCCCCCGACGACCGGGTGCAGGACTCGGTGGCCCGCAGCAAGGAGGTCCGCCGCTACGCCGACAGCCTCTGGCCCGCGCTGGAGCCGCGGACGGTGCTGTTCCGGCTGCTGTCCGACCCGGTGGCACTGGGTGCCGTGGCGAACGGAATCCTCACCGAATCGGAGCAGCAGGTGCTGCTCTGGGCCAAACCGGCGCGCAGTGCCGGGAGTGTGCGCTGGTCGGGTGCCGATGCTGTGCTGCTCGACGAGCTCGCCGATCTGCTGCGCCGGTTACCGAGCCAGGGGCATGTGGTCCTGGACGAGGCCCAGGACCTGTCCCCGATGCAGCTTCGGGCGGTCGGGCGGCGCTGCTCGACCGGGTCGATGACGGTGCTCGGTGACATCGCTCAGGGCACCACCCCGTGGGCGACGCCGTCCTGGGAGGTCACGCTGGAGCATCTCGGCCAGCCCGGCGCCGTGATCGACGTCCTCGATCGGGGTTTCCGGGTCCCGGCCGCGGTGATCGAGTACGCGGCCCGGCTGCTGCCCTCGATCGCCCCCGGGCTGAGCGCCCCCAGTTCGGTCCGTGACGATCCCGGCAGCCTGACCTTCGTGCCGGTGACGTCGGCGGCGGCGCTCGGTCCGGCCCTGGTGGAGTCCGTGACCAAGGCTCTGCTCGAAGCGGGCTCGGTCGGGGTGATCGTGCCCGACACCTGGACGGCGCGAACGGTCAAGACCCTTACCGACACCGCCCTGGCGGTGATCCAGCTCGGGCCCGACGCTCCTGCTCATGACGACGAACTGCTGAACGTCCGGGTTTCGGTGATCCCGGCCAGCACCGCCAAGGGCCTGGAGTACGACCGGGTGATCGTGCTCGAGCCGACCACGATTGCGCAGGACGAACCGGACGAGCGCACCGGCCTGCGCCGGCTCTACGTCGTCCTGACCCGGGCGGTCACGGCCCTGACCGTGATCCACCACCGCCCCCTCCCGGACCTGCTCAGCTAGCCCCCACCCCTTCGCCCCCCCACCTCTGGTGATCAGGCACGTCGGCACGCTCAAACCGTGCCGACGTGCCTGATCACGAGGAAGGTTGGGGAGCGACGCCGCGGATGCCTTCGATCAGCAGACCAAGGCCGAGGCTGAAGTAGGCCGGTTCCTGCGGGCAGCCGATGATCCCGTCGGCGCAGGCCAGCACATTCGGATAGCGGTCGGGCGAGAGTGCCTGCAGGGCCGCCTTCTTGGTTCGCATTCGCTGTTGAATGGCCTCTTCCGCCTCGTTGCCGACCGGCTGCCCGGGTTCGGCCGTTACCAGCAGGATGATCGTGTGCAGCGCATGCATGCCGATCTGGGCGATCTGGTCGGAATTGAAGCCCGCCTCCCGGAGCAGGGCGAAGGCCCGCTCGGACACCTCCAGCCCGGCCGGGGAGCCGAGAACCCGGTTGCGCAGGAGGTCGGCGGTCGCCGGATGCCGGCGCAGCACCTCCAGCAGGGCGCTGAGCAGGTCACGTAGCCGCTCCCACCAGGGCCGGTCGCCGGGCGCTGGATCCGGCAGCACCACCTGGTTCAGCAGGCGCTCGGCCACGCCGTCCAGAAGCATTTCCTTGTCCCGGAAGTGCCAGTACAGCGCCATCGGGGTGACGCCCTGATCCTGGGCCAGCCGCCGGATCGTCACCGCCTCAAGCCCTTCCGCGTCGGCCAGGGCGATCGCAGAACTCACGATCGCCTCCCGGCTGAGCCGCTCCCGCGCCGCCGTCGCACCAGGTTTTTTCGCCACGATTGACAACTATACAACGTACGTGCCAGCCTGAGGAGAGTTCATGTACATGGTACAAGTACGTCGTACATTGACAACGTACATTGTCAAGGTGCATGGGCAGCGAACGCGGACCGGTTCCTTCCTTCTCCGGCAAAGGCAGAGCAAATGAGACGTAGTCCGTGGGCCACCCTCGCCGTCCTGGCGCTGGCTCAATTCATGGTGGTACTCGACGTCACGATCGTGAACGTCGCCCTGCCCGACATTCAGCGGGCACTGGCCTTCTCGGCCGACAACCTGCAGTGGGTGATCAGCGCCTACACCCTGGTCTTCGGCGGGTTCCTGCTGCTCGGGGGCCGGGCCGCCGACCTGCTCGGCCGGCGCCGGTTGTTCATCGCCGGCCTGGTGCTGTTCGCCGCCGCCTCCCTGGCCGGTGGCCTGGCCACCTCCCAGGGCGTGCTGATCGCGGTCCGGTCCCTGCAGGGACTGGGCGGGGCGATGCTCTCCCC
>Ga0265340_10001281_pt1 | contig 14415 bp, 11 predicted proteins | sample 4CB225metaG_FD_202082 | JGI IMG/M metagenome (GOLD analysis project Ga0265340, IMG submission 202082) | Rhizosphere microbial communities from Carex aquatilis grown in University of Washington, Seatle, WA, United States - 4-CB2-25 metaG | ecosystem: Host-associated > Plants > Roots >...
GGAAAGCAATTGGAACGCCGTCAATCTCTACGATGGCTGAGCGCGGCACCGCCGCGTAGCGTCGAGGGCCGCCCGTGTCATCCGCTTGGGTGTTGTCAGTTGGTTTCAATGCAAGACGCACATCAATGAATCCGCCTTCGAGTAGCCCGGCGCAGGTAGCTTCCGGCTGCAGTCGAAAACTCACTGTGCGCTTTACTGGGTCGACACTTCGCGTGCTCGAGACAACCGCTGAGTTGCAGGTTCTGCCACTGGATGGAAAGCGCATTTGCGCGTCAGCCCCTACACCAACTGACTCAGCAAGCGTCTCGGGGACGTCAGCTCTTATGTTGAGCTTGCTCGGGTCGAAAATCATGAATAAGACGTCGCCAGAGTCGACTTGAGCGCCCATCTGCGCATGGTGCTGCGCCACGATGCCAGCAATCGGTGATTTGAGCGTGAGGAGAGTACCCTTTGCATTGTACGTCTGGAGCAGCATTTGGGCAGTGAGCTCCTCGGCGCGCGCGGAATCGGCATCGCTGGTTGCGTCGCTTACCGAACGAGCACTCGTTGCGCGTTGCTCAGCAAGTGCCAATTCTTGAGCAAGCACGGTCTCCGCACGCGCGCGCCGCGCGCGCGCCGTAGCCAGGTCACCAACGATCCGAGCGGCGCCGGGTGCGTCGAGGATTGCTAGGACTTGCCCTGCTCGAACCGTGTCGCCCACTTGCACGGCAACACTGCGCACCCGCGCCGTCATCAGCGCGCCAATTTCCGCCTTGCCCCGAGGAGCAGCCACCACCTGACCACTGACCCATACTTCATCGGTGAGACTCTTCTCCTCAGCGGTGGTGATGACGAGGCGACCCGAAGCGAGAAGTTGGGGATCAATCGTGACCGACTTCGACGGCATGGCGTTCGCACTCGGGCAGGCGTTGGCGGGAGCGTTGTGCTCGCTCGGCCCTTTGCCGCACGCCAACAGAAGAAGAATCGCAGTGCTGCGAACCCGAAGCGACACAGCCATTAGAATATGCCCTTTAGCTGGGTTTGGTTGACCCAGCGCAGCAACCTGACTTCAGCGCGCAGCACGTCGGCGGCCGCCATTGCCCATCGTTCCCTGGCGGAGAGTAATTCTCTGCGTGCGGCCAAAAGCGTCGTCAAGTCGATCCGCCCGACCTCGTATTGAATTTGGTATTCGCGCACAGCCACCTGTGAGGGTTCCACCGTGCCTTTGAGCAGCGACTCGCGCAGACTCAACGCATGCTCGCGTTCATGCAGAGCAATCTCGACCTCTCTCAGGGCCACTTGTTCAGCAACCGTGGAACGCGCCTTGGCCACGTTTGCTTCCAACATCCTCTGCGCATTCTCAGCCGCGTGCGGGTCGACACCTGGCAATGGAACGCTTAGGTTTCCGAGCACATACCAGTCACCCGTACCCTCGTGGGTAACGGTAGGACCGATTTCAATGTGAGGTTTGCTCAGGGATTTACCCAACTTCGCGCCACGTTCGAGTGTTAGCGCGTCGGCACGCAATGCTTGTAGTTCCGGTGCCTCGGTGAGTACGCGGCGGCGCACTTCGTCTTCGTTGATCGGGTGAGCCTCGTGTTGGATGTCGCCCTCGAGCTCGATCGGTTCATGCAGCCCAATCCCACACACGTAGCGAAGTTGGGCGTCGGCAACCGTAATTTCACCGAGAGCGGAGAGCACGCTTGCCTCAACCGAACCAAGCAGTGCACGCGCTAGTGCTGCCTCGGCAGGAGAAGACTTTCCAACCGCCAAGCGGGACTCGGCAACGCGAAGGGTTGCCTCTGCCCCTGCAAGCGAGTCTTTGCGGATCGCAAGGACTTCCCGAGCAGCCCTGGCATCGATCCAATGGAGGCCCGCGCGAACTTTTGCCTCGCGTTGAACCGCGGCGAGATTCGATTGGGCACGTTGCTCGACCGCCTGCGCGTAGCCTTCTAGGTGACGCCCATAGCCACCTAAAGAGACCTCTTGGAACAGTCCTATCGTTGCATCCCATCCCAATTGGCCCCCGCCTGCCAGTCGCCGCGGTCCGATCGATAGAATTGCTCGCGGCGGACGGTGAACGAGCCGATTCGCAGCGGATTTGTAAGCCTCCACGGATTGTCGCTCGGCAGCCGGCTCGCGCAATTCTGGTGCGTTGCGCTCGGCCATCGCCATGGCAACCTCAAGACCCATTCTCGTACTGGAAGCTGTGGGCTGATTGTGTCTTGGCGGCACGGAATCGCCACCCGGCGCCTGTGCCAGCGCTGGCCCTGAAACAGAGAGCGCCAGCATCACAAATTTTGAGGACCACCGGCTAAGCGGCGGCTTCAAATACGCAGGGATTGCCAATGGTAGGCGCATGGACACTTGGTCCCGTGGTTTCAATGACCGCACTGGGTGGCTTTGCGGGTCTATGGTAAAGAGGCGCTGGCTAGCGGTCGCAAGAAACGCACACAAAGCGGACTCAGACCATCTGACAGATGTCGGAACCCAGCACTCCTCACCACGAATCAACGTCGAACCTGACGGATGATCGATCAGCTCGGCAGCTTGCTGTAGTGGTTGGCGCCCTGTGCGCCGCTCTATCGATCCACGCCGGGTTCGATATTGCATTTGATATTCAGGAGAAGCTGTCGTTCAAGCACACTCTCGTTGAAGACGGGATACTCGCTCTGGGCGTCTTGGGCGTTGCGGTGATCGGCGCTTGGCTATATCGATCGCTGAAGCGAGAGCGCAAACTGCGAGATGAGGCGGCCGGGTTGGTCCTCCGCTGGCAGAAGCGTGAGCAGGAGCTGCAGGCGGAATCCGCTGCGCTCGCTCAGCAACTTCGAGTGAGCGTGCTTGAGACGTCCCGGTGGAAGCGCGAAGCTGGAGACTTGCTCGCAGGCCTTGGGGTGGCAATTGACGCCCAATTCGAGCGATGGGTGCTCTCACCTGCAGAGCGTGAAGTCGCACTCTTCATGCTCAAGGGGCTCAGCCACAAAGAAATCGCAAGCATACGCCACGTGGGCGAAGCCACAGTGCGTCAGCAGGCCCAAGGCATTTATCGAAAATCGGGCCTAGCCAACCGAAACGATTTGGCTGCCTATTTCCTCGAAGATCTGCTGTTGCCAAGTCGCGATGCTGGCGCAACGCGACTCGACATACATCAGTAACCGTCGCATCAGAAGAGGTCGCGGACAGTTATCTGGGGCTGCTTACGCTGCTCGAGAACGCGGTTCACTGCACGCACGAGGCGCGTCTTTGCACTTCCTGACACGGCTTTGCCCAAACTGGCATAGCTGATGAGGCGTGGCGTTATTGGGCGACCCGAGTGTAGTTTCTTCTTCTCGACTGCAAGGTTCGCGGCATCTTTGCGACCCGCTAGCGCTCTTTTGCGAGCAACCCCGCTGAGAAACGCGCGATCCTCTTTGGTGCGCTGCTCCACTTTGCGGGACGCGGCCTGCAATCGCAGTTGATTGATCTTGCTTTCCTCGAGGAATTTCGCAAACTTCGTAGACATGGGCTTTTCCGGGCCGCCAAGATAGCACGGAGGCCCCCGTGAGCCAGCCGATGACTGGCTTTGGTGTGCTCTGGGTGAAGAACAGGGCGCGAGCCGCATACCCGGTGCTAGCGGGCTACTGGGCCCACCCCGGGGAAACGAGCTATCGTGCGCAGGCAGCCGATTCGCGCACCGAGCCCGATGCGTGCACTGCGATCACGAACGCAACCGGCTACGGGCCAGACCGGACTCCGTTCTGCAGTCCGTGGATGCAGTGCCAACCTAAACTGGTTAGAGTGGCCTCGTATCGCCCGATCTAGCCGAATTTCATGAGTCCCATGTCAAATCCGTCACCGCGCAGAGCTATCGATGAAGCCACACAATTCGTTCAGTCATCGACTGGCATGACCCCCCAGGTCGGCTTGGTGTTGGGTTCCGGACTGATGCACTTGGCCACCTTACTCACATCCAAGACGAGCCTGCCTTACGCGGCAATTCCACATTTCCCTCCGTCACGTGTCCAGGGACATGAGGGTACGCTTCACCTAGGCAATCTGGGCTCACAGCCCGTGGCGTGCCTAGCGGGCCGCTCACATGGCTACGAAGGGCATACGCCGGAACGCGTCGTGTTCGGTGTCCGCTTGTTGGCAAAACTTGGCTGCGAAGTCATCGTGCTCACCAACGCGGCGGGTGCCGTGGTTCCACACTTGGCGCCTGGCAAGCTGATGCTCATCACTGACCACCTCAACCTGACGGGCAACAATCCACTCATTGGGTGGTACGAGCAAAGCCCCCAGTTCGTGGACATGTCGAATGCCTACGATGCTGAGCTGCGCAACGTTGCGATTGATTGTGCTTCCGAAGCTGGCATCGACCTAGCGCAAGGTGTCTACGCGGGACTCAATGGGCCGAGCTACGAAACACCCGCGGAAATTCGGATGCTCGCTGGTTTGGGGGCAAGTGCCGTCGGTATGAGCACCGTCTACGAAACCATTGCGCTGCGTGACTTGGGTGTTCGCGTCTTGGCAATCAGTTGCATTACCAACCTAGGAGCGGGCCTTGCGGGTGCCGTCCTAGATCATGCGCACGTCCAAAGCGTAGCGCACACTGCGAATAACCAGCTCGAGAGTCTGATTGTGAAGCTCTTGGCCCGCGTGGGTGTGCGCACCTGAACACAACTACTAGGGCGCCCATTCTGCGCTAGAAGCGCCGCAGCCGAAAAGCCCAACGCCTACGGGCTAGAGGCGTCAAGTAGCTTGCCGGTGAAATTCGCGAGAGAGTTGCTGCCTGTGCTCGCTGTATAGAGCTAAGATAGTTGAATGGACTTCGAAGGTCTTCTGTCGGCCGCGCGCGACGTACGCAGTCATGCGTTCGCGCCCTATTCGTCCTTCAAGGTCGGTGCTGCGGTTATGGGTGTCTCAGGCCGCATTTATGTTGGTTGCAATGTAGAGAATGCCACCTATGGCGCAACGATTTGCGCTGAGCGTGCGGCCATATGCTCGATGGTAGCTAGCGGTGAATCGCGATTGCTGGCTGTGGCCGTGTATACCGAGGCTGAACCCGCCGCCACGCCGTGCGGAATCTGCCGCCAAGTCATTGCTGAATTTGCTGAAGATGCCCCGATTGTGGTCGCTAATGCATCAGGACAAACCGTGTACTCGATTGCCCGACTGCTACCAGAACGATTCGCGTTGAAGTGAGAAGGCTGAAGCGATGAGCGACGAACTCATGAATGATAGGGTCATCCGTGTCGTGCCAGGGCACCCGCCGGAGTTGGTGGTTCATGATCACCCCACCAATTGTCCTTATTTGCCTAATCGCCCGGCAAGAATGCCACTGCGGTTGCCCGCAAGAAGCCTGAGAGCCGACGAGCTCGATCAACGACTGGCCGGCGGCGACCGACGTCAGGGAGTCGTGCTTTACCGCACCGAGTGTCCTGAGTGTGCCGCGTGCGTGCCTTTGCGTCTCGACGTGAGTAAGTTCGAGCCGAACCGCACGCAAAGACGAACCGTGGCCCGTGGCGATCGCCTGATGACCGTCGAGCTCGGACCCCCGATGCTCGATGATCGCAGGGTCCACCTTTACAACCGCCACAAACTGCTGCGCGGTTTGGGCGACGAGGACGGCCTAATCGATCGCGACGGCTATGCAGCTTTTCTCGTAGAGACGTGTTGCGACTCATTTGAGATGCGGTTCAACTATGAGGGGAGCCTCATTGCCGTGGCCATCGTGGATCGCGGCTTTACGTCGTTGTCGGCCGTGTACTGCTATTACGAGCCCAACCTGCAAAAGCTTTCCATCGGAACCTATGCCATTTTGAAGCAACTGCAGCTGTGCCGGCAATGGGGTATGCACTACCTGTATCTCGGTTTGTATGTCGAAGGCTCGCCCACCATGGAGTACAAGGCGAAGTTCTTTCCTCATCAGGAACGTCGCGAGGGGCGTTGGCAAGTCGTGTCCTCATCAGGGGACAGCTAGTACCCCGAGCCAGGCACGCCTGAGCATTCATCGCATGGTCCTGGCCGAGACAATGCTCGTGATTCACGACACGTCTACTTTCTCGTTCGACCCTGAAGGTGCACGCGAAGGGCTGGGTCGCGTGCGCAGCTCAGGTCAGGCATTCTTCGGTCACTTTGCTCTCGTTATTTCAGACGATGAGACTCGGTGCCCTGTGGGAGTGGCGGAATTGAAGACTTGGATTCGGGGCGAGTCACCTTCGGATGAAAGAGCGCGCTGGCTCGACCTCGTGTCACTTTCGGCTCAACGCCTCGCCGGAGCTAATCTCATCCACGTCATGGATCGGGAGGCAGATGACTATCTGTTGTTGTCTCAGCTTACGCGCAACCATCATCGATTCATTATCCGAGTTGCACACGACCGATTACTGATTCCCAATGACAACGGTGCAACGAAGCATCTCGGATGCGATGGCTGCGTTGCGCTGTGAGATAACTCGCGAAGTACCGTTGTCAAAACGCGTAGACGGCCATCGTTTGGTGAGCCCGGATGGCTCACCATCTCGCGAGGCTTCCAAGACCTGCTCATGCTGACCCAGGGGTGGCGCCTGGCAAAATTACAGCAGGCCTGCGATCAATCATGAGAACCACGTATGTTCCGTGACGCCGAGGAATGGTCGCAGGACCACTCCGGTGCTGGTTCTTCGACCATTCCTCAGAGTCATCGGGCAAGCCTCGCCAGCAAACGAGCTTGACGGGCGGGTTTTCTGAGATGAGATGAATGGTCAGCCAGGCACGCCTGAGCATTCATTCGAGGGAGCGCGTTTCGATGACTTCCACCTGAATGAGCGCCGCAGCCAGGGCATCTTTCACTCGCTCGAGGCTACCGCGGTCTTCATTCCATTTGTCGACAGCAACCTTCAACCGGTGTCGCTCAGCTGAGAGCTGATCGAGAGCTTCTGAGGTTTCCTCTTTTTGTACACCAAGTTCGCGCTGCAGGTTGGCAATGCTCTCTTCGCGCATGCTCACCAAGCTGTTGGCTTGTTCGAGTTCACGACGCACGGCGTTCAAAGATGCATCTTGACTGGCAATGCGCTCATCACGTTGCTGCGTCTCTTGACGTGACCTTGCCAGTTCGCCACTGGTCGACTCCAGTTCTTTCTGAAGGTCTTGGATGCGCGCATCGAACCCGCGTTCACTCTGGTCCTTTTCGCTCTGCAGTTGTCCCAAGGCATGAGCCTTATCGGTCGAATGTTCCGTTCGCAGTGTGCGTTCCAATTCGGAGAGCGCGTGGGACTTGTCGGCGGCGTGTTCTGAGCGCACCCGTCGCTCGAGTTCCGACAGCGCGGCAGTTTGCTGCTCGATTGCCGCCTGGCGGACGGTCTCGAGCGCTTGCTGCTCGTGGGTTTCAGCACTCGCTCGCGCCTCCGCGAGCGCTTGCTGCTCGTGGGACTCGGCATTCGCTCGCGCCTCGGCGAGCGCTTGCTGCTTGTGGGTCTCGGCACTCGCTCGCGCCTCGGCGAGTGCGCGTTCGGATTCGGCATGTGCCGTCTCCAGTGCCGCATTGCGCTGCTCGATTGCCGCCTGGCGGACGGTCTCGAGCGCTTGCCGCTCGTGGGTCTCAGCACTCGCTCGCGCCTCGGCGAGCGCTTGCTGCTCGTGGGACTCGGCATTCGCTCGCGCCTCGGCGAGTGCGCGCTCGGATTCGGCATGTGCCGCCTCCAGTGCCGCGTTGCGCTCGATTGCCGCCTGGCGGACGGTCTCGAGCGCCTGCCGCTCGTGGGACTCGGCATTCGCTCGCGCTGCCTCGAGCGCGGCGGCGTGCTGCGTTGCCATGCGGTCGAGCTCGGAGGTCTTCTCTTCCAGCAAACCGGCGAACTTCTCCGACTTGCGCTTGAAATCGTCGGCGCGCTTGGCTGCCGCTTCTTTGTCATTGCGCGCTGCATCGGCAATTTTTTGCAGATCAGCGAGTTGTCGCGTCACTTCGTCGAGTTTGTCGGAAAGGTCGGCTTTGTCTCGCTCATGCGCGAGCGTCGTGTCGCGCAAATTGAGCAACTCTTTGTCCCTGCGCGTTATTTGATCGCGTACGTCGAGCAGCTCTTTATCCTTCTTGTTGAGCTGTTCACGAAGGTCGAGGAACTCGCGAGCGGTCGGGCCCATGGACTGCTTGGGAGCCGCGCTCGGTGTGCTCAACTTCATTTTGAGATCGCGCAGCTCACGCTTGAGATCCTCGGTTTCACTGACGTCGCTTTGGGCCACGCGGGAGGCCCGCTTTAGGTCTCGCACCTCGCCCAATGCCTCGGACAGTAGTTGTTCCTTTTCTTCGAGCTGTGTCTTGAGGCGAGCGAGCTCTGCGTCTGTCCGTTCCTGATCGAGACTGACGATGTTTGGCGAAGGCTCAACCGAAACGTCCGTAGGCACGCGCGGCGATGCCGGGAGCACGCTCGGAACGGCCGGCGCTGCTGATGCACGCGGCGGCTCGGTTGTCTGGTCGATCATGGCGCCAAACGCGTGTTCCGCAAAGTCCTCGATATCCGCGTCAATGGGCCTGAGCGACGCTGGTCGGCGGCTGGCGGGCACCGGACTAATTCTGGCTTCCTCGGTCAGCTCAATTTCGTCGTCGATCACGATTCCGTCGTCGTCGGGAATCAGCGACACTGATTTCACGTCGATGAACAAGCGGACCCGCTCGATCAGGGCACTAAAACTGACCGGTTTTCGGATGTAGTCTTGCGCGCGGGTGGCTAAACGCCGATGCTGCTCAAAGGTTTGATCCGTCGATTCTGAACTCATGATGATGAGCGGAATGTCCTTCAGATCGGCGTCACGCTTGATTCTATTGCAAACCGAGTAGCCACTCATCCGTGGCAACTCGATCGTGAGCAAAATCAAATCCGGCCTGTTTGCCGACGCAGCTTGAAGGCCACTGTTAACATCGTCAACAACCGTGATCTCACAACCGAGCGAGCGAAACTCGCTCTCGAGCTCACTGGCAAACTGAGTGTCACTTTCAAACGCTAAGACGCGTATGGGCATTCGAGAATCCGTTCACGACAGGATGCAGAGGTTCCTTGTTACGATATCGGACCCCGTGGATTCTGGTCAAACTCACACGCTTGAATTGAAACCCAATTTGGACGGCCCATCGGCGGAACTGACGCAACCCGACGGGAAGAGTCCGGCACCGTCTAATAGAGTTGTGGGGAGAAACGGGTCGCAGGGGTGTGACTTCGGTTCGCGTCCCCACCAGCGGGATGGGCGTTTTGGTTCCCTATCAGCGGTGCCGGTTTAGATTCCATAGAGCCCCTAATTGCAAACCGTTAGCCCCATCGCTGGTTACTCAATCCGAATCAGCCCGTGAGCCGCGACACAATCGCGTGCAGGTGGCGGCCGCTGGCTGGACCCTGCCGGCGGTAGGAAAAGAATCGAGTCGCATCTGAGAAGGTACATCCGCCGACATCGTCGACATTTCCGGGCGCCACCCCCGCGATTCGCAATTGCTCACGCACGCATTCAACCAAAGCCACGTGTGGCAGCGAACCAACGTGGCGATGAACCACCAGGCAACGAGGCGTTACGTTGGCAATTGTCTGCGCAACGTCTTCAGAGACTTCGAACGCCGAGCATCTGATGTGCGGACCAATCGCCACCAGCAAATGGTCTGGCTTTGAACCCATCGCTGATAGTCGCTCGATGGTGCGCAACACGATACCGGCAACGACACCGCGCCAGCCCGCGTGAATAGCAGCAACACTGCCCCGATTCGGATCGCCAACCAGAAGAGGTACGCAATCGGCAGTTCGAACGCAACAAGCGGTATGTGAACGAGCACTAATCAAACCATCCGCTGGCGAAGCGCCAATGATCTGGGGTGTGGTCTCGGCAAGAATCTCGAGGACGTTCGCGCCGTGAACCTGCTGAGCGCAATACAGGCATTTGCTTTCGAGCCCCAACCACGCCGAAGCTCGCGCCGTATTTTCGATAACGTTGTCACTCGCGTCACCCACCGATGTCGAGAAGTTTAGTGAAGCATACGAGCCACTGGAGACACCGCCCAAGCGCGTAAAAAAGCCGTGCCGAAAGCCGGCGGCAGTCAGCAGGCGACTCGTCAATGGGCAAAGATCGTCGTGCACAGTGTCATCCTACGCCAGTTATCCACAAACGGCATATCCCGGCCGAGCCAACGGTGAGCTGACATCTGATCCAACGGCAACAAGGTTTTGGCATCGGTGGTCGATTTGGGCCGCGTGGTAGGTCGTGAGAGAGGGAGGTTGTTTTTGCGTTGTGGGCGTCGCTACTCGGTATGTTCGATGGTAATACGTTTGGTGAATGCGCCCGCAGGATCCATTCATTGGCCGCGAGATCCTAGGAGGTCAGTTCCACATCATTCAGCGGATTGGGACTGGCGGCATGGGAAGCGTCTACAAGGCAGCTCAGCCGGCGATGGACCGGATGGTTGCAATCAAGATCCTGCATCCCAAACTCATCAACCGCAAAGACCTCACCTCACGCTTTCGGCGTGAAGCGCGCGCGATGAGCCAATTGTCTCACCCCAATACGGTGAAGGTCTTCATGTATGGTGAGCTTGAAGATGGCTCACTCTACATCGTTATGGAACTGCTCGAGGGCCGCAACCTGAACCAAGCAGTGCGTCGCGACGGTCCGATACCAGTAGCGCGGGCGATCCCAATCCTTATCCAGGTGTGTGCCGCGCTGCAAGAAGCCCATGCGCTCGGTATCGTGCATAGAGACTTGAAGCCCGAGAACATATTCTTGTGCAACCAAGGTGGGCTGCAGGACTTTGCCAAAGTCCTGGACTTTGGCTTGGCAAAAGTAACTGAGCAACAACTGCGTCCGGGGTCAGTGATATTGACTCAGGAAGGTATGGTCTTTGGAACGCCCGAATTCATGTCTCCCGAACAAGCTCAGGGTCGAGAGCTGGACGCGCGCAGCGACATTTACTCGTTGGCGATCATTCTCTACGAAGCCTTGACGGGTAGGTTGCCGTTCAACGCGCAAACACCCATGGAATACATTCAGAAGCACGTGCTTGAACAACCGATTCCGCTTTTGGAGCGAGTGCCAGACGGTGCTTTTCCGAGTGGTCTCCAGGCAGTCGTGTCGAAGGCACTGGCGAAAAAACCGGAAGACCGCTGGCAGTCAGCAACTGAATTTGCCGCGGCTCTGCACAGCGTGCTGGTGGGCACCACCGCCGAAGCCGCTAGTGCCGGCGCCATGTCGTTGCTGCCGCCGACACCGGCGCCGCCTCAGGTCGCCGGAACTTTACCACAGCCGGGCGCCCTAGCGTCCGAGCACGCGAGGTACAGCATCGTTGAGCTATTGGCTGTCGCGCTGAGTTTCTTGGCAATGGGAGTTGCGCTTGCCTTGTTGGCTCTGAGATGGCTGCCTCGCTAGACAATGATCCCGGTGCTGAGACTGCCGCCAGCAGCAAGCCGGGCCGAGGCAAACGTCGCAGGTGGCTGTGGGCCACATTCGTGGTCGTCCTGATTGCGGCAATGCTCGGTAGCCTGCTGGCCGCGGCAGGTATTTGGTTTTGTATCAAGAAATACGAGGCAGGGCTGCCGAGTGCAGAGATGCTGCGCAGCAGTTATCGTCCAGCACAGGTCACCCGCGTGTTGGCGCGAGACGGCACGGTCCTCGCGCAGGTGTTCACTGAGCGCAGAACGGTGATTCCCTTTGCATGGATTCCGGCTCAGACCAAGTTGTGCTTCCTGGCAGCCGAAGACGCTCGCTTCTACGAACATGAGGGGCTCAACTACATCGGAATGCTGCGAGCCATCGTGAAGAACCTGCGCGCCCGGCACACGGTGCAAGGGGGAAGCACGATCACTCAGCAGGTCGTCAAGAACCTTTGGCTGTCACCCGATCGCACCTTCGCGCGCAAGATCCGTGAGACAATCTTAGCGCGACGGCTGGAGCAGTCGCTCAGTAAAGACGAGATTCTCGCCCTTTATCTCAATCATATCTATTTGGGACACGGACGTTATGGCGTGGAAGAAGCCGCGCGCTACTACTTCGGTAAACATGCGTCCGAGCTCGATCTTTCGGAATCAGCGGCACTTGCAGGGCTGGTTGCCGCGCCTGAACGTATCTCGCCCCGCCGCGACATGAATCGCGCACTGGAACGACGACGATTCGTGTTGCAGCAAATGCAATTGAAGGGTTTCGCAAGTACCGAACTAGTGAAAGAGGCTGCGCGCGAACCAATACGCCTTGCACCTGCGGCTGAAGAAGAGTCAGACCTGGCTCCAGAGGCCGTTGCTTGGGCTCTGCATTTGCTCGAATCAGCCGAAGGTGAAGCCGCCAATCGGGGCGGTTACACCATCCACACGACGATTGACCCGAAACTGCAGGCGGCTGCCCGACGCGTCGTGCGAGAGAACCTGGATGAGTACGCCAAGCGGCAACACCGCGAGCCACCGTACTTGGCCAAGCACAAGCGTTCGACTTGGGGTCCGCCTGCCAGTGGGCACCCCAAGCGATTTCACATCTACGTCGGACGGGTGCAGGCCGTAGATGACAACGCGGGGACGCTGACCGTATCCGTGGGTGACATCACGGGTACCTTGAAGTTGGCACTCGAAGACCGGTTCAACCCGAAGCGATTATCGGCGAGTCATTTCGCTGAAGTGGGGGCGCTGCTGCGTGTACAAGTCACGGGCGATCCTGACTTGGAGCGCCCGGAACTTCGCCTGGACCTGGGTCCACAATCTGCGCTCGTGGCGATTGACGTGCGTACGCGGCAGATTCTGGCACTGGTCGGCAGTTACGAGGCGATCAGCGGCGGACTCGATCGCGCAACGCACGCCCGCAGGCAACCAGGCTCGGCATTCAAAGCGTTCGTCTACTCTTACGCTATTCACTCACGCAAGTTTACGGCCGCAAGCGTCCTTGAAGTTCCACCAGACCCCAAGCACGGCTTCGATCAACCGCGCCACTTGCGCCTGCGTGAGGCGCTCGCCAAGAGCGACAACTACGCGGCAGAGAAACTTTTCGAGGCAATTGGCCCAAGCGGCGTCGTCGAGTGGGCGCGTGCTGCTGGTATTGAATCACCGTTGGCACCGACGCCATCACTGGCGCTTGGCGCCTATGAAGTGACACCCCTCGAGCTAACTAATGCGTACGCGACGTTCGCAAGTGGTGGCACCTTTGCGCCGCCCGTCATCGTGTCCACCATTGATGGCCCCGGAGCAACAAAGATTGCGTTGCCCGAATCTGGGGCCTCGCGTCAGGTCATGACCAACGCGGAGGCCTTCATTACCACGCATTTGCTCAAGAGCGTGATCGAGTCTGGTACGGCACAACGAGCACGCCGACTCGGGCGTCCATTGGCTGGAAAGACAGGAACCACCAACGCTTCCCGCGACGCTTGGTTCGTCGGTTACTCCCCCGAGATCGTTAGCGGGGTTTGGGTCGGGTTCGACGATGGTTTGACGCTGGGGAGCACTGAAGCAGGAGCCACAGCGGCGCTGCCCGGTTGGATTGAGTTCATGAAAGTGGCTCAAGAAAACCGTCCAATCGTGGACTTCCCGCGGCCAAACGACATTGAACTGGCAAAGATCGATCCAGAATCCGGGTTGCTCGCCTACGAGGACCAACCCAACGCATTCGATGAGGTCTTTCTGTCCGGCACTCCACCTACTGAGCGCGCCGAACCAGATGCAGGAACGCCCACAATCGACGTAGAGACTGCCAAACCTGCGGCGAGCGCCGCAGTCTCCGCTCAGGTGGTTGAAGAAGTTGCCCCTCCGAGCGAGCACGCAGCAACAGTCCCGTAGGATGTTACCGTATTCCGCTGCTGCTGCCTCTGCCTCTGCTTTTGCCTCTCTGCCCCTACCGCCAACCAATTGCGCGACGCGAAATTTCGTGTAGTAGATTTCGGACGCTATGAAAGAAGCTTCACTGAGAATACTGTGTGCTGTGATCTTGGGCTCGGTCGCACTCTGTTGCTCAAAAGAGTCTTCGACGACCGAAGCCACCCAACAACCCGAGGCCGCCAACTCCACAAAGAAACAAGACAAGTTGGCTCAAGCGTTGGCAAGCGCGATCGAGCCGAGCAAGGCTGGCAAGGTGCCGAGCAACACCAGTGATTCGGCTCCGCCGGCGGATGGCGTGTTGGAACCCAGCAAAGCCGACGCGATCGCGCCTGCACACTCGGCACCAAAGGTCAGCTTGGGATCACCGGGCACGGAGCCGCGCTTGAAGTTGGCGCACCGCCCGTTTGCGGCACCGGTGCGCAGCCAATTGCAGATCGCGGTGGACGTGGGGAATGGGCAGGGACTCCCCCCGGTGGACTTCAAACTCGAAATCAGACCTGCTGGCGGCGTTGCAGCCGACACGCAGATTCAGAACGTGACTGTCCGCGTCCTATCGGCTGATATTTCAGTACCCAACGTTCCAGAAGAGTTCAAGGCCCAGCTTCGCCAATTGAAGGGGTCAAAGTTCTCTTTGAAAATCGCCGGCAGCGGGGGTGGTTTC
>Ga0265340_10001283_pt1 | contig 14405 bp, 8 predicted proteins | sample 4CB225metaG_FD_202082 | JGI IMG/M metagenome (GOLD analysis project Ga0265340, IMG submission 202082) | Rhizosphere microbial communities from Carex aquatilis grown in University of Washington, Seatle, WA, United States - 4-CB2-25 metaG | ecosystem: Host-associated > Plants > Roots > Rhizosphere...
CTTACAGAGATCTTTGTTGGCTATGCCGTAGATCGGATCATTTCCAGTCAAGCTCTCGCAAGGGGGAATAAGCTTCACCCCATCTGCTTTCAATGGCAACAAGCATGTGTTGCACGAATCGCTCAAAGTGCAGCAAGCCGCACTTGAACCACCCGCGGCACTGCCGCCAGCAGAGTTGCCACCCAGGGTGGTGTTTGCCGTCGAGCTGCCGCCAACTGTCATGCCACCGGCTGAATTACCCCCGGCTGCAACAACCATTGAACTGCCACCCAAAGGACCTCCCCCCACATTGGGGGAGCCACCGGAACTAGCCCCGCCCAGCGCACTTGCAATGCCGCCAGTAGCGCTGTTGCCTCCCACTGTGCTATTGGCACTTTCGCCGCTGGTCGTTGACGTGGCTCCGTTGTCGCTTCCGCAACCAAGCAACAGCAGCGCGGTGGTGCACAATAGGCCAAAGCTTCGTCCTCTGAACAGGAACCTCATGGCTGACTCAAAGGAGTAGTCGTTGAGAGCAATCGGGTGTGACAGTTGGGGTGTCGCCATTATGGGCTCCTTCAAAGTTCTGACTGTACGAATGTCGGACGGATTCAAGTAAGAGGGTGATCAATACGCTAGGTTGTTAGGAATTCTGAATTGTAGCCTTCTGTTACACTAAGCTCGGTTGGTGCGGGCGGCAGGACCTCAATGCGTTGTGCCCAGTTGCTCGCACTGATCATAGGCTGGCGTAGGACTGCGCGCGCCGCTTGCCAATTGGTCGAGATATTCAAACACCATGAGTCCGGCGTTGATGGCGCCCCGAACTGCCCAACGATTGAGCACGTCGAAGCTCAGGCGTGCGTCACCGCCGGTGAAGCCATTACCTGGATCAATGTAGCGCCTGTTCTGGCTGTCCAGTGCGGGGCAGTAGGGGATCGTCTTGCCGTTGGCAGAGTGGTGGCTCGCCAACCATTGATCAGCGGCAGCTAGCGCCGCATCGTCGGAGGGCTTTCGTAGACACCAGGGGAAATAATTGGTCTCAGTAATGCCGGTAACGACATTCCCGTGTTGGTCAACCACCGGTTGATCCTTTGGGTAGACTTGTGAATCGAAGAAGTCCTGGTCACCTACAACTAGCGCTGGGGTTCTGGGGACACCACCATACACGAGGTCCCAGACATTAGTATTCTTGAGCGCGCGAACCGGTGGTGGATTGTTGGCGGTGCAGACCTGCTCCCAGAGAAGAGCATCCCCATTCTTGTAGATGAGATTTGTCTGGGGATTTCCCGAGCCGTTGTCCGTCTCGAACATTCCGCCCTCAAAGTTGAAGATGTTCACTGCAGATCTTACTTGGAAAGCGCTGGCCGCCCCAGGTTTGAGAGTATCTGGAAGTAAGTTTGCGCAGTGGGCAAAAGCGCTGGAAAGCATGTTTGCATCCAGCACCGTTGCTGGCTCAGGACGTTGAACGCCAAGAACCTTGTTGTTTGCGATGATAGCCAAGATGCTTTGCGGAATAGTCTGCTTGGTGCCGCCAAGGCCCATCCAAGCGAAATATCGCGCTGCCCAATCATCTGTGGTGGCTGACCCTTGGGGTGCAGAAGCGAATACGGTTCGTCGATTGGACGGGACCATGATTCCATGGACCAGATCGGTCACATTGGCTCTTCCTCCGGTGATTTCGCTAAGAATTGTAGCTTGTCGCCCGGCTGAGTCTCCTTTGTCGCCATGGCAACTCGAACAGATCATAGTGTGAATGGCTTCACCGGGCGTTGTTGCGTAGACCGGATCCGTATCCTTGAGGCCATTCGCAGCTGCCAATTGCTGCATCCAAACCGCTGGGTACTGAGCACTTCCAGAGGAAGAATCCGTTTTGAAATGCGAGGCACTGGGAACTCCTGCGAAATTGCATGACGACTTCGCCTTCCACAGCCCCATGGGAACGAGCGTCTGTGCCAGGCTGCGCACTGCTGGACTCAGCGTTACCGACTGCAACAAATCCACGACCACTTTCTCGGCGGCCTGCGCCGTCTGTGCGGCCACCAGCGCCGAACCTGTCAGGCTACTGAGTGATGGGAAGATGTTGGCAACTAGCACTTGGTTCCAGTCCGGTCTCCTAGGCGCCCAATCGCCAGGAACCTGGGTCGGATCATAGACTAACCAATGAGCGTGATCAGGAACCCCGTCTACAGGCATGATAGTCTGTTGGCCTCTAACTTGGGCAACATCTCCCGGCACGGGATGCGTAGTGGGATTCTTGAGTACCACCGGATCAAAAATGTCGTAGTGTTCTGGACAGTAGTTGTATCGGGAAGGCGCCAGTGGCTCAACCGGATGCATGTTCTCATTGGTTGGTGCCACATAGTCAATGAACGTTGACACTGGTGAGTTGTGATATGTCCCGAGCCGCTGGGTGACAGCAGTGGCTGCGGTTTCGAACTCCGCCTGGTCCCGCGTTACCTCACGATACGGTTGAATGCTGCTATCCAATGAGATGCACGTGCTGGCCGATGCTCCAGAAACCCCATATTCCAGCGAACTGTCACGAACATAGACCGCCGGAATGCTCACCATCCAATCACCCACGATCTGCGGCGCCCTACAGTCGAAGCTCTGCGTGTGCATGGGCATGTGCGGGATCAGAGCGAGGTCGTCTGAGTAAGTGAATGGTGTATCAACGCCTCGATATATCAGACTGCGCCAGGGCGCCATGAACGGAAAGTTGTTTGGGACAAAGTCCCCCCTTCCAGCCTCCTCAGTGCGGCACTTGGGAGTCCAGTAAGTCCAGGAGGACGTTGCCATTGTCTGAATATCGTCCACGCCTTCGGGGCCCAGTTCCATCAGTGACGGGGTCACGTACGGCATCGATACTGAGGGCGCCGCGCCGCCCCCTGCCCTGAAAATACGGGGACTGACACGATCAATGGGAAACTGAAAGATACCACCTGAGGGACTTGGCTGATAATTGAGGATATTCGTGAGGCTTGGGTTCTCGAGCGACGGATCGCCGACAGGGTTATGACAGTGAGCACAATTGCCCAGAAGATACCCTTGCGCCACCAATTCATATTCATTGCGCGGCGCTCGGGTGCCCTGCGAATTCTCGAGCGAGAACACATCCTCATTTGACTCGATGCCAGTGATGAGGCCAAGGTCCTGGAACCGACTGAGTTGAGTCAACTCGTCAGCACCTACTGCATCAATGACGCCGCCCATGCCAACATTGCGTCGCACTATCTGCAGGGGTTGAAAACCAAGCACAAAGCTGTTGCTGGTGCTTCCTGAGTGGCACTGCATACAACGACGACTGCCAGGAATGGCATAACTGCGCAGCGCGTGGGCGTTTTGCAGTGCATAGGCAGTATTCACCGGCGACTTGGCTAGCTCCGTTGCTGCTACCTGCTCGTTCGATATGTACGTCACGATCCGGTCGCGAAACGGGGAGCCGTTGCGGTAGGGATCCGTAACTAGCGTTGCTTGCGATTCATTATCGTTCCATGCGTACGTACCAAAGAGCGACTGAACAGCGCCGGACCCAGTGGTGTTGGCGAGATTCGGCCAAGACACGATGACTTGGGTTTCAATCTTTTGCCATCGAGTCAGCCCGTCAGTGGTCGTTATCCTCTGCAATATGGTCTTGTAGAACCGCGTACCGCCTGGGATAGTGAACTGCTGCGCATTCTTGTCGAACGCAATGCTCTGGCCGAGCGGCACTCGAACATGACGCATGATTGCGGCATCAGGATCGATCCAACGCGGGTAGGCTACGGCGTAGGAAACAACGCCCATTTTTGCCAACTCAGTTGAATCGAACGTGGACAAGTCGGTATCACTGAGGCTCAGAGGCAGGCCAATTTGTTCCTGCCGAGTACCCTGCGTCGCAAAGGTCATACTGGCGAACCTGCTGTCCATGTCGCCCATCTTGACCTTTTCGCTGGCGTAAAGTGCCTTGTCAGGCAAACAGTTACCAATATTGGTCAGCGAACTCGAAAGCCTCGGGTCCAATTGATATTGGTTCACGGTCGAGGCTGGGTCTGCGCCCGCATCGGTCGGCATTGCTTGCACCATCTGGAACGAATCCCTGCGTCGCCCTTGGTCGACCCAAGCCTGAAGCAGGTTCATGAGTTCGTTCACGGGGTCATCCACCGGTCTGTCCTTGAACAGCTTGCCGCCCACGCTCGGCGGGGGCATCACAGTGGCCGCCTGGTTGTAACCCATGGAGTCAACCCAACTCTGATCGACGTCGTCAGAGAAAGTAGCGCGACTCGTTTGGTAACCGCCCAACCCAACGTCAACGTGGCAGCCCCCACATTGGCCAACGAATGTATTGTACAGGTCGTCAACGTAAACGGTTCTCGTGCTTGCAGGGATCGCACCTTTCTGTGCCTGAAGCCGAGCTGGAAGGGGCGTTGCAGACGTCACTGGTGCGCAAATGCCGGACGCTCCAGCGTCGTCGGGCACCGATGCATCTGAAACCTGAGAACTGGTTGCCCCTGAAACGTCCACATTGCTCTCATTCAAACAACCAAAGAGCGTTGCGACGACTGCTGCCAGTACCAACAAATTGAACTTGTTCATAACGTGGCTTCGCTCAATCCGTTAACATCTGCCCGTGTTGCAGGTCCAGAGACTTCCCGGCGTTCGTTTAGCATGGAGCATTCACTCACACAGAAACAAACCCGCAACCAACTAGTGACAATTCGACGAATGTGGATAAGTGAATGAAGTCATTTGCGTAACAACGCCTGAAGACCGAAGAAAGTCAGTCAGGTGCCGATTGCTGAGATCAGTGGCCCTGGCGCTTTGGCCCCCGTCTTGCGCGAAGATACGTAGAAACCATTGCGCAAAATCCGACGCCGGCAATGAGCGCACCGCATTCGATCAACACCGACCACCTTCTGTGCGTGATGCCACCCAATGATCGATGTTGAGCCTCACTGATCCCCGCGAGTAGCTGAGATGAGAAAGTGAAAATGAGTGCCACTGCGGCTAAAATGCCGAGCTTTTCTGCCAAAGCTGTACGAGACGCCGGTTGCTGCGTTCCGCCCCAAACGACTGCCATTCCCCCAATAACACTGAGAATGCAAACCGCCGAGCTCAGGAAGTGGATTTGACCAACTATGAAGTCGGTTCCCTGTAGGGCGGAGTTGACGCCGAGTATTGCCAGCGGTACAGCCGCGCCAAACCCAAGACCAAGCATGAGCAGAGCGCCACTTGCAAATAAGATGGGCGCAGATGTTGGCTTTCGAACGGCACACAACTTGGCGTGAATATGCGCAAACGAGAGTCCGAATGGTACGACCAGCAAGAGACTCAACGAGGAAGTCATGGTTGACAACCATGGGCTCGGCCCTGCTTGCAGCAAGTGTATCCCCGAGGTGAAACAACCAAGGACAGCGCCAATTATAGTAGAATAGACGAGCACTGCGCTTGCGGGCGCCTTTTCGGAGCTGTTCTTGGCTAGGTTGCCCTCGATGGCATAGTCAATCAGTCCGAATACTGGAAACAATGCAACCAACATAAGTGGGTGCAGGTAGAACCACGACAGCTGGCGGAGCAATATCGGGTCTGCGCCGTTGCTCAGATCGAAGGATGAACGAATTCCAAAGTACCTTTGGAACATCAGCGTAACTGTCAGACACTGCACTGGCAGCAGCAGCAATTGCATTATGCCATTGATGCACACGGCGCTGGCAACCGGAGGCACCCCGCGCGTTCGGGGTCCATCCATGAGCCAATTGGCCATGGCTTTAATCGCGAATATCCCATTCAATGAACAGGAGAGGCCCATCAGCAGTACGCCAACGGCAACTCCCACTGAGGCAACCGGGCTACGATCTGGATACGTGGCAGAATACAGGATGCCCGAGTCACAACCGCCGCCCAATACGGAACCGACAATGACGACAGCGGCGCCCCAGTAAACAAAGAGACTCGCAAGCGCATACCCGTTATTTGCACAGTGTTTCTGCCCGAGCAGTCTAGGAAGCAGCACTCCGCCGAGCGCTGCCGGAACGCCAGGGATCATGCAGAGATACGTCATCGTCGCAGAATGCAGATGTCGCGCGCGAACAACGGGTGCGACCATCCCCAACCCAAGAGACGGAAACGTGGAGGCTGTCTGAGCGTACAGAATAGAAACGATGCCTACAACGAGCAGAAGGACATAGGTACCGAGGTACAAATGAGCCACGCGCTCTAAGCTCAAGGTCCGTCCGGAACCAGGTGTCGCTACACCAGCGTCCAGGCAGGTCGCCGAGATTTCGTGCAAGTTCATCCGATGAAAGCCCCGCAGTGCGATCGATGCCCCGGCGCTACCTGCTTGCCAACGAAAAACGGCGTCGTTTTGCGAGAATCGCTCCTAGTATGGCGAGCGCAGCAACAGACAAACCGATCCCAAATTGAACCGACCGATTGCGAAGCCAATTCCAACGTCGCGATTTCGAGAACTTTGCCAGGCCGACCTCCAAATTCTGGACAACTGGTGGAGGTACGCCGACTTGCTTGGCTTTCTCTATGATCTGTTTGGCCGCGCTGGTGTCACCGCGCTGCAACGCATAGGCCCATTCGAAGGTGAGAGTCTTTGCGCTATCAGGCGCAATGCCTCTAAGATGATTCGTGCACGCCTCGAAGCGCTTGTTGTCTTGGAGTTTCAGCGCAACATCGCAAGCGATCTCGTCAGCCATGCTGTCCTTGGGGAGTTGCACACGTAAGTGTTCAACGACTGCATCGAGATCAATGGCATCTTGCGTCGTGAACGTCGGTTTCATCTGGAGCAGGATCAGCGCGAATTGCGCAAAGTCCTGAACGTAGGCCCCTTCCCTCACCAGCGCTGTCCTGCAGAATAGCACTGCGTTCTGCCAGTCGCCCAGCTCCCGGTAGGAAGCACAGGCTTTTCGGTAGGAGACTGCGCGTTCAGGCACTGCCTTGACTAGCGTTTTGAAGTAGACAACGGCTTCCTTGTGGTCGTTTCGTTTGAGCGCAGCCTCGGCGAGGTCACTCACATCCATCAAGAAATACCCAAACTCGAGGGGGTTGGCATCGCGCTGCTCGGGAGTCGGAACGCTACGCTCGGGGTCTCGCTTATCCACGTGCCATTTGCTAAGTCCGTAGTACGTCCACGCCGCGCTCGGGTCACTCGATGCATTGGGTGTCGGCCCCGCACTTGATTGTGCGAACGACGACAAGGACCAGAATCCAATTGCGAGCAGTGTCAATACCGAGACCAGCAGACCGCCAATAATGGGTCGCGTGGATACACGTCCGGCGTGTGACGCAACCTGCAAGTCAGTTTGCTTTCCGTTCACGCGTGGTGTTGCACATCGCACTTTCTTCGATTCGCAGCAAAGTAGCGTCATGATATCCTCGTTGCTTGGGTTCGTGAGCGGCGCGCCATTGTCAACCCTCGTACTTCTTCAACTTCTCGTAGAGTGTAGAAACCGCAATTCCCAGAACTTGCGCGGCTTGGATCTTGTTGCCCCCGGCCTGGCTCAACGTCTGCAGTATTGCCGCCCGCTCGATTCGATCGAGCCGCTGGCCCCCCAGAGGCAGTCGCTCGATGTCAACGTTGCTGGTTAACTCCGAATCAAAGACACTTCCCAAGTGACGCGACTCGACGACGCGTTCTTCTGGCTCCACGAATGCGACCACGCAAGCGAGCGTGTTCTTGAGTTCCCGCACGTTACCGGGCCAACTGCGGAATCTCAACATGGTAAGCGCGTCGTCTGAAAGCGACAGCTCGTTACGACCGAGGTCTTCGAGCAGGTCTTGCACGAGTCGCGGTAGGTCCTCCAGGCGTTCTCGCAGTGGAGGAACGGGTATGACTGCAGCACCGAGTCGGAAGTAGAGATCGCGACGGAATCGGCCTGCCGATACTTCGGCGCGTAAGTCGCGATTGGTAGCTGCGATGACGCGAACATCGAATGGGCGATCTTCCGTGCCGCCCACACGCCTCCCACATCTGTTCTCCAGAGCTCGCAGCAGCCGCGTTTGCAGGTCGAGCGGCAGCTCTCCAATTTCGTCTAGGAATAGAGTTCCGCCGTCAGCCCTTTCGAAAGCGCCAGTATGAGTCGCAACTGCACCGGTGAAAGCCCCGCGCTCATGGCCCAAAAGCTCGCTTTCCGCCAAATTCGGCGCAACTGCACCACAGTCGAATACGACAAGCGGACGATTCATTCTTGCGCTTTGAGCATGAATCGTTCGCGCCAATACGTCTTTGCCCGTACCCGTCTCTCCGACGAGAGTTACGGAAACGTCTGTGGGCGCGTAGCGGGCCGCAAGTGCCAACGCCGTTTGCATTGCGGCCGATTCCGCTTCGAGGCCACCAAACACACAAATACCTTCTGCCGGTGGGCGATTGGAAGCTGGTGGCGGGTACGATATTCGGGGAGGAGGCTTGCTCGCCTTTGGCGAGCGAGCCCCCGCAACCGGTGCTTCGGGCAGCTCGTTTCCGCGTGGCACGGAGGGAAAGTTAGAACGCCGACTTCCCCCGTTTTTTTCTGAACACACAACCACTAGATCTGCAGTTTGCATGTCTCGCGCTTTCGGAAATGCAGTGATGTCTCCCATGGCATTAAACCCAGGCGATTAGGGCAAGTTGTGTTCTCTGCGCGGGGGTGGGCGGCGAATCTGGTAGGCCGCTCAAGGAGCGTCACCCCAGAAGCAACCGCAGTTCACTGACAGGCAGTTCACATAGGCGTTGGCCTTGCCCGCCAGAATTGTGGTATCCGTGAACCCAGTCAACACAGTTCCGGGAGTCATGCCCGCGGCTGTTTCCTGCGCTGCGCAGGTGCCAATGCCACCCGTGGTGGTGCAGGTGACCGTATCAGTCAGGCCGCAGTAACAGGATACGGCGGTGTCTGTGCCAGAATAATCGTAGCAGCTGCCAGTATTATTAGGATAATTGTAATGATACCCGCCGGGGGGCATGATGCACTCAATCAGGCTTAGGTACGCCGGGTCGGTTGATTCAAACTGGCTGCACGTATTGGTGCTGCTGTGAATGCAATCCAAGGTGCAGTCGTATGGCGGATCGTTGCCAACATACGCTGTCACAATTGCGTCAATCGGGTCGGGCGCTGATGATGCGCCGCCCGTTGCCGGAACGCCGCCCGCTGCATTAGTGCCGCCGGTTGCCGGAACGCCGCCGGCTGCCAGAACGCCACCCGCTGCATTAATGCCGCCGGTTGTCGGTGCGCCGCCCGTTGCCGGTGCGCCGCCCGTTACCGGTGCGCCGCCCGTGGTCGCACTGCCACCGGGCGCGGTCGACGATGCTCCGCCGGTAGCTGTGCTACCACCCGAGGCGCTTGCGCCAGCGATTGAACTACCCCCTCCCGTGTGAGAAGAAGCGCCTCCCGGCGTGCTAGAACTTCCTGCAGCTGCGCTGCTTCCACCCGTTGCCGGAGAGCCCCCGGTTGGCGTAGCCCCGCCCGTAGCGAGGGTGCTGTTCATGACACTGCTGCCCCCAGTAGCGAATGCACCACCAGTGGCAGCAGCTCCGCCTGTTGCTGGACTCCCTCCAGTTGCATGGCTTCCTCCCGCTGCCTTCGATCCGCCGGTCGGGGCGACGCCCCCGGTTGCTGTACCCGACTTTCCTCCGGTCGCGCCTGCGTCCGGGGAATTATTCACGTCGTCATTGCAAGCAACGAGCTGGCCCATGACGGCCGCCATTCCGAAAAACAACACGAATCTTCTGCTTGCTGGCTTCATTATCGATACTCCTTCTTAATCTGTCGCAACCCTCACAAGTCAGAGCCACACAAAGCCTCAAACGACGAAACAATTTCCGACGCGTGCTTGCGATATTCGGTGCGGCGTTCGACTCTGACTTTGGATTCCGTTTTTTGGAATCACCCACACGGGAGCCTTCTATAGCCTCAACCAAATCCCGAGGTAGTAAACGTTGTGTGACATTTGGAACAGCCCCTGTTTCGTGAAGATTGTGTGACACACAAGACCTACTCAACGAAAACGCCTTCAGTCAAGCAATGTTCCTGCATCAGTGGGCGGCGTTTCAATTCGTTGGCGCACGCGCGTTTGAACGATTATGACAATAACGACAAGATAATCATATTTGTAAATAATTGGTGAACGATATGACGCTCATTTTAGAGCTTCTCTCCAGAGCGGAAGGCGCTATTGGTACGGCTTGTTGCGCAATTGTCACGGATGCGAGGGGCACCCTATGGTAGCGGATCCCCTCGTGCAAAGGTCCACAGTTTGGGAGTACCGCCGGTCACTTTTGGATCCTATCTGTAAGCAAGGTGTAGGCCACCAACTACTGTTGGCTGTATTGGGAGTATTCTCGATCTCGTTGTCGAATGGCTGTAGCCAGTGCAGCCACGCGAGTAAGACCAATGAGCAGAGCGATAGTCGAACTACGCCGGGCAATAGCGCGTCGCTGATTAGTGGACCACTGGGCGAAATCCTTTCGTTCAACTCGCCGGACTGTGTGACCTGCGCACGCTCGCATTGCCTACCCAAGATTGACCGATGCATGAAGATCGAAGGCAACGCAACTGATGGACCAGCAAAAGGCAAGTCCAAGTCTGAACTGTGCATCAACACAGTCGCATGTGCCATCAAGGGGCGCTGCCTCACCGAACACGCGTCCGTGTTCTGCTATTGCGGATCGACGAACGGGGGGGACTGCATTACCGGGCATGAACAGAACGGCTCCTGCAAGTCCAAGATCGAAGCTGCTTTCGAGACAACGGCGTCGCAGAAGATTGTCGTCAATTGGAACAACGACACCACGGGCGGCGGCGTGGCAATGACTCTAGCCACGTGCCTGATTGAGAACAGCTGCACTATGTGCTTCTAGTAAGATTAGCTGACGGGACAGAATAGTCAGCCGATGCTTCGGTTCAAATGGGTCGCCGCCGACTTTCGCAGGACCAGCCAGCGCAACTCGACCGGACAGCTGTCGCGATCAACACCATAAATGTCGCGGGCTAGTACCCAGGTTAGGTACCAATCCGTGGGAGGCCAGGCTTGCTCAGGAAGGTGGGCCTTCTCGAAGTCATGGACCGAGTCTTCACTAACTATTTCCAGCGAAAGGTCGGCAATCGCCTCGGCCACCTCTTCTCTGGTAAAGATGGTCGCGTAACACTGTTGAGAGAATTCGCGCGCGGCTTTCTCCGGCGTGTAACCCTTTTCCGGGAGGAATATGTTGAAGACGCCCTCCCCTCCGGGTACCAAAACCCGCACCACTAGCTCAAAGAGTTCACGGAGTTGGTGCACGGTGCGAAAGTCGTTAACGACCTCGGATACGATTACGAGTCTGTAGTCCTGCCGCAGTTGACCATTCGATCGAAATACGTCCTGCTCGATTGTCCGTAGCTGCAAGTTCTCTTTCGCCGCATCTTCCACCAGCATTTGTACGAATTTCTTCGTCATTTCCACGGCGTCGACTGGGTGACCCCGGCGTGCGAGCGCAAGCGAGTTGCGCCCGGTTCCAGCCCCGATATCCAGCACCGGTGCGTTGGCTGGGTCATCAATTGTATCAGCGACTGCGAGCACGCGGGCGTCAGCATGCGATCCAAATAATGGTGGTTTGCGACTCCGCAGCCAATTTTCGTAGGCGTCGGGAATGGTGAGCGCTTGAATCGTCAGCTTGTATTGAATAGGCTGCGACTCTAATGCCCAGTATTCAATAACGAGGTTCGACCGGGACGAAGACCTGAACGCCGCGGCAAGATGTTGCTCAAATACGAGCTTGGCTTGTTCATGCTCTTCTTTGCTAAACCCACGTCCCAGCGCAGCAAAGACGTTCGAGCACAGGTCCACGTAATGGTCAACCATAGCTGGGACAACTGGTATGGACATGGTGCCGCCCACGGGTGACTGGCGCCGCATGCTGGTCCACATGCCCTGCCTGAGAGCAGCGGAATCGAACTGGCGTTGTTTCGCGTTGCGTTTGGTCTTGTTCATCGCACTGCTCGCGCTAGTTCGGTTCGGACGCGGTATACACGCGGGTGTTGTACGATTGATTATATGCCTCGTGCGCTGAGTCCATTGGGTAGTCTTGAGGAGCCGTGTAGGGGTAACTGAGCATCCCATGGAATGGCAGCGGAGTAACCTGCGTTAGGACGGTTGTGTCGAGAATGACTTTATAGAAGACGTCGGCCTCGAGCATGACCGAGCGTACCCAGCCCGCTTCGGGCGGCGTCAGGCCTGGAAACGTAATCGCTATTTGATCGCCGTGCCGCATGATAACGTACCTGTCATCGGCCGAATTCAGGAGTTCTCGCACATCACCATATCGAGTGAAAGCACCATAAGAGTACTCCGCAATATCATCGGGGTTCTCGTCATCCAGCGCCACGATCCGACTCGTGAAAGTCGACGAGGTGGTTGTTGCCGTGCCGCGATATGACAATTCAGCGGAGGTTGGATCAAGATACGTGGTCTGGAGGTCGACCGGAGCAGAGTCGTCCAAACGAATTCTGTCAAGCAACAGGCGACCAGGAGCCCAAACCCCAAGGTGCACTTTGAGCAATTGTGCACCAGGCGGGAGTAGGTTGGACAGATCGACCACGACTGTCTTCAGGTCGCCTGCGGTTGGCCCAAAGTTGCGGAGCTTTTGCCATTGGCCTGAGCTATCCATGGCCTCGACATAGGGCTGCAGGTCCGACGTAGTTGGAACCTTATATTTCGACCAGGCGTCGAGCAAGAGCATTACGTGGTCGGGGTTTTGAATCGGGCCAAAATCGAGGGTGTATTCATCGAGACCTTGTTGGTCAATCGGTGCGGGTGAGTTATCTAACTCGTCCAAGTACGCGAGCACGTCATTGCCGTTCTTGTCTATGGCACTCACGGCAACGCGCGGATCCTTGGTCGTATAGATCTTAAACGGCTCCACGTAGTCCCACTCGTAGGTACTCTCTGCGCTCGAACTCCAAACCTCGTAACCCTCTGGGTGGTCGACAACGAGCAGCCGCGCCTGATCAAAGTACGACGCTTCCGGCAGAGTCTCGCGCAGCCGGAGCTCAAGCCCATTATTTGAATCGAACAGAGCCGTTGGAAGCTTGACATGGGAAGAGTGAAAGAGTGCCATACCCCGATTGACCGCTGCGGTAGGCGGCAACCCAATGACTTCACCTTCGATGTCCGTCTGGTATTCAAACGCGGAACCATTCCACGCAAAGATATAGGGGCAGCTGGAGTCGTGCAAACTTCCAACAGGGTGCACCATGCCACCACTGCCGCCCGTTGCGGAGCCTGAGCTGGAAGACGTTGATGCATCTGCTGAGCTGCAGTCAGGGGTACCCGGGTCTGGACAAACCCATTTGCCGCCCTCACAACTGCAACTGGAAGGGACGACGAATGATGTGCCGTCGCAGGCGGTTGACGTGACATCGTACGGACATTGCAGGTCACTTCCGTTGCACGCAGCTCCAGTCACCATCTTTCCATTGGGCGGACAAGTGCCATGGCCACTGCAGCTAAGCAGCGCGGCAGACACGAGTGCATTCACGATTTTTCTGTCAGCCAGGGGTGTTTTGTGAATGGCTTGGGTCATTGTGCGAGTCTCCTATTAGAGCGCCCACGAGAAGGCGGCATAAATCTGTTCGACTTCTGTCTTGCGTTTGCCCGTATGGGGCTCGATGAAGCCACTGGCAGAGCCCCAAGTACCTGGATATTGAGGCGATGATGGGGGCAAGCCCTTAGCGTATTCAACGTCACCATAGAGGTAGAGCCTCATGTTGGGCCTTAGCAGCACCGATGCCCCAGGCAGGATGCGCAGAAACGGGGCACGTCCCCAATCGCTGTCCAGCAAGGTGAACTCGGCGCGAACTGCTGGAACAAGCCAAGGAAAGACTACGTACGACATCTCCCCAGCTGCAACGAAACCGCGACCCTTACGGTTGTCTGGTACACCAGGAAGTGAATTGGGTAAGTCAGGTGGGTTTGCAGCAGTGGGGGGCGTTCCGGGGTATGGTCGATGATGCAGTTGATACTGGAATATCCCATTGAGCGCGAATGACTTCACGTGGAGCCGCAGCGCGTGACCCAATGTCTCAACTGCGCTCCGCTGGGCAGTCGTCGCTGGGTAATTGATGTAATTGTCGGCGACGATCACGCCGTGGTAAGCAAACGTGTCAAACGTGAATGAGGTTTCGGACCACGGCTTTTCCGGGTTCGCCACCCCCATGCCGCTATCACCTTCGCCGTCAAGCGACATGCCGCCAAACTTCGCGCCCACGTGCAAGTAAACGTCCTCGGCTGTGGGCGTCGTCAGGCCTGATTGCACGGTTGAGGCTAGCCAACCGGCGGCGTAGGAAATCCTATGTAGTGCGATGCCATTGAGTTCGGCTCCATCAACCGGGGCCGCGCCAAACGTGGGGGTCACGTTTGGATTGAACAGTCCTGCCACCGACACCAGGGGAAAGGCCTTATCCGAGACGTAAGAGCCGTTGACGCCAAAACTG
>Ga0265340_10001286_pt1 | contig 14397 bp, 12 predicted proteins | sample 4CB225metaG_FD_202082 | JGI IMG/M metagenome (GOLD analysis project Ga0265340, IMG submission 202082) | Rhizosphere microbial communities from Carex aquatilis grown in University of Washington, Seatle, WA, United States - 4-CB2-25 metaG | ecosystem: Host-associated > Plants > Roots >...
GCCCAAATTGATGAGTTTCCGGCCCCGTGCGACACCTTGCACGATCGCGCGCAGACCGGTAGCGCTTCGCAGATGACCTTAGCCCGCATCGTTGTGTTCGATCTTGACGGCACGCTCGTCGATACGGCACCCGACCTGATCAACGCGCTCAATTATATACTCGACCGGGAGGGCCTGCCTCCGGTCCCGCTGCATTCCGCACGCAATATGATCGGCGCCGGTGCCCGCAAGCTGATCGAGCGCGGCCTGGAACTGGAGGGCCGTTTCGTCAGCGTCGAGGACATCAACCGGCTGACCGCCGATTTCATCGATTATTACGCCGCCCATATCGCCGACGCTTCGCGCCCGTTCGAAGGCCTGGAAGGCGCGCTCGATGATCTCCAGGCGCAGGGATACCGGTTTGCGGTCTGCACCAACAAGCTCGAGTGGTTATCGAAGCTTTTGCTCGAACAGCTTGGATTGAGCTCGCGATTTTCCGCGATTTGCGGCGCCGACACCTTCGGGGTGTCGAAGCCCGACCCGGTCATCCTGCAGCAGACGGTCGCGCGCGCGGGCGGTCATATGGCGTCCACCATCATGGTCGGCGATGCCGGCCCGGATATCGGGGTGGCGCGCCGCGCCGGTATCCCGGTGATCGGGGTCGGGTTCGGCTATACTGAAGTTCCGATCGCCGAACTCAAACCCGACCGCCTGATCAACCACATGAGGGAACTGCCGGCGGCCGTGCACAGCCTCACATCCGTTACGCAGAAACGTCCATAGATTATTGGTTTTTCTATACTTTATGACGCGACCTGCGACGCCCCTGCAGCTAACCCTTCACGTCAAACTGCTTGCTGAGGTGGTCGCCGATCTGGACGATCATGGCGACGCATTCGGGGTAGCCGGGCTTCGCCTTGGTAGCTGCGTCGGCCTCGGTCCGGAATTCCCAGGAGTCGCCGCTGGGCAGCACGGCAATCACAATGCCGTCAGGGCAATCGGCGTGGACCTTGAGCTCAGCTTTTGCCATCGCGATCAGTTCGGCTTCGGTTTTGGCAGGCTTGCTCATGATGGCGGCTTCCTCCGGAAGGTGGCGTCTCACGTTGCCGCTTTGGCGGGCGGCTGTCGAGAGCGCCGACCGAACCCCGGGGTTTCCGGGGGATAATCGGGCGGATCAGCCGAATTAACCATCAATTAACGTTACCGGGCCGCCCGGTTGCACGGCTGTCCTGACGCTCCTATGGTCGAAAATTGGGGATTGTGGCAGTTAGGCCGCACTAGAATGACGGATGGGTCATGCGTCGTGTCATCGCAATTGCCGTAGCAGGGGCTAGCCTGGCCGGCTGTTCCTCGTTTTCGCTGGACGCCTTCAAGTCGGCCCCGCCGACCGTGCAGGTTCAGCTCGATTCGGTTCCGCCCGGCGCCGATGCCGTGACCTCGGTGGGACCGAGCTGCAAGACCCCCTGCTCCGTCGCCGTTCAGACCCCCGCCTCCGGCTTCTCCGTGACCTACACGTTGAACAAGTTCCAGCCGATGACCATCCCGGTGCAGATCATCCGCACCCCCGGCGATCTGACCTCGCCCGCCACGACGACGGTCGACCCCAATCCGGTGGTCGCGGAACTTCAGCCGGCCGGGCCGCCGCCCAGGGCCGCCGCCCGCAAGAAAATCCTGAAGCCAAAGAAGCCCAAAGCGCCAAAGGGCACGGCCGCGGCTCCCGCAGGAGGATCGCCCTTCCCCGATCCGGGACAAGGCGCTGCGCCGGCAACTCCCAGCCGCTGATCGCTTGCACCGCAGCATCGCCCGCGGATTGTAGGCGGATTGCATCATGCATAGATTGTGACTACGCAAAGCTGTGCCACGGTCTGGTGGCGCCTGCCGCAGTTACGTTTTGCAAGGCGTATTGAATGAACGGATCCGCGCTAAGCCCACCGATGTCACGTCCGATGACCGACCCGTTCGGCCGGACCATCAGCTATTTGCGGGTTTCGGTCACCGACCGCTGCGATCTGCGCTGCTTCTATTGCATGTCGGAAGACATGACGTTCCTGCCCAAGGCCGACCTGCTCACGCTCGAGGAACTCGACCGACTTTGCTCGGCCTTCATCGCCAAGGGCGTGCAGAAACTGCGGCTGACCGGCGGCGAACCGCTGGTCCGGCGCAATGTGATGTCGCTGGTCCGCTCGCTCTCGCGCCATCTGAAGACCGGCGCGCTCAACGAACTGACGCTGACCACCAACGGCTCGCAGCTCGCGCGTTTCGCCGGCGAACTGGCGGACTGCGGCATCCGCCGCATCAACGTCTCGATGGACACGCTCGATCCGGTGAAATTCCGGGCCATCACCCGCTGGGGCGATCTCGACAAGGTGCTGTCCGGCATAGAGGCCGCGCGCGCGGCCGGTCTAGCCGTCAAGATCAACGCCGTGGCGCTGAAGAATCTGAACGAGGATGAAATTCCCGCACTGATGCAATGGGCTCACGCCAGGGACATGGCGCTGACACTGATCGAGGTCATGCCGATGGGCGACATCGGCGCCGGGCGGATCGACCAGTATGTGCCACTGTCGCTGCTTCGCGCGCGCCTCGCCCAGCAATACACCCTGACCGACCTCGACGATAATACCGGAGGGCCTGCGCGCTACGTCCGTGTCAGCGAGACCGGCGGCAAGCTCGGCTTCATCACGCCGATGACCCATAATTTCTGCGAGTCCTGCAACCGGGTCCGGATCACCTGTACCGGGACGCTGCATACCTGCCTCGGCCACGAGGATGCCTCCGATTTGCGCAAACCGCTGCGGGCCTCCGCCGACGACGAGCTGCTCAGTGCTGCAATCGACCACGCCATCGGCCTGAAGCCGAAGGGGCACGACTTCATCATCGACCGCCGCCACAACCGCCCCAGCGTCAGCCGCCATATGAGCGTGACCGGAGGCTGAACCTTCCGGCGCCAGATTTCGCCTCCCCCACAATGCCTTAACCCCGCGTCAATTTGCCCATTTTCCAATTGACGCGGTCACGCCGCGCTGAAATGGTGCGGCGGCTTTTACGCTTGCATGGCTGGACAAGCCGCTGTGCCTGACGGGCGCGGTCAAGACGGCGAAAGCGCAATTTGGGGGGAGGACCATCGTTGCAATCGCTCCTGCGGATGAGCCATGGCTCCGCGCGTTTTTCGCGCGGCGGCGAAGCGATGCCTGTTGAAAAATTGGGCGGGCGCTGATGGCGACCGCAAGAGAGAGTATGATGCGTCCATTGTTGGCGGTTAGCGCGGCCATCGACCTGATCAACGAAAAGATAGGTTACGTCTGCAATCTTCTGGTGCTGGCCGCCTGCGTCGTCAGCGCCGGCAACGCCATGATCCGCTACGCGTTCAGCTACAGCTCGAACGGCTGGCTCGAGCTGCAGTGGTACATGTTCGCGATCCTCGTGATGTTCGGCGCCTCCTACACCTTCAAGCGCAACGAACATGTCCGGGTCGAGATCTTCTATCTGTTCCTCTCCGAGCGCGGCCAGCTCTGGCTCGATCTGATCGGCACGCTTTTCTTCCTGATCCCCTCGTGTCTGCTGCTTTCTTATCTGTCCTGGCCGTTCTTCCATCAGGCCTACGAGGTCGGCGAGATGTCGAGTAACGCCGGCGGCCTGATCCGGTGGCCGATCAAATTCGTGATTCCGTCCGGCTTCGTGATGCTGGCCTTGCAAGGCGTTTCAGAGGTGATCAAGCGGATCGCCGCGCTGCAGAACCTTGTGACGATCGATGCGAAGTACGAGAGGCCGACCCAATGATCACGCTGGAAGCGATGCCGCCGCTGATGTTCGGCGGGCTGGTTCTGGCCATGCTGATCGGCTTCCCGGTGGCTTTCACGCTGGCCGCGGTCGGGCTGTCATTCGGCTTCCTGGCGATCCATCTCGGCTTCTTCGACATGAATTTCCTTCAGGCCATTCCAGGCCGCGTGTTCGGCAGCGTGCTCTCCAACGAGCTGCTGCTGGCGATTCCCTTCTTCACGTTCATGGGGGCGGTGCTCGAGCGATGCGGCCTTGCCGAGGACATGCTGGATTCGATGGGCCAGCTGTTCGGTCCGATCCGCGGCGGCCTCGGCTATTCGGTCATCATCGTCGGTTTCATCCTTGGCGCCATCACCGGCACCGTGGCGGCTCAGGTCATCGCCATGGCGCTGATCTCGATGCCGGTGATGATCCGCTATGGATACAACATCCGCTATATCACCGGCGTGCTCGCAGCATCAGGCACGATCACCCAGCTGGTGCCGCCGTCGCTTGTGCTGATCGTGCTGGCCGACCAGCTCGGCAAGTCGGTTGGCGACATGTACCTGGGCGCCTGGGGACCGTCGGTTTTCCAGATCGCTCTGTTCGCCGGCTACACCTTCCTGCTCGGCGTCTTCAAGCCGGATCACGTGCCGGCCGTCCCGAAGACGGCGCTGACCCTGACCGGATGGCCGCTGTGGAAGAAATGCCTGATGGGCATCATTCCGTCGGCGGTGCTGATCTTCGTCGTGCTCGGCACCATGATGATGGGTCTTGCCACGCCAACCGAGGCCGGCGCGATGGGCGCCGTCGGCGCGATCGTGCTGGCGGCGATCCACCACAAGGATTTTTCGACCAACGGCCGCAAGATCCTGATCATCGGCGTGATCGCCGGCGGCGTCGGCACCATCATCGGGATGTTCGCGACCGAAGGCCTGTTCTTCAAGCTAGCCTTTGCCATCACCTACGTGGCGGTGGTCTGGGTCTGCCTCGAGGCCGTCCGGATTCCCGAACTGCGCGACCTGATCAAGCAGGGCTATGAGACGACCATGCGGATCACCACCATGGTGGTGTTCATCCTGATCGGTTCGACCTGCTTCTCGGTGGTGTTCCTCGGCGTCTCGGGCGGGGTCTGGCTCGAGCACATGCTCACTTCCCTGCCCGGCGGCGTCTGGGGATTCCTGATCTTCATCAATCTCTTCATTTTCTTCCTGGCCTTCTTCCTGGATTTCTTCGAGATCGCCTTCATCATCTTGCCGATGATCGCGCCGATCGCGCAGAAGGTACTGGCGCCGGTCGTGGGTCCGGATGCCGCGCTGATCTGGTTCGGCGTCATGCTGTGCGTGAATATGCAGACGTCGTTCCTGCATCCGCCGTTCGGCTTCGCCCTGTTCTATCTGCGCGGCGTTGCGCCCAAGGAAGTCAAGAGCTCCGATATCTATTGGGGCGCCATGCCCTGGATCGGACTGCAGGTCATCATGGTCGTGCTGGTGATCGCGTTCCCGGTCACGGTGACCGGGCTGCTCGACAAGCCGGTCACCGTCGATCTGAACAAGGTCAAGATCGAAGTCCCGCAGATCGACCTTCCGCCGCTGGATTTCGGCCCGCCGGCCAAGCAATAGAGACAGCGATCGCGAACAATAAAAAAACCCCGGAGCCTTCGCTCTGGGGTTTTTTGATGACGATAAGCTAACCGACGCGATCAGCTCTGCGAGTGGCGCGCCATGAAATTGTCGTAGCCGACCTCGGCGACCTGGAACCACTGGTAGCCGTTGTTCGAGTAGGCCGTCAGGGAGTCCAGTACCTTCTTGAAGTTGGCGTTGGTCGCGGCGACTTCGCTGTGCAATTCCTTCGCGGCCTTGAACGAAGCCTCCATGATCGGCGGCGAGAAACCGTGCAGCTTGGTCCCGCCCGCAAGCAGCTTGCGCAAGGCCGTCGGATTGACCGTGTCGTATTTGGCCATCATCCAGTTGTTGGCGAGGTGACCGGCCTGCTCCAGCACGTTTTGATAGTATTTCGGCAAGCCATTCCATTTATCGAGATTGATCATGGCGAGCAGCATCGGGCCGCCTTCCCACCACCCCGGATAATAGTAATGCGGCGCGACCTTGTAGAGGCCGAGCTTTTCGTCGTCGTAGGGGCCGACCCATTCCGCCGCGTCGATGGTGCCCTTCTCCAGCGCCGGGTAGATATCGCCGCCGGCGAGCTGTTGCGGCACGCAACCCAGCTTCTGCATCACCCGCCCGGCAAAACCGCCGATGCGGAATTTCAATCCCTTGAGGTCGTCGACAGTATTGATCTCCTTGCGGAACCAGCCGCCCATCTGGCAACCGGTGTTGCCGGCGAGCAGGGAGACGACGTTATAGCCCTTGTAGAATTCGTTGAGGATCTCCTTGCCGCCGCCAAGCATGTACCAGGCTTGGTTGACGCGCATATTGGGCCCGAACGGCACCGACGAACCAAAGGTGAAGGTCGGATCCTTGCCGAAATAATAGTAGGACGCCGTGTGCCCCATCTCGACGGTGCCGTTCTGCACGGCGTCGAGCACCTGAAGGCCGGGAACGATCTCGCCGGCCGCAAAGGTCTGGATCTGGAATTTGTTGTCGGTCGCCTCACCGACCGCTTTGGCCATCAACTCGGCACCGCCATGCAGCGTGTCGAGCGATTTCGGCCAGCTTGTCGTCATGCGCCATTTGATCTCCGGCATCGATTGCGCGATCGCCGGCGCGGCGATCGCGGCGGCGCCGGCCACGCTTATTCCGGTTACCTTGATAAAGTCGCGACGCTTCATTGAGCTCTTCCTCCCCTGGTGATGTGATTGCGGGCCTTCTTGTCGAGGCTTGACGCCAGCATGGAACATCCGGTTCTGGATTTCCACGACCAATAGCGTTGCCGCAATGCAAAAAGCCCGGCCTTCGACAAGGCCGGGCTTTCCTAGGTCTCTGAGACTTAGGGCGTAATTATCAGCCGCGGGTGCGCGAGCGGATCATGAAGCTGTCGAAGGTGTATTCGGCAACCTGCCACCACAGATACTGATCGGACCGATAGGCCTGCATCGCGTCGATCGATTTCTTGAAGTCGGCGTTCTTCGCGGAAATTTCGCCCCACAATTCGTTGGTCGCCTTCAGACAGGCTTCCAGCACTTCGTTGGTGAAGGGACGAAGCTGGGTACCGCCGGCAACGAGACGCTTCAGCGCCGTCGGGTTCTGCATGTCGTAACGCGCGGCCATCCAGCTGTTGGCGTTCGCCATCGCATTGGTGAGGATGGCCTGATAGTTCTTCGGAAGCGAATTCCACTTCTCGAGATTGCAGAAGGCGTGAACGGTCGGGCCGCCCTCCCAGAAACCGGGATAGTAATAATACTTGGCGACCTTCTGGAATCCGAGCTTCTCGTCATCATAGGGGCCGACCCATTCGGCGGCGTCGATGGTGCCCTTCTCCAGCGCCGGGTAGATGTCGCCGCCGGCGAGCTGCTGCGGCACCACGCCGACCTTCTGCAGCACCTGGCCGGCAATGCCGCCGATGCGAAACTTCAGGCCGGAGAGATCGGCAACCGTCTTGATCTCCTTGCGGAACCAGCCGCCCATCTGGGTGCCGGTGTTGCCGCACGGGAAAGCGATGACGCCGAACTTCTTGAAGAACTCGTTGCCGAGCTCCATGCCTCCGCCCTGATACCACCAGGAATTCTGCATGCGCGCGTTAAGGCCGAACGGCACCGACGCGTAGATCGCGAACGTCGGATCCTTGCCGACATAGTAATACGAGACGGTGTGGCTCATCTCAACGGTGCCGTTGGACGTGGCATCGAGCGCCTGCAGGCCGGGAACGATTTCGCCGGCCGCGAAAACCTGAATCTGAAACTTGTTGTCGGTCATGTCGGCGACGTATTTCGCAACTTCCGTCGCGCCGCCGTAGATGGTGTCGAGCGACTTCGGGAAACTGGACGTCATGCGCCACTTGATTTCGGGCGAGGATTGCGCGATCGCCGGCGAGGCAACGGCGGCGACCGCGGCACCGGTTGCCGATACTTTCAAAAAATCACGACGCTTCATCGAAGGCATCTCCTTGTTGGGGCGTTTCCCGTATTTCCTTGAGCAGTTCTCCCGGCGATGGCGATTTAGCGTCAGCCGAAGGCGCTCTGGCGGGCGGTCTTTAACACGGATTTTCGGCCCTCGAATAGCCGACGAAGGCATGACTGCACTGATTAAACGAAAGTCGCATATGGGCAAAAAAGCCGCTTAAGCCGCGGCAATCACGTCCTGGAGCTGGTCGCGGACCTTGGCCGCGATCGCGCGGTAGATCGCCGCATGCGGGCCGTCCGGCTCGCTGTCCACCACCGGCGTCCCGGAATCCGAGGTGGTACGAATCGACATGTGCAGGGGGATTTCACCCAGGAAAGGCACCCCCAGCCGCTCGGCCTCGTGCCGCGCGCCGCCATGCCCGAAAATGTCCGATTTCGTGCCGCAATGCGGGCACTGGAAATAGCTCATATTCTCGACAATACCGAGCACCGGCACGTTGACCTTCCTGAACATCGCCAGCCCCCGCCGCGCATCGATCAGGGAAAGATCCTGCGGCGTCGAAATGATGACCGCGCCCTTGAGCGGCACGTTCTGCGCCAGCGTCAGTTGCGCGTCGCCGGTGCCGGGGGGCATGTCGACCACGAGAACGTCGAGCGTGCCCCAAGCGACGTCCCGCAGCATCTGGGTGATCGCCGACATCACCATCGGCCCGCGCCAGATCATCGCGGTATCCTCCTCGACCAGAAAGCCGATCGACATGATCGCGAGGCCGAAGCGCTGGATTGGAATCATCTTCCTGTTGTCGTCGAGCTGCGGCTTCTCGCTGATGCCGGTCAGCCGCGGCACCGACGGGCCATAAATGTCGGCATCGAGCAGGCCGACCCGCAAACCGAGGTCGCGCAGGCCCAGCGCCAGGTTGAGCGCGGTGGTCGATTTGCCAACGCCGCCCTTGCCGGAGGCCACCGCAATGACGGCGGCAATCCCAGGAATTTCCGCCTGTTTTGCCATTGGCGAGGCGGGGCTGTGCGGCGGCCGGTGTGACGCGACCGGCGCCACGCCGCCGGGCGCCGGGCGCTGCGGCGGCGGCGTTGAGCCCGGCTTGCGTTCGGCGGTCAGCGCGATCATGGCGGCGGTGACGCCGGGAATGGCGCGCACGGCGGCCTCAGCCTGCGCACGCACGCTTTCCCAGGCGCGGGCCTCCGCGGCGTCGACATTGATCGAGAAAAACACCTTGCCGTCGGTAACCGAGACCGGCGACAAGACATTGGCATTGGTCAAGGCGACGCCGCGAGGCGAGGCAACCTTGGCCAGAGCTTCGAGAACCTGTTGCTGCGTGACGCTCAAAAGCGCATCTCCTCATGACTTCCGGATGCGACCCTTAGAGCGTAGCAGCCCAAAAGGCTACCTCGCTCCAACGTCGTCCGCCCGCTCCAGCGGCGCCGGTACGCCCTGCTCCTTGGCGGCCTCGTAGTTCAGTTCGATCATCACGCCATTGGGATCGTTGACGAAGATCTGCCAGAGATCGCCGCCCGGAACCTGACGCGAGTCGAATTCCATCCCCTTGGACTCCAGCCGCTTCTTCATGCCGGTAAAGCCCTGGCTGACGAAGGCGACGTGATGGACAACGCCGGAATCAGGCTTTTGCGGCTCATCGGTCTTGGAAATATCGACCAGATGCACCACCGCCTTGCCCTCCGAGTACATCCAGGCGCCGGGGAATGCGAAATTCGGCCGGGCGCCCTTCTCCAGCCCCAGCACTTCTTCATAGAAGCGGACCGTGTCCGCGAGCTTGCGGGTCCGGATATTGAAATGGTCGAGCACGCCAACGCTCATGTTCATGTGGTGTCACTCCCTTTTTGTTGAAGTCTTTGATACCGCTCATCTTAGCACAAAACCCGGGCCACCCGCCAAACGGAGGCGTTGCCCTTCATGGCCCAGGGTTTATTGTGCCCGCTCCACATCCTGAGCGGAACCTGTTTCGGGCCACCGGAGCAGTCTGCCGCCCCTCTCCAGAACACGGTCCGGCAGCTTCAATGCCGGCCGAAACCCCAAGGTCAGAAACAAGGTTGCACACATGGCTAAAGTCGCTTTTCTCGGTCTCGGCGTGATGGGTTTTCCGATGGCGGGGCATCTGGTGAAAAAAGGTGGCCACGACGTCACGGTCTTCAACCGGACCGAGGCCAAGTCCAAGTCATGGGCGGAGAAATTCGGCGGCACGACCGCACCCACGCCGAAGGCCGCCGCCGAGGGACAAGACTTCGTGATGTGCTGCGTCGGCAACGACAATGACCTGCGCGCGGTCACGCTTGGCGCCGATGGCGCCTTTGCGGGCATGAAAAAGGGCGCGACCTTCGTCGACCACACCACCGCCTCCGCCGAGGTCGCCCGCGAACTCGACGCGGCCGCCACCAAAGCGGGCTTCAAGTTCGTCGATGCCCCGGTATCCGGCGGCCAGGCCGGCGCCGAAAACGGCGTCTTGACCGTGATGTGCGGCGGCAGCCCGGACGCCTATGCGGGTGCCGAGCCGGTCATCGCGGCCTATGCGAGGATGTGCAAGCTGCTGGGACCCGCGGGCTCTGGCCAGCTGACAAAAATGGTCAACCAGATCTGCATCGCGGGGCTGGTCGAGGGCCTTTCCGAAGGCATTCATTTCGCCAAGAAGGCGGGCCTCGACGTCCAGGCCGTCATCGACACCATTTCCAAGGGCGCGGCGCAATCCTGGCAAATGGAGAACCGCTACAAGACCATGAACGAGGGCAAGTTCGATTTTGGCTTCGCGGTGGAATGGATGCGCAAGGATCTTTCGATCTGTCTCGCCGAGGCCCGCCGCAATGGGGCGAGCCTGCCCGTGACCGCGCTGGTCGATGCCTTCTATTCGGAAGTCGAGAAGATGGGCGGCAAGCGCTGGGACACGTCGAGCCTCCTGGCCCGGCTGGAACGCTGAGACGAAGGTCTGCCGGAACAGGTTAATTTTACCTCCCGTTAAGGTGATTCTTTAGTGCTTTAAGTCAGCTCTTAAGGATTTAGCGCCACAGATAGACAATGCAAAAGCCCGCGCCGTTCGCGGGCAGGATTTGTGTTGTTTGATGAGTAAACCCGCCGATAGGCCCGAAGTTGTCCATCTTCCGGCTGAAACGCCCGTCGCGGCGCCGTCCAGTCAACGCCGGGCGGCCTCGCAGCGGGTGCGCGAGGCCCGCGATCGGTTAACGTCGACCTCGGGAACCCGTCCCGCCTTCGACCGCGAGCTGCTCCGTCAATATGCCCAAACGCGGATCTCGGCGTCCTATGTCGTGATGCTGCTGGTGGTGGCAACGGGCCTGTTTTTCGGGTTCTGGATGCAGCCGATTTCGGCCGCCACCTGGACTTGCGGCATGCTCTGTATCCATTTCGCCATCATCCGTTATTGCGCAAGATTCCTCGCGGAATCGCCGAACCTGGCCGCGACCCGCAAATGGCGCACACGCTTTGTGCTGCTCGATTTGCTCTACGGCCTGTGCTGGACCGCGATCCTGGTCCACCCCGCCGGCCTCGACATGGTCTCGAACACGCTGATGATGTTCCTGATGCTGCTGGTGATCGCGGTGTCGAGCATGCTGGCGGCGAATTTGCCGATCGCGGCGCTGGCGGCGACCGCGCCGGTCACGGTGGCTATCGCGCTGAATTTCGTGCTGAGCGGCACGTTCGACAATTACGTGCTCGCGGTACTGGCGCTGGCGGCGGAAGGCTATTTCGCGCTGCTCGCCCATCGCCTGCATTCGACGACCCTGGCGACCCTGGAAGCGCGCGCCGAAAAGGACGCCCTGATCGGGGAACTGGAGCAGGCCAAGGCGATATCGGACGAGGCACGCCACCGCGCCGAAGCGGCCAATGTCGCCAAGTCGCGGTTCCTGGCGCAGATGAGCCACGAATTGCGCACGCCGCTGAACGCGATCCTCGGATTCTCCGAGGTGATGAAGAGCGAAATCTTCGGCGCGCACGCGGTGCCCGTCTACAAGGAATATTCCGCCGACATCCATAATTCCGGCGTACATCTGCTTAATCTCATCAACGAAATTCTCGACCTGTCGCGGATCGAGGCCGGACGCTACGAGCTCAACGAGGAAGCGGTGTTGCTGGTGCATGTCGTCGCCGACTGCCATCATCTCTTGAAGCTGCGCGCTTCCAGCCGCGGCATCACCATCCACGAAGTGTTCGAGCAGGGCATGCCGCGCATCTGGGGCGACGAGCGCGCGATCCGGCAGATCGTGCTCAATCTATTATCGAACTCGATCAAGTTCACCCCGCAGGGCGGTGAGATCTGGTTGAAAGTGGGATGGACCGCCTCGGGCGGCCAGTATCTCAGCGTCAAGGATACCGGCTCCGGCATTGCCGAGGATGAAATCCCGGTCGTGCTCGCCTCCTTCGGTCAGGGATCCAACTCGATCAAGTCGGCTGAACAGGGCGCGGGGCTTGGCCTGCCGATCGCAAAGAGCCTGATCGACATGCACGGCGGCACCTTCACGCTGAAGTCGAAGCTGCGCATCGGCACCGAGGTCATCGTCACCTTCCCGCCGGAGCGGGTGATGTCGGCCCTGGCGCCGATGGCGGAAGAGGCTCCGCCGCTGCAGCCGGAAACCACCACACCGTCCGGCGAGAAACGCCGGGCGCGCAACAAGCCGATCATGAGTGCCGGCACCGGATTGTGATGGGGAGCGCTTGCGCAAAACCAACGGATACGCTTCACACTTGACGAATGAGCATAGAAACGCCGTGCATCGCAGTCTGCATGATCGATCCCAGAACCAGCCTTTGTTTCGGCTGTGGTCGCACCTTGCCGGAGATCGCGCGCTGGCACCGGATGGAAAGTCCGGAACGGCAGGCCGTGATGGCGCAGCTTCCAGCGCGGATGGCCGATGCCGGGCTGGTGCCGCCCGCGACCGCCGCCCGTCCAAGGGCTGGCTGACCGCTGTCGGCATGGGAGGCAGGCCGTGAGCCGCTTCCTGCTGGTCCTGCTGACGCTGGCGATAACCGCCGGCGCCGTGGTCGCCTACAAGGACCCGGAACAGGTGGCGCGCGCCACCGACACGGTCTCGGACATGCTGCGCAAGCGGGCGCCTACCCGCGGAGTGCAGATCGCGCGTGGACAGGGCGGCGAGTTCGCGCTCAAGGCCAGGATCAACGGCATCACGGCGCCGATGGTGATCGACACCGGCGCGACCTCGGTGGTGCTGACCTACGAGACCGCCAAGGCCGCCGGGCTACCGCTGGAATTGCTCGAATACGACGTCGACGTCGAGACCGCCGGCGGACACACCAAGGCGGCGCGGCTGACGCTCGACCGCCTCGCCATCGGCAAGCTGGTCGAACGTTCGGTGCCGGCACTGGTGGTGCCGCATGGGCAGATGAAGACCAATCTGCTCGGCATGAGTTTTCTGGACCGGCTGGAGAGCTGGGAAGTACACGCCGACCGGCTGATGCTGCACGGCTATCAGTGAGTGCCGTTTGCTAAAGCATGATGGGTTGGAGTTGAATCGATTCGGTAAAGCGCAAAGCACTGACGATCTCGTGCGCCTGTCGGCGGACAGTCCCGGCGCAAAATCGCGAAAACAACCCCATGCAAAGTACAGGTACCTTGGTACGCCACCCCGGCACGAGAACAAATTTCCGCGATTACAGCCGATCCTAATCTCATCCCGCTTTAGGCGGCGATCGACGCCGCCGCGCGGTGCTCGACCAGCGCGATCGCCTCCCGCAATACGTTTACGCCGGCATCCGGCTTGACGCCGTTCTCGGCGAGATGGCGGCGGAACGCGCGGGCGCCCGGCACGCCAAAAAACGCGCCGACGAAATGCCGCGTGATCGAATGCAGCCGCGTGCCCTGCGCGAGCTGGCGCTCGATGTACGGCATCATGGCCTCGAACGCGTCTTTCATCGCGGCAAAAGGCGCCGCCTCGCCGAACAGTTCGGGATCGACCGACAGCAACCGCCACGGCTCCTGATAGGCCGCGCGTCCCAGCATGACGCCATCGACGTGGTCAAGATGCGCCCTCGCCTCGGCCAAGCTGGTGATGCCGCCATTGATGACGATGGGCACATGCGGCATCGCGGCCTTGAGCCGATAGACCCTGTGATAGTCCAGCGGCGGGATGTCGCGATTTTCCTTCGGCGACAATCCGTTGAGCCAGGCCTTGCGGGCATGGACGATCAGCGCATCGGCGCCGGCGGCGACGACGCCGCGGGCGAGCTCATCGAGCGCTGTTTCCGGATCCTGGTCGTCGATGCCGATCCGGCACTTGACGGTGACGGGAATGCCGACAGCCTGCTTCATGGCCGCGACGCCCCTGGCGACCAGCTCGGGCTCCGCCATCAGGCAGGCGCCGAAGCGGCCGTCCTTCACCCGGTCCGACGGACAACCGACATTGAGGTTGATTTCGTCATAGCCGAAATCCTCGCCGATCCTGGCAGCCGCCGCGAGATCGCTGGGTTCGGAGCCGCCAAGCTGCAGCGCGACCGGATGTTCACAAGGATCGAAACCGAGCAACCGCGCCCGATCGCCGTGGAGGATGGCGCCGGTGGTCAGCATCTCCGTATAAAGCAGCGCCCGTCGCGTCATCAGGCGATGGAACACGCGGCAGTGCCGGTCGGTCCAATCCATCAT